>Ga0157378_10000313_pt1 | contig 47474 bp, 49 predicted proteins | sample M65metaG_FD_115309 | JGI IMG/M metagenome (GOLD analysis project Ga0157378, IMG submission 115309) | Miscanthus rhizosphere microbial communities from Kellogg Biological Station, Michigan, USA - M6-5 metaG | ecosystem: Host-associated > Plants > Roots > Rhizosphere > Soil | place: USA: Michigan... | reverse complement strand
TGGAAGGACCTATCAAGGACGGCCGGCGCAGTGGCAGAGCGGGCGCGCAGAGTCCGCGCATTGCAGTATAAGCTTGCGGAACTAGACCCCTCGACGGATTTCAGTGCGCCGAGAAAGAGAGCGGTTTGGAAGGATGAGATGCAGTACCTGACAAAACAGTCGCCTCAACTTCCGGAACTTGCGCCGTTACGGAGATTTCGTGAATGAATGTGGATTCAAGATTGAAACGTCGAGAGGCTTATCAAGTCGATTCAAGCGGGATGAATCAATTCGTGGGGAGAAAATCTGGCCCATTGTATGGGTCTCCTGTCACCATCAATCTAGCTGTTTCACCAGTCCTATCTCTTCATGACCTGCCCGGTTCTTATCCTTCTCTGATAAGATGAATCACTGCGACTTGAATCTTCCTCACGTGAAGCTGTACCGTCACGTAAGAGTCCCGTCCTGTCCCTCCAGTGGACTCATTTGACCGCGATGTCATTGCACGAAGGGAGCGGGGATGAGAGGAGTGAAAGTAGCGATTGCCTTGCTGGTCATTGGGCTGATCGGAACAGGGGCTGTGCTCTGGTGGATGCTCCAGCATGGCTTTAGCGCCCGCGATCAGCCGGCGGCGGTTGAAATCTGGATTGCACGGCGCCTTCGCCATCTTGCGATACCAGCAGGACAGCGATCTATGGTAAATCCTATCCCACTTTCACCGGAAATTTTACGCGAAGCGAGGGGACATTTTGCGGATCATTGCGCAGGATGTCATGCCAATAATGGTAATGGCAAGACTCCGATCGGTGAAAACGTCTATCCCAAGGCGCCGGACTTGCGCGCACAGGAAACCCAGACAATGTCCGATGGAGAAATATTTTACGTCATCCATAATGGGATTCGATTTACGGCCATGCCTGCATGGGGAAAAGGACGGCCCGAGGACGATCGTGACAGCTGGAAGTTAGTTCACTTTATTCGACGTCTTCCTCAGATCACAGAGCAGGAGTTGGCTGACATGCGCGCTCTCAACCCGAAAAGCCCTCATGAACGTCAAGAAGAAGCAGAGTTTGATCGATTCTTGCAAGGAGATAACGTGGAGGTACATTCCTCACATCATTAAGGGAGGGCATTTCATGCTACGCTTCGCTGCCGCAGTACTAACCGCAAGTTTTCTCTCCGTCACTCCGGCGTTTTCGCACGGCGAATTGACGCATGTGTTAGGGACGGTCTCTGGCGTGGACGCCAATCATCTGACGGTGAATACAAAAACCGGCGAGACGGTCCAGATCACTGTGACCGATCAAACGAATTATCGGAACCAGAATGCCGGAAGCAAGGATGCGCTCAAAATCGGTGACCGAGTGGTCATTGAAGTGCAAGAGAAGAGCGGCAACTTGATCGCGGATGAGATTCGCTTTGCTTCGCCGACCAAACCGCTTCCGTAGCGAACTTCATCACACAGGGTTGACGTACCACAGGGCTTCACTGCAACCGTCGCACCGCCGAGACGATGTTCCATCTCACACGCCGTGCCAGGCAAGCTGCGGAAGCGTGGATTGATTTCACCTTCGGCTCCGTCTATAGTCCGCCTGATTTGAAACACTGTTCGATGAGGACTTAGGCAATGTCCTGTCCACGCAAGGTTGTGCCGCTCTTATCCGTCCTGATCCTAGTCTCGTGGCTGGTGCTTCTTCCCCACTCTTCACTTGCTGCGCAGTCGGAGGCTGCCCAACGACAATATCAGCAAGGAGCTACCCTCTTCCGACAGGGTCATTACGACGGGGCGGCTGAGGCGCTGAAAAAAGCGATCGCGCTCCAGCCACAGATGTCTGAAGCGCATCATCTCTTGGGTCTTGTGCTGTTCGAAGGGAAAAAAGAGCCGGCGGAGGCTATTGAGTCCATCAAAAAAGCCGTGCAGCTCAATCCGACCTTTGGCCAAGCCTACTACGATCTCGGCAAGATCTACCTCAGCCAAACAAAATATCAGGAAGGGGAGCAGGCGCTGGTACGGGCAATTGAGCTCATGCCGCAATCGGAAGACGCGCATTTCGCCTTGGCGAAACTCTACAGCCGAAGCGGCAATCAAGCCAAGGCCATCAAAGCGTATCAGGCGTTCCTCGCGCTCAAGCCGCAGCACCCCGAGGCGCTCTACAGTCTTGGCCGGCTCTACGAGAGTCAAGGCGACACGCAATTGGCGCGACACACGCTGCAACAATTGACGCAAGCCAATCCTACTCATGCGGACGCATGGTACTTGCTCGGACGAATGGCTGAGAAGGACAACAATCTCAGTGAAGCGGCCGACGCGTATCGGCAGGCCATCGCCGCGAAGCCGGATTTGGTGGACGCCCATTACAATCTGGGGTTTCTGCTGCGCAGCGCCGGCAAGCAAGAAGAGGCAGCGAGACAGTTTCTGCAAGTGATTCGGTATCGACCGGAGTATGCGGAAGCGCACATGAATCTGGGAATGAGTTATACGGCGCTCGGATTATTCGACGAGGCGGAACGAGCTTATGAAGACGCCATCGCGCTCAAGCCGAATCTTCCAGAAGCTCAATACAACGTGGGAGTATTTTACGAACTGCACCGGAAGGATTCGATTAAAGCGCTCGTGCATTATCGGAAATATCTCGAACTCGGCGGGAAAGACGAACGCGTGGAACGCATAGTGAATCAGGGCATGCGTTAAGCGGATGGTCAACCGGCGGAAACGAACTTCTTCGGTTAAGAGTGGTCACCACCAGTACGGACCATAGGGATAGGGACCCCACGGACCCCATCGCGACCCGCCCCAATACCCGTACGGCCTTCCATAATAACCAGGATAATAGGGCTGCGCATAGGCGGGATCGTGCTTGGGCCATACCGTGACGTTCTTGGCATCCAGTGTGGGGTATGTATATTCCGTCTCGTCGAGGGGCGCGACAATCGAGCCCGTCACGTCACCCGTGATAGTTACTCTTGTTCCAGGCGGAAGCTTGGCCGGATCGAGAAATTGTTTCTCAAACGCGATGAACCGGCCTTCGGACGCAGTCCGTTCCCACCCGGGCTGCAGATAGCTGTCGAGCGGCAACTGCAAGACTTCGATGCGTGTACCTTCTTTGAGTCGTTTCGCGGAAAGCACTTCACCGCCCAAGACAACCGTGTGTCCGCGATATTGGTCAGGCGCTTGCTTGAGCTCGACAAAGGTAACGGAGTGATCCACCTGGGATTGTAATTCTTTCGGGACGGCAGACTGCGAGGCGCAGGCCGGCAGAAACCCGCACATCAGCAGCCCGATCCCAATCGCTATTCGTCTTGACAGCATAGTAATATTATAAACCGTTCACGGATCGAAATGGAAAGGAGCAGCAGATGCATGGTTGGATAGTGCGGGCCAGCTTGATAGGTGCGGTCGTTGCTAGCATGGGAATGATGGTCGGCACGGCGTTCTCGAATTCCGCCACACCGGCGCTGAAAGGCAAATACACCGTCCTTGAAAAGGAACAGTCAACCCACACGCCCGGCAAAGTGAAAGTAACGGAGTTCGCGGATTTCTATTGCCCCCACTGCCATATGTTTGAAGAGCAGGGTTTGCCCGTCCTTGAAAAGGAGTTCGGCAACAAGATCGAGATCACGATGGTCGGCTTTCCCGTGATTCCAGGCAAGCTTCCGACTGCCTTCGATATGTATGAGCAGGCTAAGACGATGGGAAAAGGTCCTCAAATGAGGCAGGTCTTATTTCGCACAATTCACAAAGACCGCCTGCATGTGTTCGACAAAACCATTCGCGAGATGTTGGTGAAGGAAGTTGGCTTGGACCCCGCGGCATTCGAAGCCGGGCTGGCAAGCGGGAAACCCGCACGCGCCGTGGAAGAAGGAAAGAAGTGGGGTCAGCGCGTGAATGTCGACCACACACCGACGATTCTTTTGGACGGCAACATTAAAGCCGACCCCATCGACCCGGAAAATTTAAAAACTGTGATCCAGAGTATTTTGGCTGCGGATGGGAAACGGTAGCCTCTCCATGGCGACGACGATGCCAGTCGACCCACGTCGATTCACAATCCTACCTCACAAGGGCCTAAGTGAGAGCTGAACGCCCTGTCTTCTTGGTCACTTGGACAACGTTGGCGCTTCCATGGATTCTTTGAAGCGTTGCAAATCCTCTTCGATCTTTTCCTGCGGATCCTCTCCAAATATTTTTGCGACCAGCGCCCCCAGTCGGCCCCCCGGCGGATCGAACTGCAAGGTGACGGTGAGCTCCGTACCTTTGTCATCATCCGTTCGCCGGAATCTCACGGAACCGGCATTGTCCACGTCGGCGCCTCGCAGGGATCGCCACCCGATCAGTTCGTTCTCCACTTCATTAATAATTTGAGCATCCCATTCCACTTTCGGCCCACCGATCGGAAGGGTTTTGACGACCCAATGGGATAGGCGTTCATTGATGACCTCTACCGATTCGAGGTGGCTCATGACCTGTGGCAAATTTTCGAAATTACGCCAATAGCGATAGAGCTCATCAGGGGGACACTCAATCCGCAGGCTCTTTTCCACCTTGATGGCGCCTGCGGTCTTCACTTTACGCCGGCCGACTTCATTGGTGTTTGTTCCCAGGGCCGCGTACAGCATGCAATGGCCGGTTACGCCTCGTCCGACAAGTGCCGCGCCGACAAGAGTCATGGCAAGCCCGCTCCATGAGCGTTTCATAAGGCCTGCCAACATGATCCCCGCACCTACCAAGCTTGAAAGTTGCCGCTCGCCGTCACCCACATTCTCGAAGGCTTGCTCTTCTCTCCAGTCCAAATCTTGTGTATTGGTTCGATATCGTTCTTTCCCAGTCATTGTTCCCATATGCCCTCCTATAGCTCGACTTCCGACTCAACCAGTGTAAGACGCCCTGGGATGTCGGGGTATCGGTCACCGAAGAGAAGACCTGTCCTCGTGGATACCGGTGGGCGAAGGTGTCCGACCTACGAATTGGGGGATAATTGCAAATCCAGCGAGCACATGCAAAAAAGCTACGTCATTTCTCGCGTCCTCCCGACCTCATAGAAATTCGATTGCGGCCTGAATACAGCCCTTGTACTATGACCACCCGTAAATCACCTGAGCTTTGGAGCGACTATGCGTCGACAGATCTTCCTCCCCATTGTTATGAGTGTGATCGGCATTTTCTACGCGGCCTTCGATCCGTCCGTCGGGCTCGGCACAGAGAACGCCGCATCGACACCGGCGATCGGACACCTCGATTTGCAGGCACAGATAAAAGCCACAGCGAGCAAGGTCATCTCTGGCGTCGTCAATATTTCCTCGACTGTTCTGGTACGTGATCAGGCCCCATTCGATGAAGGTCCACTCTTCGGCACACTGCCCCAAACACCGCCGCAACGCCAATACGGACAAGGGTCCGGCGTGATCGTGACGGCAGACGGTTACATCGTCACCAACAATCATGTCGTGGCGGATGCGCTCGAAGTCGAGGTCCTCCTCGCCGATCGGCGTCAATACAAAGGACGCGTGATTGCCACCGACCCAAAAACCGATGTCGCAATCGTCAAAATCGACGCCACCGGCCTACCGACGATCCCCTGGGGCGATTCGAGCCGCCTGGGCGTCGGAGATTTTGTGTTGGCGATCGGAAATCCCCTCGGCCTCAATCAAACCGTCACCTTCGGCATCGTCAGCGCCGTCGGCCGAGCCGATGTCGGCATCGCCGATTATGAAGATTTCATTCAAACCGATGCGCCGATCAATCCCGGCAACTCGGGCGGCGCGCTGGTAAACATCAAGGGCGAATTGATCGGCATCAATACCGCCATTGCCAGTCCGACCGGCGGAAGTATCGGCGTGGGATTTGCGGTGCCGAGTAACATGGCACGAACCGCCATGCAAAGCCTGTTGAAGACGGGACGCGTCGTACGCGGGTTTCTTGGCGCGTCGACACAGGACGTGAACTCGCTCTTGGCTAAACTGTTCCGACTGCCGGACGTCAAAGGCGCGATCATCACCGACTTGATGCCCAAAGGCTCGGCCGAACGAGCCGGTCTTCGGCGCGGCGATGTCGTCGTTCGCTTCGACGGCAAAGAAATCGTCGACCCCGGCCGACTTCAAAACTTGATCGGTGGATCGTCGATCGGCAGTAAACATCGACTCGATGTCATTCGCGAGGGAAAACCCGAACAGGTCGAGCTGATGGTGCAAGAAGCGCCGCTCGAACGCATCAAGCGCACCCCGCCGACGCACGTCGAGACGCCCAGCCATCCACTCAATGGTGTATTGGTCGATGAACTGAAACCGGCAACCGCGCGGCAGCTTGGGCTGGGCACGATCAGCGGCGTCATGGTGACCGGTGTCGAGGAAAGCAGCATGGCCGAATCCGCGGGCCTCATGCAGGGCGATCTGATCGTCGAGGTCAATCGCCAGCCGACGCCGAATCTCGCCGCGTTCCAGCGCGTGGTCGAACCGCTGAAGTCAAGAGAGCCGATTCTACTGCTGATCAATCGACAAGGGACGTTCGTCTATATGCCGGTGGAGGCGGAGTGACGATTGCGGAAATTTCGCAGTCCTCGTCGACATTTTGAGGCATACAGTTTGGTTTTCCTGCACGACTTACCATAAGAATCATCTGGTTTCTAAACCAGTCACTGGTCCACTGCTTGATATTCTTTAGTATCGTTGGCACTCATCTCCAGGCGCGTTGACATCCTTGGGCGCCAATGATAAATTCGTGCCACTATTTTAGCTTTCGTAGCACCTGTGAGCCCATGAAAAAACTCGTCCGCTTCGGTGTCTCGCTCGATCATCATCTGCTGGATGATTTCGACCGCCATATTACACGGAAGAAATACACGAACCGATCGGAAGCGCTTCGCGATCTCATCCGCGATAATTTGGTCGGGCAGGAATGGGATGAGAACAAGGAGACGGTTGGGACGATCACGTTCGTGTACGATCATCACGTACCGTCGTTGACCGACAAACTCGTTGCCATTCAACACCGATTTCACGCGCTCGTGCTCTCGGGCATGCACGTGCATCTCGATCATAGCCACTGTCTGGAAGTCCTAGTCGTCAAGGGCAAGGGCTCGGAGATTAAGAAAGTCTCGGATGCGCTGATCAGCGTCAAGGGCGTCAAACACGGCAAGCTTGCAATGACAACGACCGGCAGGGGGCTGAGTTGACATGCGCATTTGCGTCATCGACGGCCGAGGGGGCGGACTTGGCGGGCGTCTCATTGAACGTCTGTTGGCGGTCGTGGATGAGCGACATGAAGTTGTCGCGCTTGGCACCAATCAAGCAGCCGCCGACGCGATGTCGAAAGCTGGAGCACGGCACGTGGGTATTGGAGAATGGGCGATTCTTCGCGCCGTTGCTGAAACCGACGTGATCCTTGGTTCGCTCAGCGTCGTGTTGGCGGGATCTTTTCTGGGAGAGGTCACGCAGGGCATGGCGGCGGCCATTCTAGAAACGCCGGCCCGGAAACTCCTGCTTCCGCTTAACCGACGTGGCGTGGAAGTAATCGGAACAGAATCGCCGACGCTCGATCCGTTGATCGACCAAACGATACAACGCGTGCAAACTCTGCTCATGTCCGGCCTCCCGGCTTGACTTCATCAAGACGCTACAATCGGACCACGAGGGTCTGAAACCGGCTGCCGACGCAACCGCGCTTTCGATCTTCGTGGCCGCTACCCGACGGTCCACGATTGAAGAGGATCGTGGATCTATGAGTTCTCTCAAGGTCGTCTCTCGTCTGGTTGTTATCCTATTCCTCTTGGCCGATCCGATACTGGCGCATGAGCCGGACGAAGATGTCCTTGAAGTCGGCGAAGTGGCAGTCACGGCCAACCGACCGGTCGCCGCCTCCTCGCAACAATTCATTCCCGACAAGGAATATCTCCTCCAGCCGCAGGGCCGCCCGGCCCAAATTCTGCGACTGATCCCAGGGTTAATCGCCGTGGAACATTCAGGCGGCGCAGGGAAAGCCGACCAATATTACCTGCGCGGCTTCGACGCGGATCACGGGACGGACGTCGCATTCTTCACGGACGGTATGCCGATCAATCTCAGGAGTCACGCGCATGGTCAAGGCTACGCTGATCTGAGCTTCATCATCCCTGAAACGATTGAAGGACTCGACGTCTACAAAGGCGCCTACCTCCCGGAATTCGGTGATTTCGCGACCGCCGGGGCTGTGAATTTCAGAACACGCGAGGTCGTCAAAGAAGGGGTGGTGCAACTGGCCGGCGGGCAGTTCGATACGCAGCGGTACCTATTAATGTTCTCGCCCACCAAAGACAAAGTTCGCACGCTCATTGCGGCGGAAGGCTACTATACGAACGGCCCGTTCGAACATGACAATCGCTATTTTCGCGCCAACGTCTTGGGCAAGATGACGGCAAATCCAACGACTCGGTCTGAATTGAGTCTCACCGGCACGTTTCACAAATCACAATGGAATGCGTCGGGCGAAATTCCACTTCGTGCCGTGACCGACGGCACTATCGATCGTTTCGGCGCGATCGATCCATCCGAGGGCGGCAAGACCATTCGGAGCACGGGTCGGTTGAACTATCACTATGACGCCACGTCCGGAGGGCAGTTCTTCGCCAATGCATACGGCCAATATTACAAATTCGACCTATTTACAAACTTTACCTTCTTTTTGAATGATCCAGTCAATGGTGATGGAATCCAACAATCCGATCGCCGAGTGATGTATGGAGGTGATACCGGTTGGCGGCAAGGGTTCGATCTCTTTGGCATCCCCAGCGTAGTGACGGCCGGCGCACAAGCGCGCATCGATAATGCTCACGTGAGGTTGGGCACGCAGGTCACACGAAATCCGCTGAGTCCGACGACCGACAGCGATGTGCTCGAAGCCTCGTATGCTCCCTTTCTCAAAACGGAATTTCAGCCGACACAATGGATGCGCGTATCCGGAGGCGTGCGCAGCGAGGTCTTCACGTTCGATGTCCGAAATCGCTGTCCAACCTGCATCGACCAACCTGAAGGGAGAACCACTTCGAGTATTGTTTTGCCAAAAGCGAATCTCATTCTCGGACCCTGGCTCCGAACGGAGTGGTTCGCGAATTACGGGGAAGGCTATCACAGCAACGATGCCCGATCGGCAGTCGCACCGGGATCGGCACCCCTGGCGCGTGCGAAAACGTATGAGGTTGGTGCCCGGTCGAACCCGTGGGGGCCCTACGGGCTCGAGTTGATCGCCACCTTGTGGGCAATTGATCTTCAATCGGAGTTAGTCTTTGTGGGAGACGACGGCACCACAGAAATTCGCGGTCCGACACGGCGTCGAGGCGTGGAAGTCGCGGCGCGAGGGCAAGTGATCGGCCCCTTGTATGTCAACGGGAGCGTGACGTGGGCAAAAGCGGAATTCAAGAACGGCGATGCCATTCCCAATGCGCCGCAACTGACCGCCTACGGCGCAGCCATCTTGCGATACCCGGAAGACTTGACGACACAACTGCAGGCAACCTACCTTGGCGTACGTCCCTTGACTGAGGATCGTAGTTTTAAATCGCCTTCCTGGGTCGATGTCGATCTCTCCTCCCGGTACAAACTCCCCATCAAGCTGGATCATGGCCGACTAGAAGCGTTTTTCTTTATCCAGAATCTTTTGAACACGAAGTGGGAGCAGGCCACATTCGCCTTTGAGTCGCGTCTACGAAACGAAGCCGCCGGTGTTACGGATATCCACTTTGTGCCGGGCAACCCTCGATTTTTTATGGGTGGCCTAGCGTGGTACTTTTAGCTGTCTACCTAGTCAGCATTGGTCAACGTTCCATGGCAATGCCGGAATGCCAGATAGGCGGCTTAAGTCTTGTTCCTTTCCCATCGTCAATGCTACAAAGGCTTTCTTATCGATAGGCGACGATCATGCCGAGAAAACTCCTTGCCCGTTCGTACTTCAATAGACCGACGCTGACGGTCGCACGTGGCCTCATGGGTAAGTATGTGGTGCGCGAGACCGAGAAGGGTGAACAGGCAGGCCTCATCGTCGAAGTGGAAGCCTATGTGGGCCCCGAGGACAAGGCCTGTCACGCGGCGCGCGGACGCACGCCGCGGACGGATGTTCTGTTCGGTCCTCCCGGCATCGCCTATGTGTATTTGATTTACGGCATGTACCATTGCCTCAACGTCGTCACGGAACGCGAAGGGTTTCCAGCGGCCGTGTTGATCCGTGCCGTGGAATGCGACAATCCCACACCGGTCCTAATCGACGGCCCCGGACGGCTCTGTCGATCTTTTCACATCGATCGCACCCTCAATAGGCGGGATCTGACGGAAGGGAAAACTCTGTGGCTGGAAGACCGCGGAACGCGGATTACCGATGCGGAGGTCATCATGGCCCCGCGCATCGGGGTTGATTACGCAGGGGAATGCGCCGCCAAGCCCTGGCGATTCAGGTTGGCGCGCTGGACGCGGCCATCACATGCGCCGCGTCCAACAAAACGAGCATCAACAGGACTTTAGGACATTAGCGTATGCCGGGTTGCAACTCATCTGTCTTCATTAATTCCCGTAAGACGCTTGTGGCATACGATCCCGGCGGTAAGGCATAGGAAATGGTCAAAGTCCTGTCCTTCAACGACCATTCCAACTCGTCCAGGCACACGCGAAGCGATCGCCGTTCACCTCGAAATCCGCACTCAGCCGCGGCTTGCTTGAGCGACTCGGGTGTCTCATTCAATTCGGCCACGACGGCCCGCTCAATATCTCCCGGCTCCCCGGATGCCCAGGACACTCTCGATCCAAAGAGCAATCCGGTCGGACTGATCTCGAACGCATCGGCCCGTCCCTGCTCGACCTCGGCATGCTCGACCTGAAAACACGCGCCATTCGTATGCTTCATCGCCCAATCGCCAGCCAGGGTCTGATCGAGACGATCGATTCGAACGGCAAGAATTTCGTTGTAGATGTACGATTGGTAGGCATTCAGAAACCACATTCGCTTCGTCCGACTGATTCGCGCGCGGCGTGATTCGTCGCGAAGAAGCGCGGCGCCTGTCTCATAATTGAGTCCGGTTTTGCCTTGCCGCTGCGGGCCAAAATAATTGGGCACGCCCCGCCGCAACAATATGTCCAGCACTTGAGGCACGGTGTCTGCCGCGCCTTCTTGGACGTCCCGAATCGTCAACGTAAACCGGTTGCCGGCGTGGTGTCCGGTGCGCAGACGGTTGCGATGACGACCGAGCACTTCGATCGAAAGCACCCGGTCGTTCGTGGCGAGGCGAGCGATCGCGTCGTCTTTGACGAGCTGGACCGACACCATCTGTGTTGTCACCGCTCTGGCATCTTTGAGTCCCGCGACGCCGACGCAACGCGCCTTGACGCCCAAGGCGGAGGCAAACTGCTTGACCAGATCGGGAGTGGAAAGCCCGCGCTTGGTCACTCGAAGATACGTATGCTCGCCCTGTCCGCACGGCAGATAGAGCGGGCGCTCTTCGACGCGAAAATCTTCCATCTGTGCGCGAATGACACCGCCAATTCCGGGAATGGCAGCGGTGAGATATGGAAGGACCTTGTTGGAGTCACTCATCGAAAACCATCGCGATCATGCTATACTGAGGCCATGATAACCTTGTCCACAAGACGTGGGGTTGGCTCGCTCGCGCTGCTCGCGATGGTGTGGGCCGTCGCCTTGCCCACTCCTGTCTCCGCCGAGTCATCCGATACTTTCGGCGCGCTCACAAGGTACGTCGCCCAGCAGATCGAATCGGACAAACTCGTGTTTATCGGAGCCCAACGTTGCACAGAATGGTTTTACAAGCAACTGAAACAAAAGCCGCCTCGCTCATTGAGCCAACCAATCTCATTTTCTCGCGGACAAGCCGAAGTTTCGACGGAGTCGGAGGGGACACACGACTGCCGCACCCGATATCCGGAGGGCTTGGACTCAGCGAGGCAAGCTTTTGGTCATGCCCAATCCGCCTTATCGATCAGTCTTACGTTCTATGAACTCGCCCTCGTGGGAGATCGGGACGATGACCATCGCTACAGCGACACCGAATTGCGCGATCTGCTGGAATCTTTCAAGTTGCCCTTCCCCGATATCCATCCGTCCACAGCGCATGTAGATGCGCTAACGGCACAATTCGAACTTGCCCGAAAGGGCAATACGCTGGAAGCGGTCATGGCGAGCATGGGCCTGCTGTACGAAAAGGGATACCGGCTAACGACCAATGACCGCACGGCGTTGAATACTGTCTCGGGATAGCCGTGTCTCGGTTTTTCCCTCACGCCATACGCTCCAACGCTTCTCTGGCGCGACTCCGGACGGTTTGATCCCAGTCATCTTTCATCACGACCGCCAACTTCTCTTTGGCTTCACGCGCCTGCAGACGCCCCAGCCCCAGGGCCGCGCACGCGCGCACATGCGCATGATCGTCTTCCAAGGCCTTCAGCAAAATGGGAATCACCTGCTTATCCTGCAACACGCCGAGGTAACTGGCCGCCATCCCACGGATACGATGTTGTTTGTCGCCCACTGAGGTTTTCATCGTGGAGATCAGCACCTCAACCAGCGCGGGCGAGACGGATTCCAAGCCGTCGCCGGTGTAGCGGTTGACCTCGATAATTTCAAATGCGAGTTCCCGCCGCTTTTCCACAGACGACTCGGCCTCAAAGCGCGCGATCAACCGGTTGCGTCGCTGCACACGGGCGCGGCGCTGCCGTAGTTTTCTGACGATCACCCACATGATGATCGCAGTGGCCAGGGCGGCCAACGCCATCGGCACCGCGCGCTCGACGAGATAATCCTGAATGTCTGGCGAAAGCCGTTTCCATCCCCACACTGCGGCCACAATCAGGCCGATCAGTGCTAATACGGTCGTAAGATTTGTCTGCCCACGATGAGTGACCGTCATCAGCCCATCTTAGCTGCTTAGCCGCCGATTTCCTACTGGCCCAATTGACACCTTATCGGCAATCGCACTATATCTTCGCGTGGACGCGCCTGATTTTCGTCACGATCCCTATCTCAAACTGCTCCGCCCACTGGTCGAAGCCTATCTCGCCTTTTCTCGCGCGGATAATCGACACATCCGGGCCATGCACCTCACGCCGTCACAATTCGACGTGATTGCGACCTTAGGGGATACCGACGGCATGACCTGCTCCCAACTCTCTACGGCGACATTGGTGACGAAGGGAACGCTGACCGGCGTGCTCGACCGGTTGGAAGAGAAAGGACTGATTCAGCGCGATGGAGTCGAAGCGGATCGCCGCCGCACGAAGATTCGGCTGACCGAAAAAGGCAGGATGTTATATGAGAAGACCTTCCCCGACCACGCCGCATTTCTCCGTCCCTTTTTCGAGCGTGCGCTGAGCCATAAAGAGATAGAACAGGCTCGAACCTATTTGCTTCGCGTGCGAGACAGTTTTCAACGCCCATAACATTGTCGATCGCGTGAGGTCCTCATGGAAAAACCGGCGGAGACCCACTACCCAATCCACGACCTGCTTCGACAACGATGGAGTCCTCGCGCCTTTTCGGATCGGGCGGTGAGTCATGATGTTCTGTGCAGTCTCATGGAGGCCGCCCGCTGGGCTCCCTCTTCGAGTAACGAACAACCGTGGCATTTTCTGATCGCCACCAAAGAAACTGCGGTTGAATATGACCGGTTACTCTCCTGTCTCAATGACAGCAACCAAGTGTGGGCGCGACTGGCTCCCGTCCTCGCCATCTCCATAGCCCACACTGTCTTTGCGGACGGCGGTGAGACCAATCGTCACGCGTTTCATGACGTCGGACTGTGTGTAGAAAATCTGGTGATCGAGGCTACCTCGGTGGAGCTGATGGTTCACCAAATGGCAGGCTTTTCCCCTGACAAAGTTCGAGAACTGTTCGAACTTCCAGCCGACTGCGAGGCGGTGGCGGCGATGGCGATCGGCTACCCCGGCGATTCCTCGCTGTTACCCGATCGCCTGCGTCAACGGGAAGGCTCCCCGAGATCCCGGAAACCAATCACCGATTTTGTCTTTACGGGACGGTGGGGACACCCCTCACCGATTGTGACGAATCCCATTGGCAAAGAAACCCGGTGAAACGGATAGTGTTTGGAAAGGGAGTCAGGCCGTGAGGAGGGCTACTCGCATTCTGATTTTTGGCTTCCGCCCAATACCTGCATGAATCGGTTCAGTCGGGCCGCTTTGACCGAATCGTCAAGCTTGCCGTAGATCGCGATCAAATTTTTTAACATGCGGATCAGGACGGTGCGGTTGGAACTTCGCTGCAGATACTTTTCTTCAAATCCATAGCCGGCCTGCACAAGAAACCGCGAGCAATCTTTTTCTGAAAGCAGCGCGCCGGCGTTGAAACAGTCGATGAAAATTTTGTAGCGCTCGGAATCGAACTTCACGAGAAAGTGTCCCGGCATTCCAATCCCGTGTAAGGGAAGTCCCAGTCTTCGACCGATCAGCAGATAGACCGTCGAAAGACTGATGGGAATGCCCATGCGTCGGTCGATCACTCGATTCAGGTAGCTGTTGTCGACCTCGTAATAATTCTTGGTGTTGCCGCGAAAGCCCTGCTCGGAAAACAGGTAGCGATTGAGCGTCTTTACCGCCTCTTCTCCGGACACACGCCGTCCCATACGTTCTCGAACTTCGGTGGCCATCGCTTCAAGCTTCCGGATATAGGCGTCCGTATCGAGACTGGGATAGGCATACCGAGCAATCAGGAGAGCGTTCTTTTCCAAATCGATATAGTCATCGGGTAGTGCGGCAATGTGCTTGAATTCGTCCTCCAACCGTCCCCCGCGAATCTCATCGAGAATGCCCTCGATTCGACGCGCCATATCCGGTTGTTCGATCTCGGCTTCAATAAGAAGAGGAATCGCGGAGTCGCCGATCTCGACGAGTTTGCCGCTGATCGTCCTCGCAATTCGGTCGTCCTCATCGGACAACAATCGAATCAGCGCTCGGATTTGACTATCGCCCGTGACCACTACTCCCCCAACATCTTTGCCGTTCAGTCATAGTATACCCCGGAGAACGTCCTTCGCCGAGGTATTACCCCATGGCCCGGCGAAAAGCTCGTGTACTTCCGTATAAACAGATGGCGTCGAACACCAACATGATCACGATGACCATGCCGATCTTCGGCAGTGCCTCCGTCCAACCGGTCAAGATCAACGGCCGGACCGCATCGATCGCCCACGTCATGGGATTGAACAAGGCCAAGACCTGCATCCATCCGGGCATGGCGGCCAGTGGGACGAGGGCCGAGCTGAGGAAGATCATGGGAAGGGAGAGAAAACCAAGGACTGAGAAGAAGTCGCCGTGGCTCTTGACGGAAAAGGCCATCGCCATCGATATCGCGGTGAGACCGACCCCAAACAGTACACTGATCAACAGAATAATCGCGATGCCCAACCACCCGGTCGCCGGACGCACCCCGAACAAGGCGGCTATCCCAAGAATCACCAGTACTTGCAGGCAGGTGATGGTCATGACAAAAATGAAGCGGCTGAGAATGACGGACGACCGATGGATCGGTGTCGACATCAGGCGCTCAAGAAATCCATTCTCCTTATCGAACAGCAGATCGACCCCCCCGGCCAGACCGTTGTTCAAAACGGTCATCACGACGACGCCGGCCGCCAAAAAACTGATGTAATTGGGCGCCTGCACAACTTGAACGTCCGTCGCGCGCTGAAATAAGTTTCCGAAAAAAATCAGCCAGAAGAGCATCGGCTGCACGAGGGTAAACAGCATGCTGAACTTCTCGCGGCTCAGCCGTTTCACCCATCGCATCGTGAGCGCACCGATTTCCTGCTTGTAATCCTGCATGACCTTACTCTTCCTCGGGCTTGGGAAATTCTTCTTTGATCGCGCGTCCCGTATGCGCGATGAAGACATCATCCAACCGAGGACGATGATATTCAATGCTGTCCAGTTGGCAGCCCAGACGGTTGGCCGTCTCCAGAACGACCTGCAACGACTTTTCGGAGGATTCGACGCGCACCTCGACTCCGTGTGAGGTCGTGGTGACCGACCGCACCTGCGGCAACTGCTTTAATGCGGTGGAAAACTCCTCCAGCCGCGCGCGCGCGGGCGCCGCGATCGATAAGGACAGACTATCGCCGCCGAGCCCGGCCTTTAATTCTGAGGGCGACCCCAACGCCTTGATTCGGCCGCTGTCGATAATGGCAATGCGGTCGCATAATTGGTCCGCTTCATCTAAATAGTTGGTGGTCATCACAATCGTAATACCCCTGGCTTTGAGGCGGCGAATATAATCCCAGATTCGGAGACGGCTCTGCACGTCCAACCCCAAGGTCGGCTCGTCCAGGAATAGAATGCTTGGATTCGGTAGCAGCCCGCAGGCAATGTCCAGCTTACGCTTCATCCCCCCAGAGTACGTTTTTGCGGGTAAATCGGCCTTTGCACCCAAGTCCACCAATGTGAGGATTTCCTCGATGCGGCGCCGCGCTTCTTGTTTGGGAAGATGATACAGATCGCCGAGCAGGAGAAGATGTTCACGGCCGGTCAGGAAGCGATCGAGCGCGCGTTCTTGCGGGACATATCCAATCGTAGCCCGCACCCGCTCAGGTTCTCGCTCGACGTCATAGCCCATAATTGTGGCGCGCCCGCCGGTAGGTCGAAGGAGCGTGATCAACATGCGAAGCGTCGTGCTCTTTCCTGCCCCATTGGGGCCTAAGAGCCCGAAGATTTCGCCGTTATAGACCTGGAATGAAAGATGATCGACGGCGGTGGCTCCGTCGAAGACCTTGCACAATCCGGATACTTCGATCGCGACGGTCTGCTGCCCCATTATCCCCTGCCTTTCCGGTCGTTCCGTTCATATCGTTTGAATTGGAGCAGGTCACTGAGGCGGCGCGCCCGCTGAAATACAGTGTCGGCTTCCAGCAGTAATTGTTTTTCCAGCGGAGTGAAATCCACCATGGCCGAGAGCGTATTGATCAAGATCTCGTCGCTGACATCGGAGGCGAATACTTCTCCCCAGTCCTGCACGTTCTGGCGAGGGGAGAGAAGGTCCTGTAAGATGGCCAACAGGTCTGCGCGAAAGGACGATGTGAGCGCGGTAGAGTCCGCTTCTGCAGCAAGCGTGATATGCGCTTGGCGATAGGGGGTGCGAGCGAGATCTTCCTCAAGAATTTTGTAGCGGCAGAGCCCTTGCAGCACGATGTTCGAACGTCCATCAGCTAGATTCTCAACATGGATCATACGCCCTACACATCCTAAATCGTAAATCGGAGGATGCCCGTAGTAATTCTCCTCCCACCCTTCTTTGAGCAGCGCCATCCCTATACAATTTCCCGAATTCGTCGCGTCGGTCACCATCTGTCGATAGCGTGGCTCAAAAATATGAAGGGGCAGATAGGTCTTTGGGAAAAACACGACTTGGGGAAGAGGAAAGATGGGAATGCGTTGAGGAATCGGACAAGGCGAGGGCTCGGCGCTAAAACAACTTGGCTCTAAAAACATGCTTCACGATAGCCGATGGGTGTCGAGATTGTCAACCGAACTGGCGACGTACGCGAACGACGCAAAACGATAAACCCCTTGTCATCACTGGTGATTGCTCATTACCGAGTCGCATGCTATAAGCGACCATGTCCAATGCAACCTTGAAAAGATGGCCGAACCTTCATCGCCCTCTTTTTTTCTTTCTAGGATCACCTGCCGTTTTTCTTTGTTTCGGTCTGTCGGTTCTTTTTCCGCCTCTTCTTTCAGCGTCGGAAGATGAGGGGCCACGTTTTCGACAGGCGGTCAGCGGCTATCAATTCCATTTTCCGAGCGATCATGGATCCCACGATGAATTTCGTACGGAATGGTGGTACTACACCGGCCATCTTATCGCGGAAGACGGACGGACCTTCGGCTACGAGCTGACCTTTTTCCGACAGGCGACGGACAATGCCCACGTCCACAGCAATCCGTCGCGATGGGCGATCCGGCACCTCTACCTGGCCCATGCTGCTATTTCCGAGCACGACTCCCAGCGGTTTCGTTATGCCGAAAAGGTCAGCCGCGCCGGCATTGAAAAGGCGGGGGCCGATGCCGATCGGCTGCATGTATGGATCGATCGCTGGAGCGCGGACTCCGTTGCTTCAGACGGACGTCGGTATCACCTGCGTGCGTCTTCCACAGATTTTTCTTTCGATCTGATGCTTGAGGCCGAGAAAGACCCCATCCTTCATGGCGATCAAGGACTGAGCCGAAAAGGCGCTGAGCCCGGACAAGCCTCTCATTATTATTCTATGACCCGCTTGACGACGACCGGCACGCTGATGATTGACGGGCATGCCCAGACGGTGCAGGGCGTCAGTTGGATGGATCATGAGTTCGGATCCGGCCATCTTGGTCAAGACCAGGTGGGGTGGGACTGGTTCAGCGTTCAATTGGATGACAGCTCGGAGCTCATGTTTTACCTTTTACGCCGAGCGGATGGAAGTACCGATCCTGTGTCCAGCGGCACACTCGTCTTCAAAGACGGACACACGCAAGCGTTATCGTCACGCGATGTAGGCATCGAAGTTTCAGACCACTGGACAAGCCCGTCTAGCGGCGCCCGCTATCCAAGTGGGTGGCAGCTAACTATTCCATCGCGAGCCATCTCTCTTCAACTCATTCCTAAAATGCCCAATCAAGAGTTGATTACCCGACGAAGCACGCAGGTGACGTATTGGGAAGGCGCCGTGAAGGTTTTGGGCCGTGCCGGAGAGAAATCTGTTGCGGGTCAAGGGTATGTTGAATTGACCGGCTATGCCACGCCGATTCAATTCAATCGCTGAATGAGGAGTCGATGAAAAAAAAGTTACCAATTGTGCGATCGCTTCTGTTCGTCTCCACTCTGCTTACCCCCTTCGCACTCACTAGTTGCGGGAAGCCAAGCGATGCGATCGTGGCAATCGCCCTGCATCCCACCAATGCCTCAATTGTCTACATCGCCACGAACGAATCGGTCTATAAAACCCGCGATCGAGGCACCACATGGGAACGCATGGCCACCGATCTCAGCTCCTATCGCGTTCTCTCTCTCGCCTTGGATCCTCAACACCCTGCCACGGTCTATGCAGGAACCATGTTCGATGCGGTCTATAAAAGTCCGGACGGGGGACAGCATTGGATGCCTCATAACGCGGGACTGAAGGAACATGTCTCCGTGGTCAATCAATTTGTCTTCGATCCTCGCGATAGCGAAACTATTTATACGGCGACGACAGTCGGGGTCTTTCGCACCACGGATGCCGGACGTTTGTGGGATGAACGAATGGTCGGCATGAAAGAAGTGCATATCGTCGTCACGGTGGCCATCGATCCGCTACGACCTTCTGTATTGTACGCGGGAACCACAGGCGGCGCCTATCGTAGCCTCGACGGAGGGGGACGATGGCAGAAAATCAATAATGGACTCATCCCGTCGGAAATCCTCGATGCGTCGTTGGCGCTTGGCGTGAACGCACTGATGATCGATCCCCAACAGACCGATACGGTTTACGCGGGAACCACGAAAGGTCTGTTTAAATCGGTGAACAAGGGAGATTCCTGGGTTCGGATCGGCGCCACAATGACCGATCAATACATTAGCAGCCTTGCGATCGATCGCAACGACCCCCATATTCTCTACGCGGGTGGCCGGGCAGGCATTCAAAAAAGCTTCGATGCAGGCCTATCCTGGAAGACAATGAATACAGGACTCGCATCAACCAATATTCGAACCATCGCCATGGGTTGGCTAGATCCACACATTCTCTATGCGGGGACGAACGGAAGCGGCTTATACTACAGTGAAAATGGCGGTGAAACCTGGATGAAAGTACCGATCGTCTTAAAAGCAAACGAACATAGTACCGGCTCTTCCTAGCAAGCATGCCCGCTTGATCTGCGTGTGATTAAAAACATAGGCAATTAATACTCGTTCTAGCCAGCGACCTGCTTTATACACATAAACTGATCGTTTTTCATCTCAATGTTTGTTGACAGTGCTTTAAAGCTATGCTACAAAGCAAGCATGTGCTTACGAGGATATGCTTGTGGAAGAATTAAAAGACATCTTAGTCGGTCTTGATCAGCGCATCAGTGCCTACAAAGGCCGCTTGCAGGACTTGCAAAAAAAGCGCAGCCGATTGGACGAGGAAATTGCAACCATCAAAAAATATCTCGAATTAGCCGAAACTCTCTATCGCGTCGAAGCCGATAAAGCGAAGCTCGCCAGCCTCTCAAGCCAAATCATTACCGATGATAAGGGAGTACGCCCCCTTCCTGTTGCGGACGTCACCGATCAGTCCAGAGAAATTCTTCTGGGACGCAGTAAATATGTCGGAATGAGTGTCTCGGAAGCTGCCTATTGCATTTTGCGCGATGCCAAACAATCCATGCATGCCAAGGAGCTTTTTCAACGATTAATCGAGGGTGGCATGCAGATCAAGGGCAAAACTCCTTTGACCTCGGTCGCGACTTCTTTAAAAAGGGATAAGCGATTCAGGAAAGTGGGCCCCAATACCTTTGAAGTATTAGAAGAGCGTTTGACAGAAGCCGTGTAGCTTCTGAGGATCAGTCTTGTCTAGCCCGTGGAAGGAGGTGAGTTCACTTGGCGACGAAGAAGGCAGCAAAGAAGAAAAAGAAGTAATCCCGCCCCTGCAACGCCGGGGATAAGGCCACTTGTTCCCGGCGTTCTCTTCATCAGAGAACCATCCAGTTCAGAGAACAATTCAATTTTTTAATTTAAATCGCGAAGCAGATTGAAGCCGTCAGCAGTATGAAGCAGGTTGCGGGGCGTATCCTGTGCGTGGGGACTTGACGTGCGGAATCACTGCGGATTCCTTGGTATTCATGAGAACCCACTTCTCAGGCTGGTCTAAAATCGCTTCGACAAGCTTGGTATGAAGGGCGTGTCCTGCCCGCTCGGCAATGACGTGTCCGATAATCGGCACGCGCAAGAAAGCAAGATCGCCGATTAAGTCGAGAATTTTATGACGGACAAATTCGTTCTGAAAGCGAAGCCCGGACTCGTTCAGTACGCCATCCTCTGATAGAATCACCGTATTATCGAGTGATCCTCCCTTTCCCAATCCTCGGGACCACAGATACTTCACTTCTTTCATAAAGCCGAACGTACGTGCGCTGGCGATCGTTCGATCGAACATCGAGATCGACCCATCATAGCTGTACGTTTGTCGCTGAATCAGCGGATGATCGTATTGAATAGAATAGGTCACCCGCATCGTCGAAGAAGGTTCGACCATAATACGCTTTGCACCATCGACAACTTCGATAGGCTGCATAATCTTCAAAAACGGCTGCGGCCGATCCTGGGGCACGACTCCGGCGGCCTGAATTAAGCGGACAAAGGGCTCCGCACTGCCGTCCATAACAGGAACTTCATCATTATCGAGTTCAATGAACACGTTATCGACTTCCAAGCCCGCAAGAGCCGAGAGCACATGCTCGACTGTCTTGACGGCGAGACCATTGACACTAATCGTGGTACATAACTCTGCAGGCACAAGGTTCCCAACGGACGCAGAAAGGGCGATGCGCTTTCCACCTTCGTGCCGAACAAATACGACGCCGGTATCGGGAGGAGCCGGACACAACTTGATCATGGCAGGATTTCCGGTATGAAGCCCCACCCCAGAGCATGTCATCACTCGTCCAATGGTTTGCTGTTGTCGCATAATTCCTCCAGACACGTAGGAAAGCAACTGACGTGCCAACATTTTTTGGCCAGAAATAATATAAGGCAATTGATTTATATATAGTTTTTTAATCGAGCCTCACGCCAGGCCTGTTGCACAAATATAACAGTGTGCTGTTTTCCAGTCCTGGCGCTCGCGATTGCCTGACAAATCTCGCCCATGCTATCGACAAATTATTGGATTCATTGCAGTTTGACCACCGGTATGAGGTTCAGTAAAATGGCCGCCGATTAATGAGGTTTTACGATGACTCTTGCGTCTAGTCCATGGGGGTCCGTCATTATTCCTATCAAGGATGAACGTGACAATTTATCTCCCTTAACTGAGCAACTGCTTAAAGCCCTGACTTCTGTTCCCTTGTCTCGCACGGCGGCATTTGAAATTCTCTATGTAGATGACGGTAGCACCGATGGAAGCTCTGCCCTTCTCGACATCCTGGCCGCCAACTATAAACAAGTCAACATTCTCCATTTTGATCGAAATTATGGACAGACCTCCGCATTCGATGCCGGCTTTCGTCACGCCAAAGGAGAACTTCTGATCACAATGGACGGCGATCTCCAGCTGGACCCGGCTGATATCCTCACACTGCTCCCACTAACCTCTCAATACGATTTGGTCTGCGGCTGGCGAAAAGATCGTCACGATCATGTCATAAAAAAGATTTCTTCTCGCATCGCCAATCGAGTCCGCTCGCTGATTACCGGCGATTCTATGCATGACACGGGCTGTTCCTTAAAAATATTTCGGCGCGCGGTCGTGGAACGGCTGCAACTTTTCGACGGCATGCACCGTTTCTTTCCCGCCTTGGCCTTGATGTATGGGTTCACCGTAACCGAGATAGCGGTTCGACATTATCCACGTGCACATGGTGTGTCGAAGTATGGAGTGGGTAATCGACTCTTCAAGACCCTCTACGATCTCGTCGCGGTGCGATGGATGCAATCCCGTTGTCTCAGATATCGTATACGCAATTGACAGGCCCACTCTTGCCAGAGTCATCTTCAATGCATCATTATTCCGACCTATGACGACTGAAAACATTTGGATCGCCATCGGCTTTGTGGGACAAGGCATTTTTTTCATGCGATGGGTCGTGCAATGGCTCGCGTCCGAGCGGAGCGCCGAAAGCCGAGTTCCCATTGGGTTCTGGTATTTGAGCTTAGTGGGCGGATTCATCACACTGGCCTATGCCATCTATCGACGAGATCCGGTCTTTATCGCCGGCCAAAGTATCGGCAGCTTTGTATACCTTCGCAACCTCATGCTCATCCGAAACACTTCCTCGGGACAAGACAGCCCGCCGACGACGAAGCCATCCGATACAGGTGATCGTTGAATAAGTGGGTTCCTCCTCTTCTCCTGGTCGCATTGGCGGTGCTCCTGCTCTTTGTCGGCTTAGGGCAGCTCGGGTTCACGGATCGAGACGAAGGAAGTAACGCGGAGGCTGCCCGCGAAATGGTGGAGAGCGGTGACTGGATCACCCCCACGTTAAACGGAGAACCGCGTTTCGCAAAACCGGTGTTTATCTATTGGCTGATGAGCGGCGCTTATCACATGATGGGCGTCAGCGAATTCACCGCACGCTTTCCCTCGGCCTTGTTCTTAGTACTGCTGATCGTACTTCAGTATGCGTTTCTCAGTTTCACTCGAAACGCGTTTATCGGTCTGCTCGGCGGACTGATGTTGTTGTTGAACATAGAAATGATCGCCATCGGACGTATGGCGCTGACCGACAGCGTATTAATCTTCTTCACCACCCTTTCTCTCTTTGGCTTTTGGATCGGCCTTCACGGACATGGCAGACAGCGCCATGCCTTCTGGTTGTATTACATAGGAGTGGCCCTCGGCATGTTGACCAAAGGTCCGATCGGCCTCGTCGTTCCGTTATTGGGAAGCCTCCCTTATTTGATCGTCACACGCCGGTGGAAACAGTTTTGGAGTAATGGCTTTCCACTCTTCGGCCTCACCGTTTTTGCCTTGATTGCACTGCCCTGGTATGGAGCGATGTTCTCGATTCACGGGGCGCGCTACAGTGCGTCGGCTCAAGCCGATACCGTCGGCCGATTCTTTAACATCATCGGAGGCCACGGCGGCACGCTCGTGTTCTATTTTCCCATCTTGTTCTTTGGATTTTTTCCATGGAGCGGATTTATGCCGGCGGCCTTGCACCAGGTATGGCGACACTGGCGGGAGACACCGCACTCACCCCCAGGAAGTCATTCTCAATCTCCGTCCTCACAAGAATTGGACCTCTTCGCCGCACTGTGGCTGGTCGCCGTCTTTATCTTTTTTAGTCTCTCTGCGACACGGCTTCCCCATTACATCGGCCCCTTGTATCCCGCCGCCGCCATCTTAATCGCCTCCTATTGGAACCGCTGTGTGACCGAACCAGAGCCACGAGGGCTTCGGGCCTCTCTGTGGATATTGATGCTTTTGGGATGCCTATTGGGCATGGCGCTCATCGCCTCGCCAATCCTCTACTCGACATACATTGAACGAGTCGCCAAGGAGTTCCCTGTCGCACGATCCATCGATCTCGGCTTCGGCCCCACGGCTGCCGGTTTTGTCTTGATTGTCGGTGTGGGTATTGTCGGGTATTTTGGATTGTCCGATCAACGCCGCGCCGGCGCGTTTTGGGCCGCCGGTCTCACGCAGGCCATTGTGGTTCTGATCACCATCGGATTTACACTTCCCCACTTCAGTAAGTACTTCATCGACCCGCCGCATGAACTGGCGTACATCGCCGGCGTGAATTTACAACCTCAAGAGCAGCTCGTTATTTACGGTCCGCCTAAACCCTCGTTACTATTTTATGCCAAACGCCGGGCCGTGATAATCAAGCAAGGCGAGGAAGAAAAGATGAAACCGTATCTCACGGGGTCCGGACGCACGATGATCTTGCTTCCTTCTCGTCTGAAAACGGAATTGCCGGCGGAAGCCGCTGGCTTTTCCTCTATTATCGAACGCTACGGCTATAGTTTGCTGGCGAACGAACCGATGATCAAGCTTCCACCGAAACCGGCGACACCGCCGGGCATTCCACCCAATCCACACGGATTGTGATCGTCAGCCGTATCGAATTAAAAGATTGGGAGAAGCCCTTTGAGCTGGGGGATGAAAAGAATGGCCAACGCCAGTGCCGCCATAAGCGGAATTTCAGCCAGGATCGCTCGGCTCGGCGAGATAACATGCGGTCGCTCTTCCGGCAAGACAGCCTTGGTGACAGCGTGGGGGACGACCAACGAGTGAATCAGACAGAGCAGCCCCGCTAATACGACGATTACCCATAAGCCGGTGGTCAACGCGACGCCGATCACGATCAACATAGTGCCCGGACACCATCCCATCCAAGAGACGGTAAGCAAATAGGCGCCGCTCACCTGTCCATAGATTCGCGCGCTCATTCCCACCACAACACAAATCACCCCCGCGGCCATCATGACGTCAGCCGTCGGGTGACTCGGAAAATGAGTGGTCAGCCAGAGCAGCGAAAAGACGAGGAAAAGGTATGGAAGAACATGGGTCGTGCCATCTATGACCCATTGTTTCCAATCACGGATCGGATGCACCACACTGATTCCTACTACCATGCCAAGACACACGCCGGCCATGACGTCGGTAGGAAAATGGGATCCTCGGACCGCGCGACTGACGGCCACGAAGCTTGCTAAGCCGTATACGGGCCATGCTAGGCGGGGAAATATTTTCGCAAGCACGGTCGCGACCGCAAAAGACGCGGTGGTATGACCAGAGGGAAACGAGTCCAATCCACTCTCGAAGGAGGGTCGCCATGGAAATCCGTTATCGGCGTGCATGAAGCGGGGGCGCGGCCGCCCGATGGTGTGTTTCAACGACTGAGCCACGAGAGCCGCGAGTCCATGCGCAAGCAAACTTCGCCATCCCGCTTCGAACACCCGAGGACGCTTCAACGCAAAGCCGGCGAGGAGCAACGCCACGCTCAGCGACACCAGCATCGCCCCGCTCCCCAGCCGAGTACCGAGATCGCCTGTCTGTTCAAGCCACGTGAGATGAACCGATCGGAGAAACCGGGCGAAGGGCAGATCGATCTGAAAGAGTCCCCAAAACATGATGCCGAGGGCCAGCGTCGAGAGGAAGACGGCAGATCCAAACCGAAGCCGCATGCCCTCCCCGAATGGGTTCATGGCACCCAATCGGCAAGAAAGACATTGAACTCGCCGCGAGTGGCCGCATGGCGGTCGGATACCCACACCAGCTTCTTGCCATCCGACGAAAACATCGGAAAGCTGTTGAAATGACCGGACGATGTAATACGCTCTATGTCGGTTCCGTCTTCGTTGATCAAATAGAGATGAAAGGACGGCGGCTGACCCGGCTGTCGATCTTGTTCGTTGGACGCATAGATGATCCGCCGTCCGTCTGGATGAAAGAACGGTGAAAAGTTCGACGCGCCATTATGCGTCACAGCGTGCTGTCCGCTCCCGTCGGCATTCATGACAAAAATTTCCAGCTGACCGGGTTCGACCACATGTTGCTTCAGCAGTGTTTGATAGGCCTCGATCTCGGCGGCATCGGCGGGATGCGCGGCACGATAGACAATTCGACGGCTGTCCGGCGAAAAAAAAGGCCCGCCGTCATATCCCACCTCATGAGTCAGCCGACGCACATGCGACCCATCGAGGTCCATCGCGTAGATCTCCAAATCGCCGTCTCGCTCCGACGTAAACACGATGGTTTTGCCATCAGGTGACACCGTCGCTTCCGCATCGTACCCTGGGGTGGCCGTCAATCGCTGGATTTCCTGGCCATCGATACGTACAGAAAAAATATCATAATCGTCCAGGGCCCATCGATACCGACCTTCTCGCTTGAGCTTCGGCGGACAGTTTGGCCCTTTTAGGTGGGTCGACGAAAACAACACACGTCGGTCTCCTGGGAAAAAAAATCCACAGGTGGTGACGCCGGTTCCCGTGCTCACCAGACGAATAGCGCCATTCTCCAGATCCATCGTATACATCTGATAGCAGCCCAGATCCGACACGCCTGACGATTGGCTGCCCGCGTAGCTGGTACCCATCCAATTGTTGGTCGATTGAAAGATGAGTTTCGTGCCGTCAAACGAAAAATAGGCCTCCGCATTTTGCCGTCCAAAGGTGAGTTGTCGCACATTCTTTAAATGGCGCTCCGCGGGATCAGAAGAGACTGGCGACTGCCCCTGACGCATCTCTGAAAGTGTCTGTTCAGCTCCGATGAAGACAGTTGTAAGGAGAATACATAAAAGCACGAAGCGATACATCACAAAGCCACCTTTAGCGAAGAATGCGGTGAAGAAAAATTCCCACGCGCGACCACTTTCCCATCCCGAAACACGAGATAACTTTGCCATCCGTAGAAGAACAAGAGCCGCCCAACCTTTGCGGACGCTGAAGGCGACATGCCATAGAAGAGCGTGATCACGCGATCCGGATGTTCCGGATGCGGGCATGAAATGAGGACGGCGACATCAGACCCTTGAAACGATTGCTCCTCGATGCTGACCCGGTCTTCCTTTAAGGAGATACGATCGCGACAGCCCGACACGGCCCACTCTGCCCGACGATTGACGCCCGGCCCCCCCAGCACAAGTATCGACCCTGCAAGATCGCCCTCATCATCGGCTTGAATGGAGAGAGGCTTTCCCTGATCCTGCATCGACATCCGTGCGGCGAGTTCTCGATACGGTGCACGATGCGCATCCGTCCCCTGTGTCGGAAGGACCACCGAGCGCGTTCGGTCCGTCACATAGAGATTCAACATGGGAGGGATGTCCGTCCGCTCGAGACGACGGAAGATCTCGAAGTCCGGATCGATCTCTACGCGCACCGGCTGTGCTGGCACAGCCACCGTGACCGCTTGCTCGGCGGCATCGAGAGAAATCCAGACGACCATAGTACGTCCGGCACTCATCCCGACCCGGATGGGAAGACTCATGCGGAATGGACGCCCTTCCTGAGAAACACGCAGATCGAGAGCCAGTCCACCGTCGCGTGGCTTGAACTGTTTCACCTGTGCATGTTGCACCGTGATACCCGGTGCGCCCGCGCGGTCCACCCACTGAGCGAAAAACCAACGGAGATCCATGCGCCCGACTCGCGAAAAAACCTGTTCCACATCGCGCCAATCCGCATACCCCTCTCCGTATTCACGCACAAGGTGGGTTAGTCCATTCCAAAAGGCCTCATTGCCGACCTCGCGTCTGAGCATGTGAAAGATCATGGCGGCCTTTTGATAGCCGATCGCATTATCCTTTTGGTCACTCTTGTGCGTGAAACGGCCGACCGGATAATCCTCTTCGGGCCGCACATAGAGAGCATATCCATACGTCATGAGCCGCCGTTGATCCAGTGCTTGTTCCGGTGTGCCCATGAGCTCTTCATAGTAATAGTTCGCCACATAGGTCGTGAGCCCTTCAACCCAATTGCCCTGCTCAGATCGGTTGAACACCCAATTGCCGATCCAGGAATGCACGATTTCGTGACCTAACGCGTAGGGCTGGATGTAGTGCCGTTTGATGACGCCGCTACCGAGCAACGTGAATGACGGCATGCCTAGCCCGCTCGCAAAAAAGTTTTCCACCACCGCAAACTTTGGAAACGGATAAGGCCCCAACAATTTTGTATAGGTGTCGAGGTAACGAACCGACGCATCGAGGTATTCTTGGGCGAGTGGCGCGTCCTCTGCAAAGAGGTAGGTAGCGATTTCAATGCCCTGCCAATCCTGCTGGGCTTTTATGAAACGATTGGCCACCAGCGTGAGGGCCTCGGTCTTGGCGACAATCTCCCAGTCTGCGACCGTCTTGCCTTCCTGAATTGTTTGAGAGAGCTGCCGTCCTTGCGTGACTGCGGACCAGCCTATCGGCGTCGTCACGTGAACGTGAAAGACCGGCAAGGCTTTCTCCAAGTGAGGATACCAATAGGTCTCCCCGCTTAAGTAAACGCCTTCCGGGCCGATGTATCCGGATGTTTCGCTGGGGGTGACGAACCGCAGATGACGGGGTTCTCGAGGAGGATCGTTGATCAGGCCGTGGTAGGTCCATTCCAAAACGAACACATGACCCGCAGCAATGGAATCGTCCAGCGTGATCGTGATGCGCTGGGCTGATTCCTCGGAATGCGCCGCCTCCGATCTCGTGGTGATAGCCAGGGGGGCGCCTTTGTCATTGACCAGGCGAATGTCGGCAACCTGCAAGGCATCGTTGAGAACTAACGACAGAGACGCGGGAGATGAAACAAGAGCTTTGAAAGTCATGCGGTCGAGCACATCCAACTGATGTCGATTCGGATGGAGTTCGATGTTGAGATCATGCGACAGTACCTCGACAACACGCTCACTGCTCGGGGACGATGTCCGATAACTGCCCGTTTGTTGGGCGTCTACACGGCCGGCGAGGCCGCACACGATCACGGCCAGAGCCAAAACGATTGACCGAACAGATTGTAAAGTGTGGGCTAGAGACACGGTGTGTTTCGATCAGGCCTGTGCGAAGAGCGCATCGACAAATTCCTTGGCATGAAAATCCTGGAGGTCTTCGGCTGCCTCTCCCACGCCGATCAAGCGAACGGGAATTTTTAATTCTTCGGCAATCGCCACGACGATGCCGCCACGGGCGGTCCCATCCAATTTTGTCAACGCAATTCCCGTCACTCCCACCGCCGCTTGAAATTGTTTAGCCTGAGACAGCGCATTCTGCCCCACAGTCGCATCCAGCATCAGCAGGACTTCATGTGGGGCGCCAGGTACCTCCCTGGCCAGCACGCGGGTGACCTTGCGTAATTCGTCCATCAGGTTGGACTTCGTATGGAGACGCCCGGCGGTGTCGATCAACACCACTTCGATTCCCCGCGCCTTTGCCGCGGCGAGACCGTCATATACGACTGCGGCGGGATCGGCGCCATGTCGGTGCCGAATCACTTCCACCCCGATACGACTGCCCCACATTTCGAGCTGCTCGATTGCAGCGGCGCGAAACGTATCCGCAGCGACCAACAAGGGTTTCTTCCCAAGCTGTGAGATCTGTTGCGCTAGCTTGGCCAGCGTGGTCGTCTTTCCCACGCCGTTTACCCCGACCGCCAATACGACAAAGGGACGGGGGCCGCGTTCAATAAGACGTGACAGCGATTCGCCTTCGCAGGATTGCAACGTGTCCAACAGCGTGGTTTTCAGCATTCCCAAAACGCCATCGGCGCCGCCGCTCCCACCTGACTGCCGGAGCCGGCTCATAAATCGGTCCACCGTCCGGATGCCGATATCGGCCGCTATGAGGGACGTTTCCAGCTCATCCAGCTCTTCAGGAGATGGGCCTCGGCCCATCAATCGATCCACCGATAGACGGACCTTATCCCTAGTCTTCGTCAGACCGTCGCTGAGACGCTGAATCCAGCCCATGGAAAATCCTTACCCTGTTGTCACGGCAGCTATCGCCGCCGTCTAGAATGAATAGAGAATGAATCGATGATCGGTGGTATGGGCAACACCGCGCGGAGGATCTTCCGTTCTTCGTGTTGCATACGGCGAGCCTCACGCGCATTCCTTTCATGATCATACCCTAACAGATGTAAAATTCCATGAATTAACAGTACGGCCAGTTCGTAGGCCACGGTGTGCCCGTGCTCGACCGCTTGCTTCGCGGCGGTGGGTATAGAAATCACCACGTCGCCCAAAAGGTCGGAATGAGGGCCGGCTGCATCCCGCATCGCGAAGGCCAGCACGTCGGTCGTCGTGTCCCGACCCCGGTATCGATGATTCAATTGTCGCATTCGCCCATCCCCGATGAAGTCTATGCTGACAATGGCCCGAGGCTGCCCGGACTCCGTAAGTATCCGTTGAACGAGAGATTTCACGGCAGGTAAGCGGGGAGAAAGACTGCGCATCCGGGAGCGGAGGAACACCGGCATCAGTGGGACTGACCCTCGTGACCGTCTTCGGAACGAGGACGAGGTGGAAGCGGTTTCTGTCGATCGGGTCGATGTTGACGCGAAACTGTTTTTACTGGAGCTCCGGCAAGGTCGCGTGCCATTCCATGTCGGTCGTAGGCTTTAATAATGTCCTGTACCAGGCGATGGCGCACGACATCCTTTTCGTCGAAATAACTGAAATTGATCCCGGGAATGTCCTGCAAGATGTCCTTTACCTCGATGAGACCGGAAACTTTATCGGTCGGTAAATCGACTTGCGTTATATCGCCCGTCACGACTGCTTTGGAATTGAACCCGAGTCGCGTGAGAAACATTTTCATCTGCTCGGCGGTGGCATTCTGCGCCTCGTCGAGGATGACAAACGAGTCGTTGAGCGTCCGTCCGCGCATGAAGGCCAGCGGAGCGATTTCGATTTCGCCTCGCTCAATCAGGCGATTAGCGCGCTCGACATCCATCATGTCGTATAGCGCGTCATAGAGAGGCCGCAAATACGGATTGACCTTCGCATACATATCGCCGGGAAGAAAACCCAGTTTCTCGCCGGCCTCGACGGCCGGGCGCGCTAAAATGATTCGGCTGATTTGTTTGCGCGTCAGGGCTGCAACCGCCATGGCCATGGCCAGATAGGTTTTGCCTGTCCCCGCAGGCCCGATGGCAATCACGATATCGAATTTGTCGATCGCATCGAGATACGCTTTTTGAGCGGCCGACTTCGGTGCGATGAGGCGTTTATGAGTCGTGATTGGGACGGTGTTGAGGAGAAGGTCTTTCAGAGAGGTCGAACCGTTATCGCGGGAGGCCCGAAGCGCCAGCGTCACATCTTCAGCGCGAAGATCGTACCCCTCGGCCGTGAGCCCGGCGAGTTCATTGACGATCCCTTCTGCATGTCGAATCGCGTCGCCGTTTCCTTCAAAGGTGAGTTCATCTCCACGTGCGGAAATTCGAACGCCGAGTTCGTCTTCGATCAACTTCAGATTAAGGTCGTGGCGACCAAATAGGCTCGCAGTATTCGTTCCCTCTCGTAATTTGAGCTTGCGCACGCCTGGTGTGAAGGGCCTCCTCTGAACGAGGTTATTCTAGCAGAGCGGCAGAAGACGTGACAAGACGAGTATTGACACGAAAATTCCTGCTCAATTGGGAAGGAGTCGTGGGCGAGGGGAAGGTGAGATCGAATTCCTGAAATGCATGCGCTTGATCGCCATCCGTGGCAGTGACACGAACTTTGTAATTGCCGGCTAACTTGCCCGTTAGCTGCCATTCGATCCGGCCCGTCTTTTTATCGATCTTCATTCCTGGAGGGGCCACCTCGAGCGCGTAGATGAGGGAATCTCCGTCTGGGTCATTCGCAGTGACAAGATAGACAAAGCGGCCCCGTTCAATTTTTGTCGGCGGGGCAGACGTGATCTTCGGAGCGCTATTCAGGATAGTGATGGGCTCCGAGAGCTTGGATTTGCCTTTCTCTGTCGGATCAGCCGGGGTCACCTCGACGACGACCGTGTCGCCTTTTACAAATCCCTCCGTGCTCAGCTCGCTCGCCTCCCCGTCGGCCACCTCGCTGTTGTTTCGCCACCAGCGAAACCGGTACTCAATCGGATCATCATCAGCATCCGTGGCATTTACTTGAGCCTGAATCGGAGTGCCGACTTGCACGTCGGTCGGCTCGAGTATGAGCTTGGTGACTTGAGGGAGACTATTTACAACTGTGGACTCAATTACCGATGGTGACCCTTCCACCATGCCATCATAAGGCGTTACTAGAATGGACAATTGGTCGCCTCTCTTTAATTTCACCGGCGACAAGATCGCATGTGTTTCGCCGGTTATAGGTTGATCGTTCAGGCGCCACTGATAACGATACGTGATCAGATCGCCATCCGGGTCGAACGCATCCGCCCTCACTGATATGGACTGATCTAAAGTGATTGGATCAGGGAGAATATTAGCGGAAAGCATATGAGGCGGCCGATTGCCTTGAACAGTTCGCGCGCTGTCTGCTGTGTTTTTTGCTTCTCCGGGTTGAATCGATTCAGACGTACAGTTGGAAAGGCTCACGCCGAGCAGAATGGCGATCAAAAGCTTGCATTGAAAGGACTTCATGCTTTCGAGAACTACGGATGATTGCCGCGTGCGAGACGTGAGAGGTCTATAAGAAAGAGACCTTTCACGCCTCGCTGTAAACATCACAACCGTTGATTGTTCCATGAGATAAAACGGCTCCAAGTGCCAAGCGTCTTCACGCAGCTCTTAGAGATTTGGCCCGTACTCGCTTGTCCAATGATCGAAACACGACCCTGGCAACCATCGACTCCTGTTGCGCTTGTCGCGCCATCAGTACCTTCTGCCCCAATATGGACTCCTAGTTGACCGGTCTGACCTGAGCCTAAGAGAATAGACTTATTTGATTGTGTAGGAGCGGCAGGATCGGTACCAAGCACTGGATCCTTATAAGCCGTTCCTGTCAGATAGAACAGGCCATAGAGATACCCCGTCCCCAAAGAGCTGCACATGGTCGACTGGGGCACGAAAGATGGGAAAAAGACTATCCCTCCCACAACCGTTGGAGTCGCAACAACTCGTTCAAGTGGAGGCACAGGAGGAGTCTGGACAGGATTTGGCATTTTTGTAAACCATCCGTCCTTATTCTTCACAATGCTTTGCAGCGACGTGGTACTCGTACCAACCAGGGTCGTTGCTGTAGTCCCTCCACTAGTGACTCCCGTCACAGTGTTATCGGTGAATACATTCGCGTTCGAGACATCCACCAGATTATTATTCAAACAACTTGTGGCGCCACTCTGACTACAGCCTGTTTGTACCGAATCTTTGATGCCAAAGAAATACTGCTGTTCGCTTAGCGTTTTATCAGATGAATCATAAAACCGCCCTGTTCCAAAAAAGACCCAGACATTGTTGGAGTCATCTCGCGTCACACCAACACCAGCCGTAACCGGTCCCACATACGTCGTACCAAATTGACTAATCATCTTTGTCGGTGTCCTGGTACCGGCAGAACTGCCTGCAATCCCCCAACTATCAGGCGTGCAGCATGGGGTCGTTAATCGATACATTTCTCCTTTCCATGGCGGGAATGATGAAGATGCAGTGTCTTGAATGAGACTGCCGACATATGCGACATCGACACGGTAATCCAAATCAAGGTCGATGGTTGCTACATCTCCCATGAATGCCTGATAGCTTGAATTGAGTGAAACTGAGACAGGCAAAATCTTTTTCGTCGGACTAGCCGTAAGATCGTAGGCATACAGTCTAGAGCCTTGCTGAATCGTATCCACTTTATAATTCGTAGGACCCGATCCGAACAAAACATACCACGTTGCACCTGCTGCGTCTGTCTTGCAATTCGGCGTGGAGCACGCCGCCTTAGCACGCAGTACCGATGGATAGCCTGTCGTTAAGCCCATATCGGCATCCGTAAAGCTCCAGAGAAACTGAGGACCGGTAGTGGCTTCAGGGTCCGTGATATCCAAGACAAAATAGGAGCTATAAAATTCACGAGTATCGTTTGCATCAGTGGTATTTCCATTCTGTGGATTGCTGAAGTCAGCTGTGACCTTCATTGTTTTGACGGCACCATTGGCCGCTTTACAATTCGGCGCGCCACAACTTCCGCCCATACGAAATCCGCCAATAAGGATGGTTCCCCACCCGCCGGGATGCGACACGCCCGGTTGTCCTTGTATGCAGGGCGATGGGGGAGAACTTCCTCCGACCGCTGAATCGCAGAAGATGCGCACATCGGTAATCTTCGGCTTCAAATCGACGTAGTACACATGACTATAGCTATCGCTTGCCAACCACCGGAGATGCGGTAGAAGCTGCATGGGAATAAATCCCCACAGTTCATCTCCCAGTGGTGCCGTGTTGGTCCAGGGATTTGAAGGCCGTTGAATGGTAAAGTAGCCGTGTTCAGTCCTACTTGTTGTACTAGGATCATCGCCTCTATTGTAAAAACCGCCGTTGAATGCGTGCAGCATCCCATCGTTTGCACCGGCATATATTACCTGTCTGCGGTCTCGATAGGTCTGATAGAAGGTTTGATAGCTAGGATCACCATAGATCACGTCATAGCGCTCCTTAGGAGCTCCGACGGTAGTCGGACTGGAATTGATGACGTCACCGAGCTTCCACACTTTCTTACCACCGGCTATCGTGATGTTGCGATCACGGAGCAGAAGATTTCCTGATGAGTCCGTGACATCCTGTCCTCGCACCCATTTGATCAGGCTATGCTCATCGAACGGCGAGGCCGACGCGGCCAAGTATGGCTTGAGTTTGGACGCGTTGCCATCGACAAACTGGATTAACTCGGTGCTTGTGGCCAGCCCGTCGTTATTCTGGTCCACCCACGTATAGATCTTCCTTTGATCCGCATCCTTGAGGGCCAGTTGCTTGCCTGCTTCCCAGATCGGTGTCAAGCTGCCTAGATCTATGTCCCCCGGTATTGGAACGGCAGTATCCGGCGTACCGTCGCCGTTGGTGTCCGTCATGTCAGCCTTACCGTCACCATCAGTATCCAGAAATCGCTGAACTTTAACAACGCCCGTGGTGCTGTTATAAACCATCTTAATAATGTAATCTTCTTGATACACCAATCTTTGGTCCGCTACCGTATCCTCCCGAAGGTTTCCGAATTTATCGACAAACAGTCCTTGCACGTAACCCGTCCAGTAGATCGAGTTGAGTCCTTCCGTGACTTGAGGGAAAAAATAGGCCTGGTACAAGGCACCTTCTCCTGTCGATGAACTCGCTAAAACAGAGGCCGAGGTGCCGGAACTGCTACGCTGCAAGATGCTGTTGATCGCCGCCACGAGTTTATCTTTAAGATCATCCGCGTTTGACGACTCGAAATACGTATCGGGCAATCCGTCCGCCCCCTTTGCCCCCGTGTAATTATTCACACTATCCCACTCCTGAGATAAGTCCGGCTTGTTATTGCCGTTGGCATCGACAAACCCGCCGGCCTTGGCGGTATCTTTCAGAATATTGGCCCCCGTACCGAACGCAAAAAAGGTATAGACGGTAAGATTGTGGATCATCGAATGATCGTCGCCAGGAATCGGGGGTGGGGTCACGGCCGGGGTGATTAATGGCAGCGAACCACTGGCCGGCCGCAGATCGGTGGTATGGGCATAATAGGCGACGTCATCAACATAGTGTGTCCCTGAAGAGACGCATGAATCACTTCCCGGACCACCATTGTAACTTGAACAGACATCATCGTGTCCCGCGACATGCGGAAGTTTTGTGTGCGCAAGATCCTGTAGTGCCGCGGGGACATTCTGATCCATCGTCGGCTGCCCGTCTGTAAAAATGATGACAAAACTTTTACAGCATGGGACGTATTGACCTGGGTTGCTCGCCCAAGGGGCAGTGAAGTAGTACGGATCATGCGCGGCATTCACGGTATAGTCGGTTCCACCGAAGGCCGGGGGAACCTGGGCAAAGTACCGTGTGGCTTCATAGAGAGATTCGGCTAAAGGCGTCCAGGTACCGGAAGAGGTATTTTCAATGGCGTTGACCATTGAATTGGTCGTGGTCCCTACATCTGCCAGGACTTTACCGCCATCCAGCGTCCCGGATTTAAATTCCATAAGCCCAAACCGCGCTTTATTGCCTAGCGTCTGAATAAGCCCCGTCGGTTCTGAATTGACATCAACCACCAAGGAGTAATTTGTTCCGGACCCTCCACAGCCACTTGACACGGTTAGATTAGTGCCATTCCTAAAAAAACACTTCGTTCCTGAAAGAGGGGACACACCAACGGCCGAAAAAATGACGCCGATCGCATCTCGGCTGCTATTCTCCAAGGTCATTTTTCCGCCTGGGAAGCAGTTATTCGGACTACTAGCTGCGCGGGGCGCGCATTTCCCCCCCATCATGGCCCACTTGGCAATTTCGATACGCGTCATCGTAATGTAGTTAAGAAAACTCCCATCCCATTGGCCGTGGGCTCCGCAGGAGTCGCTTGCTGGGTTTGGGCGGTCGATCCCAGGTGTGAATCGATTCGAGCCATAGGTGTAGCACTGGGTCTGATCAAAATAGCCCGCATATCCGCCCGGTTTATTCGGATCATAGACATTCGAACCTGTCGGTTGGCTGACAGGATCCGGCGGAGTGGACGTGCTCGGATGATAGGCTGAATTGTCCATACTCCCGGAATTATCCATGAGAAGGAGAATATTAGGTGGCACGACGTTCGGAAGAAATGGCGGCAATGCTGTATAGTCACCATTCGTTGGAGCGCTTACACCGGCCCCCCACGTAACCGTTGCAATGCTGCCTGAACACAAGACAAACAAGAGGATTGTCACAACCATAGTTTTTGCTCGGCCTGTCATGGTTCGTTCCTCCTCATCACTCGTCCCCGACGTCTTAGACATCTCTTTATCTCGGAAGAATCACTACAAGACGATCGATAACCCCATTAGTAAGATGAAACGCTACCTGCTCCCCAATGCTTAAATCCTTTAACTCGCGGCGTTGCTGCCGTTCGTCTGTAATGACAATATTGCTGATGAGCTGATATGATTTGTTGTCAATAATCACTTGATTATTGTTGACTCCTGTCACTTCCCCCCGCAGCGAACTAGCAACGATTGTCGCAGTTGACTGCGCCCAACCGTCCGCGACCATGCACTCGGCAGCTAAAAGCTGGAATGCAATCAAGAGAAATGCTGGGCCGATGGAACTCACAATCGGCCAAGCACCGACTAACCGTTTATCCCGAGGTCTGAGGATTGTCATGTCTCTTCCCCCTAAATCCTCCGCTGGCAGCTTTCACCTGTTGCGGTACAGGCATAGACTGCTGTGACACGACTAGTCGCGTTCGACGTCGTATTCGTCGCGACGCAATCGATCTGATACAAAATATCGACGCCTCCCCCGCCAGCTCCTCCCGCCGTTCCTTCGTACCCTGAGGCAAATTGAATAGCCGAACCTGACCTTGTTTTTGCGTACAGTCGGTCAATATCTCCATTTACCTGAAAGACGCCAACCGTTGACCGCATATTGGGCGACGCTGAGGAAGGGCTATCAGCATTGTTATCCAGCTGTCCCATGATTTCCTGCTCAAGTACGACTTGACTGGCATCCGGAACTGGACCTCCCTGGCTGACCTTAAAAGTGTCAGGCACCCTCCCCTGATCGATCGTCTGTTGAATCACGTTCACGCCTGTGCCGATACAGGACTCAGCCGCGGTGGCCGCGGCCTCACCCGAGCGCTGAAATCCTGCCATGCGATTTTCCAAACTAGTGACTGTGATTGCTGCGATTCCGATGACGGCCATGATAACCATCACAAGCATAACGGTCACGAGTGCAATGCCTTTCTGGCTCCACTCTACATTGTGATGTTGAAACTGCTGCATAGGCCCCTTTCTCAACGATTACTTACAGACCGATGTTTCGGACTTCAATCGTGCGAGTCACCAAGCGACGTCGGAATTGGTTGTAGGTGGTTGCGGAGTATCCGAGGTCACCTGGGATGGAAGGGTTGTGGTCTTGCACAGTGATTGGGCCGCTCGTGTTGACCATCGTGACGTTTCGTTCACCAAAGCCCTGCTCAGTTCGATTTTCTCGAGCCACGATATGGACTAACACCAGGCGAATAGTATCGGGAGTCATAGGAGCAAGCGTCCACGCGCTATTCGACACAAAGTCCGTAGTGTCGAAAGTATTGTTAATGCCCCCTTGATCATCTACCACTAGATCAGCGATCCCGCCATTTACTGCCGCATTGCAGCCATCGCACGCATACGCCAGTTGTAAATCTTCAATACCTTCTGCAATAGACACGCAAATAGTTGCCGCTGCAGCCGCATTACAATCAATTCTCCCCCCTAAAAGAGGAACAGTCACCCCCCGCACAAGGCATGGAGCACTACCGCCACAAATCGCTGCATTCGTATCAGTGGATCGGATCACCTGATACGTCACGCATTGCAGCAAGTACACTTGAGTATTCACTGGGAAGGCAGTTGGTGCGCCCAGTGTTGATCCCAGTGTCAACAGGGTAGGCCCAGGCGGATTGGCAGCTGTTGTGGTTACGGCCCCACCGATCGAAATCGGTGATCCAGTCACCAAGCCAGGGGCGCCCGCTGCTGGAACAAAAGGAATGGCAGTGATCGGACCAATCACTGGATTCGGGTTTATCGTTCCCACGGGCGTCGGAACGATCATTGAAACGGAATCAGGGCCGTTATCCGCTCCTGCGATATTGTTATCAGCCGGCACGATGGCTGTGCCACAATAGCCCACTGGTCCGCTCACCCCATATCCGGCCATCTTGATATCATGCGAGAGCAGTTCCATGGCGATTCTGGCACTTTGCTGTGTCTGGGCAGTCTGATCGTTGACCCGCATCGCTTTACTGCTGCCTGTCAAGGCAGTAAAGGCTGCCGCCGATACGATGGTGGCGATCGTGATGCCAACAAGGAGTTCTACAAGGCTGAACCCTGCTTGATTCATATCAGGTATATGTGTGTCTCGTTTTTTCATCGCCTTAATCATTTCGGGCGTTGCTCACTCAGGAGCAACCACCGCCGTCAGCGTTACATTTCTATTCCTGACAATTGAACTACTCGCCATGGTCATGTATTTAAAATTGGAGCTTTGCCAATCCACTCTTACGATGACTTGATTTTGATTCAGCGTTGGACTCGTTGGTCCCATGGACGTAACCGCGATGCGGCCTTGAGCACTGGGGAGCGATGAGCTTTGAAGTCTACCTTTCCACTGGGTGTAATCTCCGCTGGCCATGATATTCGACGCGGGGCTTGTAGAAGCGTTTAATGTGTCCACGTTGTTATAGGTAATGGCGTTACGCCGATTGAACTGAATGCGTTCGACCATGTCCGCCGCAAGATTGGTGGCGAGTGTTAATTCGTTGGCGTCCACATTCTTGCCCAGTGAAATTCCCTGCATCCCCGCCAATGCAAGCAGTCCAATCGCCAACACGACTGCCGCAAACATCCCTTCGAGCAAGGTGAAGCCGCGCTCGCTGATGCAAGCGGTATAACGCTCACTCTGAAAGGACAGCTTAACCACCACGCATCACTCCTGACTTATGTGCATGTACTGGCCGCACACCAGCGGATTTTTCCGCCGGGGGTGATCACAATTGAATAGGTTTGATTATCGGTATTCGTAAGTGTGATGTATTGGTTTTGATCCACCGCAGGCGGGACCGGCCCACCGATACGGAGGCCCAATGAACTCAGCTGAACTGTTGTGCCTCCGGTTGTCAGCGCACTGGTGATTTTTCTGCTTTGAAGAGGCACCGGCGCAATTATTCCGGCGAAACTCGCGCCGATCGTCCCGCAATACACGGTATTGGGGGGACAGGGGATAGCTCCCAACGTCATGGTGACGGTCGTATTGCGGTTCATCGCCGTCATACGGGCCAACGTCAAACTGCCATGTAAGTCGGTGGTGGCTTGTCGGAGTTGATACGTTCTGTTCCACTGCAAATAGTTCGGTATCGCCAGGGCGAACACGGTGCCGATGATGCTCAGAACGATCATCATCTCCAGCAAAGTAAATCCATGCTCATTGGAGCGAAATGGAATGAGAACCTTTGACATGCCAGTAGTCATAGCGTTGCAAGTGTAGCATTCGCTATGCCGACCGCTTACAGATGACACTTCCGAATTAAGTATTTGAAGTTAGGCTGGATCGTGCGAATGAACAAAAATGGACGGGGACCATTTCAGTTCAGGCCTGACAAATTTCGGCGGAGCTAATACTTTTCCTGCCAGGTGCCAGGAGCGGTAAAGACGACGGGAAGACCACGGAACATTCCATTTCGAAAGTCCGAGTCATACCACACTTCAATGGGAGTATAGGAAGGTAAAGACGGACTGATATGCCCTTCGACGAGAAGCGCTCCGAAGACACGCGGGCGTCCTTCATACGAAACATCTCCTGCTGTCGAAAGGATTCCGTTGAGATGAATTCCCGATAGAGTAACAGGTATACGCGTGGCCACCGAGGTTGACCCTTCGTCGGGAGGGCTGAGCGCCGAGACAGACTTTCCCGACCCTCTCGGTCTGAATTGAATGTGTGCATTCACGATGAAGATTCCCTCAGCATAATCGGTTTCAATGAGTATGGTGCCGAGGTTATCACCATGAGGCGGCAGCGCATCCAGCGTGTCAATAAAGACCAGGCCGTGATGTTCACCGACTGCGCGGGATCGAAAGACCTCTTCTACCGTCATTCCCAGCCCTGACCGAACTGTGCCGTTACGATAGAGCAACCCCTCCGAATCTCGAGAATAGTAGACACCGTACTTGAGGGCATACTTTTTTAAGAGCTCGTATGGCCACACATCCATATGTAATCCAGGAGATGGATCGCGATGTGGGTAGACATTTGAAGGCAGAGAGGCTGTTCCTGATGCGGTCGGCGCAAATAACGCGTCTTGGCCGATCCACAAGTTAAGCCAACGATCTTCGCGTACAGTCATGTCCGCATAAGATTGTCCGTTAACAGGGGCCAGCGATGAATGAATAGGAATGTCTTCACGTCGACCGAGCGGCACGTCGCCTTGAACCTTGAGAGCACCCCAATGCAGCCAGACAGGAAACGGCTCGCTGCTTGTGAGGGAAACTCCACCATGCGCTATTTGCACCCCTGCCCGCAGAGTCGGGATGGCTAAGGCGCCGAGTTGCAGCGAGATCGTCCGACTCAGATGTTTCGCAGTCGCTGTGACATCGACTGAACAGAGCAGTCCAGGTCGTGTCGGTCCGTACACTTTCACTCTCTCGATGCGGCCTAACGAACTGAGGGATCGAAACCAGCCAGCGGATGGATCGTTTAGTAAGCGGTCATCCGAAGGACGCGTCGCGTCGTACAACACATTCGGCATGTCAGAAGACCCGGAGAATTGCGATCGACCGGCTGCGTCAAAGAAAGATGAACCAATGTCGGGAAGATCGTATCGCTTCACAACGAAAGGCTGCACATCGACAGGGGTTGAAGTCGGATCGTGGAACCAGCGGACAACCAGATCGGCCCCTGCCTCGGCTAGATGCCGCGCAGCCGCTTCATTTTTATTCGTGGATATTTGCAGAACCTCTTGCGTCGCCAAGTTCATGGACACGAGCCCGAGCAACGTCAAGATGAGAACCGTAAGAAGGACCCCAAGAAGAACGGTCCCTCGCTCATCTGAATTCTTTCGAATCATCGGTACGCCTTTCTATTGCCCGCGCAGTCCTATTTCGCTGATAAGATGAGAGTGATCGGCACCGACCCCCAATTCAACACGCACTCGTGACACGGCCCTTGCTTCGTGCGTCGGCAAGCCGCTTTTGTCGAAATAACCCAACTGAAAGTAGGTAATATCTCCGACAATCGTATTGGCTCCGCCATCGACTTGCCGCATGAGACCTTGCTTACGATCTACAGTTGTCATGAGATAGTAACGAAGATGATTTGAGATGAAGACTTCGGTACCCGCAGGGAATGTCTGACCCACAGGCCCCGTAAGAGTGAGCTTCGTCCGTCGACCGTCCACTGCAAGACGTGACTCCGCGCAACGCTCCGCAGTACAGATCAGAATGTGTTTCCCTTGATCCCAGTTCGACCCATTGAGAACCTGCAATTCGCTTTGAATGGCGGAGACTGAATCAGTCAATACAGTCCGGGTACCGTCGAGGTTGGCTACAAACTCGATCTCTTCTGGGCCGGCTACCAAGACGGCCGGCAGGTCATTGGCCGCTCCGCTTCCAGCTAACCGGAGTTCATCAGACAAGACATGCAGACCCAATCGTTGATCCTGGTGGCGGCTCATGATGGTGTGTTGAGCGGTGAGTTGCGTATCGAACAGGCGAAGCGCTTGGAAGGTGGCCGACAAAAGAATTGCGCCGGCCGCCATGGCCACCATTACTTCAGCAAGACAGACCCCACGGTTGTTGAAAAGACGATGCGTACGCATCTTCTAATGAAATCCCACGTACAGCGGATTCGCGCGAAGGGTGCCGACTTCGATTGCGCGAGATCGCGCCCCTATTTGATAAGTCGCGCGCGCTTTAATCAGGACCATTCCTGCTCGAGTCGTCGAACCGCCATCTATCGATTGAACTGTCCATGTCACATGAACGCCATCTTGCGATACACCGGAGGTAAAGATCCCATCGCCCGCGGCCACATCATCGAGTGTTCCATCATCCATCATGCGAAGTTCCGGCACACCGTCCGCATCCAAATCATCGATTAAGAGTGTCTCCCAGGGAACGATCCGTTTGACCTCCAGCCGTCCTTCCGCTATCGCCAGAGCCTGGGCATGCTTTCCTCCATCTTGCAAGCCGGCATTGGCATGTTGAAACATCGAGGTCACTCCCAGAATGGCGATCGGCAGGATCACCATTGAGACCATGACTTCTGTGAGACTGAACCCTCTTTGATCCAGCATGTGGCTGCCTCGCTTATACATTGACGCGTCCTGTAATCGTCACGGTCATATGCCAGCGTCCGCCTCGGCTATGTTGCAAGGTGACGGTTGTCGGCGTGGCGGATCGACCACTCGGATAAAATGTCACGGCCGGACCACTTGAAACGCTCTCCACGGTCACGCCGGAACCACCAAATGAATAGGTGCGCAAGATGGTATACGGTGCCGCGACCAGTTCAGTCCGAATGCGGGGTAGCGACGGCTCGAATACGACGCGAACCTTCTCACGTTGCGTCATCGCCAAATGACGCGCCGCTCGGAGTTCGGCGGCAAGTTCCGTCCGAACGGCTCTAGCCTGATAACGAGTGGCCGCCGATACCAATCCATCGCTCAGACACACTAAGATCCCCACAATCGCCATCACCGCCGTCAGTTCAACCAGCGTCATGCCCTTTTGGTTCATCATTTCTCCTCTATGCTTGAATACCACCGGCAGACCACTCAAGAGTTGTGCCTGAGCTCGAAGACTCTTCGTATCGCGAATAATTATTATCGCCGCACACGACAATCAATAGATACGTATATTTATTGTAGAGAGGGCCTAAGGGTTACGATCTGGCAGGAATGATTAGATAGGTACGTTCTGACGGTTTAGATACAGAGGAAGAGACAGTCGGATACATCCCTGACTACAGAGGGAGAGCCAAGAAGGTGATATACCAGCTGAAAAGCTCTTCATAAAAGAACATTGAGACGATGGCGCCGAATGCGAGGAATGGTCCGAACGGAAGGTACTGATCGCGGCGCAGGATGTGGAATGCCATCAAGCTAACACCCACGGTCGCTCCTACGATCGCTCCGATTAGCATCGTAAGGATGACTGCCTGCCAGCCCAAAAATGCCCCGATCATAGCGAGTAATTTAATATCGCCTCCCCCCATTCCTTCTTTCCCGAAAAGATAGGGGCTCACCCACGCCAACAGTAGTAAGACCCCGCCTCCCAACAGAAGACCAGAGATGGAATTGACCAAGCCGGTGGGCAATAGAGTACTCGCGGCAAGGATACCTACTCCGATTCCTGGCAAGGTAATGACATCGGGAATAATTTGATGATCGAAATCGATGTAGGAAATGACCAGCAGCGCGGAAAAAAGGGCAGCGTAGACCACCGCCTGTCCCCCCGGACCAAAATACCAGACGATTAGACCATACGCGAGCCCATTGACCGCCTCAACAATCGGATAACGACGGGAGATCCGAGTCCCACACCCTCGACACCGTCCTCGCAACATGATAAAGCTCACAACGGGAAGATTGTCTCTCGGATGGATAGGCTTTTCGCAGACTGGACAATGCGACCCAGGCCAAACGAGGGACTCCTTGCGTGGCAATCGATAGATGACCACATTCAAGAAGCTTCCGATAAGGGTGCCCAGCAACACTGCTACCCAAAGGTAAATTTCTTCTATTGAGTTCATAGAAAATACCGTACTTGTGTTTCCTTAGGCGCAATTATCCTACAGCGAATGTTCGATAGACCTTTATGTAGAGGCTCTAGGGATTTTCATCAATTTACATGATCGCGAAACCTTGCGATAATGATCTACGTAGTTGATCTAAATTAGAGGGCGTACATGCAGCGAGTTACGAAAGAACGACGAGAATCATCCCCCAGGCGAAAGCGTCCTGAAGCTCTCACCAATCGAGAGCAAGAGATCCTGCAGCTCATCTGGACGGGTCTTAAAAATCGGGAAATCGCCCAACGCCTGAAAATCAGCGTCAAGACGGTTGAGGCACATCGGGCTACAATGATGAAAAAGGTGCGCGTGTCGAATACCGCACAACTGCTGAAAGCCGCTATCCAGGATGGCATGATTCAGATCCGCTGATGGGCCACTGTTCGTTGCCGAACGGCTTCGAACAGAACGATCGCCGCAGCTGCCGCCACGTTAAGGGACCCCACATGGCCATGCATGGGGATTCTGATTCGTTGATCGCACTTGTCTAAAACACCCGGCCGAATGCCTTTACCCTCTCCTCCGAGTATAATCGCGATGGGTCCGCGCAGATCTGCCTCCGTGTAAGACTTGTCAGCGCCAGGGTCGACTGCATGGATCCACAATCCTTGCGTCTGTAGAGCTTCAATCAATCGAGAAAGATTGGTGACGCACCCCACTTGGAGATGATCGACTGCCCCAGCCGATGTCTTCGCCACGGTTGCCGTCAATCCGACCGCCCGACGCTCCGGCAGGAATACGCCATGCACGCCAGCCGCTTCTGCGGATCGCAAAATGGCCCCCACATTCTGCGGATCTTCGAGCCCATCCAGTAGAACGAGGAAGGGGCTTTCCTGTCGTGTCTTCGCCGTCATGAGGATGTCATCAATTTCGGCATAGCGCTTCGCAGCCACGACGCCGATGACTCCCTGATGCCTCCCATGAGGCACCAGACGATCCAACGCCGGGGGCGGCTCCAGATGAATGGGAACCCGCGCGGCCTTCGCCAACTGAACAATATCGGCAAACTGACGGTCCTGACGTGAGAGTAACAGTCGAAGCAAGGGCCGCGTCCCTGAACGCAACGCTTCCCGCACTGCATGGAGTCCATAAATCAGGTCGGAGTCTTTAGCGTTTCCAGCGGCTGGTCCCATCGGGGCGATCCTCGATTGTAATGCCAAGCGCGGCGAGCTCCGTTCGAATTTCATCGGCCCGCTTAAAATCTTTTCGACGGCGGGCGGCATTTCGTTCATCTACTTTGGCGGCGATGGAATCATCCCGCAGTTCACTATGTACATTTGTCTTCTCCTTCACATCGATCGATTCGTTTATACCAATCGACAGCGAAGAATTAAACCGCCATTCGGAAAAGGACAGTTGAAATAAGCCGAGCACTTTGCCGACGGACCGGAAAGCAACACGCACGGCCGTTCGCGCTTCTACCGACAGGTCATCCTCCAAGAGTCGATTGACTTCACCCCGAAAGTCCTGGAAGGCAGCGAGGGCGGCAGGCGAATTGAAGTCGTCGTCCATTCCCTCTTCAAATGCCCTGTTCAATGTTTGTAGATGAACGGGAAGTTTCTCGTCTGCGGTCGAGGCACCGGAAGGCACTTCCGCGAGTCGCGTAAACAGGTCATAAAAGCCATCCAACGTCCTTTTGGCTTCTTCCAGGGCTTGGTCCGAAAAGTCCAATGGACTGCGATAATGCGTCGAAAGAAGGAAATAGCGCAACATTTCGCCGGTCACAGTCTCCGGCCACCGGCTTTTCTGAAATATCTCGCGGATCGTGAAGAAATTGCCCAACGATTTTGACATCTTCTCCTGATTGATCCGAACAAAGCCGTTATGAACCCAATAGCGGGCGAACGGCTGACCCGACGCGCCGGTCGATTGCGCAATTTCATTTTCATGATGCGGAAAAATCAGATCTTCTCCGCCGCCATGAATATCAAACGTAACCCCAAGATGCTTCATCGACATGGCAGAGCATTCAATGTGCCAGCCCGGCCTCCCGTCTCCCCATGGACTTTTCCAGGCAGGTTCCCCTGGTTTCGAGGCCTTCCACAGGGCAAAATCCATCGGGCTTCGCTTTCGTTCATCAACTTCGACACGAGCACCTGCCTGCATATCTTCGAGCTTACGCTTCGACAACTTGCCATACCCCGAAAATTTTCCCACCTCAAAATACACGTCGCCATCGACCTGATATGCCAAGCCTTTTTCGATCAAGGTCTGTACCAGATTGATGATTTCAGCCATATGCTCAGTGGCTTTCGGCTCAACGGTTGCCCATTGCACGCCTAACCGCTGCATGTCGGCATGATACGCCTCGATGTAGGTAGACGTAATCTCTTTCCAGCCCATGCCCTGTTCGTGGGCTCGCCGAATAATTTTATCGTCCACATCGGTAAAATTTTTGACGAAGATGACCGTGAACCCCGCATATTCGAGATAACGCCGAATGACGTCAAATACAAGCGCGCTCCGTGCGTGGCCAAGGTGACAATAATCGTAGACGGTTACGCCACACACATACAGGCGGACCGTGCCGGCCGTCAGCGGTTCAAAACGTTCTTTATGGCCACTGAATGTATTATGAATCTGAACCGTCATCTCTTGCCTACGATAGGACTTAGTCTCGACGCACAGCTTAAATGAACAATAAAAAAGCTGCGCGGGGCAGCTTTGTTCGCTGTGCTATGTACCGGCCTCTCATCGGTCTATCGATTGACTGGTCGGGGCGGCGGGATTTGAACCCACGACCTCTCGCACCCCAAGCGAGTGCGCTACCGGGCTGCGCTACGCCCCGACTCTAATTTCACAATGGCTTACGTTATCACCACCGACCACCTGTACACCAGGTGTTATTAGGGTGTTAGTGGCCTTGTACTGACCGAGTTTGAGTGCCGCCCCGTGCAAGTCTTCAGGCGTGATCTGGTTATAGCGCCGATGCATCTTCTCGCTCTTATGCCCG
>Ga0157378_10000311_pt1 | contig 47572 bp, 54 predicted proteins | sample M65metaG_FD_115309 | JGI IMG/M metagenome (GOLD analysis project Ga0157378, IMG submission 115309) | Miscanthus rhizosphere microbial communities from Kellogg Biological Station, Michigan, USA - M6-5 metaG | ecosystem: Host-associated > Plants > Roots > Rhizosphere > Soil | place: USA: Michigan... | reverse complement strand
CGTCAGGCGCGACACGTCGGTCGCACTCAACTCGCCAATCGTCGTCAGCTCGTCGGGAATATTCCACTGATGATCGAAAATCTCACCCACGCCCGCAGACGTGCCATGGGCCAGTCCGATCTTCGATCGCTTTTCGTCGTCGGCCATCGGCGGATGTGTTCCCTGGGCGACGAGCGCGTCATACTTCGCCACGCCGCGTTCCGACAGGATCTCCGCCGCGAAAGGAAACAACAAGTCGGTATTGTCGTCGCGAGTCTTGTCGGGAATGATGGCCAGCACGCGAGCATCCGGCGCAACATGCAAGAGCGCCTGCTCGAGTATTTGGCGCAGCTTCCGTGGCCCGAGATCCGTGCTCGCGGAACCTTCGCCAACGACGGTAGGTGCGGTTTTGGTTGCTGGCATCTTTGCCTATCGTCTAAATCATGAGTGCTGTTCTGATTCTCTGAATAATCACATCAATGGGCAACTTTACATTGATCTCGAGCGCGTCTGTGGGTTCTTCAAGAGTTTCGAACTGGCTGTCTAATAGGTTCGGATTCATATAATGGTCGCGCCGGTCGCGCAGCCGTTCCGCGATGGTTTCACGATCGCCATTCAGATAAACAAATCGAACCTCAGCGCTAATTGAAAGCTTATCGCGATAGGTCTGTTTCAGCGCCGAACACGCCAGCACGGCTGAATCCCCGACTTGAATATTATCGCCAATAAGATGGGCCAGGGTCTCAAGCCACGGCTGTCTGTCAGCGTCGTCCAGCGGTACGCCGGCGTGCATCTTGGCCACGTTTGTCGCCGGATGAAACTCGTCCGCGTCAAGATATTTCCAACCGAGGTTCGCGGCCAACGCCTTTCCCACGGTCGTTTTGCCGGAACCTGTCACACCCATCAACACCACGATCATCTCGCGAATTGTAATTGATAGTTAGGGAGTTACTGCAAGCGAAAAGCCAACGCCACGCTGGGATTCCCACCCACACGGTTAGAACCTTCTTGCAAGGCGTCCCGCAAATTCGCCCGCGTGAGTGTCAGACTTCGAGACTGAAACTCGACCTTCCCGACTCTGACCGGAATCCCTATTGACGTTTATCAGGCTGCAGATGTATACGCTCGCGGTGAACTCTGCACTTCGGTACCTTTCGCTTCGGCTATTAGGGTGGGCAATTGGTTTGTCTCAAATTACCTGGACATCGCCACCCGGAATTAGAAAACGGGTCAAGTTTCAGCTTCATTGGCTGACTGCAAAAATCTGAAAAAATAATACTCGGATTGTTAGAGGTTTCAGGCTTAATTCTCGCGTTCATAGACGCACAGTTAATTGTAAGAGGCGTTCCCTTAGACGCTCGATGTCCCTCTGACCGAAGAGAAAAAGCACAATTTCGAGTTCGCGTACTATTTCTGAAGGCTTTCTCTCCAGAACCGCGAATCTCGGAATTAGTTGCCCTAAGGATCAATAAGCAGGCAAGCTCATTCAGCTTAGGTCCTTTAACGACGTCATAAGATCCGATCGCCCAAGGATGAGGAGACATCGTGCTATGCGAAATCGCAAACAGGAAAAAGGACTAACCGTCAATGTAGTTGCAGGTAGTCATGTCGTATTCTTCGGTCTAGACCTTACGGCCTCAAAGCGTCCCGGCTTTCGTGGTTTTGCTATTAAACGCTTGGACCACCAGGAAGGCGAAATAGTTTGGCAACGAGGAATGAAGACCTTCGAGAAAACTGAACCCCATCCAGTCAAGGGTGAAATGTTCTCGACTCGCTATCACCCGGTTCAAGCTTTTCAGTGGTGCGACTATGCTGTCTACCCCGGCCGCACTTATACCTACACGATCGCCGCTCTTTACGGAGATCCGGCCAGTCTCAATTCCAAAATTGAGATGGAGATCGAGATCACGACCGAAGTTCCGACCGGCCCGGTCCACTCAGCGTTCTTCAATCGCGGCTCAGTCGCCACGCAAGAGTATGCACGGCGATTCGAAAACCAGCCGCCCAGCAAGGCTGGACCAGGTGCTTACGAATGGCTTTCGCGCGGTTTGCTTCAGGCACTAGTGGACTTTCTCGGTCGCGCCGAAACGCGCTGGGTCAATCCACGGCGCAGTCTACGAATTTCAATGGCCTGAAGCACTGGCAGCAGTTAAGGGAGCGAAAAATCGCGGCGCCACAGTTAAGATTCTATTTGATGACATTGACGATCCGAACGGACCCCGAAAGGCTAATCGTAAGGCGATCGCGGATGCCCAGATCAAAGGAATTTGCAAGGGTCGCGCAAACGGCAAACTTATGCACAATAAGTTTTTTGTGTTGAGCAAGAACGACCAACCAAAAGCCGTCTGGACCGGCTCTACGAACTTAACTGAGAACGGAATCTTTGGACATTCCCACCTGGGACACATCGTGGAAGACAAGGACGTGGCCCAATCCTTTCTCGACTACTGGGATCGGCTGAAGTGGGCGATGGAAAAAGAAGGACTGGGACAGCCTCAGGAGTGGCAACCTCAATACCTGATCGATAACGACAGTTGGATGAAGGATTACGTTAACGAAAACGACAAGAGCGGAAGAAACGCCAGACGGAAATACTTTGCGGGTCCGATGGCAGTGTAGTGGCATCTGATCTTGCGCACAACGACTTCATCTCGAGTCTCCTTATCGGGTCAGGCGTCACACAAGGAGTTACTGATGAACAAATCCAGGTTATTATCGATCCTCCTCATCATGTTTTTGCCCTGCTTAATATCCCTTCAGGATACCCATGCGGTAAAAGCAACCGCGCAAACAAACAGGCGCAAAACTCAGCCAAAAAAAGTAATGTCGCCGGGTGCTAATGAATCAACGCCGCCTACCTCAAACCGTCTGTTTGTAATTCGCAGCTTAGGAAATCGATGCGTCGATGTTGGCGGCGAGCAGTGGTGGGCGGTGGGGGCGCCGGTCTATATCTATCCCTGCAATGGCAGCCTTGCACAACAGATCCGGGTTGCCGAGATCGACTTTAGTCATGATGTGACAATGCGAACGGCCAACTCATCGTTTTGCCTTGGAGTGGCAGTAGCCCCCGGAAATCCCATCGAAGATACACGACATTTGGAGCTGCAAGTTTGCGACGGTACTCCACGTCAACGCTTCGCGTTGGATGGCGATTCGATCATGGTTGGGAAACAGGCGCAGGGACAACGCGTGTCGCGCGAATTTGTTATTGAAACGGCAGGAAAGGCCACTCCGGAACGGACGCGTTTGGTTACGGCCGTACGCGATGTTTCAGATGCTCAATACTTTAGTTTTACGGCAGTGGATGGCTCCAGCGCCCGACCTACCACTGGATTTGTATCAGTGTCCGATGAAGCAGCTCTCGATCTTGCGTTGATGAGAGAGTGGGGCGCAGTTATCGAAATAGCGAGATCAATCACCCTAACAAGAGGAGCCAAACGTGTTCCTGAAGGAGTAACAATTCGAGGTTGGCGTAAATTCACCGACAATGGCCCTGAAATCTATCTTCCGGAGGGTGCTCAAGTTCCCTGTGAATCACCGACCCAACTCTGTGGCTTTATACTTCAGAACAATTCTCGGATAACGAGTCTCCGGCTTCGCGGGCCTAGCCAAAACCCTGGTGGTTCGCAGGGGATCCTAATGCGGGACGACGGAGGCAAATTTACCAATGTAACGATCGATCACATCGATGCTTCCAATTGGACCGATTCAGCGATACACGTTGCCGGTGCTTATGGCTACCTTTGGCAGCTTGCGGAGTGTTGTGGTGAAAAGACATCAACCTGTGATGACTGGTACAGCTTTTATCCAAGCGCGCCTAAATTTACTTACCCGCGTCCAACCCCCGTCAAGATTCTTGGCAATATCATCCATAACAATCCAACATACGGCGTACTAATTGACGCCGGTGCAAACCCGCTCATCCGCGGTAACAATTTGTTCTGGCACCAACACTCAGTCTCCGCCGATGCGCACCCTTCAAACGGATATATCGCCCGCGACAACCTAATCACTCGTTGGATAATCCCCGGACAGAATCCTAAGAACAATCAAGTTTTCGATGTGCACGGAACGGGACAAGTAAATGGAACCCAGGGCGGAGGAGGGTGGGGTGGGGGTATCGGCGGGGACCTGTTCGATATTGGGTGGAATACGATTCTCTCGGCGCCACATCCCAACTTCAGGCTGCGCGGTACGCCGTGTACAAGCGCGAGCTTCCATGAAAACGTCAGCGTGCAGGGTCCAAGCTCCGTCCAAACAGAGACGCCGGACATCACAATTGTTCAGTGGGGCAACAAATTTAATGTTCCGGATCCCATCGATAAACTCGACGTCGGAGATTTCGATGGCGATGGTTACTCAGACATTTTCCTCGCGACCGGAGTGACGTGGTGGTACTCCTCCGGCGGTCGATCGGAGTGGCGCTTTCTGAATCGAATTCCATATACGCCAGGTGCGTTGCGCTTCGGTGACTTTGATGGCGATCGTCGCACGGATGTGCTGACGGTGAATGCGGCGGGAAATATCGTGATCTCCTGGGCCGGAACGTCTTGGTGGACTCAAACTACCGCCACCGCTCAAACGATCAATGACATCGCCGTCGGCAACTTCGACGGCGACGATCGCGACGATGTGTTCATCGCCGACGGTGCGAAGTGGACGTATGCAGCGGGCGCGGCCGAATCTAAATACATCGCGCAATCGAACCTTAGGCCGGTGGATCTTCGGTTTGGCGATTTCAACAACGATGGAAAGACCGACATATTTTTCGTTTCTGGAAACGATTGGCGCATTATTAAAGGCGGTGGTAACGGCACGTCGGAATTTCTCCGCTACGCTCTCACTCCAAACGTGCAAGGTATGGTGGTGGCTGATTTCGACGGAGACTCTTACGCGGACATAGCGCGCGACGTGGGGAGCAAGTGGATGTATTCGGCGCGAGGGTTAGGAGGCTTTATTACGTTGCGCCCGGCTCCATCGGGACAAAAGATTGCCGATCGATACGTAGGGAGATTTGATAACGATAAGAAAGCGGATGTAATAGTGTGGGATTCAGTTTGGTTTGCGATCGCTCCGGGGAATGGCAATCCCGTCGCGAAAATTAGCTGGCAAGGCATGCGCTGAGTAACGCTTCCCAAGCCGATCCGCACCGATCTGCAGAAGCTACTCAGCGACTATACGGATCAAGTCATCAATGGAGCATGGCCATTAATCCGGCGAGGAACAATCCCAACCGCCGGCCTCGAGTACATGAGCCGTTTTCAAACGATGCTGGACAAATTCGAACCGGCGACCGAAGGCCAGAACATTCTGCACGCGGAAAGACCCTGACCCTGCGCGCCTATAACCAACTGATCCAATCACGTTCACCAGCGACTTGATGCGGATCTATCGATGTTTCAGGGTCAAAATTAGATCTGACTTGTCCGCGCAGGTAAGTCCTTCATCTTCCCTTAATCTTGGCAGTCAAAATAACTGGTCGCAGGGGCCGCCCGAACGACGCCTCGGAGCGCAGGTCCGCTTTGACATCTGCCTCCTACTCAAGTATCTTGATATAAAGGTAAATGGAGATGGGCACAGACAAGGCGGAATCATTGACAGGCGGGACTGGTGTTCACGTCTTCCTGGTGTTGTGGAAGGCGGCCCGTGCGGTCGAGGCTCATGCCGGACACAGCATCTCGCAGTTGGAGATGTGCGGCAGTGATTTTGCCGTGCTGGAAGCCCTGCTACATAAGGGGCCGCTACTCATAAACGAAATCGGAAAAAAGGTCCTGTTGACGAGTGGCTCGATCACCGTGGCAGTTGACCGCCTGGAAAAAAGGGGACTGGTCGAGCGGCGAGCGCACGGCACAGACCGCCGGGCGCGGATCGTTCATTTAACGAGGGACGGCAAGAAGCTAATCACGCGCATTTATGGGGATCACGCCCACGATATGGAAAGGCTTGCGGCTGAGTCCCTAACAAAAACGGAACGCAAGACCCTTATCCGTCTGCTCAAAAAGATTGGTTACCAGGCAGCTCGGCAAAGTGAAGAGCGCGCTCGGTGATTCGAAAATTAGATACAAGTTTTGAAGAGGTGAATTTATGTCGACGGTGAAATCAGCATTGAGAAGTGTAGAGACGCAATTAAATAAAGGACGCACGGTCGCGGGAATCGTGAACAGCATTGAGACTTTGGAGGGTGGCGGATTCCTGGTGCGCCGTCCGTTTCCCAAGGCGTCATTTTCAGACTTTGATCCGTTTCTGTTGCTGGACGAGATGGGACCAATGGACGTGGCTCCCGGCGAGGCGAAAGGCGCGCCCGATCATCCGCATCGCGGATTCGAGACGGTGACATACATGCTCTCCGGTGACATGGAGCATAAGGACTCCAGTGGACGTGCCGGACGGCTTAGACCTGGTGACGTGCAATGGATGACTGCGGGCGCAGGTGTGGTTCATGCCGAGATGCCTTCCGCTGAATTCATGCGGACTGGTGGTCGTATGCACGGATTTCAACTTTGGGTGAATCTGCCGCAAGAAGACAAGATGATCAAGCCGCGCTATCAGGAGATTCCAGATTCGCGAATCCCGAAGGCGACATCGCCTGATGGCTTGGTCTCAGTCAGCGTGATCGCCGGCGAAGCTATGGGCGAGAAAGCGGTCATTGAGACGCGCACGCCAATCATTTACCTGCATTACCGAATTAAGCCGGGCGGCGTGGTGAATCAACAAGTGCCGCACGACTACAACGCCTTTGCTTACGTCATTGACGGAGCAGGATTGTTCGGAGCGGAAGGCGACCGCGGCGCCGACGGACAGATGATTATGTTTGCGCCCGATGGCGACGGAGTGAAAATCGAGAATTCGGCAGACGCGAGCGAGACGCTGGAGGTGTTATTAATTGCGGGTGTGCCTTTGAATGAGCCAATTGCGCGTTACGGACCGTTCGTGATGAACACCGAGGCAGAAATCCATCAGGCGTTTGAAGACTATCGTAGGGGCCGGATGGGCGCGATTAACCCTTGAACGAAAGAACTTAATTGCTAGAAACATTTGCAGCAAGCGAGGAGGTAAGTTGAAATGAAAATCGTACTCTTGATCGCGCGGCTGTTGCTCGGCCTGATCTTTTTAGTGTTTGGCCTGAATGGGTTTTTGAATTTTCTCAGCATGGGGCCGATGCCTACAGGACTGGCTGGGCAGTTCATCGGCGCACTCTTTCTGTCTCACTACTATTGGGTAGTCGCGGCGCTGCAAATCGCGGGTGGCTTACTGTTACTAGTCAACCGTTTTGTGCCGTTAGCGTTGGTGCTGCTTGGGCCAGTGATTGTGAACATCATTTGTTATCACGTGTTCCTAAACCACGCTGGTGCGCCGCCAGCAATCGTTGTAACGGTCCTGTGGTTTATTGTCTTCTACGGTAAGCGGCAATACTTCTCCGGGATATTTGCTCAACGTACCTGACGTTTAGACAGAAGGGGAACGACGGCTTATGGACTCAAGCAGCTGCCTCGTTTTGCCTATTCGGCCAGTACCTGATGTACAAACGACACCGCAATCGAGCCCTCGCCGACGGCGGACGCCACTCGTTTGAGGTTCCCGCCGCGAATATCTCCGACAGCGAATACTCCGGGGAGACTGGTTTCGAGGAGATACGGCGGACGCTTGACGGGCCACTTGGCTTTCGCCAGATCTTCCGCCGTCAGATCTGACCCCGTCTTGATAAACCCACTCTCATCGCATGCTACACAACCCTTGAGCCACGCAGAATTCGGCACCGCGCCGGTCATGGAAAAGAGATGGGCTATGTCGTGCGACTCAGTCTCTCCAGTTTGATTATTTCGCCACGTGACGCGCGCAAGATGATCGTTTCCCTCCAACGCCACGACTTCAGTGTTGCTATGAAGTTCTATGTTCGGGGTCTCTTCGATACGCCGGATTAGATACCGCGACATTGTTCCAGCCAGTCCGTCAGATCGAACATGCATATAGACTCGTCTGGTGCTTTGCGCCAGAAAGACCGCCGCCTGACCGGCGGAGTTGCCACCGCCCACGACAATTACTTCTTCACCACCACACAACTGCGCCTCCAGATGCGTGGCAGCATAGTAGACACCAGCGCCCTCAAACTTCGAAAGATTTTCCAGTTGAAGTCTTCGGTATTGAGCGCCCGAAGCAATCACCACCGTCCGCGCAGAAATGTGTTGTCCATCCTCAATCAACACCGCGTAAGGCCGCCGAGCACAAGCCAGGCCCTTCGCGTCCTTGGCAATCAACATCTGCGCCCCGAACTTTTGCGCCTGCGCGTAAGCGCGACCGGCAAGCTCGTGTCCTGATATGCCGGTAGGGAAGCCAAGATAGTTTTCGATTTTCGAACTGGCGCCCGCCTGACCGCCCGGCCCACTTGATTCGAGCACCAGGACATCAAGACCCTCGGAGGCTCCATATACAGCCGCCGCCAAACCGGCGGGCCCGGCGCCAACGATGATCAGATCGCGCACGTGCGCTTGATCGATTCCTTCGTTGAAGCCGAGGCAGCCGGTGATCTCCTCATTGGTTGGGTTGCGCAGTACTGCCGTGCCGCGACAAATTAGAACGGGCAGGTCATCAATGGATAGGGAAAAGCGATCGAGCACTTCCTGGACTTCCGCATCTCGCTCGAGATCGATGTAAGAATAGGGTTGGTAGTTGCGAGTGAGAAACTCCTTGATACGAAGGGTGTCAAGCAAATGACTGGAGCCAATTAAAACGATGTCACCAACTTCACGGGCAATCAATTCTAAACGACGCAGGATGTAAGCTCGCAGAAAAATATCGCTAAGCTCACTGTCGGTCTCGACGAGGGCCTGCAATGCCTCCCGCTCGATTTCTATGAGTTCTGATTTCTCCGCGGCGCGTATACGCACGAGTCCACGACGGCCCGAGAGTACGTTTAGTTCCCCTGTGAACATGCCGGGATTGCAAATAGCGACGATGTGCTCCTGATTGTTCGAGACCTGCAGGATGTGCAGTTGGCCGCTGACAACAACGAAGACTTTGGTTATATGCTGGTTAAGCTCGACAACGATCTCATCCAGGTTTCCGGTGCGACGTTGGCCATGGGCGAGGACGCGAGCTTGTTGGGCGGAGTTGAGAACGGGAAACATCTCGCTGGGAGTAGTTCCCGGCGGTGGTGATTTAACATCGTCGGCGATCGGCATGTCCGTCATATTGTCGGTCGCTTAGACGTTCGATCGAAGCAACTTCATCAAAGCTGAATGCGCCATGACGACATCCGGCTCTTGCTGGAGCGCTGCCTGATACTTGTCGCTGAATTCTTTATTGTCAGATGCCGTAAAAAGTTGGCGGGCTGCGGAGATTAAGCTAATCATGTCCGTAGCGCTAGCCGGTTCATCGGCATCGAGCATTTCGTCGATTTCCACGACTAAAGTAGAAATAATGCGCAGCCAGGCAAACTGCTCGTGATTTAAGACAAGTTGCAGGAGTTCTCCGCTGTTTACGTGGCCATGCGTGCTCTCAAAACTCCTGCGTTCCATGTCCAGGAGCGTTAGGTGCAGATGCAACAGCCTCCCACGAACGTCGTGCAACAGAGCGCTCTCTGCTGTTGTGGCAATATTACCGTTCATGATTACCGTTCATGCCTACTACGACTTGTTGATGAACGTGACCAGCCGCGGAATCACTTGTTGCGCTTCTTCCATCAGCCAATGACCTTTGTCTTTGATGACAACGCCATCGACGTTTGTATCAACGAGACGGGCCTGCTCAATCAGGAATTCTCCCGAAGCCTTTTCGCCAGTCAGCACCAACAGCGGCATTCTCAGCCTCGTCTCGGCGAATTGCGCGAAATCTACCGTTCGTAACAGATTCAAGAATCAGTGCGCCGCGGTCGCGGCAACAACTCCCTGCGCAGCTTGTTTGATCAGCGATGCCACCGCATTCGGTTGCGATACGTAGATTGCGTGACTGCCCCCCACCTCAACAACTTTCGATCCGGCTCGCGCAGACATGAAACGCTGGGCCGGCGGCGGAATCATTCTGTCTTCGGTAACCAACAGGTACCAGCTGGGTTTGCTTTTCCAGGCCGGCTCGCTGATCTCGCCATCGAGTGCCTGAACACCCCAGGGAACCTGAGAATCCGCCATGAACTCGGCCTTTTCCGCCTCAACGTCGCCGGCGAACGAAGCGCGGAACTTGGACTTATCGAGAAAGAGATAGCCGTCCTTCGGTGGCAGGATTGGAGGCACGGGTGCATCCGGCGGTGGATCTTTGATAAGCGAGTTCACCGACTCGCCTTTGTCTGGAGCAAAGGCAGTGATGTAGACAAGCCCGACAACCTTAGGATCGTTACCGGCTTCGGTAATCACGGCGCCACCGTACGAGTGGCCCACCAGAATCACCGGGCCATCCTGTTCGTTAATAATGAGCTTAGTCGCCGCTACATCGCCACTCAGCGAAATGGTTGGATTCTGGACGATCGCGACATTGTAGCCATCCTTCCGCAGCAGGCGGTAGACACTTTCCCAACCTGAACCGTCTACGAAGCCGCCGTGAACGAGAACGATATTATTTGTTGATTGAGCCATTGAAGTTTCCTTTTCCTTAACGTTCAGTCGTACGCCATGGATTTTTTGCTGGGGCCAGTCCCAGTCGCACCGCGGTTTTTACGAGATCGGCGACAGAATCAGCCTTCATCTTTTGCATCATCTTGCCCCGATGGGCTTTGACCGTGATTTCACTGATCCTGAGTTTCAAACCAATCTGTTTATTTAACATTCCAGCAACTACTAATTGCAGCACCTCCTGCTCGCGATGGGTAAGTGATTCGTAACTGCTCCGGAGCGCTGTTACTTCAGCTTGATCATCAAGCACGGCCATGCTGCGCTTGAGGGCGTGCCGGATAGCATTCAGCAGCACTTCATCGTCGAATGGCTTGGTTAGGAATTCGACAGCCCCAGCCTTCATGGCCTGGACAGTCATTGGAACGTCGCCATGTCCCGTAATGAAGATGATTGGCATGTCAGTCCGTTCGGAGGCGATCAGCTTCTGCAATTCAAGACCGTTAAGATCCGGAAGAGAAACATCGAGCACCAAACAGTTTGCTGTTGCGGTGCGCGGTCGCGCCAGAAATTGTGCCGCTGACGCAAACGTCTCTGGCTGCCAGCCGGCAAACGTAATCAGCAGCTCGAGCGATTCGCGCACTGAAATGTCATCGTCAACCACAAAGACGATTGGTTTCTGCTGCGACTTAGCTGCTGCTGACATCGTGTCCGGCTAAAAAGTTGTAATGATCAGTTCGAGCCAAGCGCAGTGTTAAGTGCTTGCAAGAGATCCGCCGCCTCAAACGGCTTGAAGAGACAGTCCACGGCGCCTTGTGCGAGCAAGCGCAGCCGGATCGTCGCGTCACGATGGGCCGTGATGAAGACGATTGGAATCGATTGCTTGCGAAGCTTTAGCTCTTGCTGCAAATCCGGTCCGCTCATACCCGGCATTGCCACATCGAGAACCAGACACTTGGTCTCGTCAACTGCATCGGAAACCAGGAATTCTTCAGCCGATGAGAAAGTTTGCGCCTCAAAGCCAAATTCGTTCAAGAGATCAGGCAACGACTCCCGTACGGATTCGTCATCATCAACCACTGTTATTAGGGGACGTGTAACCATTTACTATGATTCGCAACGCGTTTTTTGATCCATCGAACGGCAGTTACCGAGAATGCGCCTATCAAAGCTGGATGTCTATCGTACTTTGGTATCGGTTTCCACCGCGATCCAATACCAACCAATACCAACCAATACCAAAGTATCGATCGATACTTTAGTGCAATAGATTCCCCTTCTTACTTGTGATTTACTCCGGCTCGCTCTGTGATCCTAACGAGGGCACCGCTATGAAAAAGTTCACTCTGTTGCTGGTTGGAGTTGCAACCCTGGCCGGCGTTGTTGTATTCGCGGCAAACACATCTCGTCGCGTCACTGCTCAACAGACCGCTCCGATTTTCGTAAAGAAAATCCCATCTGGATACCGTGACTGGAAGGTGGTCTCAGTGGCCCACGAAGCAGGCGAGCTCAACGATATTCGTGCCGTTCTGGGGAACGACATAGCGATCAAGGCTTACAGGGAGGGGAAGCTTCCGTTTCCGGAAGGCGCTATCGTTGGCCGAATAGCCTGGAGCTACGTCTCGTCTGAGGAAAACAACAAAACCTTTGGCCGTGACCAGTCTTTCGTGGCCGGCTCACCGACTGATGCTTACCTGCAATTTATGGTCAAGGACTCGAAGAAATACGCTGCGACGGGCGGTTGGGGATACTCGTCGTTTGATAAGGACGGCAAACCCACGGACGAGGCGGCGATGAAGAAATGCTTTCCTTGCCACCAGGCTATCAAAGATCGCGACTTTGTCTTCACCCGTTACGCGCCTTGATAACGACAATCACTGTCGAGGCATCGTGAGATGACTGCAGCCAAACAAATAGGAAACTCTCAAAGCGAGGACACGATGAAAGAAACAGATGATCGATCACGGCGTCGCTTTCTCAAGACAGGCTCGATATTGGGTCTCGCAGCCGCGTTGAGCCCGCGCGCCATCGCTGAGGCATTCACCAATTCGGATTCCAAGACTATTCAAACGGAAAACACGATGACACAAACCAGTGCTGCGCAATTAGCCAACGAGCAGGCTGCCGACAAAGCTGCGATTCGTCCGTTCCATTGGAATTTTTCCGATGCGGAAATTACAGATTTACGCAGACGCGTCAACGGGACCAAGTGGCCTGAACGCGAACAGGTCACGGACGCATCGCAAGGCGTGCAGATCGCGACGATGCAGAAAATCGCACGCTATTGGGGAACAGACTATGACTGGCGCAAAGGCGAGGCGAAATTGAAAGCTGTGCCGCACTTCGTGTCCGAGATCGATGGCCTCGACATTCATTTTATTCACGTGCGTTCGAAGCATGAAAATGCGCTGCCGATGATCGTCACGCATGGCTGGCCCGGCTCGATCATCGAGCAGATGAAGATCATCGAGCCGCTGACAAATCCGACCGCTCACGGCGGAACTGAGGCCGATGCGTTTCATCTCGTGATTCCGTCTCTGCCCGGGTACGGGTTTTCAGGCAAGCCGACGAAGCCGGGATGGAATCCCGTCAGCATTGCGAAAGCGTGGGCGACGCTCATGCAACGCCTCGGCTACACAAAATACGTGGCGCAAGGTGGCGATTGGGGCAATGCCGTTTCAGAGGTGATGGCTTTGCAACAGCCACCCGGATTGCTCGGCATTCACACCAACATGGCGGCGACGCTTCCGCCGGATGTTTCGAAGGCCCTGGCGATGGGTGGTCCGCCGCCGGCCGGCCTCTCGCCTGATGAAAAACACGCGTGGGATCAACTCGTTGACTTTTACAAGAACGGGTTGGGCTACGCCCTCGAGATGAACAACCGCCCGCAGACGTTGTACGGAATCGTCGATTCTCCGGTCGGCTTGGCGGCGTGGATGATCGACCACGACATTCGCAGCTACGAGATGATTGCGCGCACTTTCGACGGCAAGCCGGAAGGGCTGACGCGGGACGACGTCCTTGACAACGTCACACTCTACTGGCTGACGAACACCGCCATCTCCTCAGCACGCCTCTACTGGGACGCCCGGCATACTCTTCCGCCCGGCGGCGGCTTCTTCGATGTGCGGGGCCTCAAGATCCCGGTCGCCGTGAGCGCTTTCGCCGAAGAGATCTACCAGGCGCCAAAGAGTTGGGCTGAGAAGGCATATGCCAAGCTGATTTTCTACAACGCGCACGATAAGGGCACCCACTTCGCGGCTTGGGAGCAGCCCGAGCTTTTCGTTACCGATTTGCGCGCCGCGTTCAAGTCATTGCGGTCGGCATAAGTAAGCTGACAAGGAAACAAAATGTCGCAAACCAAAAGTGGCCCAATAGTGGAAAAGCTTGTCAGTGAAGCCGATCATGTGCAGCTCAGTCGTCTTGTCACGGAACACGCGTGGAGGGCCGATAACGGTCGGGCCGATTCGATCGCGAGCTATATATAGATGACGGTGAACTCAGTCTAGGCCAGTCATCTTTGCGGGGGCGTGAAGCCATTCTTGAGTGGGGCCGGCAACTCGTTGAAAATCCGCCGTGGCGTTCAATCCGTCACGTCTGCGGTAACATGCGGTTCGTTAGCGACGGGCCGGATGAGGCAGAAGGCACAACCATCCTCACAGTCTTCATGGTTGCAGGATCGGAGACGGCGACCACTCAGCCCTTCAGCGTCGGGGAGGATCACGATTGCTTCGTTCGCACGGAAGAAGGATGGCGATTTGTCTCGCGTCGCTGGGTCGAACTCTTCGCGCGAGGCGACGTTTTGAATTTGCCGCAAGAGGCAAACAAGCTTTCGTAAGAGACGAAGTCCGTCTTGGCGAGCACGGAAACAGGAACAGGTGGCTAAAGCAGCGGACGCAGAAAAAGAAGGAGGAAACAATATGAAGATCGTAGTTATCGGGGGCACCGGTCTCATCGGATCAAAGCTCATCACAAAACTCAAAGCCAGCGGACATGAGGCAGTCGCGGCGGCACCTAATACGGGCGTCAACACTCTCACCGGCGAAGGATTGGCCGAGGTACTTAAGGGAGCACAGGTCGTTGTCGACGTCTCGAACTCACCGTCATTTGAAGATGCGGCAGTCATGAATTTCTTTCAGACATCGACTCGCAATCTCCTCTCTTATGAAGCCGCGGCCGGAGTGGGCCATCATGTAGCACTCTCGATCGTTGGGAGTGAGAGCTTGCCTGAGAGCGGCTACATGCGGGCGAAAGTCGCGCAGGAGAAACTGATAAAGGAAGGTTCGATCCCTTATTCGATCATCCACTCAACTCAATTCTTCGAATTCGTCAAGCGCATCGCCGACGAGGCCACCGTAGGGAATAGCGTTCACCTGCCGCCAGTACTGTTCCAGCCAATCGCCTCAGACGATGTCGTGAGTGCGCTGTTTCAAGTGGCCACGAGTTCACCATTGAATGGCGCAATTGAAATCGCCGGCCCCGAAACGTTTCGTTTCGACGAGCTTATCCGGCTGCAACTGCGGGCGCTCAATGACGCGCGCGAGATCGTTGCCGATCCACAGGCGCGCTACTTCGGCGCCGAGTTGAGCGAGCGAAGTATTGTGCCGGGTGAATCGGCCCAACTTGGCAAGACACGCTTCGCAGACTGGCTGAACCGAGCGGAGGCTGACCCCGCGACCGCCAAGACGATTTCGCAGCGAGCGTGAAAACAGCAACGGTGCCGGCGCAAGGTCGCTCCCGGTTTTTTCAAACCGGGCCTGTCAGAAGTCGTCCAGTCCCGGAGGGACCGAATGTTTATAGAATCCCGTAAGACTTTTTTAGATTTTTCGCTCCAGCGGAGCGACATGAATGATTCGAGTTTTTCATTCCATTACATTGCGCTTCGCTGGAGCGCGAAAACTAGTTGGCGTGAAGGCTATAAACATTTGGCTCCGCTGGAGCCGGAACAATGTTTGGATTGGTCAACAGGCGCGCTGAGCGTCTCTTTGAAGAGTATGTGCCCAATTAGCACGGTACCCGGACTTTAGCGTCACTTAACATGAAAGGAGTCTCGCATGAGTACGATCACAACGAAAGACGGAACGCAGATTTACTACAAGGACTGGGGCGAGGGACAGCCGCTGTTCTTTCACCATGGCTGGCCTTTATCGGCTGACGACTGGGATGCCCAGATGATGTTCTTTTTTGAGCGTGGTTATCGCGTCATTGCCCACGACCGGCGAGGCCATGGCCGCTCCACCCAAACCGTGACCGGCAACGAGATGGATACGTACGCTGCTGACGTTAACGAGCTAGTTGAGAAGCTCGACCTGCGCGACGCTACTCACATCGGCCATTCTACGGGCGGCGGAGAGGTCGCGCGCTATGTCGCTCGATATGGCAAAGGAAGGGTCTCTAAAGCTGTGCTGATCAGCGCCGTTCCACCAATCATGGTCAAGTCCGACAAGAATCCGGGTGGCACTCCACTCGAAGTTTTCGATCAGATTCGCGAGAGCACGGCTAAAAACCGTCCCCAGTATTATCAGGACTTTACGCTTGCTTTCTATGGTTACAACCGGCCGGGCGCGGACATCAAGCAAGGAGTCAGAGATAACTGGTGGCGGCAGGCCATGATGGGCGGGATTAAAGCGCAGTACGACTGTATTAAGGCATTTTCGGAAACCGACTTCACTGAGGATCTCAAACAGATCGATGTGCCGACATTGGTTATGCATGGAGAGGATGACCAGATCGTGCCCTTCGCCGATGCCGGACCCCTTTCCGCCAAGCTGCTCAAGAATGCGACAACGAAATTCTATCCCGGTTTTCCGCATGGCATGCCGACCACGCATGCAGATCAAATCAACGCCGATCTGCTCGCGTTCATTGCAGGCCAAAAGTCGGCGGCGGCGTCATAGATGACCTTGTGGGCTCCGTCTTTGAAAGCAATGCACGTTGGACTGAGTAGGGTGTGAAATGACTGCAATCGCCCAGAGAGCACAATCCAATGTCGCCACACGCTTATTGGCAGGCGTCTCCGTACCCGACACGCCACCAATTTCGCGGGCGATAGACTTCGCACGCGAGCGGTCTGAGCCCTACTTGTTCAATCACGTCATGCGATCGTGGCTCTTTGCGGCGCTCCTCGCGCAACGCAAACAGATTGCGCATGACGGCGAGGTTCTGGCAGTAACCGCGATTTTGCACGACTTGGGTTTGGCGGAAGCCTTCGACGGGCCACTGCGATTTGAAGTGGAGGGAGCGAATGCCGCCCGCGCATTCGCTCGCAACGAGGGTATGGATAATCGACGAGCTCAGTTGATCTGGGACGGAGTTGCGCTCAACTCGACGCCTTCTATTGCGCTTTACAAAGAGGCCGAGATTGCGGTGGCGACTATGGGCATCGGCCTTGATTGGGGAGGCTGGGGTTACGAGGCGGTGACCGGTGCTGAAGTGGCGGCGATCATCGAAGCGTTTCCCCGGCTGGGAATGAAGGAACGATTCACACAGGCTGTCTGCCGGATAGTCGAGACGCGCCCAACGACAACCTACGACAACTTCGCCCGTGATTTTGGCGAGCGCTTTGTGCCGGGATACAAACCAGCGTCGACGGTGGATTATCTGCTGAATGCACCGTTCCAGGAATAAGCGGTCCGTTACAGGGGGGAGGGAACTATGACAACACGCGCAGAATTAAGCGCAGCCGAAGCATATGAGCATGGACACACACCCCTGATGCGAGCGGCCCTCGATGGAGACACTGAGAGAGTAAAGGATCTGATCCATCAAGGGGCGGAGATAAACCAGAGAGATGACAACGGCCGGACAGCATTGATGTTCGCCGTCATCAACATGCATTACGAGACGATGAAAGTTTTGCTGGAATACGGTGCGGACGTCCAAGCCAGGAGTAATGAGGGAGGAACCGCCTTGATGGCGGCGGCTGGTATGGCGGGTGATCTGAGGATGGTTCAAGCCTTATTGGATAAAGGCGCTGACGTGCACGCCAAGCTGCGGGAGACAAATGAGACTGCTGCGACATTCGCGGAGAGATACGGTCGCACTGAGATCGCTCGGCTGTTGCATCAACTTGATTGAGTCAGGCTGAAGCTGGTCTGCGCAGGGCTATTAACGAAAGGAGACTATGGTGAGCAAAATATTATCGATAGTTGTGCTAATTCTCATGACGAGCACGCTGACGGCCCAACAGCCCGCTGCTAGTCAGGCCCCACAGGCTTCGGTGACGCCGCTCACTTCGAAGGACCTGCCCGATTTTCCCGGCAAAGAAGTCCTGATGATCACAGTGGAATATCCGCCAGGCAGCGTGGATCCCATTCACCGGCACAATGCACATGCGTTCATCTATGTGTTGGAGGGCTCGATAATCATGCAGGTGAAAGGTGGAAAAGAGGTAACGCTGTCACCGGGCCAGACTTTTTATGAAGGGCCGGACGATGTTCATGTCGTGGGTAGGAACGCCAGCACCACCAAACCGGCAAGGTTCGTGGTGTTCTTTATTAAGGACAAGGGCGCTCCGGCGTTAGTGCCGGTGCCGATCGGCAGTCGGTCGTCATTCGGCAAGCACAAAACCTTGGAGACCGCCGCGAGTATGTAACGCTACGGCGATGGTGGGAGGTTCACATGAGCGAAGAAGACCTTGAGGTGCTGATAACACTAGATGACCCAGGCGAGGATACCCTGGAAGAGGATACCTTCCATCAGGCTGGCAATACGATCACCCCTCGGTCGGGGCAGCCTCAACAAGGTGGCGAGCCCAACAGCAAACAGAAGTAATCCTTGAGAATGATTTTCCCTTGGATGGGGACAAATTGCTGGCGCTGGTTCTAAACTATCACCTTTTGCGCCAGGGATAAACAAACGATGGGAAGCCGAATCAATATTCTCGTGCAAACAACCATTCCGGCGATCGCAGACGATTGGAACATCGATCGATTTTCCTTGTTGCGCGATCATCTTGTTTCACTGACCGATGAAAGCGGTGAGCCGCTCTATAACGTGACGGCCCGCAATCGAGAAGTCGACGCTGACGGTAACGATGCGGTACTAAGTGTGCTTGACACTACCGACTTCGATGAGCTTTGGTTGTTTGCTGTCGATTCGGGTAACGGCTTAACGGTGGCAGACTGTCAGGGCATTACGCGGTTTCGGCAAAGAGGCGGCGGGCTTTTGACTACTCGTGATCATCAGGATCTCGGATCGTCACTTTGTACTTTGGGAGGAGTGGGCCGCGCCCATTTCTTCCATACCAAACATCCCGAACCTGATGAATCTCGTCACACCCGAGACGACCAGGATGCGCCTCACATCTCTTGGCCTAATTATCATTCAGGCAGTAACGGTGACTATCAAAGGATCAGCGCCGTCAAGCCGGTCCACGAGCTGCTTCTAAATCCGATGAACGATTCAGGTGTGATTGAATATTTCCCGGCGCACCCTCACGAAGGCGCCGTTGGCGTTCCTGAAGGCGAGAATCACGCGAATGTGATTGCAACCGGAACAAGTCAGGTTACCGGTCGGGCTTTCAACTTGATTGTGGCGTTTGAAAACGCCCGTGACGATCACGGGAACACTCTCGGACGCGCGATAGCGGAATCAAGCTTTCATCATCTGGTGAATTACAACTGGGACATCTCGGCCGGTTGTCCCACATTTCTCATCGAACCACCAGGTGATCAAATTAGACGCACGCCGGAGAGACTCGCCGACATTAAGACCTACGTGAGTAATGCAGCGCGGTGGTTGGCACCTGGAATCTAATCTCGGAACCAACATTGCGGCCTGCTTCTCTCATCAAATGCCTCCATTCGGGTCTTATTCATTTACTTACTTCGTCCCCTCCCACCATTTGGCAGCCATGGAAACACAACCCATGAGCACCGCGCCTCACTCCCTGTCTGGCAAGTAACCTTATTTTTCCTTCCGATCCGGTCCAGCAACGCCCCATCGCTTTATCCATGCCTGTGATGTAGCCTAGCGCTCAACCGCACAAGGAATCGAAAACGAAAACGTTACACCTGGACCCTTGTTCGGGGTGGCCCATAAACGACCGTGATGGTTCTCGATGATCGAGCGGCTGACGGAAAGGCCGATTCCCATACCTTCTTCTTTAGTTGTGTAGAAAGTCTGAAATAGCCGGTCGAGTGATTGCGGCTCGAAACCTATGCCAGAATCCTGAACGCTCAGTCGCACCCGATCAGCTTCTTCCACTTCAGTTCTAAACAATAATTCGTGCGGACGATCATCGACAGTGCTCATAGCATCCGATCCGTTTCGGAGCAAATTAACAATCACCTGCTGTAGCTGCACCCGATCACCTCTTACCAGTGGTAATTCCTTAGCAAGTTCAGTCCGCGTAATCACGCCGTTTCGCTCCAGCTCGCTCCGCGACAACGCAATCACTTCGCGAGTCGCCTCGTTGAGGTCCACCAACTCAGTGGCCGCTTCCTTCTTACTAAAGAGGGTGCGCAGCCGTGCGATTACATCAGCCGCTCGGCGGCCATCGCGAATTGTGCGCTTCGCGGTTTCGCGCGCGCCATCGACGTTGGGCGGATCACCATCCAACATTCGCATACAGGTGCTGGCGTTGGTGATGATTCCCGACAACGGTTGATTGACCTCATGCGCGATCGAAGCCGTCAAAGCTCCCAGACTCATGACCCTCGCGACGCGCGCGAGTTCGGACCGTGCCCTATCGAGAGCTTCGTCCGCCGTTCGGCGGGCGGTAACGTCACGAACTGCTGCGATGTACTCCAGTTGGCCACTCGGGTTCCGGGTTGGTTGCGCGACTGCGTGCATGTACTTGATCGATTGGTCAGGCATGAGTAGGCGGTATTGCCATTCAAAATCCTCGGAACCGTTTCGTGCTTGTTCGACCATTTTCTCGTACAAGCTTAGATCTTCCGGGTGCACGCGCGTACGGATGACTTCGAGTGTGATTTTGCTTTCCGGATCGAATTCATAAATACGATAGAGCTCCTCTGACCAGGTGATTTCATCGGTAGCGACGAGCCAGGAAAAACTGCCGATTGAAGTGAGCCGCTGGGCTTCGGCGAGGAACGCCTCGCTACGGCGCACTTCTTCCTGCGCCCGTTTTCGGTCCTCGATGTCGAACGCGGTCGCATACCATCGATCGATCCTTCCCTGATCGTCGAGCAGAGGATTGTAGCGGACCAAAAACCAGCGATATTTTCCGTCCTTACCCAGAGCGCGTTGCTCGTATTCGAATTGTAGGGGACGTTTGAGAGCTTCCTGGCGCTCCTCGCGCAGCCTTTTCACGTCGTCCGGGTGGTACACCAGAGCGCGAAAGTTTTCTTTCTGCATATCCTGCAGCGTGACACCGTAGTAATCGAGCACCGCTTGATTCACCGAGAGTACGGCCCCATCGGGTCGCGACACTTGTATGAGGGTTGGGATGGTGTTTATTGTCAGGCTCAAATTGCGCTCGCTCGATCGTAGAGCCTCATCAGCCAGCGCACGCTCAATGGCAATGCTGGCGATATGAGTAACTTGAGCGATGAGATCCTGTTGAACTTGAGTGGGGCTGGAAGGATGGTCCTGAAAAATCGCGAACGTTCCCAGCACGCTGCCATCGCGAGAACAAATCGGCATCGACCATTGCGCCCTTATTCCATGATCAAGCGCGAGCGGTCGGATCAGACTCTGCTGCCAATGCAAATCCGATTCAAGGTCTTCTGCGATTACCTGCGATACGGTAAGCGCAGCGAGTGCGCACGGTCCGGCCGTTGCTTCCACCGTTAATCCTTCAAGGGCATCGTTGAAGCTCGCCGGCATGCTGGGCGCTGCGCCCGTCTGGAATGTCGGCCCACTCCAGTCGATCAAATAAATGCCGCACTTGCAGTCCGCGGCTGTGTCTTCGACAAACCTGCAAAGTGCGGTGAGCACATCCTTGAGCGGGCCGCCCCTGGCCACCATCTCTAACAGACGCTTCTCACCAGCTAGTTGGGCCTCTGCCCGCTTTCGATCGTCGATGTCAGTGAGCAAGACACACCAGCGAAGAATGCGACCTTCAGTATCTTTCAAGGGGAACCCGCGAACATGAAACCAGCGGTAAACGCCATCAAAGCGACGGTGACGCGACTCGACTTCGTAAGTCTGACCGGTTTCCAGGGCGTGCGTCAGTACATCGATCACGTGCGGCAGGTCTTCGGGATGAACTGGATCTGAAGAGGCCCAACCTTTCAACTCGTCAAGAGTCTTACCAAAGTATTCCAGGCACGGCTGGTTCAGCGTCTCGACTTCGCCGGTTGGCGTGATGACAGCGACCTGCGCTGGGATGCTATCGACTATCAATTGCAGGTCGAGTTTGCGCTCTCGTAGTGCTGCTTCGGCCTGCTCCAGCCGTTCGGCGAGATCGTCGCTGACACTTCTTTTCACCCCTGGATTCACGGAAAGAGAATGCCCCGATGTGGTTTAAAAGTCTATGCAATCTTATGTTAATTAAGTGCTCTCTCTTCTCTGAAACAACCAGCGGCCTTTCTTACTTGAGTCTAATTTGCTATGTCGACTCCGCCTTATACTAAGGTATCGATCGATACCTTCGTCTAATAGATCAATTTCCTCACTTCGAGTGTAATCCTCCAAACGGACAATTGGATCGGAACTGACCCGACTGACATGCGGCACGTCACTGAAGGGGGACAACATGAAGACGCAACCTAAACTGGAGCCGGAACCTCGGCAGTCCAATCAGAATCACCACGGACCGAGTACTTCTTCATGCCGAGCTTGTCGGCGTTGAAATGGCTTGCAGAGTCGCATGATTAAGTAGCTAACGGCACTAAAAGTCGTGGGAAGAAAAAATGGACAAGATTCTCACGATTAACAAGATTCAGAAGCGAGTGAGCCTCGTGTTTTTCGAATACGAAGACAGGAGCCAAAAGGATTCTCTGGTTTCGAAAAGCTCAATGTGAGCAGCGAGGCGGGAGTGCTCTTCGTCGAGATCCTGGCCCGCCCTATGAATCTTCTCGGGCCTGAGCTCGTCTGCGATCTGGTCTCGCTCATTCAACGCGCCGAGGCCGATGATACGGTCCAGGTGATCGTGTTCAAGAGCCTTAAGTGAAAGGAAACCATTATGTCGACGATCCATTTGCACCAGACAACCACCTTGACGCCCGAGCAGTTCATCGCCGGACTGACTGACTTTGGACCAGGCCGCTCAAAGCTCTTTGGCAACAGCGCCGACGAGTATTTGAAAGTGCACAGCAAAGGTGCCTACGAAGCCGACGTCACGGAAGGCTCGAACAGCATCTGGGAAAGACTGCGCTACGACTGGTCGAACCCCGACCGTGTTGTGCTCACAACTACCGACTCCAACTTGTGGGGAGGCGCGTCGGGCCACACCTATACCTTCACGCGTCAGCCCGACGGCTCAACCGACATTGACGTGGTCATCGTACGCGAAGGCAAGAACCTCAAGGGAAAACTTCTAGGCGCTTTCGTAGGGACATTCGGCAAGAGCGTCTTGCAAAAGGCGTTTGAAAATTCCGTAAAGGCCATCGAAGCCCGCAATAAAGGGGCGGCGAGAGCGGCAAGCGCGGCAGGTGCATCGTGAGTGGATATCATCATGCGGCTTTGGCCAAAAAGTCTCAGGCTTCGCCGGCTGATTTGCCGACGCGCTCTGCGCTTCCGTCGGCTGAATTTTCAATATTGAGCTGCGACCTAACTGGGCGTAGCCCAGGATCTTTTTAACTTATTTCCGGAAGGCCCAAGGCCTTCCGCACATCAGACGGCAAAGCCGTACTAGTGAACGCAGGAGGAAACGAACATGGCAAGTCCGACGAATGCAGTCCGCCCTGGCACTGCCAACGACCCTAAGGTCGCGGCAGTCGACATGAAGCTCGAGGTCATAGTCATCCCAGTCTCGGATGTTGACCGCGCGGAGAAGTTTTACCAGAGGCTCGGGTGGCGACAGGACGTCACGCCGCCTGGCTCTGGCGTATTTCAGTTCACGCCGCACGGTTCCGCGTGCTCGATCCAATTTGGCAAGAACCTAACGTCATCCTCGCCGGGTTCGGCCCAGAGAACGTATCTAATTGTTTCAGATATTCAGGCCGTCCGGGATGCGCTGGTAGGTGCGGGCATCGATGTAGGCGAGATCTTTCACCTTACCCCAGAAGGCCCAGTCAGTGGTTTGGATCCGGAACGTAGCACCTACCGCTCGCTCGCGGTGTTTAGTGATCCCGATGGCAACAGTTGGCTGTTGCAGGAGATCACGACGCGATTGCCCGGACGCATCGACACTGGCGTAACTTCGTTCGGCTCCGCCAGTGACCTCGCGAGCGCGATGCGGCGTGCCGAGGCTGCTCACGGCGTGCACGAAAAGAGTCTTGGCCATCGCGACGAGAACTGGTCCGATTGGTATGCCGAATACATGGCCGCGGAGCAGGCGGGGACCGGATTGCCGCAATGAACTAAGTTGAAAATCGCTGTCGACAAGTCTGGCTTTGATCGGGTGAACTCAGAAGAAGAGCATTGGCATCTGAAGTCCTTCCCTCTAATAGTCTGTCAAGAAGCTTTCTCGAGGAATCCATAGGAGAGACTTTCATGGAACCTGTAAACGCCTCGCCTCATGTCTATGAACTGCGCCTCTATGCCGTTAACGACGGCAAAATGGATGCTCTGATTGCTCGCTTTGGCGATCATACCGACGCCATTTTCAAGCGCCACAACATGAAGAGCGTTGGCTTTTGGCGTCCCGAAGATGCACCCTATTCGCAAAACCTGTTTGTCTATATTCTCGCGCATGCGAGTCGTGAGGAGGCCCGGAAGAATTGGGCCGCATTCCAGGCGGACCCGGAATGGAAAAGGGTAAAGGCCGAGTCGGAAATTGATGGACCGCTCGCGAGGCACATCGATAGTTATTTCATGGATCCGACGAGCTTTTCAGCACTCAAGTAGAAGAGCCGAAAGCGAAAGACATTTCTGGGACGCTGTTGGGACTTTATGAAAGGAAAGCAGAAAATGAATATTGGGATCATTGGTGCAGGAAACATAGGCGGCAATCTAACGCGGCGTTTCCAGGAACTCGGTCATAAAGTATTCGTAGCCAACTCGCGCGGCCCGGAAACTCTCGCCGGTCTTGCGGAAGAGACCGGCGCCACGCCCGTCACCGTCCCCGAGGCAGCTCAACGTGGCGAGGTCGTAATCGTAACTATTCCGGAGAAAAACATTCCAGACCTGCCTCGCGATTTGTTCGCCGCAGTGTCTGATGAAGTGGTTGTCGTCGATACCGGCAACTACTATCCGCAACAACGTGATGGGCACATCGCCGGAATCGAAGACGGAATGATCGAGAGCCGTTGGGTTTCTCAACAACTGGGACGCCCAGTTGTAAAAGCCTTTAATAATATTTACGCAGAACATCTCTTGAAGTCAGGCAGGCCCGCAGGAACACCAGGCCGCATCGCTCTCCCAGTGGCCGGCGATGACGATCGCGCGAAGTCAGTCATCCTAAAGCTCGTCGATGAACTGGGATTTGATGGAGTCGATGCAGGCGGGCTCGACGACTCGTGGCGGCAGCAACCGGGCACTCCGGTGTATGCCACCGACTTTGACGCCGAAGGCGTTCGCCGCGCATTAGCGAATGCGAGCAGAGAACGCAAACCTGAGTGGCGAGCCAAATCTGGAAGTAAGACCGCCAAAACGGACTAACCGTTAGGCGTCCAGAGGAATGAGGGGATGCCGAAGCTGTCCCCGAAGTTGAGGGTTAGAGAGAAGGACCAAGTAGTTTGGAAAACCTCTTATGGATAGACGACGGAATTTATTAATCGGAATTGTGGCCGGCGTCCTTATTGTAGGGGCGATAAGCTACGCCACGGGTTTGACGAAGGTCATACGCAGGTCGTTTGGCACTTCCACCGAATACAAAACTTCCGAATCTGCTACTGCTCCGGAGCTGGCCGCGGGTGAATGGATCAACTCAACACCGCTAAAGCTCAATGACCTGCGCGGTCGCGTTGTGCTAATCGAGTTCTGGACGTTCGGTTGCTATAACTGCCGCAACACGCTGCCCTTCGTTGAGTCCTGGCATGATCGCTATCAAGACAAAGGCCTTACCGTTATTGGTGTGCACTCACCTGAGTTCGATGAAGAACGGAAAGTCGAGAACCTTCGCCGTGAAGTTACTTCTCTGGGGATTCGGTACGCTGTAGTTACTGATAACGACTACCAAACCTGGAACGCCTATCATGTCGAAGCGTGGCCGACCACCTTTCTGCTCGATAAGCAGGGACGAATTCGATGGATGCACGAGGGTGAAGGCGGCTATGACGAGGCTGAACGATTGATTCAGAAACTACTAAACGAAAACTTGTAGTGATGACCCGGAGCCGATAGGAGAATTCATGAGTTCGAAAATGAAAGCAGCACAGATAAGCAAGGCCGGTGGTGATTGGGAATTGATAGAGCGCGACATCCCTGAGCCGAGCGTCGGGCAAGTTCGCGTGAAAGTTGAAGCATGCGGCATTTGCCACAGCGACTCGCTTGTCAAAGAAGGTTTGTGGCCAGGCCTTCAGTATCCTCGCGTTCCAGGTCATGAAGTGGCGGGTCGCGTCGATGCAATCAGCAACAACGTCACACCATGGACCGTCGGTCAACGTGTTGGCGTCGGTTGGCATGGCGGACATGATTTCACTTGCGCGCAATGCCGTCGCGGCGACTTTGCGATGTGCGTCAATCGCAAGGTCATCGGAATCGACTTCGACGGCGGCTATGCCACGCATTTGATCGTGCCGGCCGCGGTACTCGCCGCAATTCCCGATGACTTGCCCGCGGAAGAAGCAGGACCCTTCATGTGTGCCGGCGTTACTGTCTTCAACGCGTTGCGCAATTCAGGCGCGCGTGCCGGAGAGGTGGTCGCGGTGCACGGCATCGGTGGACTCGGGCATCTTGGGGTGCAGTACGCGCGCCGGATGGGATTTGAGACGGTCGCGATCAATCGCGGCAATGACAAAGAGCCTTTGGCGCGACAACTCGGCGCGCACCATTACATCGACGCGAAGGCGCAAGACGTCGTGGCCGAATTGCAGAAACTGGGAGGCGCGAGTGTGATCCTCGCGACTGCGCCAAATGGCCAGGCCATCTCTGCGCTGGTGGACGGATTGGCGCCGAGCGGAAAACTACTGGTTCCCGCGGCGCCGCCGGAGCCGCTCACAATCAACGTCTTCTCGCTCATCATGAAACGCAGCTCTGTTGCCGGTTGGTATTCCGGCACCGCGAAGGACTCGCAGGACACGCTCGCGTTCAGCACTTTGAGTGGCGTCCATCCGATGATTGAAAAGTACCCGCTGGGTAAGGTCGCTGAGGCTTACGAACAAATGCGCAGTGGAAAAGTGCGGTTCCGCGTGGTGCTTACCATGGGTGGTTGAAGTTCATTCGCGCGGCAACCCAGAGACGCTCACAAAGCCAACATGCATGATCTAATCATCATCGGCGCTGGACCGGGCGGCATTGCCTTGGCAGCTGAGGCCTTTGCCTCTGGCATAGACCCGTCGCAAATCCTGATTCTGGAGAAAGGTCCAACTCACAACTCCGCAATCAGGCAACTTTATCCTGAAAAGAAACTGACTACGGCGAACTACAAAGGTTTCGCCGCCCGATGCGAAGGGTTGTTGTGCGTTAGAGATATGACTAAGCCAGAGACGCTTCAGTTTTTCGATAAGATCATCAGCGACTATCACGTCAACATTCAATTCAACGCCGAGGTTTACGGGATGGAGAGACGGGAAGGGAACGATGGGGCCCGTTTTCGGGTTGAATCGTCGCAGGGTGTCTATGAAACCAGAGTACTCGCGTGTGCGATCGGAATATTCGGCCGCCCAAAGAAGCCGAAAGAATATCGGCTGCCACCAACACTTAAAGAGCGCCTTCTCTTCGATATGACATCGCAACAGATTCAGAACGAGGCGGTGCTGGTGGTCGGCGGCGGGGATACAGCGGCCGAATACGTGCAGTATCTTCGCCAACAGGATAATCGCGTTACGCTTTCATACCGAAAGGCAGATTTCAACCGACTCAATCAGCAGAACCACGATGCGCTTCTAGCCATGGAGGCGCGTGGTGAGGTTGAAATACTCCGAAACTCAAACATCAAAGAGATCGCGGATGAGGCAGGACGACCGCGGATCAGTTTTGCTGAACCGGAACATACAGCCCGTACCTTAGACCGTGTGATATTCGCGCTGGGAGGCACAACCCCTACCAACTTCCTGCACACACTCGGCATTGCCTTCAACGACGACGGCCCGCTGTTTAATGAGGCGGGCGGAACTAATGTTGAGGGCCTCTATCTGATCGGTGACCTGGTCGTAGGCAGGAAAGGCGGATCGATCATCACTGCATTTAACTCTGCGGTGCGGGCAATGAAGAGCATCTGCATCCAAGACTTATCTTGTCAGTCGCGACCAGCCCTAGCGGAATCTCGATCATCATGAATTGATTTACTTCGGCAATTCTTCCGCGATGAGATGAGTTGTTTTTGGTGGTTGACTGCCAATATGAAAGGATTGAACGCGTTGCTCTATTTTCCTGTCATCGGCTGTGATCCTCTCGTGCTGTCGTAGATGTTCGCCCCAGGATTCAGTCACGAAAACCTCGAGATATCGTTTCGGATCAGCAGAATCGCGCAGCACGTTCCAACGAATCGCGCCGTCACGTAGGCGGATTCGTCTCAAGTCTTTCAGCGCCTCCAAAAACTGTTCCGCCGTTGTCGGATCGATTCGATACTCAATCGAAGTTATCGCCGGACCATCGCGTGGTTCACTCTCGATTCGCATCACCGGTTCCGGCCAGTGCCTTGAGGGCGCGAGTGACATATTCGTTCTGGCTACCAAACGGTATCGCCCGGTGAAAAGCAGACCAATCACGAGCCCGACCGCCGAAATCAGAAGCGCATTCGATATTCCGAAACGCCCGGCAATGAATCCCCAAAGCGCACTGCCCCCCGCCAAGCCACCCGTGAATACTAATAAATAGACCGCCAGTACTCGCGCTCGCACCCACGAAGGCGTTGCGGCCTGCGCGGCAACGTTCAAGCTTGCCAGTACCGAAATCCAAGCCGTCCCGGCCACTATCAAAGCGATGGCCAGAAACAGAAATGAATGAACGTAGGCGAGCGCAATCGCGCTAAGAGCAAAAACAATGCTGCCGCCGGCTATTAATTGATTGGTGGCGAACCGGTCCCTAAGTGTCGGTAACAGCCACGCTCCAGCAATTGCGCCAATGCCCAGGCAGCCAAGCAATCCTCCATAGCCAAATGAGCTCAGTCCCAGGTGGCGGCGGGCCTGCTGCGGTAGCAGCGCCCACAAGGCGCCGGCGCAAATAATGAAGGCAGCGCAGCGAAGCAGCACAGTCTGTAGTTCCGGTGAGTGACGCAAGTAGCGCGTGCCGGCACGCATAGCGCTGATGATTTCTTCGGGAGGCAGCTTGCTCGTGCGCGGCGCGGGTTGCCATCGATAGACGACGAAGAGTACTGCCACGAACGAAACGGCATTAATAAAGAAAACGGCCCATGGTCCTGACGCGGCGATGATGAACCCTCCGATGGCCGGGCCGATAGCCCTCGCAATGTTCACTGCGACCCCGCCAAGCGAGAGGGCTGCCGGCAGTTCTTCGCTGGGAACTAACTCAGGTGTGATTGCCTGCCAAACCGGATTGCTTACTGCTGTGCCGATGCCGAGAAGAAAAGTCAGGGAGAGCAAACGGCCAGTACTCATATGACCGGTCAGCGCCATGACTCCCATCGCCGTCGCCACAATCACCATCCACACTTGCATGACGATCAGCAAGCGGCGTCGATCGACGATGTCCGCGAGCGCACCGGCCGGCAGCGCCGCCAAGACGACCGGTAAGCTGCCGGCTGTCTCGACCAGCGCGACCAGCAGAGGCGAGAGAGTAAGTGATGTCATCAACCAGCTCTCGCCCACGTCCTGCATCCAGGAGCCGATGTTGGACACCACGCTCGCGATCCAAAGCGCGCGAAATACCGGGTGACGCAGGGGACTCAACACCGAGGCTATTTGAGACGGGCTTGTCTCGGCTAACTTGTTATTGATTTTTCTGGAGGGCTTCGCCACTGCGATCTGTTCCAAATCTTTGCGAAGTTTAGTCCTGATCGATTAATTCTATTCGGCGCACGTGGCGGCCACCCTCAAAGGGCGTCTCAAGCCACGTCCGCACGATTTCCAGCGCGAGCTGTTCCGACATCATTCGTTGACCGAGAGAGAGCATGTTGGCATCGTTGTGTTGACGAGCCAGTCGGGCCGATTCAACGTTCCAACAGAGCGCGCAGCGAATGCCCTTGATCCGATTGGCCACCATCGCTTCACCATTTCCGGAGCCGCCCAGCACGATGCCGCGTTCGGCTTCGCCTTTAGCTACCATTAAAGCGGCGGGCCGAATGAACAGAGGATAATCGACCGGCTCTTCAGAATCGGTTCCGAGATCAACGACCGTATGACCAAGGCCGGCGAGGAATTTCTTGATTCTTATTTTATAACTGAACCCGGCGTGGTCTGAACCAATAGCAATTTTCATTTTTAGATGTGGCAGCTGCACTGGCTAACGTCTTTACGACGTTTTCCAGAAGCTCCGGAAGCACGCCATGCCGCCATTCAAAAATAGCTAGGACTGTTGTAAGCGAAAATCTTGGTCGTACGTATCCTCCCATATCAAGATCTTAAGGGGAAGGTCGATTCGCACTACTTATGGAAGGTCGAATGGAATTTTCTTTTGACACAACCCGCCGGCGAGCTGCTCAGCGGGAGTAGCTACGACCGATAAAACTCCGATCGATCTGAAAGCGGTTAAAGTAGTTCAGCATGAAGAAGCTTCTATCGGCTAACCAGCGACAGGAAACCGTCCCCACGTCCACTAGCAACACGCAAATCAGGCAATGCATGCACGGTATGCAGAGCATGCACGCATATTTTTCTTGAGCGATTTTGTAAATGTTGAAAATAAAGGAGCGAAAATTCAGCTTCCCAAGCTGAAAGTTGCGAGTTCGAGCCTCGTCGCCCGCTCCAATTTTCCGTAGTAATTTTCGAACTCAAATTTTCACGGGTTAGCAAAACTTTAGAAACGTCCCGCGATTGCTTTCGTTTTGGTTGCCGAAAATGCCAATCTCTAGAGATGACGCTTCAACCACATGATTCTGAGTATTGCCTGCCCAAATCGACAACCAGTTCTCTTGGATTTGAAAGCTACGTTTTGGGCATGTATGGCTTAGTGCCATGTCTGCCCCGCCGATCTATCGCTGCTCCTTAGAATTGACCAAGGAAGGACGCGTCCCCGCTCGTTTAGAGCACGCAGATCCACTGAGGAGACTCTCTTGTGGTCTGTTCAATATTAAACCGGCTCTTGGCGGGCCATTGCGCTGTCGGTTAAGATTTAGCTAACTCATCGGTGACATATGGCTTCAACCCTTAATGAACGAGTTGAAAACCGGCTGCTCGCCTCACTTCCGCCGGATGAGTATCAACGGTTGCGACCACACTTGCGGAAGGTTTCGTTTTCCCTGGGTGAAGTCGTTTATGAATTCGGCGGCCAGTTGGATTACGTCTTCTTCCCCACCACCTCAATTGTCTCGTTGCTCTACACGATGGAAAACGGCTCGAGCGCCGAAATGGGTTTGACTGGAAATGATGGCGTGGTCGGGATTGCCCTCTTCATGGGAGGTGGCACGATGCCCAACCGGGCCGTGGTACAAAGCGCCGGTGAAGCGCTCAGGATGAAGGCGAAGGTGTTGCAGGACGAGTTCGCGCTGGGCGGAAAGTTCCAGCAATTGCTGCTGCGCTACACCCAGGCATTGATTACTCAAATCTCGCAAACGGCGGTTTGCAATCGTCTTCATTCAGTCGAGCAACAGCTTTGCCGCTGGCTGCTGCTAAGCCACGACCGCGTGCAGGCCGATGAACTGATCATGACGCAAGAACTGATTGCCGACATGTTGGGCGTACGCCGCGAAGGCGTCACTGTGGCTGCTGGCCACCTGCAGGATCTCGGTGCCATCAGTTACGTCCGCGGTCGCATTCAGATTCTCGATCGAGAGAAACTGGAAGAGACCGTGTGCGAATGCTACCGCGTGGTGAGGGACGAGTTCGCTCGGCTACTGGGTTAGATAATTAGCCAGGTTTCGGCTTTGTGTGTTAGCGCACAGACCTCCGTACATTGGAATGCTATAAAACCTCACTTAGCTCCGCTTTAGAAATTATCTTTCGACATCTCGGATCAGGCCAACAACCTTCTTCTTGAGCCGTCTGCAAATTTCCCGAAGAGGGCTGTAGCGAGAGGACCTCTATCTCCGCGTCCAGGCACCCCATCTACAACCAGGATCTCTGGTGCAGTCAAATGCTTCGTGACGTGTGTTTGGAAAACCTTGGTAACAGCTATGGAAGCTGAAAGGAAAATATGAAGAATTCAAAGCATGTCTTTTCTGGATTAATCCTGTTCGCGCTCGCCATCATCGGCGTGAGCGCCCAGGCTCAGCCCCGGCCTAACCGCGTCAGCGACCGGCAGGTTAGTAACGTACTTCAACGACTCGAACGAAGCTCCAACAGGTTCCGCGCCAGTCTGAACCTGGCACTCGTAAACGGACGCATCGACGAAACGCGGCCGCAAAACGACATCAATACGTTCGAACCCGCTTTGCAGAATGCGATTGATCAATTCAGAGTTGGGTTCAATCGTCGCCAGGCGTCGGCGGCCGATGTCGAGAACATCATGCAAAAAGCGTCCCTGGTCAACGGATTCATGACCCGCAATCGCTTGAACGTCACAGTGCAGAACGATTGGGCCGCGGTTCGGACTGATCTGAACGCGCTGGCTAATGCCTATGGCGTGAACTGGCAGTGGAACCGACAGTCTCTGGCCCCGGTTGACTCAGGCCGATCGCCGCGACTGTCCGACAGCCAGCTCGACCAGCTAATTCGCCGAATCGAAACTGGCAGTGACACGTTTAAATCCAGTCTCACCGAAGCTCTTGGTCGTCGCTACGATCAAACGAGAAGCCCAGACAATATGAATGAAGCCCTCAGGGACTTCGATAATGCGACTGACCAATTGCGCAATCAGTTCAACGCCAAGCAGCCAGTGGCCGATTATGTCGGACGGTTGCTCGCCCGGGCGACACCGATCGACACTTTCATGCACAACAACCAGCTCACCAATCGGACCCAGAGTGATTGGTCAACTTTGCATGGAGACCTAAGCACGCTGGCCAGTGCCTTCAATCTTTCTGCGAATTTGCAAAACGGGGGCGACCAGCGGCCACCCTACAATTCAACGAGCCGCTTGACCGGAACCTACCGATTAGATTCGTCGCACAGCGACGATCCTCGCGAAATGGCAAACCGTGCGACCAGGAGTCTTCCCAACAAAGAACGACAGGGTGTCTATGACCGCATGATAGCTCGCCTCGAATCGCCGCAAATGCTGGCCATCGAGCGCAGTAATTCAAGGGTGACCATGGCGTCATCGATCGCTCAACGCTCAACTTTTGACGCCGACGGCGTCGAACGTCAGGAGCAACTTTCCAATGGTAAAACGAACCGGGTAACCGTAAGTTTGCGAGGGGATCAGTTAGCCGTAAATTCCACCGGTTACCGGGAGAATGACTTCAACGTCACGTTCGAGCCAATTGAAAACGGCAGCCGGTTGCGCGTCATACGCGAGATATATTCGGAGCGCCTGAACCAACCCGTGATTGTGAATAGCATCTATGACCGCACTTCGGATTCCGCGCAATGGAATGTCTATAACGGCAACGGACCGGTGCTCGGCAACTCAGGTGCTAACGACGGTGAATTCATCATTCGCGATGGCGAGACCGTGGTGGCCGTTTTGAACAATGAACTGGCTACAAAGCAGACCAAGCAGGGCGACCGGTTCACCATGACAGTGCGCGAACCTGGTGAATATGAAGGGGCAGTTATCGAAGGCACGGTGGGTGCGGTTACCCAGAGTGGAAGCCTGACTGGCCGATCCGGAATGACGCTTAACTTCGACACGATCCGTTTGCGCAACGGTCAAACCTACAAATTCGCCGGCACTCTCTCGAGTGTAAGAACGGCGAATGGCGACACGATCAGGGTTGATAATGAAGGAAGCGCACAAGGCGACAATCAAACGACGCAAACAGTCACCCGCGCTGGCATCGGCACCGCCATCGGCGCGATCATCGGTGCAATTGCCGGCGGTGGAAAGGGCGCTGCGATAGGAGCGGTCATAGGCGCAGCAGGCGGAGCCGGCTCAGTCTATGTTACCGGCAAGGACAATCTGGAGCTTCCGACGGGCACCGAACTAACCGTTCGTTCGGGTGCTCCGAGATAAACAGCTTCTGCGAGAGAGTTGTTCACTCTACTGCGCGTATTCGGTAATTCATTCGAGGATTCGACGCGCGCTTGCGATGGAAGGCCGATTGACTTGATCGTCGGCCTTTTTCTTATTCACTGCCCGTCCTCTTTTTTCCCGTCTTGAAGTTCGCATAGTGACAAGCCCTTCCTTCGTCAGTTTGAAGATAGCTCGTCGATTTTCAAAGATGACTCTCACCCAGGCCCACTTTGTTGTCTGCGGAAAATAGATTCCGCGGAAGAACAGACGTGAAACCAGGTGGCTGACACGATTTTTGAACGGCGCATCTCTGATCGAATCGATAGCCTGCGCGTTTCGCTTAGGACTATAGGAGGCGCGCCAGGCCCTGTCGGTTTCGTGACGCGCGTCTTCGATCGTCATCTTGAGCGGGGTGTGGGCCATCCAGAAAGGCGCGAAATCCAGCCAGTGCCTGGGGCGTGTAAGCCGTCCTGACTTTGCCAGGCGATCGTAAAGCGGAGTCGCGGGGAACGGCGTGAGCTGGCCAAAAACCGGCAGACCCGGAGGCCATGAATGAATTTCATTGAGCGTACGCTCGGCAATTCCCACCGTGTCATTGTCCATCCCGAAGATGAACGAGGTGATGGCGTAGATGTGATGCCGTGCGAGGCGGTGAAGAACGGCCGCGTACTCGCCGGGTTTACTAAAATTCTTGTTTACGTCGGCCATATTCGCGGGATCGATCGACTCCATGCCGATGAAAATCCACTGACCACCGGATTCGGCGATGAGGCCAACGAGTTCTTCGTCGCGCAGCAGGTTTGCGCTGATCTGGGCTACCCACGGCAGTTGGGCGCCGGCGGCGATGATGTCCCGCAGCAGCGACTTCGTGCGTTTGGTATTGATGGCCAGATTGTCGTCGATGAAGAAGACTGCGATTTGACCGCGCTCTTTGCGCGCGCGCGCCTTGAGCCGCAAGAGTTCGTCAACAACACTCTCGTTGCTACGAAAGCGAATAGAGTCGCCGAAGAATCCGGTCACAGTGCAAAACTCACAGCCATAAGGACAACCACGCCCCGTCTCTATCGGCACAACGTGAAATGCTCCCCAACCGCTTCCCAGGCGAGACATAAACGGTCGGAACACGTTCGGGACAAGGCTGAACTGATCAAGGTCGAGTGTCTCCCAGGGAATTAAAGGATAGGGCTGCAGGTTCGGTTTGCGATCCAAACCCTTCGCGTCGCGTTCCGGCTCGTAAACATCCTTTAGTTGACCGCGCGCCGCGTCGGCAACAATTAGCGGCCAGGTCTCATCAGCTTCACCGAGCGCCACAGCATTCGCGTGACGAAGACCCCCATCGCGACCGAGGGCCTCGTCGGGTACCTCGGTAACATGCGGGCCTCCCATGACAACCGGCACACCCGCGGCACGAACTGCATCGGCCATGCGGTAGGCGCGAGCTATCATTCTCGTCATCGCGCCGATGCCGACGAGTTCGACGCCCTGCTCGCGCACAAACGAGACCAGTTCCTCTTCGTCCATCGCCCTGGCGTTGCCGTCAATCAAGAGCACTTCATGGCCAGGCGGGGTGAGCGCCTGGAGCAGAAACATCCACAGGTGCGGCATGAAGTTGCGCGTTACCCCGTTGTCAGGGTTATAAAGCAGTATTTTCATTTCCGATCTCCGAGGCCCGATTAACTAATAAGCCGTTTCAACTTGCGCGGAATTACGCAGTGGGATGGCAAGAGGAGGAGTCGGAACACTCGATCCAGATGTCAAGCAGGCTATTTCGCTGTCGTCGCAAAACTATATCACATATGTGCGACCACACACATAACGCGGGTAGCATCCATTTTTGATCCTGCAATGAGAGATTTACGCTGATGCCCTTAACACGAGACCGAATGCCGGACAGCTATTTCGCGAGTAAGCTGTCATATTCTCTTTTAATGGTCCCGTAGCACTTGCATGCGATGGCGGTGAGCGACGCCGGCTTAAGAATTGTGAGGGTGCCGCGACTGTAACGAATCAAGTTCTTCTCTTGCAGAGCTCCAGCGGCCTTGCTGACGGCTTCGCGCCGCACGCCCAGCATGTTGGATAGAAATTCCTGAGTGAGTTGAAACTCATCACTGCCCATTCGGTCGCGAGTCATTAACAGCCAGCGAGCGAGGCGCGCGTCGATCGGATGATTCAGGTTGCAGACGGCAGACTGAGAGAGCTGTGACCACAATGAGTAGGCATAGCGTTGCAGTACTCGCGGCAACGACTGGCCGTCGCTGGTGCTCGTTCGCAAAGCTGCCGCTGTCAGTGTCAAAGCGGAACCGGCGCCTTGCACTACGGCGTGATTGGGCGAGGTCTTGACACCCATAAATACGGGCATGCCGACCAGGCCTTCGCGGCCTACGATTCCAACTTCGAGCGTACCTCCTTCGTCAACGTTCGCCAGTAAAGAGATAATGCCGCTGGTAGGAAAAAAGACGTGACGAATAAGATCGCCAGGCTCGTAAATCACTTCACCGAAGACCAAAGGGAACGGTTTTAGGCTCGGCGCCAGCCGTCGATATTCATCCTTTGGCAACGCCGCAAGAAGTTGATTGGTTGGCGGGGCGCGAAGTGCAGAAGCTTTCGACATTCAGGAACTCCTCATTCCGATAGTGTTGTGAAAAGACAACAAACGGCACAAGAAGATATCTCTCGAGATCTGCCTGATGTCGGATGGTGGATTTAACAACCCAGGATAAGACAATAAGAGTTGGCAGTCTGTGCGACACCACACATAAGCCGAAGGCTGGCCATATAATGGACAGGACCTGATCATTGCCTTAGTCTGAGCACACAAAACTTTAAGAGAACCGACCCGGTGGAAGAGCCACGAATCAAGCTAGTGCTGCGGGAGAAAAAGTGAATATGCACAGCAATCACAGCGCATGGAAGGGCCTGGTAGCAGGCGTTGCCGGAGGTTTGGTGGCATCCTGGGCCATGGATCGATTTCAGTACTGGTGGTTGTCCTTTGGCAGAGACGATGAGCAAAGGCTCCAGCAATCGCCGAATCAAGAAGCGAACCAGGAAGAACCTGCAACCGTGAAAACGGCTTCCGCGATCTCGGAAGGAGTATTTGCTCATCGTCTTACCGATCGAGAAAAAGCGATCACCGGTCCCATTGTTCATTATGCGGTGGGCACGACCGCCGGTGCAGTGTACGGTGTTGCGGCGGAGTATGAACCCGACGTCACAACCCTGGCGGGCATTCCGTTTGGCGCGGCGTTCTGGATGGTGGTGGACGAAGGAGCCTTGCCTCTGCTTGGACTCGCAAAAGGTCCAAGTGCCTATCCGACCGCAACACACGTCTACGCGCTTGCCTCACATCTGGTCTTTGGGTTGACGGCAGAAGTCGTGCGTGGCGCGGTGCGGCGAGCGCTTTGATTCGCCGGAAATCCTCGCCGTAGAATACTTCATCGAGACTGCTCCGAAATGACTGCGCTTGCGTTGAAGCCGAGACCGCACTCCTTTTCTGACAAAAAACTCGAGACGCTCCAGCGTCTTACTTTTGACTATTTCCTAAAAGAAACGAATCCGGAAAATGGCCTGGTGCCGGATAGCACGCGGCAAGGCGCGCCCTGCAGTATCACTGCCACGGGATTCGCACTCGCTGCTTATCCGGTTGGCGTCGAGCGAAGATTCATCACGCGGCACGACGCGATTAAGCGTACCCTCACGACAATGCGCTTCTTCTGGAATAGTCCGCAGGGGCGGAAGCCAGACGCGACAGGCTACAAGGGTTTCTACTATCACTTCCTTGACATGAAGACTGGGCGACGGACCTGGGATTGTGAACTGTCAACCATCGATTCGACGTTCCTGATCATTGGAGCACTAACGGCCGCGGAGTATTTCAATCGCGACAATACGGATGAGCGTGAAATTCGCACGCTTGCTGACGCTATTTATCGGCGAGCCGACTGGCATTGGGCGCGGAACGGCGGAGTCACGGTCACGCATGGCTGGAGACCTGAGAGCGGGTTTCTCAAGTATCGTTGGCAAGGTTACAACGAAGCGCTCATTCTGTACGTCCTCGGTCTTGCCTCGCCGACGCACGCGTTACCAAAAAAAAGCTACCGGGCCTGGACCAGGAGTTACAAGTGGAAGAAGCTTTACGGTCGAGAGTTTCTCTACGCCGGGCCGCTCTTCGTCCATCAGCTTTCGCACATGTGGATTGATTTTCGTGGTATCCAGGACAAGTACATGCGCGGCAAAGCGCTCGATTATTTCGAGAACAGCCGCCGCGCCACATACATTCAGCAGCAGTACGCGATGCGCAATCCGCGAGGCTTCAAAGGCTATGGTGAATACATTTGGGGTCTGACCGCGAGCGATGGTCCCGGACCGGCCAGCAAAAAGATCAATGGCAAGGTGCGCAACTTTTACGACTACAGCGCGCGCGGTGTTCCCAATGGACCTGATGACGGCACGCTGGCCCCGTGGGCCGTGGTCGCTTCGCTGCCGTTTGCGCCCGAGATCGTTCTGCCGTCGATCAGCTATTTCGACGAGACGTTTCCTGAGATGACCAGCAAGTATGGATTCAAGTGCAGTTTCAATCCCACGTTTTCGACGACGTCGAGCGGCAAATGGATCTCGAAGGGCTACTACGGCCTGGATCAGGGCCCGATAGTTTTGATGATCGAGAACTACCGGTCAGGATTTCTCTGGCAGTTAATGCGCCGCTGTCCCTACATAATTGACGGACTTCGCCGGGCAGGTTTTACGGGCGGGTGGCTTAGCGACTGATTGAACGGATCGTATCAGCCCAGTGCACATTGCTAGTGCATATTGAATGGACCGCCGCGCGGCTCGGGCGTCAGTTCCGGACGCGAGGAATCCTGCAAGACCTCATGCAGCTCCAGGACATTTGTTTTGAAGTATGCGTCTTTCGGCAAGGTGCCTGACTGAGCGTGACCTTTCACAAACTCATCAGAGCGAACCCAGTTGAGAAAATCCTGCCGGCTATTCCACGTCGTAAAAACAACGTAAGGATCGCCGTCGTTCACGGGGCGCAGGATCTGGTTCGAAATGAACCCTTCCATCTTATCCACCAGCCCGGCCCGCTCCCGGAACACCTTCTCAAAGGCGTCCGCGTACTCCGGCTTCACGTAAAGGCGGTTGGCAACGGTTATCATTCGCGCCTGTCTCCTCTGCACCTAAAGTTCGGTGCGTCTCAAGATCTCCGGCAAGACTAGCTTTGTTTCGCCATCGTCTCTCCCAATGCCAGGAGTTTATCGAGGGCGAAACGATTCATCAGTTTGCCGCCAACAATCACGGCGCGTATGCGCTGAGTGTTGTGAATATCATCGAGAGGATTTGCATCTACAAGGATCAGATCCGCGAGCTTGCCCACCTCGATCGTACCCAGGTCTTTGCTTTTATTGAGCACGCGGGCAGGCGTCGAGGTTGCCGCTTGCAGCGCCTGCATTGGCGTTAAGCCACACTGGACCAACAGAGCCAACTCTTCATGCAGGCTGAAACCGGGAATACGCGGTCCGGCAATGTCGGTTCCGGCGATTAATGTGACCCCGTCCGTGTGCATCTGCCTCACCACTTCGCACAATTCGGCAAACGTCTGTTTCCATTGCAGGAGGTCTGCTGCCGGCAGCTTGGATTGTTCCAGCGTCTTTTTGTTAGAGACCGCCACATACCGCAGGTTTGAGTTGGGTGGTAGCGCCGGGTCCGAAAAGTCAATTGACGTCCGATACGCAATCAACGTCGGATCCGAGACGGTATGGTTCCGAACGAAGCGAGCGAACAATTCATCAGCTGCATCTGCGCGAAACTGGCGTATCGCTTCGAACAGTTTGCGTCCTTTCAAAGCCGCGGTGAACGTCCCTTCAAAGAGAGTTTCAGTGTGTTCTATCGTGGCCTCACCGGCGTCGGACGCTTCTGCCGGAGTAACCGTCATGGGAATGTGTCCCACGAGCGTCAGGCCCTGCTTTTTCGCTTCGTCGATCGCGGCGAAGTACGAATCTCTGGGCATGCGGCGGTGGACTTTGATGAAATCGACGCCGGCCTCCTTCAGCGCGCGGATCACGCCGCGGGTTTCATCCGGATTGCCGGACACCATCTGATACTGATTGAACTTCTGTCCATTGAGAATTGGGCCAGCACGCAGAATGCGTGGACCAATCAAAATTCCAGTCACAATCTTCGTGCGCCAATCATCAAGTTCACTAAGACGCCCGCCCATGTCGCGCACCGTCGTAACTCCGTTGGCAATCAGAACAGGTAAGGCGCTGGCCGTCGTCCAACTTAGATGCACATGTGCGTCCCACAATCCGGGAATCAGGAATTTGCCGGCGCCATTAACAACCTGAGCGCCTCGCGGCACCGAAACTTCAGCACTCGTGCCTATTTGAGTGATGCGTTCACCGGCGATCACCACCGTCATGTTGGGCATCGCCGATCTGCCGGTAGCATCAATCACCGTTACGTGCGTAATCGCAAGCGGCCGAGAAGCAGGTCCTGTTCTCACTTTTGAGATTGAAGTGAAAGACGCAAGACCGAGGATCAAGATGGATAGAGCGATTGTTCGAATCATAGCCCTTCTCGTTCACTCAAGTTTCTGTCTTGTGAATTGCCTGCCTTCAATAACTGCTTCAACAGACGAACCTGCTCTTGCTGCATGTTAATCAGCTCCGCCCATTTCATTTCGCGCAACTCGTCCATCTTTTCATGCAGACTGAGAATCTCAAGTTCAGCCTTCAAATTCACTTCATAATCGTGGGCCGCATCCAGCCTGTCTTTTATGCCTTGACGATTTTGCGACATGAGAATGACGGGGGCCTGGATGGCGGCGAGCATGGAAAGGAAGAGGTTCAGTAAAATATAAGGGTAGGGATCAAATGAAGCGTTACGCTGGGCGAGAATCAGAGTATTTAGCGCAACCCATGAAAGCAGAATGGCGCCAAAGATCATAATGAACGTCCATGAGCCGCCAAACGCTGCAACCTTATCGGCGAGTCGTTGTCCGATGGTCAGCTTCTTCTCAAATTCCTGATTGGTATCGCGGCTGATGTGCCGGCGTTCGCCGAAATGCTGAACAACTCGATGTTCCCGTTCGGGAAGCTCATCAAGACTGATCTTGAACCGCTTCTTGGCAAGATCTTGGAGTTGATTGTTCACAACGTTTATCCTCCAGCTTGTCTAGGAATGCGAGTCCGCACCCCTCAACGCCGGATTCACGCCGCGGTACTTGTACTTCAGGCTGCCGAGCGCAGCGAATAGCAACGACACCAGGCCCAACGGATCAAATTGACGAATGGACTGAAGGCACTCCAGCAACGACGTGATGTTGCGTCGATAGAACAGGAGACGCTATTCCGCGCTCTTATCTTTCTCGTCCTGGGCGTCATCACCCTTTTTGCCATCCAGAGTATCCATGAGGAAGAGTGGAGTGTCGGCCTCGGTGTGGACGACTTCTTTAACCAGTTCTTTGGTGTCTCGATCGGTCAACCCCTGACCAAGTTCGTAACCAGCCTGCCAGTACTTTGTGTCTTCGGAAGAGATTCCGGCTTCAACTCCCCTTCTAAACTCGCGTGAATTCGCGTCCGTATTTGTCTTTTGGTTCTCGTTCATGGTCGTCTCCTGTTATTTAATTAATCCTGCTCAATGTCCTGGGCCTAACCTATCGCTACCGGCTTGGCGTGTCGCGCGGCAAGCTCAGCTACAACGGATGCTAACTTCGCGAGCTCGACCGGCTTCGGAATGTGCACTTGGTAGCCAGCTAAGAGCGCACGTTTGCGATCTTCGATTCCGGCATAAGCTGTCAACGCCACTGCTGGAATTCTTCCTCCGCGCTCTATCGGAAGCTGTCGTATTTTGTTAATCAACCAGTAGCCGTCCATCTCCGGCATCCCGATATCGCTTAGGAGTACGTCGAATGGTCTTCGCTCCATTTCTTCCAGCGCTTCAATGGCCGATCCAAAAGAGACCACTTGGGCGCCGCACATCATCAACGCCGCAACAAGAAGCTCGCGGGAGTCTCGTTCATCATCGACTACCAGTACCCGAACATCGTTAAGCGCTGGCTCTGACTCGGTCGCATTATTACCCTCAATAATTGGCTGCGGCGTCTTTTCTATATTGTTCAAGTCGTGATGCACGCTCGTCACCGGGAGCATGACCTTGAAAGTGGTGCCCGCGCCGGCGCCCGGACTTTCAGCCGTCACCGTCCCGCCGTGCAGTTCAACCAACTGGCGCACGATGGAGAGCCCGAGTCCAAGCCCGCCGTGCCTTCGTCTGCTCGACGAGTCGAATTGACGGAAGCGATCGAAGACGTGGAGGAGAAGCTCGGGATCGATGCCTTGTCCCGTATCACTGATGGTGATTTCAACCTGGGAGTGGCAGCGCTCCAGCCGCACTTCAACGCGCCCGCCTTCAGGTGTGAACTTGATCGCGTTCGACAAAAGATTCCAGATAATTTGTTGGAGCCGTTCGGGGTCGCCGGAGATCGGACCCATTCGCGGATCAATTGCAGTCTGGAGATGAATGTTTCTGGCATCTGCTGCCGGCCGCAGGCCTTCAACGACCGCTTCGATTATCCGATCCATTTCCACCGCGCGTACGTCGAGGCGAAGCTTTCCTGTGATGATGCGCGAGATGTCAAGGAGATCGTCAATAATCTCTCTCTGCGCACGGGCGTTGCGCGAGATGGTCTCAACTGCGTGTTTTGACTCTTGCTCGTTGAGTTGGCCGCTGGCGAGCATTTGTGACCAGCCGAGAATCGCAGTCAGCGGCGTACGCAATTCATGGGACACCGTGGCAAGAAACTCGTCCTTGAGACTGTTAGCTGTATCGGCCTCCGCCCGTGCCGCCTGCGCGCTTGCCAATAGAACCCTGCGTTCTTCCTCAGCACGTTTGCGGTCTGTGATGTCGCGGATATTGCATTGAATAACCGGACGCCTATCTTCCTCATAGACATTGCTGACAAACTCCACTTCCCGGAGCTTTCCGTCAGTCGTTTGAAGCGGCAAGTTTTCATAGCGAAGATAGCCATTCGACTGCAAATCTTTAAACGCGTGTTGGCTTGCATTCTTGTCGCCGAACAAACCGATTTCCCAAAGCTCCTTTCCCAGAAATTCGTCGTGTGAGTAACCCAACAATTCCATCATAAATGGATTCACGTCAGTGATTTTTAGAGAGAGGGCATTGAGAATTAATATCCCGTCTCGGGCCGATTCGAAGAGCCGCCGGTAACGAATCTCTGAAGTCCGGAGCGTGGAGTTGTCCGACGCGTCGACCGCAAGCGTTTCTTGCGTCCCCTTAAGCCCGGTGATGTCGACCGTTGGGGGCAAGGGTTGAGACATCCTGAGTTCACCTGTCCTGGCTTGTTTTGTGGATGGCATCGGGAACCCCCATTTTTGTCGATTGAAAGTGTTTCGCTTTCAACTTTCCAATAATGTCTCTTAGTTGAGTCGAGTTCAGGCCGCGGCTTTCTCGCCAGTCAACTCCGGCTCGCCGAGCAGTTCATCAAAAAGCGTCCGGTAGTGGATCATTGCCTGGCGCAAGTCTTCAGTATTGGCCTGCCCTTGCGTTTGACGAACCGCGATTGCGTGGGCCGTTCGGTAATTCTCGATAACCAGAGGATGGCCCACAGAGATATCTGCCGCGCGCTGTTCAAAGTCACTTACCGGATAGCCGCGTGTCGACATCACATCGCGAAGCAACTGATCGGCCTCAGTAACTGCGCCTCCAGGGCCGTCAACAAACCGCGCCTGGACCCTGCTCCACGACTCTACGAAGCGCGCACGATCACCTGCGGCCAGCGGTCGAATGTTCAAACTCTCCACTCGTGCGGTGCGCTCTTTGAGTCCGGCTTCCGCATGCCGCCGGCCTCCGTCTTCTTTCACAGCGCGTTCGTACTCAGCGCCAAACTGCGCACGGAGTTTTTCGGTGCGGCGCTTTCGAAGGGAATACCACGCGACAATGCCTGCAACTACAAGCACGGCGAAACCAATGATTAATGCCAGTTCTATTGGGCCGAATGTTGTCATGTTCATGTTACCTCCAGTTTTTGTACCACTCTCTGACTTGCGTCTTTAAGAGTCGTCGCGGTGCGGTTGGCTAAGTGGAACCCGCGCGCACCACTCATTCGACGGCTTGCTTCCGCGTGTCTTTCTTTATCTTCGGCCTTCAGACCGAACGCCGCCCAGCGACCAGGTTGTAAATCAAGATGATCACTGCGACGACTATTAAGATGTGAATTAGGTTTCCACCGAAGTGGCCGATGAATCCCAGTAACCACAAGATCACCAGGATCACGATGATTGTCCACAACATTTTGCACTCTCCTTTGTTAGCCTGAGCCGTTTTAGGACCCAGCGATGAACGGATTGATTAATCGCCCAAAACGACGATCTGGTTGTCCACTGATTTCACGCCTGGAACTGCCTTCACCAAACGTTCCGCCCGTGCCTTGGTAGCTGCCGAGTTGGCGCTGCCAGTCAAGACTGCGCGCGCGTCTGTAATAGTGATTGAGACTGAATTCATATCCGTCTCCTCAGCCAGTCTCTTGGTTGCGACTTCCTGCATGTTTGCATCATCGCTCGCGCTGTCTCTCTGGCTCGGCTGTTGGATAATCACAGGTGCCTGCTGGCCAGAAGCCGGTTGCTGAATGATCACGGGCGCTTGCGGCGCCGGCTGTTGAACTATCGTCGTCGGCGGCTGTTGGTTGTTCGTCTGGCTGGCCGCTTCCAAATTAGCGTTTCGGTTGGCTTCCTCGTTTGCGTTTCTGTTACTTACTAAATAGACAATCACGGCGATTCCGACGATCGCAAGAACCGCAATTACAGCGACCGTACCCGTTGAAACGCGTGATTCCCGCGGGCCACTTTGGGTTCTTTCGGTAACGACCTCGCTTCGCTGGCCGGGGCTATCTACCACAACGTGCTTCTCTATTCTTTCTTCGTTGAAATCCATAATTCTCCTCCTTGATATCTTGAAATGCGCCGCCGGGTAGTCACTTCGCTTTGAAGCCAGCCGTTACCTCGTCCTTATGCGCTGCGAAAGCGGCGAGGACTTCTCCCTTCTCGCGCGCAGGCACTTTGGCGAAGTCAAGCGAACGCCCTAGCTCGGCTGCGACTTCGTCGAATTCTGCGGGCGAGATTTTGAGATCACGATGCGCCTCCTCAAGACCCAGTGCAGTCTTTCCCGGTTTCGTTGGCGAGAATTTGAATGGCCCGCCCGTGACCTCGCAGACCCACAGGGTTCGCATGAATTTGAGGCCCGGCAATCTGCTCAAGTTCTCCCTGTGCCATTTCCTGAGGGCTGGGTTCTTCGAATTCCTTCCGACGATCGGGTTATTCACAAGCGCGTCGCTAAAGTGGTCAACTACCGCGGCGATCGCGAAGACCCCGCCAAGCCGTTCGTAAAGACTCTTCTCGCTCTGCGCAGCGGCTTGTACGGAAGTCGCTACGAGAAGGGCTGTCAGAGTCATTGCTATTGCGAGTGACTTAACGATCGAAATCTGGGTTTTCATGATTCTTTTTTCCTTCGGTTCTTTTAAGTTGTCCGCCCGCACCATGACGTGCGGCAATTGTCGTAGCGGAAAGCGCGTATCAACCGCCTAAACAATTGATTATGCTTTGGATGACGGCGCCTTCATTTGCTTCCGACTGCGATCAACGGCGCAGGTACTTCATGCTGAGAAAACGTCTCCGCCTAAACAGCGCGTGATAGATGAACATGAACACAACGGCGCTTACCGCCGCTACAAGTGCGCTATAAAAATCCAGACCTGACCCGCCGAACCTCCCAATGAGATTAGAAAGAAAACCACCGACGATTGCCCCGACAATACCTAACAGAACATCGCGCACGCGGCCGCGATCCGTCTTGTTAAGAATTTTGCTGCCGATGAAACCAACGAGCAGACCGATCACAATCCAGGCGACAAAAGACAAGGCCGAACTCTCCTGGCGGTTCAAAATGACAAGACCCGATCTGTTACTAATACTGAGTAGATATAGGACGATGGCGATCGCCGTGATCGCGAGAATCGCAACTATGGTAATCGTACCCGCTGAAAGGCGCGATTCTCGCGGGCCCCTTTGGGTTCTTTCGGCTACAACCTCGCTTCGCTGGCTAGGGCTATTGACCCACGTGCTTTCGTACTCTTTTTTCATTGGAATCCTGAAATCTGCCGTTCTTGATATCACCTGATTATGAAGCGTTAGATCACCCCGCTTTCATTAAGCTCCCAGCTGGGAAAACAGCAAACATCACAAGCCGCTAGGCCTGTCCCGGATGGTCGAGAGTGATTTGTCCAAAGAACGATTAACAGTGAAGTTACAACTGAAGGGATCGGCCGTCTGTGCGACAACACACAGAGGCCGAAAACAGCGAAGGATGACGCGGCTTCTCTTGTCCGAAGAATGGGTTCGAATGACCCTGAATAACAGAGTTTGGGTTGTATGTGTGTTAACGCACAGACCCTCCTTCGAACGCGATCAAGACTGCACTGAGTCAGGCACAATCCCCGATATGCAGAAGGCAAAAATGCTGTCCAGCCGCCGACCGCGAGTTCTATGTGTTGATGACGATGAGGACTCTCGCGTGATGCTAACCACGTTATTAGGCATCGCATTGATCGAAGCCAAAGCTGTAGGAACTGCCGCCCAGGCCTTGTCGTCGATTAGAGCTCAACATTTCGATCTCTACCTTTTGGACTCGCGTTTATCCGATGCTGATGGCTTTGAATTGTGCCGCCAGATTCGTGATCATGATCCCCAGACTCCGATTCTTTTCTTTTCCGGCTCGGCCTTTGACAGCGACAAGAAGAAAGGCATCGAAGCCGGCGCGAATGCCTATGTGATTAAGCCCGACCTTGAGGCTTTGCTCGGAAGTATCAAGCAGTTCGTCTCTCAAGAGGAAAGTGACGCGGCGGCTACAATCCTCCCATTCAGACCAAATATCAATTCATTCTCTCCATTCACTTTTGATCCAGCCGCAGCTTGAATGTGTTACAGCACATAACCACAGGTTCGCGAAGTCATACAGTCAAAGTTCGGAAGCGCCAGCGCTACGAGCTTCCTTAAGATCGAATACCTAAGCGTTCCAAATAGAAAGTTCATATGTGTGCTAGCCCACAGACGGCTGCAGCTACGTAGTTTATGTTAACTAACCCGAACAATTGACTGTGAAAGCGTACCGCGCAGTTTTCAATCGAGCGGAACAGTTAAAGTCAACAAGAATCTAAGGACAAGATCAGATATGAAGATACGAAACTTACACAATAGGATCGCAGGAGTACTTTTAGGGATTTCGATGCTCTTAGTCGTCGGGTTTGGTTCAAGCGCCGCTGTTCACGCGCAGGATCGCAACAGCGATCGGAATCAACGCGACCGCAACTGGGATCAATACGGCAACTACGGCGGCTCTTACGAACTGCGTCAAACAGCTCTGAACGCGGGCTACAACGAAGGTGTCAGGGCCGGAAACAATGACCGCCAGAACAATCGGCACAGTGACTACCGAGAGTTTGATGCCTACCGGGCGGCCACCAAGGACTACAACTCACGTCTCGGCGATCGCGAACTCTACCGAAGATACTTCCGTGAGGCTTTTGAAAACGGATACAACTCTAACCGCGATGGCTGGGGAGATTTCGGTCGCAACGATCGCGACAGATACCCCGACCGCAACGACAATAACCAAAATCGCCGTGTCCGGAACCGGGATGGTTATGG
>Ga0157378_10000310_pt1 | contig 47609 bp, 47 predicted proteins | sample M65metaG_FD_115309 | JGI IMG/M metagenome (GOLD analysis project Ga0157378, IMG submission 115309) | Miscanthus rhizosphere microbial communities from Kellogg Biological Station, Michigan, USA - M6-5 metaG | ecosystem: Host-associated > Plants > Roots > Rhizosphere > Soil | place: USA: Michigan... | reverse complement strand
TGTCGCCGCCCTTGTACTGTGCCCACTGCTTGCCGCCGTCGAGCGAGACATAGAGCCCCTGTTCCGTGCCCAGGAAGAGGAGATCGCGGTTGACCAGGTCTTCCTTGATCACGTGGGCGAAGCCGTGGATCACCGCATCGGATGCGATGACCGGCGTCCAGCTCTTGCCGAAATCGGAGGTCTTGTACGCGTACGGCTTCATGTCGCCGAACGTGTGCATATCGAAGGTGGCGTAGGCCGTCCCTTCATCGAAATGGCCCGGCTCGACCGAGGTCACCCAGGCGTTCTTGGGGAGACCGGTGATGTTGCCCACCACGTTCGTCCAACTCTTGCCGGCGTCGCGCGTGACCTGCACGTTGCCGTCATCGGTCCCCACCCAGATCACGCTGGGATTCTTCGGCGACTCGGCGATGGCGAAGATCGTGGTGTGCATCTCCGCCGAGGAGTTGTCGACCGTGACGCCGCCCGACTGCTCCTGCTTCTGCTTCTCGGGATCGTTCGTCGAAAGATCGGGGGAGATGCGCTCCCAGGTCTGGCCGTGATCGGTGGAGCGGAAGAGGAACTGCGATCCGATATAGAGCGTACCGGCGGGGGAGACGTGAATCGGCGTGTTCCAGTTGAAACGGAGCTTGCCTTCTTTGTACTGCGGCAGCGGCTTGATCGGCCGCGTCTCATGCGTCTTGCGATTGATCCGGCCGATCTCGCCGCCCTGGGCCTCGGCGTAGATGTAGTCGGGATCGCTGGGATCGGCGAACATCCAGAAACCGTCGCCGCCGTAGAAGTTCTCCCAGCGGCTGCTGGTGATGCCGCCCGGGTAGGCCGAATCGCCCACCCACGAACTGTTGTCCTGCAGGCCGCCGTAGACGTGGTACGGCCGGTCCATGTCTACGCTCACGTGGTAGAACTGCGAGACCGGCAGGTTGTCGGCCTTCCACCAGCGGTTACCGCCGTCATACGAGTACCAGAGGCCGCCGTCGTCGCCGGCGATGAGGTGATCGGTGCTGGCGGGATTGATCCAGACGTCGTGCCAGTCGCCGTGACCGCCGCCGCCGATGCCGCTGAAGCTCTTGCCGCCGTCGTTCGATGCGATCAGGCCGCCGCCGGCCTTGTAGACCTTGTTCGGATCCTTCGGATCGACGATGAGGTTGGCGAAGTAGAACGGGCGCCAGATCATCATCTGGCTGCGGTCGCGGGCCTGCCAGGTCTTGCCGCCGTCGTCGGAGCGATAGAGCCCGTTTTTCGGCGGCTCGGCCTCGATGAGGGCGTAGACGATGTTCGGATTCGAGGGGGCCACCGTCACGGCGATGCGTCCCCATGGCTTGGTCGGGAGACCGGTCGCCGACTTGTCGTCGAGCGATTGCCAGGTCGCGCCGCCATCGGTCGACTTGAACAGACCGCTGCCGCTCGGGGCGTTCGGGCCATCGCCGCCGGAGCGGAAGGTCCAACCTTTGCGGCGGAAATCCCACATGCCGGCGTAGAGCGTCTTCGGGTTCGAGCGATCCATCGAGAGCATGGAACAGCCGGTTGAGAGGTTGGCGCCTTTGAGCACCTTGGTCCACGACTTGCCGCCGTCGGTGGTCTTGTAGACGCCGCGATCGTCGCTGTCGCTCCACAGTTTTCCGGGGACGCAGACGTAGACGGTGCTGGTGTCGCTGGGATCGATGGCGATCTTGGCCACGCGCTCCGAATTCGGCAGGCCGACGTTGGTCCAGTTGTCGCCGCCGTCGGTCGATTTGTAGACGCCATCGCCGTACGAGACGGAGTTGCGGGTCCAGGCCTCGCCGGTGCCAACCCAGATGGTCTTCGGATTCTTCGGATCGATGGCCACCGCGCCGATCGACTGCACCGGCTGCTTGTCGAAGACAGGTTTGAAGGTCGTGCCGCCGTTGACCGACTTCCAGATGCCGCCGCTGGCCGCGCCGACATACACGGTGAGCCGGTTTCCTTCCTGCACGGCGTCGAGGGCCGCGATGCGTCCGCTCATCGCCGCCGAGCCGATGTTGCGCGCGCCGAGGCCGGAGATGGTCTCGGAGTCGACTTTGACGGGCGTTACGGGAGCGGAGGGTGGTGGTGCCGAAGAGGGAGCTGCCGCTGCGGTTGCCACCGGAGCGGGAGCCGAAGAGGCAGGTGTCGCTGTCGCGGTCGACCCACTCCCCGGTTTCGCGAACAGCGAGGCTGCCATCGGCACGTTCGCCTCGATCTTCGAATACGTCACCTTCTGCCGGTTCGGGTTTCCCTTCACCCCGCTCTCGATGGAGAAGGGGAGGTACCAGCCGCTGACGTCCTTGTAATCGCCGAGGATGGTCTCGTAGGCGCGCTCGGCCCCGCGGATCATGCGGCGGGTCTCGATCTTGATCGGCACGTTGGAGCTGGTGTCGATGAAGAACGTGCGCACGTCGCCGGCCGGCGTGGTCACCTTGATCTTATAGGCCTCGGAACCTTCCACCGGTTCGGTTCCGGTGTACTCGACCTTGTTCCCCTTCTGCGCATAGTTGACGAGCGGGCCGTCGAGATCGGAATCCTCGATGATCGATTTCAGCTCTTCTTCGCTGAGCGCCTCGGCGTCCTTCTTTCCTTCGAAAGGGTCGATCTTCCAGCCGGTCGTGCCGTCGTAGGCGTTGATGCCGGTCATCCCCTGGATGCCGAACTCCTGGCGGACCTTGTTGGGCCGCTGGTTCATTTCGAGCACCTGGGCCTCGAATCCGCCGCCGCCGGTGAATTTGCCGGTGCGCTTGAGCGACTGGATGGCCGCGATGCGGTCCGCACCTCCGACAGTCTTGATGTACCTGGCAATGATCTCGTCCGCGCTCTGCGCGAACCCGTTCACCGCCACCAGCAGAATGATCCCAATTCCGAACAAACCTCGGCGCATGCAGTTCTCTCCTTTTCGAGACGACTCGTTCGGTGATGATACGACGATGCTCGTACACGGTTGCAGCAGAACGCCACATCCAGGCTGGTCACCCGGGCGTAGAATCGCCGGATGCTTCGAGACATCGTCTGTCCCGTGTCCGGCGAACGGCTGAACAAGCGAGCTTGCCGCCTCGGCGCAACGCTCAATGCCGCATTGCTGACCAGCTTCTTCCTGACCAGATGGTGGCCACTGATGGCGTTCATCCTCGTGGACTATGTCGTCAGGGTGTTCACGCGCCGGACCGCGCCGATCGGGCTGCTGGCGAACGGCATCCTGCGCGTGCTGCGCGTCTCCCCGGTGCCGGCGGACAAAGCGCCGAAAGTGTTCGCCTGGCGCATCGGATTTCTGATGGCCGTCGCCGCGATCGTTGCGCTGCCCTTCAGCGTGACCGCGAGCGCCTACATCGCGCTGACGCTGGCGGCGTTCAATGTTCTCGACGGCATCTGCAACTTCTGCGTCGGCTGCATCATCTACACGTACCTGATCCTGCCGCGAGTCCGTCCCGCTGCGATCGCGGGGTCGACGTAGGTTGCATTTTCACCCGCGGAGCGGCGTCATCTACGTAGCCCACAGCGTGAGCTGTGGGATTGTGATCAGCCTATGTCCAGCCGCGGAGCGGCGGCATATCGAATGTCGCCTCGACCCCGTCCTTTGAGATATCGCCGCTCCGCGGCTGAATAGGGGTTGGGTTTCGAAACCCACAGCTCACGCTGTGGGCTACGTAGATAACGCCGCTCCGCGGCTGGCTTAACCGCATTGCGCTCCTTGTCACGATAGACTCGCAAACCCTGATTTGGAAAAGGGCGGCACAGACATGTCTGTGTCACATCGATCTCCCGAGCCGCTACGGCATCCGATAGACGAAGGCGTTGATGTGCATCCCCGCGCCGACCGAGGCGAAGAGCACGATCTCGCCGGGATGGAACTCGTAGCCGTCAAGCTGGCCTTTGGCGATCAGGTCGTACAGCGTCGGCACCGTGGCCACGGAGCTGTTGCCGAGCCAGGAGATGGTCATCGGCATCACATCCGGCGGCGGGGTCATCTTCTCGGAGTCGTAGAGGGCGCCGATGATGGCCTCATCCATCTTGCCGTTGGCCTGGTGGATCAGGATCTTCGACACGTCGCGAAGCGGGATGCCTGCTTTGTCGAGGCAATCCTTCATCGAGCCGGCCACGGTCTGCAGCGCGTACTTGTAGAGCTTGCGGCCTTCCATTTTCAGGAAAAGCGCCTCGAGGAAAACCTCTTCCTTGTACGACCGCCCCATCGTCAGCATCGTGGAATGGTCGAGCGTGTCCGAGCGCGCGGCGTGGGCCAGGATGCCGGCGTCGCCATCGTCGCGTGCCTCCAGGATCGTGGCGCCGGCGCCGTCCGCGTAGATCATGCTGTCGCGATCGTGCGGATCGGAAATGCGCGAGAGCGTGTCGGCGCCGATGACCAGGGCCCGCCGGATGTCGCCGGTGCGGATCATTGCGTCGGCGGTGATCACTCCCTGAATCCAGCCCGGGCAACCGAAGATCAGGTCGAATGCGGCCGCCCGAGGATTGCTGATGCGCAGTCGCGCCTTCACGCGCGCCGCCAGCGAGGGAACGAGGTCGGGCGGACCGCCGCCGCGCTGCACGTCGCCGAAATTGTGAGCGACGATGACCAGATCGAGCGACTCGCCATCGATGCCGGATGAGGTCAGCGCCTCGTGCGCGGCCTCGAAGGCGATATCGGACGTGACCGTCCCGTCGGCCACGTAACGACGTTCCTGAATCCCGGTGATGGCCTCGAACTGCTTGACGATCTCATCGTTCGTCTTCGACATCCGCGCGCCGTCCGGACCACGGAAGTCGTGATTCAGGAAGCCGGAGTTCGGAACCCGGACCGGCGGGATATGGCTCCCGGAGGCAGCGATGACCGAGCGAATCATGCGAACGGCGATTTTATCCTGACGTTCCCGTTCATTTCACCACCCCCGCTTCAGGTTCGGGGCCCGAACCGGAGGCGACCAGCTTCCGCTCGAACGTCGTGCTCTTTCCGCCGGCCTCCTTGATCGTGAAGGTGTTCTTCACAACGCCGAAGGGAACGGCGTCGCTGAGCCAGAGATCGCCGGTCTCCACGGAATCGCCCGGCCGCTTCATCGTGTAGCTGTAGCGATCGGTCGTCTTTCCGTCGATGACCTCGCTGCCTTTGAAGACCACCCACGGCGCGTAGGGAAGCGAGGCCCGGGCGATGATCTTGACCGTATCGGCATCGAGCGCCGTCAGCGCATCCTCCGCGCTGCCCGTTTCGCTGGCCACGATGTCCGGCCCGTAGTCGATGAGATCGCGATCGGCGTTGAAGCCGCGCTTCATCGTGTAGCGGTTGAGCATCAGTGGGTACTTCCCGCCGAGTCCATCTTCAACTCGATGTGCAGCCGGCCGTCGTCATCGGGCAGGCGGGTCTGGGTCACGGTCATGTCGACGTTGGCGGGATCGGAACTGTGATCGATGTAGCGCGCCCAGGTTCCGGTCTTAGTAGCACCGAAGTAACTCTTCTTCCATCCGGCGGCGGATGCCACCGAGGTGACGGCGAGCGAGAGGAGCAGGAAGGCGAATGTGCGGCGCATGCCGCGAAGTATAGGTGGCTCCGGCGCCCTCATCGGCGTATCGTTGGAGTCACCCTCGGACAAAAACGCACAGGAGGATTGCATGTCCCTCTCCTTTCCGCACGTGAACTACCTGGCCGTCCTGGTCAGCGCCGTGGCCATCTTCATTCTCGGCGGGCTCTGGTACTCCGTCATCTTCAAGAATGCCTGGATCCGGTTGATGGGAATCCCGGAAGAGAAGATGAAGGAAGGCTCCGGCAAGGCCATGCCGGTGCTGCTCTTCATGTCCTTCCTCTGCGGCCTGCTGATCTCCTACGTCGAGGCCATCATCATCAATCACTTTCCGCCGTATGCCCTCGCCCGCGGGGTGTTCGTGGGGACGCTGTTGTGGGTTGGCTTTGCCGCGCCGACCAGCTTCGCTACCGGCATTTTCTCGATGACGCCGAAGCCGCTGTGGCTCATCAACTCTGCCTACAACTGGGTGTCGTTCGTGGTAGCGGGGATCATTTTGTCGGTGTGGCGATAGCGTTTCTGGCCCGATTGTCGCTACTTCCCGGGCATGATCCGGAAACTGAAGTCCGGTGAGTACCGGCTGTATTCGCGCAAGAAAAACCCGAGCACCGGCAAGCGCCGCAATCTCGGCACGTTCAAGACGCGCCAGGCGGCACAGGCGCACGAGCGGGCTGTTCAGTACTTCAAGCATCAGTGAAGTCGAACATGCCGGCGAAACGGTGGTCGCAACATGTGACCGAGACCAGCAATGCGCTCGATCTCGAAGGCGGCGTGTTCTCGCGCTCCGATCCGCGCGCGATCGCAAGGTCGCTGAAGCGTTCCGCCGAGCACAGCAAACGCCGCAAGAGCAGTCCCTACCGTTCGGCGATGTCGATGCTGACGTTCTACGTGAACCGCGCCGGCAAGCAGCTCTCGAAAAAGCAGCTCAAGACGCTGGAGAAGGCAAAGGACGAATTGCGCGACCTCTACGGCAGACCGCGGAAGGACTAAGCCTTCTTCTTCGAAGTCGCCTTCGGCTTGAGTGAGCCGGCGTACGCGTAGCCGATGTCGAAGTACTTCTTCAGCTCCCGCGTCCTGGCCAGCAAGGCCTGCGGAACTTCGACGTACTCGCGCATCACGGCGCCGTATTGCACCGGGTGTTTGCTCTTGTACTTCTCGATGAAGGCCTCGCGCTCCTCTTCCGGAAGGCGCAGGATCACGATGGCCTCTTTGGTCAGAAGGCTGAACATGTGGCCGTTCCTCGAGGTGTAGGGCATGGTGTCGCCCTTTCGCTCGACCTCGGGATTCGTGGCCACGAGTTTCTCGTAGAGCGCCAGCGCCTCGGCGTAACCCGCGCTGGCCGGCTTCGCGCTTTTCGAACGAGTGCTCATCCCAACTCCGTTCGCAAAGGATACTCTGTGAAACGCTTGCCATTCGTCCGTCACTATGGATTGGGAGAATCACGCGATGGCCTCAAAGAAAACCGCCAAGACCACCGTCACCGCCGCCGAAGGCAGCAGCCGCACCTCGTCGTCGGTCGACGACATGTTGCTGGCCGCGCTCGAGCGCGGCGATGACAGCCTCCAGACCGGCCGCTTCCTGGCCACGTTCAAGGAGGGCGCGGCCGAGAGCGGGGCGCAGGCCTTCGCCGCCGCGCAGGGGATGCGCGTTGCCGACGCGCGCGATTTCACGAACCAGGCCGTGGTGATGGAGAACGTGGCCGGCGCCGACGCCGTGGTCTTTCCCGAGATCGGCGTCGCGCTCATCGGCGCCGACGCCGCCCGCGAGCGCGGCATGAGCGCCGTCGCGGAGATCGCGGTGGACAGCGCCATCGCCTCGATCGATCCCGAGTACTTCGTCTTCGCCGACGGAGTGGCCGACGAGTTTTTCCGGTCGCTCGATGCCGGCACCTCCAATCCCAGCGAATACCTCCGCGGTTTCCTTCGTGCGGCCGAGACCATCGCCAAAGACCTCGGCGGCGCGCCGGCACCGGCGCCCGCCACGCAAGGGGAGGAACAGACCCTGGTGCTCGGCGCGACCTGGGGTCTGCTGGCCTGCAACGTCCCGGCGAGCAGCCGCAGCGGCTCCGGCATCAAGGTGGCCGTGCTCGACACCGGCCTCGACCTCGGGCATCCCGATTTCGCCGGCCGTACGATCGTCAGCGCGACGTTCGTCGGACAGCCGGTGCAGGATCTTCACGGCCACGGCACGCACTGCATCGGAACGTCGTGCGGTCCGCAGGCGCCCGGCGGTTCGACTCCACGTTACGGCATCGCCTATCGTGCCGCGATTCACGCCGGCAAGGTGCTGAGCAACAGCGGCGGCAGCGTGGGCGGCAGCGTTCTGGCGGGGATGAACTGGGCCATCGCCAATCGCTGCGAGGTCATCTCCATGTCCCTCGGCTCGCAGGCGCCGGTGCAGCCGTACTACACCGCCGCCGGCCAGTCGGCCCTCAACAATGGATTGCTGATGATCGCCGCGGCCGGGAACGCCGCGGGACCGACCGGCGCCCCGGCGAATTCGCCGACGATCATGTCGGTGGCCGCGGTCGACAACAGCCTCACCCCGGCGGTCTTCTCGGATACCGGCAAGGTGGAGATCTCCGGCCCCGGCGTGAACATCTACTCCTCCGTTCCCCGCCCAACTCGCTACGGCTTCAAGAGCGGCACCAGCATGGCCGCGCCGCACGTGGCCGGCTGCGCGGCACTGCTGGCGGAGACGTCGTCCTCTCTTCGGGCGATGGCGCTCTGGAACAAGCTGCGGGCCACGGCCAAGTCGCTGCCGTTCCCGCCGGTCCGCGTCGGCTCGGGCCTGGTGCAGGCACCATAAGTGCTCTGACTTTTGTCGATACCCGCCGGAACGATCTCCGGCGGGTACAATCGCGGAGCACGCATGGCCACCAGGAAAAAAGATTGGGTGGTAACGACCTCCGGCGATCGCCCGCTGGAGGATGTGGCGAAGGAGCTGGCGAAGAGCGGCTTCAAAGTGGGGCAGGTCCTTCACGAGATCGGCCTCATCACCGGCGAGGGAGGCGACGACGTCGCCGCCAAGCTCCGCAAAGTCAAAGGCGTGAGCGACGTCTCGGCCAATGTCGGCGCCGACGTCGGACCGCCGGATTCTTCGGATACGTGGTAGCGGCTACAATCGGCCCGAATGTCCGTTTCCCTCTTTTTTGCTCTCTACTGCCTCGAAGCGGGACTCTTTTTCATCGTCGTGCCCTGGACGCGCGTCTGGAGCATGAACCCGATTCTGCACACCTCGCCGGCGCTGCTGTTGCTGTCCGTCAATCCGTTCGTGCGCGGCTTCATCTCCGGATTCGGTGTGGCCCACCTTCTCATCGGCGCGAAAGACCTGATGCGCATCGTTGCCGCGCGGAACGGGCAGGCAAAGTGACGTGAGCAACGGCCGGCGAAGCGTCCTCTCATACTTTGCGCCGCTGATCTTCAGCGCCGTCTTCTTCGCGCTCCTGGTTCTGCTGAACTATTACGACAAGGCGCTTCAGGGTTACGCGGCCGCCCGCCTTCTTCTCTTCGGGAAGGATGACGTCCGCCTTCACTTCATCGCCTGGGTTGCGCTGATCGTTTTCGTGGTGCGCGTCGTCGACGCCTTCATCTTCGACGTGGTCATCTCGCGGCGCCGCAACGTCATCGCGCCCCAGCTGCTGCGGCAGATCGTGGCGCTCCTCCTCTACATGCTGTTGTTCGCCAGCGCCTTGAAGATGGTTCTCGACTACGACGTCAAGACCGCCCTGACCGGCGGCGCCGTCCTGGCCGCGGTCATCGGTCTGGCGCTGCAGGACACGCTGGGCAATCTCTTCAGCGGCATCGCCCTGCACATGGAGGGGGCCTTCGACGTCGGCGACGACGTCCATTCGGGCGAGCACATCGGCGTGGTGGAGAGCGTGAGCTGGCGGGCCACGCGCATGCGCGGGTTCAACAATCAGATGATCATCCTGCCGAACTCGGTCATCGCCCGCGAGCGGCTGGAGATCTTCCCGAACGCGAACCTCAACGCCCGGGTGATCCAGTTCGGCGTCGACTACAACGTCCCGCCGGCGACGGTGATCGGGATCGTCAGCCAGGCGGCTGCGCACGTCGACGGCGTGGCCCGCGAGCTGCCGTGTTTCGCCCGTGTGGCCACCTTCGCCGACTCCTCCGTGATCTACGACATCAAGTACTTCACGCGTGTCTACGCGCAGCGCGAGCGGATCGATGCCGACATCCGCAAGGCGGTCTGGTACGCGCTGCACCGCAACAAGATCGCCTTCGCCACGCCGGTGCGCGCCTTTCAGAACTACACGCCACCCGAGGTCCGGCACGAGGTCTCCGCGGACGATGTGCTGACCCGTCTGGGAGAGGTGGACATCCTCTCGCCGCTGACCGAAACCGCGCGGCAGACCATCGCCGCGGCTACGCGCATCCACTTCTACTCGAAAGGCGAGACCATCCTCCGCCACGGCGCCGCCGGCGATTCGATGTTCGTGGTCCACACCGGCACCGCCTCCGTCCGCCTGCCCGACGATTCGGAACAAGGCTGGCACGAGGTGGCCCAGCTCGGCCCGGGCACCGTCTTCGGCGAGATGGCGCTCCTTACCGGCGAGACCCGCACCGCCGACGTGGTGGCGCTGACCGACATCACCGCGCTGGAGATCGGCAAGGATTCCCTCCAGCCGGTCCTCTCGGACCACCCCGACCTGGTCGAATCGATCACCGCGAAGGTGGTCCAGCGTAAGGGCCACCTCGACGCCATCCGCCTCGGTGAGCCCGAGGAAGAGGAGACATCGATCGTGTCGCGGGTTAGGGCGTGGTTTGGGTTGTGATCAGACATCACTGCTTGTTCGACGGAATCGACGATTGTCGATAAGGTGATGACATGCCGCTCTCGTCTGCGGATATCAGAACAGCGTTCGATGCACTATCGGCGGAGTTTGAACGCGGTGGCGAGCGCGCAGAGATCGTCGTTGTCGGCGGAGCGGCGGTGGTCCTGCTTTTCGAAGCGCGTCAGACCACAAAAGACGTCGACGCCTTCTTCTTCATGCCTGATGCGTCGCGAGTTCGATCCGCAGCTGCCCGTGTCGCCCAGCATCTCGACTTGCCTGAAGATTGGCTCAACGACGGGGCTAAGGGGTATCTGGTCGGCGTAACGCGAGGAGATGTTCTTTACCAGTCAGCGTTTCTGATCGTACACGCCGCCTCGCTTCCCCAACTTCTGGCCATGAAACTCGCGGCCTGGCGCGATGCAGTCGACCGCGACGACGCCAAACTCCTAATGACCAGAATGCCGGGGTCAGCCGCAGACGTTTGGGACGTCGTGAAGCCATTCGTGCCGCCGCATCAACTCAATAAGGCATCGTACGCGTTCCAGGATCTGTGGGAGGCGATCCATGGAGCTCCGTGATCTCGTCCGCGCGATCCTCTCCGGAGATCTGTTAGCCGCGCGCCAGTGGGTCGCGGATGCGCAACGCGCACCGATTTCGTGGGAACGAGTCGGTAAGCCGTCCGGCCTCAATGATCGCGAGATGACGGTGGCTGCGGGCATCGCCGAATTGCTTGCCGCGAGGGCCGGAACCGCGCCGCCGGCGTGGACTCTTTCGATCGGCGCGCAGCGAGAGCCACTCTTCCTCGATCCGGGTCTTCAGGAGATGCCTCGCACGCTTGCCCATGCGATGACCGATGGTCCGGAGCCGTTGCGCAGGCGCAATCTGTTCGCATCGCCGGACTTTCTGGACGTGAGATGAAACGCCTCCTCATCGTCGAAGACAAAGAATCGCTCGCGCTGATGTTGCGGGAGACGGTGGAGTCCGAGGGGCTGGAGGCGGATCTGGCGCGGGATGGGAACGAGGCGGTGCGGAAGCTGGCGTCGGGGCAGCGCTACTTTGCCGTGCTCACCGATCTGCGCATGCCCGGGGAGGATGGCATCGCCGTGCTGCGGCAGGTGAAGGAGAACGATCCTGATTGTCCGGTGATCGTGATGACGGCGTTCGGGACGATCGAGAACGCCGTCGAGGCCATGAAGCTCGGCGCGTTCGATTTCGTGCAGAAGCCGGTCGACGTCGATTACCTTCTGCTCTTGTTACGGCGCTGCCGTGAAAACCGGGAGCTGCGCTACGAGAACATTCTGCTGAAGGACGAGTTCCGCCAGCGTTACCGGTTGCCGGCCATCGTCGGCGAGTCGCCGCGCATCGTGGAAGTATCGAATGCCATTCAGCGCGTGGCGCCGACCGATTCGACGGTGCTGCTGCAAGGGGAGTCGGGCACCGGCAAGGAACTTTTCGCACGCGCCATCCATCAGCTTTCGCCGCGCCGCGACCGGCCATTCGTGGCCATCAACTGCGCGGCCATTCCGGAGACGCTGATCGAGAACGAGCTATTCGGACATGAGAAAGGTTCCTTCACCGGCGCCACCGGACGGCAGCTCGGCAAGTTCGAGCTGGCGGATAGCGGGACGATTTTTCTCGATGAGATCGGGGAGCTGGGACTGGGCGTGCAGTCGAAGATTCTGCGCGTGATCCAGGAGCGGCGCTTCGATCGCATCGGCGGCACGTCGACGCACGAGGTCGACGTGCGCATCATCTGCGCTACGAATCGCGACCTGGCCGGCGAGGTGAAGGAGGGCCGTTTCCGCGAGGATCTCTTCTTTCGCATCAACGTTTTCCCGGTGACCGTGCCGCCGCTGCGGGCGCGCCGCGAGGACATCGATGCGCTGAGCGATTTCTTTCTGCAGAAGTTCGCCCGCGAGTTGAAGAAGCCGTCGCTACGTATCGCCGCCGAGGCGCGCGAAGCGCTGCGCGGGTACGACTGGCCCGGGAACATCCGCGAGCTGGAAAACTGCATCGAGCGTGCAGCGATCCTCTGCGACAACGCTACGATCACTCTCCGCGATCTTCACCTCGCCGATGCCTCCACCGACACGCTGCGCGATGCTCTCGATCTCTCCGGCACGTTGTCAGAGGCCGCCGAACGCTCTGCCCGGATCGTCGAGCGGCTGAAGATCGCCGATGCGCTGCAGCGGACGGACACGCGCGCGGACGCGGCGGAAATGCTCGGTATCTCCGTGCGAACGCTTGCCGCGAAGATGAAAGAGCACGCGATCGAGGAGACATGATCCCCACTACCCGCGACGTCATCGATCACCTCAATGCACGCTTCGCCGCGCGCGGATTGCCGTATCGAGTCAGCGAGATTCACGTGCTGCCGTATGTGAATCCGATGTGGATGGCCAACTGGTCGGTGCCGCACCTCGACGACGCGCCGGAGCGCGACGTCATCGACGAAGAGATCGCCGAGGCGCGGTGGAAGTGGCCGCAGATTCTCGATGAAGAGTGGGAGCGCAATCCTCCCGCTGCAACCTGATCACATCCATTTCGCCAGCCAGCTCCACAACTCCTCGTACCAGTGCCGGCTGTTTTCGGGATTGAGAATCCAGTGGTTCTCATCCGGCCACACCAGCAACTTGCTTGGAATCTGGCGGCGTTGCAGGACGGACCAGTTCTCCAGCGTCTCGTTCATCGGCACGCGGAAATCGTGTTCGCCTACGGACAGCAGGATCGGCGTCTGGAACTTTGCCGCGTAGCGGATTGGATTCTGTTCGCGCCACACCTTGCCCTGCTCCCACACCGGCCCGAGGTTGGTCAGCTCGCGGTGATAGATCCCGTCGCTCGTGCCCCATTGCGACTCGAGGTTGATCTCGCCCGCGTGGGCGACCAGGCACTTGTAGCGGGTGGTCGTCGCCTCCAGCCAGTTCGCCAGGTGGCCGCCGTAGCTCGCGCCGCCTGCGGCCATGCGCGTACCGTCGATGAACGGGAAGCGCTTCACCGCCTCATCCGCCGCTTCATTCAGCTCCTCGCCGGGTCCCTTGAGCGGATCGCCTTGAATGTCCTGCCCGAACTTCTCGCCGAAGCCGGTCGAGCCGGTGTAGTTCGTCAGCAGCACCACGTAACCCGGTTTGGCCAGCAGGTGATAGTTCCAGCGCAGCGAGATTTCGTCGCGCCACATGTTCGCGGCGCCGCCGTGGATGACCACGAAGAGCGGATACTTTTTCGACTCGTCGAACGCCGGCGGCAGCACGATCATGTTGTGGATCTTTTTGCCGCGCTTGCTGGTGAACCAGAAGTGCCGCAGCGATTGCCAGTCGATCTGCGCGGCGTTCTCGACATTGACCTTCGTCAGATTGACGTGTCCCTTTGCCGCCGGATCGATGCGCACGACCTCGGCCGGCTCGATCGAGCTTCCCCACCGCCCGACCAGCACCGGCGCGTTCTGCGCCGACGCCAGGCCGCCGTAGACGCCGCGCGGCGGATCGACGATGAGCGAGACGTTGCCGCCGTCGGCGCTCACGGAGTAGATCTTCTCCATCCCCGCATCCTCGGCGGTGAAGTAGACGGTCTTCGAGTCGGAGGTGACGGCGAACGAGCCGGCGCTGCGATCGAATGGGGGAGCGGTGACGACGATGCGGTTCTGCATCGACGGCCAGTCGAAACGGATCAGACGATCGAGGTTGTAGACCTTGCCGTTGTTCGCGGAGAAGCTGGCGAAGAGCGACTTGCCGTCGGGGCTGAAGCGCGGGCGGACGTAGCTTCCTTCGCCATGCGCGATGACCTGTGGTTCGGCTGCTGATGTTGACGAAATGCGATAAATGTCGGTGCCGTACTCCGCATACGCCGAGGTGTTGCGGGCCGTCGTGGCAACGAAGACGATCGACGATCCGTCGGGCGACCATGTGGCATCGAGATCGTCACGCGATCCTTCCGTGGTTCTGCCGGCGAAACCGGGTTGCTTGACGAGCTGCGTCGGTGCGAGCAGATCGTGCGCCTTCGAGCCTGGCTCGAGATTCTGCACGAGGATGTGAACCTGCATGTCGTCGAGCCAGCGATCCCAACTGCGAATGGGGAAGGACTCGTACGTGCGCACCTTGTACTTCTGCTCCTTGCGCTCTTTGGCGATCTTGCGATTGGCCTCGTCGTCGAGCGCGCCGGGATAGACCACGCTGGTGAAGAGGATGGCTTTGCCGTCCGGCCGAAACTGCGGCGAGCGCGCGCCGGTGGAGATCGAGGTCACGCGCTCGGCCTCGCCGCCGCCGGCGATGTCGAGGATGTAGATCTGCGAGGCGTCGTCGCCCTCGCGCTTCGCGGCGAAGGCGATGCGCCGGCTGTCCGGCGACCAGGCCGGATCGTTCTCGGCGGATTTCGAGAAGGTGATGCGCCGCGGCGCGGCGTTCCCGGTCGTCGACACGATCCAAAGATCGGAGACGACCTCCTTCTCGTCATACGACGGCTCGGTGACCGAGTAGACCGCCCACTTGCCGTCCGGGCTCGGAACCGGCGCGCCGACGCGTTTCATCATCCACAGCGCCTCGTGCGTCGGCGGTTTTTTTGCGACCGGTTGGGCGATGAGCGGCGTGACGACGAGCGCAATAGCGGCGATGCGGACGATCGATTTCAGCATGCGCGAAGACTACCGCACCTGGGAGCGCAGGCGTCTCGCCTGCAGTCAGGCAGGATTTTGCCAAGAACGGCAGGCGGGACGCCTGCGCTCCCAGGGAGCTACTTCGCGGCCAGCTTATTCAACTCAACGACAGTCTCCGCCTTCACCAGCGACGCGCTCGTTCCCGGGGTGAATTTGGCCAGGAGGTCGCTCCCCTTCGCGATCTTCGCGAAGCCGGTGCACCCTTTGTCGAACGGACGCGAGCTGTCGGTTTCGATCAGGATCGTCGGCTCCGAATATCCCGCTCCTGCCCGGCAGTACATCACCGTTCCGCGCTGTTGCGGGGAGCCGCCTTCCATGCGGGTTGGCTGCAGTAGCGGCCGGACTTTTGGGGTCGGCATCGAGATCGACACCGAATTCTTGTGGCCGAGGAGGTGCGTGGCATCGAGCGCGCCGCCGAGGACGAAGCGGGCGATCTGGATCACCGTCTCCGGCGCCAGGTCGCGATCGAGCGTCGCGGTAATGTTGCCGATGTTCGTGTGCAGCACCAGAGTCTTGCTGTCGAACAGCGCCGCCGAGGTGTGCGCCAGCTGGTCCGAGGTCGGCACCACGATCTCGGGATCGTCCAGCCCGAGAAACGCCGACGCCATCGAATCGGCATTCGCGTCGGTCGGATTGTCGTAGGTGCTGATCAGCGAATACTTGTGGGAATGCTCCATCAGCACGCCGTCCGCACTCGCGTAGTCGTCGACGTGCGTGAGGCCGATGCCGGTGGCCGGGTTCTCGGCCTTCGCCATGAAGACGGTCTTGCCCGTGGTCATGTCGCGAATTTCCAGCGACCTGGCGAAGGGATGGAGATGGGCCGCGGCGTAGTGGAGCTTGGTGTCGAACTGCAGGTTCATGAACCAGGTGATGTCGCTGTGGTTGACCTGTTTGCCCGGCGGAACGATCCAGTGGCCGGTCATTTTGTGGCCCTGCGGATCGACGTAGTCGGCGGATCCGCTGCTGGCCTGCGGCGCGCGCGCCCCCACGAGGCAGCTCATGCTCGAATGCTGCGCCTCCGTGCTGATGCTCGACGTCAGACTCGACGTCGACGGCATCGACATCATGCCGTGTTGCAGTGCCAGCGGATTGTCGTCGAGCAGCACCATGCCCGAGGCGCCGACGTTGAAGAGCGGTTTGATGGGAGTGGTGAGCTCGCTGGCGCGGACGAAATCGACGGTGACGCGATGGCGCACCTTGAGATTCTGCGGATGCTCGATGTTCAGATTGAGCACCTGCGTGAAGAGCAGCAGCGGCTCATTGGACGACATTGGAAAGCCGAAACCTTCGGGCAGCTTGGCGGTGATCATTCCCTGCGACAGCGTCATCAGTCGCGAGGCGGTCGGCCGGCGGAATCCGAAAATGGCCTGGTGCCGGGCAGGATCGAGGTCGACATTCACGTGGCACATCAGCTCGGGGAGCTGCGGCGTCTTGCCGTCGGCGTCCACCATCTCGGTGCGGATGCCGGTGACCCAGAGCAGCTCCGCCGGTGCGTCCGGATCGCCGAGGTAGATCCGCTCCATACTGGAGGGACCTTCCATCGAGTGATAAATCTTGTCGATGGTGTAGACCGGCGAGAGGAACTGCTTCGTTTGTCCCGCCAGCGCGGCGGCCGCGGTGAGGATCGCGATGATGGCGATGAGGAAGCGTTTCATGGTCGAAAGAGTAGCACCTGCGCGGCCCGGATGAGGATCTGGGCCAATGCCGCGCCCGCCATGTCCAGCACCACGTCATGCCACGTGCCGGTGCGCGACGGGACGAACGTCTGGTGGATTTCGTCAATCGATGCGATGCACACCGCGATCACGATCGCGCCGATGGCCCAGCGCCAGCTCCACGATTCCCGTTCGCCGCGCAGCGCGCGAAACGTCAGCGCGCCAAGGATGCCGTACTCGGTGAGATGAGCGCACTTGCGGATGATGAAATTCATCGTGTCCAGCGTCGATGGCGGAAATCGATGGCCCGTGAGCCAGCCGAGAATCCGGTCCAGAACGCTGCCCGTATTCGCTCCGGAGAAGAGGTCGGTGGACGCGGTCAGGATGACGGCGGCCCAGAGAATGGGCGGGAGCCAGTAGGTGAGGAAGCGGCGCATGTTGGGGTTGCAGGGTTGCAGAGTAAGAGCGCGTAGTCCACAACCGCGAGACCGCGTAACCGCGAGACCTCGCGACCTATAATCAAAACCATGCCCGAGACGCGCGTTCGATTCACGGTCTACCAGCCGGGTCTCTCGCCGCAACAGCTGACGCTGCCGGCGGAGAACATCACGCTCGGCCGGGCCTCGGATTGCACCATTCCGATCAAGGATCGATTCCTTTCCCGCCGTCACGCGGAGATCATCAACGAGCGCGGCACCTGGTACGTGCGCGATTGCGGCAGCGTGAACGGCACGATGCTCAACGGCGTCAAGCTGGCCGAGACCGCGCTGCTCCATCCCGGCGATCGCATCACCCTCGGCGACAGCGAAGTGGTCTTTCATTCCGACGAGACCACCTCCCAGTTCATCGCCATCGACACCGACTCGCACGCCACCAACCTGGCCATTTCGGTCGATGACGACGAGAAGGAGCGCAGCAACGAGAAGACGCAGATTCTCTCCACGCTGGCGCTGGAGTGTCTGGCCGACCGGCCGATGTCCGAGCTGTTCGATTTCATTCTCGATCGCGTGATCTTTCTTCTCCGTCCCACGCGCGCGGCCATCGCCCTCCTCGGCGACGATCGCGTTTCGTTCGCCAACGTGAAGCTGCGCTCGCAGGACGACGCCGAATCGACCGACCTGACCATCAGCCGGACGCTGTTGCGCGAAGTCGTCGACGGGCGCAAGGTCGTTTCCTACTTCGATACCGAACAGAACGACAAGTTCGCCCGCGCGCAGTCGATCATCGCCCAGCAGATCCGTTCCGCCGTCTGCGCGCCGCTGCTCGTTTCCAACGCCGTCCTCGGCGTTCTCTATATCGATTTCACCTCGGGGCGCGGCGTGGTGGCCGAAGACGACGTTCGCCTGCTTGCGCAAGTGGCCCGCTTCGCCGCCGTCACGCTCGAGCGCACGCGCCTGCGCGAGGAGGCGTTCGCAAAGGCGAAGATCGATGATGAGCTGCGCACGGCCTACACCATTCAGCGCCGGCTACTGCCCGATGTGCTGCCGGAGATCGAAGGCTACCGTTTCGCCGGCACGAACCGCCCCTGCAAAACCGTCAGCGGCGATTACTACGACGTGGTGGTCCGTCCGGACGGCCGGATCTACTTCGTCATCGCCGACGTCAGCGGCAAAGGGATCACCGCGGCGCTGGTGATGTCGAGCGTCGCCACGGCGTTCGCCATCTTCACCCGCGGCGATCCGTCGCCGGCCGATCTCCTGCGCGACATCAACGCCACGCTGGCGCCGAAGACGTCGCCGTCGAAGTTCGTGACCATGGTGGCCGGCGTGCTCGATCCGTCTACAGGCACGATCGATTTCGCAAACGCCGGCCATGTCTCGCCGCTGGTGGTGTCGAAGAGCGGCGTGGAAGCGATGAGCTCGACCGACCTCGTCGTCGGCATCCTCCCGGGCGCGCGCTATCGCAATCAGACGCTGACGCTCGGCCCGGGCGACTCGCTGGTGCTCTTCACCGATGGCGTCACCGAGGCCGAGAACATCGCCGAGGAGCAGCTGGGGCTGGAGCCGATCTCGGAAATGCTGCTCTCGATGCACGGCAGTGAGGCCTCGGCCATCCTCGACCGGATCGATACGCACGTCCACGAATACATCGGCGAGGTTCCGGCCGGGGATGATGTGACGATGCTGGCGATGACGCGCTGCGGTTAAAAACGTAGGTCGGACTCTCAGTCCGACGCGCCGACCCGGGTCTGAAACCACAGTGACGAGGGGTATTCACAAGAGGTCGGACTGGAGAGTCCGACCTACGTTGCCTCTGCGCTGAAATATTCAACGGCCCGCCTGCTGAATCGTACGAGCGGGCATGGCTCTTCAGCGGACGCGTGCTGTGCCGTTGCCCCTGGCCACATCGATTACCTATTCGCTGTTCAGCGCCCTCATCAATCTCTTCGCGCTCGCTTCCTCGGGTAGCGGACGTGTCCGCGACCTGCGAATCATCCGGCTGGCGCGGCGCGTGGCGGATCAATTCAACTGGAACCTGCTGGCGAGCATGCCGTCGTGGGTGCACACCGAGCGCGATCTAAGGTCGCCGGCCGCCTGCGTCCTTCTCCTCGTTTGCGCGGCCATCGCCAGCTTCGTCGTCCTTTTTCCGCTGGCGATTCTGTTTGGGAGAATCGCGCCGCGACTCGGCCGCAGGCCGGCGGCGATGTCGATCGCCTTTCTGGCGATGCCGGCGTTCGGCCTGGCTGCCGGCGGCGCGCTTTCGCCGGCGGTGAATGCCGTGGTCTGCATTCTTCTGGGATTGATCACCTTCATTGCCGCAGCCAGGACATCCGACGATTTCCTGAGCCGCCTAGCCTGCCGCTTTGCGATCGCCGGAACCGGCATCATTGCCGTCGCGATGACGATCCTCCCGTTCGCCATCCGGCCGAAGGATGCAGAACAGCACACCGCGCATCGTGGCGCGCCGAACATCGTGCTCATCTCCATCGACTCGCTGCGCGCCGATCACCTTCATTCGTACGGCTATCCGCGCAACACCTCGCCGAATCTCGATGCCGTGGCGGCGCAGGGCGCGGTCTTCGAAACGGTGATCTCGCCAACCTCGTGGACGCTGCCCGCGCACATGACCCTGATGACGTCGCTCGATCCGGAAGCGCACGGTGTGATCACCAACCGCCTTCGCCTTCGCCGCGGGATCGATACCCTTCCGCAGCGGTTGCAGCGCTCCGGCTACGCCACGGCCGGTTTCGTCTCGGCGACCTATCTGGATGGCCTGTACGGATTCAGTCGCGGGTTCGACGAGTACGACGACTACACGCTGCTGCGCGTGGCGGGAGAGAAATCGCGAACGGCCATCACCTCGCAGCAGGTCGCGGAGCGCGCGGTCGACTATCTGCAGAGACGCGCGTCGGCGAAGGACCAGCGTCCGTTCTTCCTCTTCCTGCACTTCTTCGACGTTCACTACGACTACAACCCGCCGCCGCCGTACGCGCGGATGTTTGATGCGGCCTATGCCGGACGCGCCACCGGCAACGTCGATACTGTCCGGCCGGGAATGCCGTCGCGGGATCTCGATCATGTCGTGGCGCTATACGACGGTGAGATCGCCTGGGTCGACGCCAACATCGGGACGATTCTCAACTCCCTTCGCGCCCTCGGATACGACGACAACACCATCGTGGCCATCACCGCCGATCACGGCGAAGAGTTTCTCGAGCACGGACAGGCCGCGCACTACAAGACGCTCTACGACGAAGTGCTGCGCGTCCCGCTGCTGATCCGCTACCCCGGCCACGTCGCACCCGGCCGCAGAGTAGAGGGTCAGGTGCGGCTGATGGATGTCGCGCCGACGCTTCTCTCGCTGGCCGGATTGCCCGTATCCCGTCCGCGCCTCGGAACGGAGGCGCGCAGTCTGGCCTGTCTGTTGACGTCGCCCCTGCTGCGCCGCGCGCCGAATCTTCCCGCGTTTGGCGATCTTCGCGGCGAAGTGGCCTCGGTGCGGACCGGCGACGCCAAGCTGATTCGCAATCTCCGCACGAACAAGGAAGAGTTCTACGATCTCGACCACGATCCCGGCGAACGGATGAACATCGACGCCATCAGCCAGATCGAGCGCGATCAACTCCGCATCATCCTCACCCGCTGGCGATCGTCAGCAACCGCCGCCAAGGATCAAGCGGATCTCGATGAAGAAGAGAAGGCGGCCCTGAGGTCGCTCGGTTACATGCAGTGAGGCCTCGCGAGACCAATGTGGCACAGACACTCTTGTCTGTGCTGGATCTCGCCAGGAGTGAGATTACAAGCTCACAAGCAGCGGTTCGGCCGGAGCACAGACAGGAGTGTCTGTGCCACATCGTCCGCGGCTCGCGGTGACAGGCGCTGGTTAGCGAAGATCGAGAACCGCTGTTCCGGTCAGCCTTCCCGATCGAAGATCGTCAAGCGCCTCGTTGGCGCGCTCGAGCGGGTAGATCGTCCGCCGTGTCTCGATGCGAAGTCCGGCGATGCGTTTGAAAAACTCATCGCCGTCGAGTCGGGTCAGGTTGGCCACCGAGCGAATGGAGCGCTCGTTCCACAGCAGCTCGTACGGGAACGACGGGATGTCGCTCATGTGAATGCCGGCGCAGACGACGACGCCTCCTTTGACCATGTTGCGCAATGCGGTCACGACGAGCGAGCCATCCGGCGCGAAGATGATGGCGGCGTCGAGTGGTTCCGGCGATACGCTGCCGGAGTCGCCTGCCCAGACGGCGCCCATGTCGAGCGCGAACTGCTGCGCCGCGGTGTCGCCGGTGCGGGTAAAGGCGAAAACCTCCCGCCCGTCCGCCTTCGCGATCTGCACGAGGATCTGGGCGGCGGATCCGAATCCGTAGAAGCCGACGCGATGCGCATCGCTGATCATCCGGTACGCACGAAAGCCGATCAGTCCCGCGCAAAGGAGCGGCGCTGCTTCCGCCGAGGAGTAGCTCTCCGGAATCGGAAAACAGTAGCGCCGGTCGGCGACGACGTACTGCGCATACCCGCCATCGAGTGTGTAGCCGGTGAATTTCGCCCTGTCGCAAAGATTCTCGCGGCCGGACCGGCAATAGTCGCAGACGCCGCACGTCCAACCCAGCCAGGGAACGCCGGCGCGCGCTCCCGTCTCCTCAACGATGCCGACGATCTGGTGTCCCGGCACGAGCGGCAACTTCGGATCGCGAAGCTCGCCATCGACGACATGCAGATCGGTGCGGCAGACCGCGCAGCATTCGACCTTCAATAAGAGCTGATCGTCGCTGGCCTTTGGCCGAGGTAATTCGGTAAGCGCGAGAGGATGTCCGGGTGCGGTGAGCACCATCGCGTGCATGGGATCAGGGTACATGGGTCCCATTTGCGCGGGATCCATCACGCCTCGGGTTGTTCAGCGCCTCGGCGACCATGCTCAGGAGCTCCTCCGCGGTGTAGGGCTTGGTCAGGATGTGGGTCACGCCCGTTTTGGCGATTTTCGCCAGCGATGCGGCCGATGGGTTGCCGGTGGTGACGACGATCCGGACGTCCGGCGTCATGCGCTTCAGAGCGGCGATGAGGGCCGAGCCGTCGAGCACCGGCATGGCCATATCGGTCAGCACCAGAGCGATGTCGGCCTGGCGATGGGAAAAGATGCCGATGGCCTGGGCGCCGTCTTGCGCCGTGATTACCTCGTAGCCGAAAACCTCCAGGGTCTGTTTGGTGATGCTGGCTACCGAAGCGTCGTCGTCGACCACCAGGATCAACTCGCCATTTCCGTGACGGGGCGCGGCATCGTCAGCGACCGTGACGGGCGCCGGCTCCGCCGGATGAGCGGGGAGGTGGATGGTGAACGTGCTGCCCTCGCCGAGTTTGCTGGAGACGCTGAGGAAGCCGCCATGACTGGTGATGATTCCCTGCGCCGTCGAGAGCCCGAGTCCTGTTCCCTGGCCGATCTCTTTGGTCGTGTAGAACGGGTCGAAGATGCGGTCGATGATCTCCTTCGGCATGCCCTCGCCGGTATCGGCCACTTCCAGAACGACGTACGGTCCGCCTTTCTGCAGCAGGGCATCCAGACCGCTGCTGTCGGCATTCGTGGCAGAGATGATGATCTGGCCGCCGCGCGGCATGGCGTCGCGGGCGTTGACGCACAGGTTCAGCAGCACCTGAGACAACTGAGTAGGATCGCCGGTCACCGGGTGGAGACCGGGTGCAATCGAGACCTCGATGCGGATGTCTTTTGGAAAGGTGCTGTTGATGATGGCCTCGATCTCGCGAATGATCTCCGGGAGCCGGACCACTTCCCGCGAGGTCTCGCCGCCGCGGGCAAACAGGAGAACCTGCTTCACCAACTCGCTGCCGCGCCGGACGCTGCGCTCGATGTTCTCGATGGCCTTCCGGCTGGCTTCGTTCGGGTCGAATCGTTTGAGCAGGGTCACGCCCATGAGAATCGGCAGCAGCAGATTGTTGAGGTCGTGCGCGATCCCGCCGGCGAGCGTCCCCAGACTCTCCAGGCGCTGCGCGCGCAGGAGCTGTTTCTCCAGGCGTACGCGGTCGGTGATGTCTTCGGCGACGCTGGCCGTGCCGATGACTTCTCCGAAGTTGGAGTACATGAGCGAGTTGTTCCACTGAAGGAGCCGCCGATCGCCGGCGCGGGTCATGATCTCGTTCGTGGTGTGCCGGAGGTGGCCTCCGAGGAGTACCGAAAACCGCTGCCGCGCCTCCTCGGCTCTCTCCGGCGGAACGAATCGGTCGAACCAGTTGACGCCGATCACCTCCTCGCGCTGCCATCCGGTCAGACGAAGAAAGTAGTCGTTGCAGTAGGTAATCAGGGCATCGCGATCGACCATCACCGAGGCGAGATCGAGATTGTCGAGCATCTCGCGGAAGCGGCGCTCACTCTCGTGGAGCTCGTTCTGCGTCAGTTTGCGCTCCGTGACGTCGTGCATGATGCCGACGAAGTGGGTCACGGCACCGGCGGAGTCACACACGGGCGTCACCGTGTGCTCGCCGTAATAGAGATGTCCGTCCTTGTGACGATTGACGAATTCCCCGCGCCACGTTTTTCCGGAGAGGATGGTTTGCCAGAAGGCGCGGTAGAAGGCCTTGGTATGCTCGTCGGACTTGAGGATGCGCGGTGTCTTGCCGATGGCCTCCTCGGCGGTATACCCGGTCGTGGTGGTGAACGCCGGATTGACCCAGAAGATCACGCCCCTGGCATTGGTGATGAGAATCGCGTCCGCGGCGGTTTCCAGCGCGGTGTTCTGCAATTGAAGCTGGCCGAGCGCCGCCGTCAGCTCGATGTTCTTTTTCTCGAGCTTGGTCACCAGGCCGGTGTTGTATTCCTTGAGCACGTCCGTGGTGTCGAGGATGGCCGTGGGCCGGCGGCCGGGAGCCGCAAGCGCTTCTTCGATCGTGCGCACGATGTCTTCGACCCGCGCCGGCTGGAGCAGGTACTTGTCCGCGCCGAGGTCGATGCTCAGCTTCTCGTCGGAAGGCGACACGTAGGTCGACGTGTAGACGATGAACGGCAGATGACGATGGCGCTCGCTCTTTCGCACTTCCTGGCAGAAGCGGTAGCCGTCCATCACTGGCATGAGGATGTCGGACACGATGACGTCCACGCGATGACGGTCCAGAAGCGCCAGTGCTTCCGCTCCGTGGAGCGCCTCGATCACCGTGTGTCCCTCGCCCTCCAGCTGCGCCCTCAGGAGTTTGAGGTTGATCGGCAGATCGTCGACGATCAGGATCGTTAAAGGCTTCATCGATCGAAACGCTCCGCCTTCTTCGCCACTTCGGTCAGCGTTGCCGAAAGGGTGCGCGTGCTCAGCGGCTTTTCGAGGTAGGCGTCGCATCCCGCCGCCAGCGCATCGGCTCGCGAAAACTTCTCGGGATGCGAGGTGACGGCGACGATCTGAATATCGCGCGTCGCCGGATCGCTCTTGACCTTGCGCACCAGAGCCAGGCCGTCCATCCCCGGCAGCAGAAGGTCCATCAGGATGATGTTCGGGCGATCTCCTTTGATCGCTTCCAGCGCCTGGTCCGCGGCATCGGCCCCGGTCACCTCGTGACCTGCTTCGCTGAGCACGTGGATGGCAAGCTTCGACTCGATCGCTTGATCTTCCACGACGAGAATCTTCATGGTTTGCTCCTCAGGTAGCCGGCCACGGCCTCCGGCAGCGTTCGCGTGTTGATCGGCTTGGTGATGTAGCCGTCGCAGCCCGCCTCGCGCGCTTTCATGTCGTCGCCTTTCATGGCGAAGGCGGTCAGGGCGACGATGACGATGTGGCGCGTCGCCTCTTCGCCTTTGAGGCGGCGCGTGAGCGTCAGCCCGTCCATCCCCGGAAGGGCGATGTCCATCAGGATCAGATCAGGCGGCGTCCCACGAACGATCTCCTGCGCCGATTCGGCGTCGCTGGCCTGCAGGACGCGATAGCCCTCGAATCCGAGGATGTCGGAGACGAGCTTGAGATTCGTGTTGTTGTCGTCGACGACCAGGATGGTGGCCTCGCTCATGCGCGCTCTCCCGCGACCACGAGCGGAAGGGTCACCAGGAACCTGCTCCCTTTGCCGAATTCGCTCTCCACATCGATGACGCCGCCGTGCAGCGTGGCCAGGCTGCGCGTGAGCGCCAGACCGAGGCCGGTCCCGCCGAAACGGCGCGACGTCCCAGTCTCCAGCTGCTCGAACTCCGTGAACAGCCGGCCGATGTCCTCCTGGCGGATGCCGATGCCGTTGTCGGACACCGTCAGCCGGAAACGGTCGTTTCCAAGCGGCGCGGCATCGATTCCAACGTGGCCGCCCTCGTCGGTGAACTTGAGCGCGTTCGACAGCAGGTTGTAGAGGATCTGCTTGATGCGCTGGCGATCGAGGGTCACGAAATCGAGACCGGGCGCAACCTCCACGGTCACCTCGATCCTCTTATTCTCCGCAATCGTCCGCACGCCGGCGCAGACTTCGAAGATCAGCTCGCGGAGTGAGAACCGCTCCACGCTCAGGTCAGCCTTTCCGGCCTGAACCTTCACCAGATCGAGCATGTCGTTGATGAGGTGCAACAGGTGCCGGCCGCTGTTGAGGATGTCGCCGAGGTACTCATGCTGCTTGGCGTTGAGCGGACCCGGTTTCCCATCGGAGAGAAACTCGGCGAAGCCGATGATGCCGTTCAGCGGCGTGCGCAGCTCGTGGGACATGCTGGCCAGGAAGCGGTCCTTGGCCTGATTGGCGCGCTCCAGCTCCGTGTTTTTCTCCTGCAGCGTGCGCTCGATGCGCTTGCGGTCGGTGATGTCCCGAATCGCGCTCGATACCAGCGTCCCTTCCTCCGTCTCCAGCGGACTGAGACTGATCTCAACCGGGAACTCCGAGCCATCGCGACGGAGGCCATGAAGCTCCATCCCTTCGCCCATCGAGCGTGCACGCGGTGCGTTGAAAAAGCCGGTGCGATGCCCCGGATGCACGCCGCGAAAACGCTCCGGCACCAGGATTTCCACCTTCTTGCCGAGCAGCTCTTCCCGCGGATGGCCGAACAAACGCTCCGTCTGCGCGTTGACCAGAACGATCTCGCCGGAGCGATTGGCGATGACCATGGCGTCGGGTGCTGATTCGAGCAAGCCACGAAACTTCTGTTCGGCCCGTTTCTGCTCGCTGATGTCGCGGATCGCGCTCATCACCAGCATTCCCTGGTCGGTCTGCAGCGGGCTCAGACTGATCTCGACCGGGAACTCAGTCCCGTCTTTGCGCAGCCCGTACAGCTCCAGGCCGGCCCCCATCGAGCGCGTGCGCGGTTGCGCAAAGTATCCGGAGCGATGACTCACGTGGCCGCCGCGGTAGCGGCTGGGCAGCAGCAGTTCAACGAGTTGCGCCAGCAATTCGCCGCGCTGGTATCCGAAGAGCGCCTCGGCCTGGCTGTTGGCCAGCACGATGCGCCCGGTCTCGTTGGCCATGATGATGGCGTCGGGAGTCGATTCCAGCAGGTCGCGGAACTTCGATTCCACCAGCTTGGCGTCGCGCAGGACTTTCAGATGGGTGACGTCTTTCTGTGTCGTCACGATCAGCTCGACGTTTCCCTGCTCGTCGTAAATCGCTTTGTTCGTTACCACGGCGTGGACGAGAGAGCCATCCTTCCGCTTGCGGGTCGTCTCGAACGTGACCAGCCCGTTCTCGACGGCTTCACGCCGGAACTGGTGATAAAGATCCTCCTGCCCTGCCGGAACGATCAGCGCGTTTAGTTGCCGGCCGGCGGCCTCGGCGCTCGAATAGCCGAAGACTCTCTCGGATTCGCTGTTCCAGTGCAGGACTTTCCCATCCGGCGTGGTGACGGCGATGGCGTCAGGAGCTTCATCCTGCAGAAGGTCCGCGATCGGCCGGCTCATCGGTACATCTCCTGCCGTTCGATCGAGGGAAGCACGGTCAGTGGGGAGAACGGCGAGCCGGTGGCATAGGACATAATTGTGGAAAATAAGAGTACAGCATTACGGCGGGGAGCATCGCGCGAACGTGAAGAACCAGTTCCGTGAGGCTACGCCCGAGGGCTTCGTGAGAACCTTACGCTTCCGTATGTTTTTGGAATGGAAGATGAGTAGTTTTGTCCCTCTAAACAAATTGATCGCAACTGTGCCTGAACGATGTGATCAATGGCGACCGACTCCGCTGATCTGACGAATTCGATCCTTTCACGAAGTGGCGTGCAGTTCGGCCCTTCCGCCGACACGATCCTCTTCCGCCCGGGCGACGCCATTCTTCGAGCGAATCAGACGACGACGTACGTCTTTTTTCCGGTCAGTCTCGTGGCCTGCCACGTGCGCCGCCTCATGGACGGCAGCACCATCGAGACCGGAGTGGTCGGATGGGAGTCGGCCATCGGCATCGAGGCGATGTTCGGAGCGACGGCGCAGCCGAGCGACGTGATCGTGCAGGTGGGCGGGCTGGCCGTTCGCGTTCCCGCTCCGATCGCCGCCGCCGTTTTCAACGAGCATCGCGAGTTTCGCAAGCTGGTGCTGCGGTTCGCCAACGCCTTCACTCTTCTGGTCGGTCAATCGGCCGCCTGCAACTGGCTCCATCCGCTCGATCGCCGGCTCATGCGCTGGTTTTTGAAGGTGGCCGACAGAATCCCCGGCGCGCAGAGGGGAGAGAAGATCGAGATCCCGGTGACGCAGGAGTTTCTGGCGAGCATGCTCGGCGCGCGCATCGCCGGGATCAACGAGGCCGTTTCCGCGCTCACGGCTTCCGGTCCGATCCGTCACCGGAGACATCTGATCGAGATCATCGATCGCGCCGCTCTGGAGGCTGCGTGCTGCGAGTGCTATGCGACGGTCCGCCTGCTCTACGAGCGGGACCAGGTCATGTGATGTGTCCTGATTACGGACATTTTCTCGTTCTCGAACGGCGTGCTCCAATCCCGGCATCGCGATAACTCAATGCCTGGCAGCGACTTGTCTGCGCTCACCGTGTGGTCCGGCTTTTGATCATCGAGACGCATGCACCAAGCGACCGCTCCATTGACCTCGTCTTACGTCACCCGCGAGGAGCTCCTGGCCACGTTCGACGATCGTCTCGGTGTCGTTCGGGAGGTCGTAGCCGGCTTCCTGAGCCGTTGCCCGATTCTTCTGGAGCAGATCCGCGCCGGACTGCGCGAGGGCAACGCCGGCGCGATTTCGTTCGCCGCGCACAATCTCAAGGGATCGATCGGCTACTTCGCGCACGGCGACGTCTACGCCGCGGCCCGGCGGATCGAACAGATCACTGCCGCGGAACTGCCGCTCCTTCCCACCTTGCTCCAGAAGCTGGAGCAACAGCTTGGCGAGCTGACGCGATACCTGGAGCACGAGTGCTGAATTGATCTCGGGCATATGATTTCAACACCATGCCCGACACGAACGCCGCCCTCCGCGAACAGCTGGTCGCCCTGCTCAAAAGTGGCGACGCCCACCTGGACACCGATTCCGTGCTCGACGATGTGCCCGCCGCGATCCGAGGCAAGCGTCCCGCCGGCGCGCCGCACTCGCCGTGGGAGCTGCTCGAGCACATGCGCCTCGCGCAGTGGGACATCTTCAAATACTCGATCGATCCGAAGCACGTCTCGCCGAAGTTCCCGGAGGGATACTGGCCCGCATCCCCCGAGCCGCCGACCGAATCGGCCTGGGACGAGAGCGTGGCCAGTTTCCGCGCCGACCGCGACGCCTTCTGCGCCTGGATCCGCGACGAGTCGACGGATCTCTTCACCAAGATCCCCCACGGAAACGCCAACCCTCTCGCCAAACTCCTCCTGACCGCCGACCACAACACCTATCACCTCGGGCAGTTGGTGCTGGTGAAGAGGATGCTGGCGGAGTAGGGGAATTGCGCGTTCCCAAACGACGCGGCAAGGGTGGAGACATCGAGTAGCGGTTACGCCGTCACGTGCACGGTCTCGTAGAGAAACTCGGGCGCAAGGTCGGCGCCGTTTGGCCACTCGATGGTTCCCGTATCGGGATTTACCCGGACGCGTGCGAAATAGGCTGGATCGTGAAGCGGCTCGAAGACAGGGCCGTGAAGTTCTGATGCGAGATCGATTTCACCCTCTGTTCCATCTTCGAACCGGAGCCAGAGGACAAACCCGCTCACGTACTTCACTTCGATGACGTCTTGCATGTCTACTCCTACATCGCGATCACAATCCCCAGAAAACGACAGACCTCGGACATGACCCTCTACCGCGCCACCATCAACAAATCCGCGAAGTACCCGTTGCTGTCGCTCCACCGCCGCTCGATGGCGAAGCCGCCGGCATCGGCGAGGGCGTGGAGAGTGGCGTCGTCGTACTTGTAGGAGTTCTCGGTGTGGATTGACTCGCCTTCTTCGAACGCGATCTCGTATCCGTCGATGAGAACGCGCTGCGCCCGGGTGCTGACCAGGTGCATTTCGATCCGCCCCTCGGCCTCGTTGTACCAGGCGCGATGGGAGAAGGATGCGATGTCGAAGGTGCCGCCGAGCTCGCGGTTGATGCGGGCCAGCAGGTTGCGGTTGAAGGCGGCGGTCACGCCGAGAGGATCGTCGTAGGCCGGCTCGAGAATCGATCGGGACTTGCGAAGGTCCGCGCCGAGGAAGAGGGCGTCGCCAGGGTTGAGCGCGGTGCGGAGATTGGCCAGCATCGCGCCGGCCGAGTCGGGATCGAGATTGCCGATGCTCGATCCGAGGAAGAGGACGACAGTACGCAAATCAGACGGCGGCAGCAGCGAAGCGGGATTGCGAAAATCGCCACAGATGGCGGCGACGGAAAGCCCGGGATAGTCGTTCAGCAGATCGTGGCTGCTGGACTCGAGAATGCCGGCATCGACGTCGATCGGAACGTACTCGAGGGCCGGCTGCCGATTGAGAATGGCGTCGATCAGATGCCGCGTTTTCCGAGCGCTGCCACTGCCCAGCTCGACCAGCCGCACGCGCGATCCAAACGTGCCTGCAATCTCCGCCGCGCGCGACGTCAGAATCTCCTCCTCGGCACGAGTCACGTAGTACTCCGGCAGCTCGCAGATCGCCGAGAAAAGCGCCGAGCCGAGGGCGTCGTAGAAGTAGTGGGGAAGAAGAAACTTCGGCGTGGCGGTGAGGCCGCGCCGGACATCCTCGGCGAAGCTGTTCGCGGGAGACTCGGCGGCGCGTTGGAGGATGAAGCGCTCGGGCGTCAAAACGGGCGCGGGAAAAGCGAGCGATCGTTCCATCGGGCCGGCGATTGTAGCTCTTAGCGGACCGTGTATCCCGCGGCGCGCAACGCGGCCGAGGCCTGCTCCAGCGTGGCATCGCGCACGAGAACGTAGTCGGTGTCGTACGTCGAGATGACGAAGAGGGCGACACCGGCATCGGCCAGGACGCGCGTGAACGCCGCCGCCACGCCGGTCTGATCGAGCGGCAGCGGACCGGCCAGCTCCAGGCAGCGCCATCCGCGATCGGCCACCACATCGGGAACGTTCCCCTCGTTGCAGACGATCGAGAGCTCGCGATGCGTGCGGGTGATGGAGACCAGCGCCCCATGCGCCCACATGGGAACGGCCGCGTCCGCGGGAAGGCGGACGATGGCGTAACGGCCGTCGATGATGGTGAAAGCCGGCTTCATGATTCGCTCATCCGCCGCACGGCATCGATGAGCTGCCCCGCTTCGAACGGTTTCTGCACCACGGTCTCCACTTCGCCGGAGAGGGCATCGATGAGCGAGTCAGGCGAGGCCGTCAGGAGGATGGATCGCTTCAGAGATTTCGGATCGTTCACACGGAGATGGCGGATCACGGTCATCCCACCTTCATGCGGCATCATCAGATCGAGAAGGATAACGTCGTACCGCTGATGCTCGAGTGCGCCAATGGCCTGATTGCCGGTCAGGAACGTATCGACGCGAAATCCCTGATTCCCGAGGATATTCACCACGAGCCGTTGCATCGAGGGATCGTCATCGAGCAGAAGAACGCGCTTCCGGCGCTTGAAGAGAGGACGCATACCGAGTCACAGGATCACTATCCACGATAGGTGCCATGAACGGAGAGCAGGCATCCCTGCCTGCTCCCGACGGGCGTCCCGCCCGTCGGTGGTTTCTGTGCCGGATTTCATGAGCGTCGAACGAAAACCCCCGCCGGGCGAGGACGCCCGGCGTAGCAGTCAGGGATGACTGCTCTCCGCGGTTGGTGTGGTGCGGGGTACCGGATTCGAACCAGTGACCCTCTGCGTGTAAAGCAGACGCTCTACCGCTGAGCTAACCCCGCATGAGGGCGAACGATAACACCGACGGCGTCACCGCCGGAATCTCTCCGGCACATCGACCAGTCCCCGCACGCGGTCCCATCGCACCGATCCGCCGCCTTTGTTGCCGACGCGGAAGTTGCCACCGACGTCGGAAACCTCCACGCTGCCGGAGCCTTTGTTGCCGATGTGTACGTCGCGCTTGACGTTGCGGATGTCGACCGAGCCACTGCCGTCGTTGCCGATGTCGACGCTGCCGGCGCCTAGAACTTCGATCTCGCCGGAACCGTCGGTGATGCGGACGTCGCCGGCGATGTTCTCCAGCTTCATATCGCCCGACCCGTCGTGGACCGACAGGTTGCCGCCGACGTTGCGGATGGTCATATCCCCGCTGCCATCCGTGACCTCGGCCGGGCCGACGTTCTCGATGGTCATGTCGCCCGATCCGTCTTCGACCTCGAGCGGAACGTTATCCGGAACGACGACGTCGAAGTCGAGCTTGGCGCTGCCGCCGAAGAACTCGTGATCGTGATCAGGCGTGACCGCCTCGATTCGCAACTCCGAACCGCTACGCGTCAGGACCAGCTTGGTCTCGTTCAGCCCGTCGCGGCTCGACGCGCACGCCGTGCCGCTGGCGCTGACTTGGGCGACGGTGCGCCGTCCTCCGATGTGAAGCGTTCCGGCCCGCCCGATGACGACGATGCGGGTCACGCCCGCCGCCGGCGAAGCGACGCTTCGTTTTTCGCTGTAGGAACAGTCGTTCCCGAACAGATCGGCCGAGGCGGTGGCGGCGGTGAAGAGAAGGAGGAGCGAGGCGAGTGTGCGCATGGGGTTTCCTACGATGTTTGCCACGATTGGTTTTCCTGGGAGCGCAGGCGTCCCGCCTGCAGTTGAGCACGATGGTGCCAAGTTCGGCGGACGGGACGTCCGCGCTCCCAGGCTTCTACTCCCTTCCCCAATACAGCGCGTTGAAGATCATCGGGAACGTCGCGTGTGTCTGGCCGCGGTGCTGCGGGCGAAATCCGAGGAGGACGATGCGGCCTTTTCCGAAGGTCATGGCTACGGCGGCGGCTTTCCGGGTCAGCTTTTCCTCGCCGGCGATCCAGCCGGAGAGGAGGACGTCGCGCGGGTCGTCGGGATACGTCATCAGCACCCAGCGCTCCATCTCGCCGCCGGGCGCGGTGGTCTCGAACGCGACCGGGCGGTCGATGAAAATCGCCGTCTCCTCCGGCATCCCGGCGGTGACGGGATGATCGTTGCGAACCTTGACGCGGACCAGCGAGCCGGGCACGGAGAAGTCGGCGGCCTTGGCCAGGACGTTTCGAACGGGGATGTTGAAGTTGTCGATGACGTAATCGCAGCCGGCGTTGAAAGCCAGCAGCGTGCCGCCGTTTTCGACGAAGGTGCGCAGCGCCTGCGCCCCTTCCTTCTCCAACGCGCCGCGATACTCCGGCGGCAACTCGTCGACGTACTTCATCGATCCTTCGCCGCCGGCGCGCTTGCCGGTGGCGATTTCCTCTTTGTCGATGTCAGGAAGGATGAAGACGTCGAGATTCTGCAACCCGGCCTTCACCTCCTGCGGATGCATCGACTTCGGCGTGAAACCGTAGGTGTCGAGCAGCCAGCGCGTCCAACCTTCGTCGAGCGCGCCGCCCCACGGGTTGTAGATGGCGATGCGCGGCTTCGGTTGCGCGGCGTGCTTGCGTAGAGCCTCTTTCGTTTCCGGCTTGATTTCTGTGACCGGTTTGTATTTCGCCGCCATCGTGGTCTTTTCGACCGCCACGCCCATCGCCAGCGGCAGCGTCCAGGTGGCGACGTCATACGGCCGTAGGATTTCTTTTCCTGCCTGCAACCGGATTTCGGGGTAACGCTGCGGCTCCAGCATCTCGACGAGGAACTTCGCGTACGGCTGCGCCATCGGAATCCAATAGTCGCCGTTGTCCGCCTGCTGGATCTCGACGCCGTGCTCGAGCATCAGCGCCGCCAGGAACTGCGCGCTCGGCCAGTCGTGCTGGTCGTGCGGGATGCGATAGGCGTTCGTTCCACCAAAGGCCACCGCCGCGCGGGCGCGCACGGCCACGTCGCGCAGCAGATCCTCGCGGCGGTCAGCGGCCGTCTCCAGCAGCGCGTCCGAGGCGATGCGCTCGTAGTCCATGATGTCGCGCATCCGCCACGTTCCGCCCGCCCACGGATGCGGATGATTGACGGTGGCTTTGTATTCGATGAGCCCCTTCGATCCGCCGTGCAGCTCGCTCGGATCGATCATGATCGGCGAGGCAATGCGCGCCGACGCCGTTTCCAGCAGCAGGCCGGTGATGTTCTTCCACCAACCAGTGTTGCGCGTGCCGCCTAGCCAGTAGGCATCGAACGAGTAGCCGTAGATCAAGCCGGACTTTTCCTTCTGCTCCAGCCGGAAGGCCATGTTCGTTCCGACGAGATTGGCCTCGCGCCAGATCAGCGGATGGACGTCGGGATCGACCGGATCGGCGAACGGCGGGATGAACATGCGCGGGCCGTCGGTCCCCATCTGGTGCTCATCGACCCAGACCTGCGGATACCACTCGTGGTACACGGCGCGGCTCAGCGCCTTGGTCTCGACCTGCGTGAGCATGAACCAGTCGCGATTGTTGTCGTGGCCGACGTAGTGGTGATAGAGCCACGGCAGCCGTCCGCCCTCGTAGCGCGTGCCGAGGAACTTGCGGTAGTAGTCGGTGATCATGATCTCGCCGTCGGGATTGAGCGACGGGACCAGCAGGAGGACGACGTTGTCGAGACGGCGTTTGGTTTCGGCGTCATTCGCGGTGGCCAGCGCGTGCGCCCACTCCATCGCCATCTGGCTCGATGCGATCTCCGACGAATGGATGTTGCAGGTGACCAGGACGATGGCCTTGCCGTCGCGTGCGAGTTGCGCGATCTGTTCGTCGTTCAACCCCCGAGGATCGGCAAGCTTTTTCGACGTTTCGCGGATCTTCTCCAGATTCCGCATGTTCCCCTCGGAAGTGACCACGGCCATGATGAAGTCTTCGCCGAGCGTGGTTTTCCCGAGCGACTCCACCCGCACCCGCGGCGACGCCGCGGCCAGCGCCCGGAAGTACGAAACGATCTGCCGGTAGTCCGCAAGCTTGCGGTCCGCCCCAACCTCGAAGCCGAGGAACTGCGAAGGTGACTGGACGGCGGCGGGAAGGGTGGTGGCGGCAAGGAAGGCAAGTGCGAAGGCAAATCGTTTCATGCGCCGCGGATTATGGCGCAGGCTGGAGAGCACGCGCTCCGCATATAATCCCCGCCCCTTATGACCACCACTCGCATCAAAGAACTGCCCCAGCACATCGGACAAAAAGTCACCATCGATGGCTGGCTTTACAACAAGCGCACCTCGGGGAAGCTGCAGTTTCCGATCATCCGCGACGGCAGCGGCTACCTGCAGTGCGTCGTCTTCAAGAAAGAGGTCAGCGAGGAGACGTGGAAGGCCGCCGATGAGGTGACGCAGGAGTCGTCGGTGCGCGTCGTCGGAACCGTTCGTGCCGAGGAGCGCGCGCCGGGCGGTGTGGAGCTTGGCGTGGAGACGTTCGAGGTCCTCGGAACCGCCGCCGAATATCCGATCTCGCCGAAGGAGCACGGCACCGACTTTCTGATGAACCACCGCCATCTCTGGCTGCGGTCATCGAAACAACATGCAGTGCTGCGCATCCGCAACGAAGTGGAGAAGGGGATACGCGACTTCTTCTACGACCGCGATTTCGTCCTGATCGACTCGCCGATCCTCACCGCCAACGCCGCCGAGGGAACGTCAACGCTGTTCGAGACCGACTACTTCGGGGAGAAGGCCTACCTCTCGCAGTCGGGACAGCTCTACCTCGAGCCGGCCGCCGCGGCGTTCGGCAAGGTCTACTGCTTCGGGCCGACGTTCCGCGCGGAGAAATCGAAGACCCGCCGGCACCTGATGGAGTTCTGGATGGTCGAGCCCGAGGTGGCCTTCCTCGATTTCGAAGGATTGCAGTCGCTGGCCGAAGAGTTCGTCGAATACCTCGTCACCCGCGCGCTCACGCGCTGCCAGGAAGAGCTGAAGACGCTCGAGCGCGATCAGTCGAAGCTCGAGAATGTGAAACTACCGTTCCCGCGCATTACCTATCGCGAGGCCATTGATCTGCTCGCATCCAAAGGGATGGAAGCGAAGTTCGGCGACGACCTCGGCGGCGATGAAGAGACGGTCATCGCCAACTCCTTCGATCGTCCGGTAATGATCAGCCGCTACCCGACCGACATTAAGGCCTTCTACATGCAGCCCGACCCGACCGATCCCTCGGTCGTCCTCGGCCTGGACATGATCGCCCCCGAAGGCTACGGCGAGATCATCGGCGGCTCGCAGCGCATCCACGATCACGACCTGCTGCTCGCGCGCATCAAGCAGCACAACCTCCCGGTCGAGAAGTTCCAGTGGTACCTCGACGTCCGCAAATACGGCACCTTCCCCCACTCCGGCTTCGGCATGGGCATCGAACGCTGCGTCGCCTGGATCAGCGGAGTGCCGCATCTCCGGGAGACGATTCCGTATCCGAGAATGCTGAATCGGATTTACCCGTGAGGTAACGCGGTCTCGCGGTTTCGAGGTCTCGCGGTATGACTGACAACATCAACGACTTCGCGACCGCGCAACCGCGCAACCCCGCGACCTTGAGAATCATCCCCCTCGGCGGCCTCGGCGAGATTGGGATGAATCTGATGGTCTACGAGTATGGCGAGGATGCCATCGTCGTCGACTGCGGGATGATGTTTCCGGACGCGGCCACGCTCGGTGTCGACGTCATCGTTCCGGACATGGCGTATCTCTTCGACCGTCCGGAGCGGGTGAAGGCGGTCTTTCTCACGCACGGGCATGAGGATCACATCGGAGCTGTGCCGTTCCTGGTCGAGACCGTGCGCGTTCCGGTTTACGGGATGCCGCTCACGCTCGGATTCGTGCGCGACAAGCTCGAAGAGTTCGGGATCGAGGGCGTCGACCTGCGGCCGATGATGCCGCGCGATGTCATCGACGCCGGTGTCTTTCGCGTTGAGGCCATTCAGGTCACGCACTCGATCGTCGACGCCCTCGGCCTGGCTATTCGCACGCCGGCGGGGACGCTGATTCATACCGGCGATTTCAAGATCGATCACACGCCGGTCGATGGAAAGCGCACCGACCTGGCGCGTTTTGCGGCGTATGGCGAAGAGGGCGTGCTGGCGCTGATGAGCGACTCCACCAACGCGCTCGTGCCGGGGCACGGCAAGTCGGAGAAGTCGGTCGGCAGCGCGCTGGCCAACATCTTCGCGCAGTCGACCGGCCGCATCATCGCCACGACCTTCGCCTCGCACATTCATCGCGTGCAGCAGATCGTCGACCTGGCGCGCAAACACAAGCGCAAGGTGTTCTTCATCGGCCGTTCGCTCGTCGACAACGTCGAGACCGCGGAGCGGCTTGGCTACCTTCGCGTTCCGCGCGAGCAGCGGCCGGGCGCGAACGCGAAGCCCGCCGATTTTGCCGATCACGAAGTGGTCATCCTCACCACCGGCACGCAGGGCGAGCCGTCGTCCGCGCTTTCGCGCATGGCTATCGGCGAGCACAAACAGGTCGAGGTGCAGCGCGGCGATGTCGTCATCCTCTCCGCGCGCACGATTCCCGGCAACGAGCGCGCCGTCTCGCACGTCATCGACAACCTCTATCGCCGCGGCGCCGAGGTGTTGAACTGGGAGAACTCCGACGTGCATGTGTCGGGGCACGCCTGCGAGGAAGAGCTGAAGCTGATGCTCAACGTCACCCGGCCGAAATTCTTCATCCCCATTCACGGCACGCTGCGGCATCTCGTCCATCACGCGCGGCTGGCCCAAAGCGTCGGTGTGCCGCACGGCGTGGTGATCACCAACGGGCAGGTGGCGCAGATCGAGAATGACGAGATCTGCGTTCTTGCCGATCGCGTCGGCCACGGCAAGGTCTTCATCGACAGCGAGGCGGAGGAGGTGCCGGAGATCGTCGTGCGCGATCGCCAGCATCTGGCCGAGGATGGCTTCGTCATCGTCGTCGTGGCCATCGATTCCAGCGGCAATGTCGGCCGCGAGCCGGAGATCATCACTCGCGGACTACTGCACGTCGACGAGAGCCAGGACATCCTCGCCGAGGTGCGCGCACAACTCGTGCAGATGCTGCATGAGAGCCGGCCGGACGAGCTGCTAAACCATGACCTGGCGCAGGAGAAAATGCGCGCCCTGCTCAAACGCTACTTCCGCAAAGAAATGGGACGCCGGCCGATGATTCTGCCGGTGATCTGGGAGATGTGATTTTCTTCAAGTAGTCAGTGGCCAGTAGCCAGTGGTCAGTTTTTTTAACCACGGCCACTGCATTCAGGAGCAACATGACCATCACCGAAGCCATCATCCTCGGCCTCGTTCAAGGCCTCACCGAATTCATCCCCATCAGCTCCACGGCGCATCTGCTCATCGTTCCGCAGGTCCTCGGGTGGGGCGATCCCGGAGCGGCGGCGTCGGCGGTGATTCAGTTCGGGACGCTGCTGGCGGCGATCATCTATTTCTTCGGCGACATCGTCCGGCTCATCGGCGGCTTTTTTCGGGGGCTGATCACGCGGCGGCCGCTGGCAGACGTCGATTCGCGCGAGGCCTGGCTGGTGGTCATCGGCACGATCCCCATCGTCGTCCTCGGACTGCTGTTCAAGAAACACATCGAGTCGACGTTTCGCGGACTCTGGATCGTGACCACCATGGTCATCGTGGTGGCCATCCTCATGCAGATCGCTGAGGCGTACGCGAAGCGACGGCAGCTGCGGGGATTCGATGACATGACGGTGATGGACTCCATCGTCATCGGGCTCGGACAATGTCTGGCGCTGATTCCGGGTTCGTCGCGCAGCGGTTCGACCATCATGCCGGCCATCTTCCGCGGCATCGACCGGCCGACCGCCGCGCGCTACTCGTTCCTGCTGTCGATTCCGGCCGTCGGCGGCGCGGGCATGCTCGAGCTGATCAAGGAGCGTCACGTCCTCGGGCAGCTAGGATGGACGCCGATCGTCGTGGCCATCGTGGTGGCCTTCATCTCCGGCTACGCCTCGATCTGGTTCCTGATCCGCTACCTGCGCACGCACACCACGCACGTCTTCATCTACTACCGCTACCTGACCGGTGCGGCGATGATTGCGATGCTATGGACTGGATACCTGAAGGGCTAGTCGCTGAGGACCTGAATCTCCGGGATGTTCCGGTACTTCTCCGCGTAATCGAGCCCGTAGCCGATGACGAACTTCGGGTCGATGGAGAAGCCGACGTAGTCCGCCTTGAACGGAACCCGGCGCGCGGTTGGCTTGTCGAGGAACGTGGCCGTGCGCACGTCGCGCGCGCCCTTGTCCAGCTTGATGTATCGGAAGACCTCGTTCATCGAAAGACCGCTGTCGATGATGTCTTCGACGATCAGAACCGTCTTGTCGCGCATGTCCAGCTGCGGCTCTTTCAGGATCGTCACCACGCCCGACGACGTCTTCTGATTGCCGTACGAGGAGATCTGGATGAAGTCGAGGGCCACATCGAATCCGATCTGCCGCATCAGATCGCTGCAGAAGAACATCGCTCCTTTGAGGACGCAGAGTGCGATGAGATCGCTCCCGGCCAGATCGCGGGTGATCTCCGCGCCCATTTCGGCGATGCGTTTGTCGATGTCGGCTTTGCTGAACAACGTCGTTTGTGCCATGGGCGCGAATTCTACGATTACAATTCGCCGCCGTGAAAATCTATCGCTTCCTCCACGCTGGCCGCCCCGCCGCCGGTGTCGCCGACGGCGACCGAATCGTCCGCCATGACGGCGACATTCTGCAGCTTGGCAAGCCGGCCAGCGACTCGATTTCGATCGCCGAGGCCGAGCTTCTGGCGCCGGTTTCTCCATCGAAGATCGTCGCCGTCGGCCGCAATTACGCCGAGCATGCGAAGGAGCTGGGCAACGAAGCGCCTTCCGAGCCGATCATCTTTCTCAAGCCGCCATCAGCCATCCTCCCACCGAACGGCACCATCGTCCGCCCGCCGCAATCGCAGCGCGTCGATTTCGAAGGGGAGCTGGCCATCGTCATCGGCAGGACCGCGCGCAACGTTTCGCGCGATGACTGGCGCAGCGTGGTCCTCGGCTTCACCTGCGCCAACGACGTCACCGCCCGCGACCTTCAACGAAAAGATATCCAGTTCACCCGCGGCAAGAGCTTCGACACCTTCTGCCCCCTCGGCCCCTGCATCGAGACCGATCTCGATCCGTCGTCGCTCTCGCTGCGCACCCGCGTGAACGGCGACACCAAGCAGAACGGCAACACGCACGACATGGTCTTCAACTGCGCCGTGATCATCGAGTTCATCACCTCCGTGATGACCCTGCATCCCGGCGATGTGATCCTCACCGGCACTCCCGCCGGCGTCGGCCCGCTCGCCGCTGGCGATCCGGTGGAGGTGGAGATCGAGGGGATCGGGGTGCTGGGGAACAGCGTGTCATGACTTGGTTGCCAGGTTGCCAGGTTGCCGGGTTGCCGGCAAGCGGTGAGTTGGCAACTCGGCAACTCGGCAACTTGGCAACCTGATCGGCTGCGTCAATGCCGACACTCCGCGACACCCTCCTCCGCCTCTTCCCCCGCCTGCGCGATCTTCCGCTCGATGCCTACGTCGTCGGCGGCGCCGTTCGCGATCTGATTTTCGGCGTGGCGCCGGCCGACGTCGACGTGGCCTGTCTCGATCCTCTCGCCTGCGCGCGCGTGCTCCGCCGCAAGGTCATCCGCCTCGGGCGCGAGGAGCATCTCAGCGCCTATCGCGTCGTTGACGGACCGCACGTCTATGACTTCGCCGCCCTGCTCGACGGCAGCATCGATGCCGATCTGGCCCGCCGCGATTTCACCGTCAACGCTATGGCCATCGACCTGTCCTCGTGCGATCTTCTCGATCCGCACGATGGCCGCGGCGATCTGCAGCGGCGTCTGGTGCGCATGATCGATGCGAGCAACTTCGACGACGATCCGCTGCGGATGTTGAAAGCCGTGCGCATGGCCGTGCGCTTCGATTTCCGCATCGACGAGGCCACGTTAGCCGCGATTCGCCCTCGGGCCGCGCGCATCGCCGGCGTCTCCGTGGAACGGGTGGCCTACGAGCTGACGGTGATCTTTTCCGCGAATGCGTTCCGCCGCGCCGTGGCCCTTCTGCACGAGACGGGACTCGATGTTCCGATTTTCGGCCGCGCCATCACGGAGACGTTTCACTCCGACGATGTCCCGCTCGCCGCCGCGCTGGCGCTGCTCGCCGGTGACGCGCATTCATTCGCCAAACGCTGGCGTCTGAGCGACGCGTTGATGCACGAGATCCAGATCCTGCAGCGCCTGCGCGAAAACCACTCGCTCTTCGATCTCTACGACGCCGGCGAGCGCGTAGCCCACGAACTCCCGCCGCTGCTCCGCGCTCTCGGCCACGATGACGCCGTCGCCCTTCCCGATTTCGCCATGCAACCGCTTCTCACCGGCGATGAAATCGCCTCGATCGCCGGCATCGCCCCCGGCCCGCGCGTCGGCGTTCTCAAACGCGCGCTACTCGAGGCGGAACTCGAAGGCAGGATCACGACGAGGGAAAAGGCAGAAGACTTCATCCGCGGCCAGGCGGAGTAAACCAGGACCGATGTGGCACAGACACTCCTGTCTGTGCTCCGGTCAATTCGTCAACGTGACGTGCACCTCTCCGAACGTCGAATGCACATTCACCTCAGCCTTGCCGGCCTCGTTGTGGAATCGCGCCGAGTGCGGGAACACGCCCTCGTTCTCGATGTAGTGACTGCCGAAGTAGGTGTGCACCTCGCCGATGCTCACCGACGCCGTCAGATCGCGGACATTCGCGCGCGGCGTTCGAACGTGCACCTCGCCAGCGCGGAGATCGGTGTCGATGTTGCCGAACGCGCCTTCGATGTCGACGCTGCCGTAGCGGGTCGACATCTCCACATCGAGGCCCGGCGGCAGCTCGACGGTGATCTCGACGGCGGAGTGATGACTTCTGGCGCTCCAGCTCTGCGCGTTGGGACCGAAGTGGCGCCGCACGATCGCCTCATCCCCATGCACCACGACCTCGGCGGAAATATCGTCGGCGATCTGCTGCTCCCGAAGCCGCCGCCGGTAGCCTTCGAAATGCCGGATGCTGGTGCCGTGCACGGCGATGCGATCCGAAGCCCCGTTGCGAATCCGCACCTCGCCGGCGGGGATGTCGATGACCACGCGGCGCACATGCCCGCGGGCGGCGGTGGTGGCGAAGGAATGAGTGACCTCTTCGTTGGCGAGTGCCGCGCCGGCGACGAGCAGCGTCGCGGCGGCGGTCAGGAAGGGGAGTCTGCGCATGGGGATCGTCCTCCGCATGTGAAGAACGGCGCGCGGGCGAAAAGGTTATCGAAAAAAACGAGGGGCCTTGCGGCCCCTCGAGTACGACTCCCCAAAAGTCGATGATTGTGCTTATTTACCCTTCTTCTTCGCTGCCTTCTTCGTTGCCTTCTTAGCTGCCTTCTTTGCGGCCATTAAGCTCACCACCTTTCATGCCGTACGGGACCTCACGGTCGCGCCTACTTGGCAAAAAACGCCGGATCTCTCCGGCCAACTGATTGCGTGGGGGTTGCGGCGTGGAATGGGGAGACGACGACCTTCAACATTCACCGGACCTTCGAGGTTGTTTTTCCAGTTCCTGGCGATCATCGTTTTAACTTGATCGTTAATATGCGATCGTTAAGTCATATTGTCAAGCAATTGTTTATCAAAATCGTAATTCGGCATGCAGTGTTCCACGTCCGTTCCACGGAAAACACCGATTTTCAGCGTGCGATCGACGCGCGATACACGCCGCTGGTGAGCTCCGCGCAGCGCGTCCACGTGAAGTTTCGCGCGCGATCGACGCCGCACGATGCCAGCGACGCACGCAGCGCGTCATCCGATGCGATGCGCCGCATGGCATCGCGCAACGCGTCGACATTCGCATCGACATGCAGCGCCGCATCGCTGGTGATCTCCACCAGCGCGGGCGCGTTCGATGTGATCACCGCGCATCCGCAGGCCATCGCTTCGAGCGCGGGAAGTCCGAAGCCTTCTTCGCGGCTCGGCATCACCAGCGCGATCGCGCCGCGGTAAAGCGCGGCCAGCTCGTCATCATCGACGAAGCCGGTGACGATGACGCCATCGCGCGCGCGGAAGCGCTCGAACGGCGCGCCGGTGAGCACGAGCGATGCGCCATCGATCTGCGCGAACGCATCGACCAGCACGTCGACGTTTTTGTGAGGCTTGTCGTTGCCGACGTAGAGAAAGTAGCGCCCTTCCGCCGCGCGGCCGGGCGCCGTGAACGGTGCGCCGACGCCGTTCGGCGTCACCACGACATGCTCTTCGGCGCAGCCGAACGCCGCCACGATCTCGCGCTTCACCGCCTCGCTCACGGTCAGCACGCGCCGGCTTCTGCGAACAGCCCGTCCGATCATCTGCCCGGCGTACAACCGCGCCAATGGATTCGGATGGCGGAGATGAATGAGATCGTGCACGGTCACCACGAACGGCACGCGGGTGAAGGGGACGACGTAGTGCGGCGCGTGAAAGAGATCGATGCCGGCGCGATCGACGGCGCGCCCGAGAACGACGATCTCGCGGATGGAGTAGTGCGGCGCGTCGATCGACACATGCTCGATGCCTGCCGGCAGGAGATGGGCGACCCGTTCCGGAGCAAATGCGACGTACGAATCTCCGCTGAGTGCCTGCAGCAGTCCGCGAATGTAGGTGCCGATGCCGAAGTCGGCGATCTTGCGCGCGTCGATGCCGATTCTCAACGCTGTTCTCATCGGGCGGCCTCGCCGAGAAGCTGGTTCATCAACGCCGCGCTGCGATCCCAGGTGTAGGTTCGCGCGCGCCCGGCACCGAGGACTCGCAGGTCGCGCCGCAGGGCCGGCTCGCGCAGCAATCGAACGAGAGCATCGCGAAGCGCGGCGCGATCGCCCGGATCGATGAGCAGCGCTGCACCCTCCGCGTATTCGGGAATGGCGCCGGTGCGGGTGGCAATCACCGGCGCGCCGCAGGCCATGGCCTCCAGCGGCGGAATGCCGAATCCCTCGTAGCGCGACGGATAGACGAACGCGCGCGCGTGGCGGTACAACTCGCGCAACCGCGTGCGATCGACATACCCGGTCACGTCGGCGCCGCGCGGCAGCGGCACGTTTCCCCATCCCGCATCGCCGCACAGGATCAGGCGCGGCCGCGGTGCCGGCAGCGAATCCCACACCGCCAGCAGATCGTCGAGCCCTTTGCGCGGCTCGATCGTGCCGACGAAGAGGACGTAATCATCTTCATCGCCATCGGGCGTGAAGAAGTCGTCGACACCGTTGGGCACGATCTCGATCCTTCCTCTGCTCACCCCAAACCACCTTACCGCCTCCTCGGCCACGACGCGTGACACCGCGGCGATGCGCGTTGCCATCTGCAGGCTGCGGCCGATGAAGAGGTTGAACGACAGCATCGTCTTGACGCGATGCCGGAGTGGCATCGTCAGCGAACTGAAATCGTGGAGTGTGGCCACCGAGGGGATGCGCAGCGCCAGCGGGAGCGTGCCGTGCGGCGCCCAGAGCACGCCTTCGTTGGCGATGCGCGGAAGAACGATCTGTTGCCAGGCCACGCCGAGTGCCATCGGATCGACGCGGAAGCGGCAGCGCTCGAGGCCCGATCGATCGGCGATCTCCGCATGCGATGCGATGAGCGGCGAACCGTCGAGCCGCCGCGCGATCTCGGCCGTGTGAACGCCGATCCCGGTCCGATTGCCGGCCAGCGCGCGGCCGTCGATGGTGACTTGCATGTTCGCGAATCAGTGTAGCTGTACCGCCATTCGTAGCGCCTGCGGCTCGCAGGCTGTACCGCCGCCGGCTCGGCGGCAGTAGAACGCAAACCGCCAGCGAGCCGCTGGCGGTACAGCCGTCGAGCCGACGGCGCTACGTCGCCGCGGCGCGGCGCAGAACCTCGAGTGTCTTCGCCGCTGCCACATCCCAGCGAAACTGCGCGGCTCGCGCGATGCCCGCCTTCGCGAGCTGCTGGCGCAGTGACGCATCGCGCAGAACACGCTCGATCTGCGTTTCCAGCGCGTGCGCATCGCGCGGATCGAAGTAGAGCGCGGCATCACCGCCGATCTCGGGCAGCGACGACGATCGCGCCGCGATCGACGGTACGCCGTACGCCATCGCTTCGAGCAATGGGAATCCGAACCCTTCGTAGATCGAGGGAAAGACGAACAGCTCCGCATTGCGATAGACGCCGGCGAGTTGCGCGACCGGAAGGTAGTCGAGGTGATGAACGCCCGGCGCATGGAGGCGGCGAACGATCGACTCCGACTTCCAGCCGACGCGGCCGACCACGACCAGCGCGCCGTCGTACGCGCCGCGCGCGCGAAGGCGCGCGTAGGCGTCGAGAAGAACCTCCAGATTCTTGCGCGGCTCGATGGTGCTGACGAAGAGGATGTACTTCTCCGGGAGGTTGCCGGTGATCGGTTGCCGGTTGTCGGGAACGGTCAGGCCGGAGAGAACCGTCACCGCGCGCGAGGGATCGATGTCGTAGTACTCCAGCAAATCCTGGCGCGTCGACTCGGAGACGCAGATCACCGCATCGGCGTGGGCCAGCTCGCGCTGCATCTGGTGCTCGAGATTCACCAGCGTTTCCTTCTGCAGCAGCTCGGGGAAGCGCTTGAAGGTCAGGTCGTGGATCGTCACCACGCGGCGTTTTGCGATCGCGCCGAGGAGACGGGGGAGGAAGTAGTTGGAGCCGAACATCACATCGACATCGATCAGCTTCATCCAGGCCACGTACGCAGCTGCGGTCATCGCGCGCGACTTGCCTGAGATCAAACCTTGTCCGCGAAGATCGAACCAGCAGAGGCGCGCGTTCGCCGGCAGATCGGCGTGAAGCGTCGGGCCGAAATCGGTCACGCGGGCATCGCCGAAAAGGTAAAGCTCCACATCCTGGTGCTTCGCCATCTCGTGCAGCAGGTGGTAGAGGTACCAGCCGATCCCGGTCAGCGGCTCGTAAAACGGGCGGATGTCGACGCCGATGCGCAGCGTCCGTTCGCGACGCGTGGCGGCGCGGAACGCGCGGGCGACGCGCTCGCGCAACGCCTGGCTCAGAGTGTGAACGATGGTGGTGAGCGTGGACGGCATGCGAGCGCGGATCGTAACTGATGCGCGCGTCCAGGGGGTTCGGCCCTGGGAGCACGGGCGTCCCGCCGGCCGTTCTTGGCAACATCCTGCTCGACTGCAGGCGAGACGCCCGCGGTCCCAGGGCCGAACCGGCGTTCTGACACAATGCGCATCCGCAATCTATGAAAAAGCTGCTGATCATCGGCTGCATCCTCGCTGCGCTCGTGGCGATGATGGCCATCTACCTCGCCGCGACCACGCCGAAAACCTCGCCGGGCGTTCGCTTTCCGCTGACCGGCGCGCAGCGCGCGCTCATTGCCGCGGTGCCGGCGTCGGCGGAATCGTTTGCGTTGATCCCCGCCGCGGCGGCGCTCGACGCCAAGATGCGCGTCAACCCGGTTACCAGCGAGGCCGTCGATCAATGGGAGCGATCGCATTCGCTGCCGTCGCCGTGGATGATCGGCGGCGCCGACCTCCTGGCCTGGCGCGACACCGCCACCACCCGCTACTTCGTCCGCCTCGATCCCATCCGGGCCGCAATCGTGCGCACCTACATGATGTTCGGCGGCGACATCGGCGAGACGCTCATCCTCACCGCGCCGGCCGGGCCCGCGATCAGCGCGGACGATCTCGCGCCGATTCTTGCGCTCTCCGAAAAACTTCCGCCCGGCGACGCCTTCGTCGTCCAGCGCCGCGGCTCGCGGGGCGCTTTCCCGCCCATCGGCCGGCCTGCCGTCACCTCTCTCTCGGTCACCTCGGACGACATCCTCTTCACCTCCCGTGCGACGCGCGACGCCGATGAGCCGCCGGCAATCCAGCTGACGCAGCCCGCGCAATTCGCCCGCGGCGCCATCCTGACCGCCACCTTCGCCACCATGCCCCGCGTGGTCGAGGACATGAACCGCGTCTTCGGCACACGCGTCTCCTCGCTGGTCCAGAACGGCGGCACGCTGACCGTGTATGACATCGACACCCACAAGTTCATGCCGCGGCCGAAGGGGGTCATCGCCGTCACCGACGATCCTGTGCGCCGTGCCGCCTTCCAGGATTTCGTCGACAAGGTTCGCCAGGGCGAGTCCCTCGGCATCCACATCCGTACGGCTGAGCGCGGTGGGTCGCTGCTGCTCTCGTTCGACGATTCCATCGACATATATCTAAAGGATGCGTTTCAGCCCGGCTCCTGGCCGGCCGGCAAGTGGGCGGTCCGCGCCGATCCCCGGCGCCTCGTCCCCATCCTCGGCCAGCTCGGCGACAGCATCGGCCTGCGCATCGCCGCGTCACGGTTTTATCGTTCGGCGCGCGACCTCGGGCACTGGATCGAGGCCTTGAAGGGCGCCACCGTGCTCGAGGCGGCGGCCTCCGACGACGGTTCCGCCGAGGAGCTAAAGGTAAGAATCGGGGCGAAATAGAAGCCGGGAGGGCGCAGTTACAGCCTCGAACACCATGCCGGACAAAGAACGGATCGTCTTCGACGACATCGACAAATATGGCCCGCAGAGCTACGAGCGGACGTACCAGTTCACCACCGACGAACTGGGACGGATCGAGCTCGTGGCCATCGGTCCGGCGTTGATTCGGGCGGATGCGCGCAAGGGTGACCTTCCCGCCGAGTACCTGGCAGACGGCACGACCAACTTCTCCGCCGATTTCCTCTGTGCGCGATGCGTCGAGCCCTTCCCGTTTGCGTCCTCATCCGAGTTTCACCTAAGATTCCGCCCTCGTCTCGAAGGGTCGAAAGAGAATGACGAAGTCGAGATCACCCCGGACGAGCTCGATATCGAGTTCTACACCGAGCGGTCGATTCCGCTCCGCGATCTGGCGGCCGAGCAAATCCAGCTTGCCATTCCGATGAAGCCGCTTTGCAGGGAGAGCTGTCTCGGTCTCTGCCCGCAGTGCGGCGCCAATCAGAATGGCGAAGGATGCGACTGCCAGACGTCGGTCTCGGATGACCGCTGGGGAGCGCTGGCGGGAATCCGGGCGGAGTTGGCGAAGAAGAACGAACAGTAATCAGAACCAGTAGATTAGTGGATCAGTAGATTAGTGGATTAGGAAAGCCGCCCTCGACCTAACCTCTAATCTACTAATCGACTGATCCACTAATCGACTAACCAAGGAGCAACAAGATGCCTAACCCAAAACGGCGCCATTCCCGAACCCGCACGCGCACGCGCCGCGCGCATGACTTCCTCGAAGCGAAGTCGTTGTCGACGTGC
>Ga0157378_10000308_pt1 | contig 47674 bp, 42 predicted proteins | sample M65metaG_FD_115309 | JGI IMG/M metagenome (GOLD analysis project Ga0157378, IMG submission 115309) | Miscanthus rhizosphere microbial communities from Kellogg Biological Station, Michigan, USA - M6-5 metaG | ecosystem: Host-associated > Plants > Roots > Rhizosphere > Soil | place: USA: Michigan... | reverse complement strand
GCCTCATACTGCAGGGCGTCGGGGCCTACGCGAGTGTAGCGCTCGATCACGTGAAGCTGATCGCTATGCCAGTTCCCTGCGCGGTCGAACCAGGTTTGATCGTTCAAGCTGGTGACGTCCACCACCAGCGAATCGCCTTCCCAGTGCCCGTTCGACCATCCCATCCAGCTATCGGCGGGCGCCTTAGTGGGCGCCTTCATGTTAATGACGCGCACGGCCCCGGCGAACTCGTAGGCGAACATCATCGTGTCGCTGCCCTGGACGATCTGGAACGGATACGGCATATACGTAGAGCGCGGAACGCCGCCCATGTAACACTTCACTTCCGGATCCAGCTTCAGGCGATCCGTGTAATTCGCCTTTTGCTTGGCTGCGGCTTCGGGCTTATAGGGGATTTCGCCACCCTCAACCACGCCTAGCCCAGCAGGCACTGAGTAGGCCGCGCCCAGCGAAAAAACCGGACCCTGGGAAGCGGCATGCGGCCGGATATCCCAATTGGCCTCATTCATGGCCTGCCATATGCCATTTAGGTCAGGCTTTCCGTCCTTGGTTTTCGGGGCTTTATAGGCCGGAGCCTGTGCTGGAGAAGGCATCACGGCCAGGAGGCAAAACGCTGCTCCCGCGACTGCAATGACGGACCACTTGGTCAACCGGCTCTGCATCTTTCCCGTCTGGATTCGCACCCTGGCAGTCTCCTCTACAGCCCGCCACAGGGCGGGTACACGATACCGGCATTGATCGTACATTCAAACAAATACGAAGTCAAGGCTACAACGACTTCCGTCGTGCGACCATCAAATCTAGGCATCCGTGTGAGCCCGAGCAACCCGTTTCAGATCCATCCCGCATCCGCAGAACCTAAAGTTAAGGACCCCGTTTGCGGCATGGAGGTTACTCCCCAAAAGGCTGCCGGAAGCTTTGCGTACAAAGGGCAGACCTATTACTTTTGCGGGAAGGGCTGTCTAGCCAGGTTCCAGGCCGATCCGCAGAAGTACCTGAACCCCTCGCCACCCGTCGCGGCCGCAGGTGCAGAGAACGTCGAATACACCTGCCCGATGCATCCTGAGGTGGTCCAAATCGGCCCTGGGACCTGCCCGATCTGCGGCATGGCGCTGGAGCCCAAAGAGATCAAGCTGGAAGAGGTTGAAAATCCGGAACTTGTCGATATGCAGCGGCGATTCTGGATCAGCGCGGCCCTCAGCGCTCCCCTGCTGGTGATCGCGATGGCCATGCTGGGCCCGCACCATTGGCGGATCTGGATCGAGCCGGCTCTGGCGACTCCAGTAGTCCTGTGGGGCGGATGGCCGTTTTTCGTGCGGGCTTGGCAGTCTCTGGTGACTCGCAACCTGAACATGTTTACACTCATCGGGATGGGCGTCGGGGTGGCGTACGTCTTCAGCCTGTATGCTGTGTTCTTCATGCCAGGTACGGGCGTCTATTTTGAGCCGGCTGCAGTCATTGTGACCCTGGTTCTGCTGGGGCAGGTTCTGGAGCTACGGGCGCGCAGCCGGACCGGTGCCGCCATCAAGGCATTGCTCGGACTGGCGCCCAAGACCGCCCGCCTGATTCATGCCGACGGCTCGGAGGCCGATGTGCCGCTGGATCACGTGGGCGTGGGAGACCGCTTGCGCGTCCGGCCGGGTGAAAAGATCCCAGTGGACGGCAGAGTGGTGGAAGGCGCCAGCTCGGTCGACGAATCGATGCTCACCGGCGAGCCCATGCCGGTCGAAAAGAATCCCGGCGACAAGGTGACTGGTGCCACAATCAACGGAACCGGGTCGCTGATCGTCACCGCCGAGCGCGTGGGGTCAGGAACGCTGCTGGCGCAGATCGTTCGGATGGTATCGGAGGCGCAGCGCAGCCGTGCGCCCGTCCAGAAACTGGCCGATCAGGTATCGGCATACTTCGTGCCGGCAGTTGCCGTGATCGCGGCGGTGACGTTCGTGGTCTGGAGCGCATGGGGACCCGAGCCGCGCTTCGCGCATGCGCTGGTGAACGCCGTAGCCGTTCTGATCATTGCGTGCCCTTGCGCGCTGGGCCTGGCGACGCCCATGTCGATCATGGTGGCAATGGGGAAGGGCGCCGGCATGGGCGTGTTGTTCAAAAACGCGGAAGCTGTCGAGTTGTTGAGAAAAGCCGACACGCTGGTAGTGGACAAGACCGGAACGCTCACCGAGGGCAAGCCGAAGCTGGTCGCGGTGGAGCCGGCGGCGGGCTTGGATGAGCGGCGGCTCCTGTTCTTAGCCGCGAGCCTGGAACGGGGCAGTGAACATCCTTTGGCACACGCGATTGTGACCGGGGCGCAGGATCGCGGTGTGCCTGCGGGTTCTGTCGACGCCTTTCAAGCGATGCCTGGCAAAGGCGCGCGCGGCCGCGTGGACGGTGTCGATGTGGCGATCGGGAATGCCGCAATGATGCGCGAAGCAGGAGTCGAGGCCTCCGGTTCCGGCGCGTTACTGGTCGCCGCAGACGGCCAGTTCGCCGGACGCCTGGTGGTCTCCGATCCCATCAAGTCGACCAGTGCCGAGGCGATCCGGCAGCTGCGCGCCGAAGGCCTGCGGATCGTGATGCTCACGGGTGACAGCCAGACCACGGCCGAGGCGGTGGCAAAACCGCTCGGTATCGATGAAGTCGTGGCGGAAGTGCTGCCGCAGGATAAACGAAAACACATCCAGCGTCTGCAGGTCTCCGGACGGTTCGTCGCGATGGCAGGCGACGGCATCAACGATGCGCCCGCGCTGGCGCAAGCGCAAATCGGCATCGCCATGGGCACCGGCGCCGACGTGGCGATGCAAAGCGCCGGCATCACGCTGGTGCAGGGCGACCTGCGGGCGATCGTGCGGGCGCGGCGGCTCAGCCGGGCGACCATGAGCAATATCAAGCAGAATCTATTCTTCGCTTTGGTGTATAACTCGCTAGGTGTGCCCATTGCGGCAGGGATACTCTATCCGGTCTTTGGATTGCTGCTAAGTCCGATGATCGCCGCGGCAGCGATGAGCTTCAGCTCGGTTTCCGTCATCGCCAACGCGCTGCGCCTGCGGAAGGTTCAAGTGTGACGAAAGAGGCTGAGTGATGAATGTTCTAGTAGCGGTAGACAATTCCGAGGCAAGCCAGGCAGTGCTCGAAGAGGTCGTGGCGAGGCCCTGGACTGCTGGTACCCGTTTCGAAGTGCTCAATGTGGTGGAGCCGGCCCATTTATGGGTTGTCTCGAGTACGGTCGAGGAGGCGATGCAGATGTCCGCAGTCTTCGTGGAGCGGGCTGCCGGAAGTTTGCGGACCAAAGGACTGGAGGCAGCCGGCGTCTCTCTGCCGGGCGACCCCAAGCGGGTGATCCTGGATCGGGCTAAGGAAACCAAAGCCGATTTCGTCTTCGTCGGATCGCAGGGCGTCTCGGCGCTGGCTCGCTTCCTGACGGGAAGCGTCGCGTCGGGGGTGGTGCGTTACGCGCCGTGTACCGTGGAGATCGTGCGGGCGAGGCAAGGTAAAACTGCGGGCGTTCATAAGATATTGCTGGCGACGGACGGTTCGCCGTCTTCCGACCGCGCCGCGCAATCGATTGCCGATCGGCCTTGGGGAGACGGAACCGAGATTGAAGTACTCAGCGTGGTGGAGTTATCGTTGGGAACCGGGCAAGCGTGGCTGGAGCCTCCCTATGTGGATTCTCAGCAGCTCGAGGAGCAGCGGGCCGAGGCCATGCAGCGTGCGCAGAAAGCCGTTGCGTCCGCTGTACAGATTCTAGTGAAGACGTTTCCCCGCGTGGCGGAATCGATTTCGGTTTTAGTGAGCGGACCCAAGGCCGTCATTACCGAGCAAGCGGATCAGACCGGCGCCGACCTGATTGTGGTCGGGTCGCATGGACATCGCGGGATCGAGCGTTTTATGCTGGGCAGCGTCTCGGAGGGCGTCGCCCTGCACGCGCATTGTTCGGTGGAAGTGGTCCGCTAGCAGGGCCAGGGCATGCCCGGCCCGCACACTAGTGCGAAGCCGTGAGCGCGACGTCGTGCGATTGGACTGCAGGCAGACGCATCGCTCGCTTCTCCTGTTGCAGGACGTGGACGGCCATGAGAGCACCAATCGGATGGGCGCCCACGCCGACAACCGGTTCGGCATCGAGCGCCGGGCGGTCTCCGTCGAGGTGCTGGAACTCGAAGACCGCCCGCATCGCGCGGACTTCCGGCATACCTAGCCCGTATTCGGCACATACCTTATCCAGGTCGCCGAATAGTCGCTGTCTCAGCGCCGGCTTGTGGCGTGATTCATACAAGAGCTTGTTGAGCCGGTATGCCGAAATCTCCGGATGATTGTAGAAGTGATAGGGATGACTTTGGAACTGATACGGCTGCGATGGTTCCGCGCCCGGCTTTTCGCCGGGATGGAAACGCGCCACCGCGTGCCCGTGATGCGAGGTCGCCTGATAGGTCAACAGTTCCATGTGCTGGGCTCCAACTGCACCCAGTGCGATGGCCCAGGGCAGCATTTCCGTGTTTCCCACTTCGTCCAGCTGCTCGGGTGTCAAGCGCAGGAATGAATCCGAGTGGCCATTTTCCAGCTCGCGGATGCACCAGCGGTCGAAATCGTATGCAGGCTGATAATACCTGGACGTTCCCGGGTAGTGGGACATCCCTCCGCTGGCCAGAATCGCGACGCGCTCCGGCTTGGCAGCGACGATTTCAGCAATCGCGCGGCCTAGCGCAGCGCAGCGTTCCGGCCGCGGGAGGGGAGGCAGGTACGTGTTCACGAAAATCGGGACCACCGGGATGTCCCTAGAGCCCAGGATCCATTCGAAAGGCGCAGCGAAGGAGTGGCCCAGCACGGCGTCCTGCGAATACGACATATCGAAGTCGCGCCGGACCAAGCCTTCGAGCAGATCTTCGGCCAGCGCCTGGTGGATCAGAGGATTCCATGTGCGGCCGGCAAACGCAGTCTTGGCCCGCTCTCCGGAAACGACTGCGAAGGTGGGTACGGACTGGAGGAAGAATGTCTCCAGATGATCGCTGGCAAGAATCACCAGCGCGTCCGGATTCGTCTCGTCCAGAATCTTCCCCAGTTTACGCATCGCCGCGATTCCCGCGTCCAACTGCTGCGGATCTTCCTCCGGCGGACGCGTGAAAAGCTGCGGGGCGTGCATAGTGGCCATGGCTGCCACGATTTTTCCCATTTCGTTCACCTCTTAACGACCACTTTTTCGATCAGCACAAGGTGAGCACGATTCGAGCCAAATCATCACCCTTGAAAATGCAGGGAATGAATGACGTGGATTGGACGGACTGAGTGAAAGCGCGCACGCCGTGCCGGGTCGCGCGCGATCTCACCCACAGACGAGACGCAAGGCTCCTGTTTGTCGTATCTTTGTCGTATCCCGCCAATGGCCCGACGCCTGCACAATGGTTTTGCCGAGAGGGGCACGACAAAAAGATGACAAAGAGAATCATCCTCCTCATGCTGGCCGGGATTGCGATGATGTCCGCGCAAAGTCCTGTCCAAAAGGCCCCTCCCAAGAAATCGAAAACAACAGCGGTCAACTACTTCAAGGACATTGAGCCGATCCTGAACGAGAACTGCGTATCCTGCCACCATGCTGCTATGGCTGCCGGCGGGCTGCGGGTGGACGCGCCCGAGAACATGCTTCAAGGCGGTGCGTCTGGTCCGGCGGTGATCCCTAAGAGCGCCCAGCGCAGTCTTCTGTATACGCGCCTGACGGATACCACGGCGAAGCGGATGCCTCCGGAAAGAACGTTGAGCGAGGAACAGCTAGCCCTGATCCGCGCGTGGATCAACCTGGGGGCCAAAATTGAAAAACAATAAAATCGAAAAACCTTAATGATTCAGCTGGCCTAGGCGGCCGCTAACCTTTTCCCCAACTCTGCGTCCAAGGAACTGAGACCACGTCCCGGCCGAAAGAACCCGGAGACTGCGGTTGGTTCCAAACGTTGGAACTCTTTCTTCTTGGAGGTGCTATGTCTAGAGATTTGTTTAAGCGGGGGCCCATTACCTCCACTGTAGTAGCGGCTGCACTACTGGCGGTAGGCGGCCTGAGTATTGTTCACGCGCAAAAGGGTTTGCAGGCGAATCCGCCAGCGACCTTCAAGTACACCGAAGCTAAAACCGTAGGATCCAGCAAGTTGGGGTTCGCGCCGGTGGTGAAGGCGGTGGTTCCTACGGTTGTCAGCATCAAGTCATCTAAGGTCATTCAAACCGGACAGCTTCGCGGGCCACGCGGCCAGCGCGGGCAGCAGGATCCGAGCCAGCTGGATCCATTCCGGCAGTTCTTCGGCGACCAGTTTGGCGGACAGTTTAGTTTCCCCAACATTCCCGAACAGCAACGGTCCGAAGGCTTGGGCTCGGGAGTCATCGTCAGCCCCGAGGGCTACATTCTGACCAATAACCATGTGGTCGACGGCGCGACCAGCGTTCAAGTGGTTCTCTCCGACCGCCGCGAGTTCAAAGCGCGCGTGATCGGCAAGGACGATAAAACCGACGTCGCGGTGTTGAAGATTGATGCAGGGAACCTCCCCGCCATCACCATTGGCGACTCAGAGAGGGTGGAAGTTGGCGACTTTGCCTTGGCCGTGGGTAATCCGTTTGGCGTCGGGCAGAGCGTGACGCTCGGAATCGTCAGCGCCACTCATCGCGGAATGCGCAACGAAATCGAGGGCTATGAAGACTTCATCCAGACCGACGCGGCCATCAATCCGGGCAATTCCGGCGGAGCGTTGGTGAACGAACGCGGCGAGCTGATCGGCATCAACACGGCGATCATCGCCCACGGTTCGGAAGGCAACCAGGGAATCGGATTTGCGGTGCCGGTGAATCTGGCGCGCAACGTAATGGACCAGATCCTCAAGAACGGCAAGGTCACCCGTGCACGGTTGGGCATCCTTCCGCAGGATGTAACCCCCACCATCGCCCGGCAGTTCGGAGTGAAAGACTCCCAGGGCGCGCTCGTCGGCGAAGTGGAAGCCAACAGCCCGGCGCAGAAAGCCGGCCTGAAGACGGGCGACATCATTCTTGAAGTAAACACGACTGCGGTTTACGATGCAAACCAGCTGCGGAACATCATTTCCAGCATGCAGCCGGATTCGAACGTGAATCTGAAAATCTGGCGGGATGGCGCGCAGCGCACACTGCCGGTCCAGTTGGGCGAGCTGAATCCTGAGGAAGCTCGCAATCAGGGCGGCAGAAGCCGCGGCGATAACAACGCCGACAGCGGTCTGGACGGAGTTTCGGTCGAAGACCTGACGTCGCAAGTGGCGCGGGGACTGGGACTGTCCCCGGGAGTCAGCGGTGTGGTTGTGACCGAAGTTAGCCCGGGCAGCGCGGCTGCCAGCGCGGGGTTGCGGCGCGGCGACGTCATTCAAGAAGTTAACCGGAAGCCGGTTAAGAACGCGGCGGAGTTCGAAGCCGCGGTGCGCAATTCTAAGGAAGGGACGCTTCTCCTCGTGAACCGCGACGGGCACACCACCTTCGTGGCCGTCTAAGCAGAAACCAACTCTCTCTGGCCGGTTCGGCTTCTGCTTCAGGCAGATCCGGACCGGCCTTTTTGCGTAGTGGGGGCTTTTAAGTCTTGCGCTGTTTCTGCCGATAGATGGGAAAAAGTCTCTATGATTTCTCTGTTCAAAGCGGCAAACGAGATGGAGCGCTTGGAACAGCTCCAGCAGACGCTGACTAAGTGTTACGCCCTAGCACTCAAGGCCTCCGCGGAATACGTCGTGGAATTGGATCCCCAGAGCACCGAATACTTCCGGCAGCGTCTGCAATCCCTGGAGCAGCAATTCGCCCAGGCTTCCGCAGCAGAGCATTACAATGCGACGCAGGCTTCTTTGCGCGAAGTGCTTCGGAATTATCGCGATCAGGCTCGCGAACAGCTTTCCGTGATGCGCAAGGATCTGGAGAACGCAGCGGCCGCGATGAAGGTGTTCGCCGAGAGCGTTACCAGCAGCGGTGACGATCATGAGCAGCAGCTCCGCCAAGAGGTTAGCCGTCTGGAGGCGGTTGCCGCCAGCGACGATATCCGATTGATTCGCGGCGGAATCGCTACCTCCACCAGCACGATCGTGCGCGCCTGCACCGAACTGCGGCGAAGTCATCAAGTAGTGGTGACGCAGCTTCAGGACGAGATCCGCACGCTGCACCAGGCCATGGACCACGAGCGCAGCCGGACCGAACGAGACCATGTCTCAGGCGCCTGGAGCCGGCAGAAGCTCAACGAGCGGATCACCAGCCTGCTGCGGGCCAACGAGCCTTTTTGTGTTCTGTTCGTCAGCGCGAAGAATCTGAAGCGCCTGGAGCGCCAGCACTCTACATCCGTGGTCACGGATGCTCTTCGGGCTCTGGTGCAACAGTTTGATGGAGCTTTGGGCGGGGAATCGATGATCGGACGGTGGAGCGAGGACCTCTTTGGCGCGATCCTCGAAATGGACCCTTCCGCCGCGATGTCGCTTTCGGCCGAAATCAACCGCAAACTCTCTGTGGCTTATCCCGTTTGGACCAGCGGAGTAGCGCAGATGCTGCTGATTGAGACGTCCACGGGGATTGTGGATCGCCGCCGGGACTCGGATCCGCCTAAGTTCTATAAGAAATTAGAACAGATGGCAGAGGCCATGGCGGGTTCCGTCGCCAAGGCTTAGCCTATTTCTGATTGGAGCGCGCCCGGATAGCCAGCGCATGATCCACTTGGTTGAGCCAGGAATTCAACTGCGCAACGCGCTGCTGAAGACCTTCGCGCCGGTGTGACTGCGGGGCACGAAACGCTTCGCTTAGTTCACGTTCCAGCAATCGGATACCCGTAAGCTGCCCCTCGAGCCAGCAGTCATCCGCGATAAAGTCGATGTTCATTTCCCTGACCTCCATGTCTTCTGGGCTATCTGCACCAAACTCACGGATAATCAACAAGCAACTAGATGGCCAACCGCATTCGATTGACAACGAAGCACGTAGCGGTAGCCGGATAGGGTCATCTGACCTAAGGCCGTCGATATACTGACGCAAAATTCAGTTTTTACACACGCTAACCCACGAAGTTCGCCGGGGAAGCTTGTGGGGAAGCCTCGAAACTAAAGCTGTTGGCGCCGCATCTAAAGGGTGTGGCAGGCGTCGGGCCTTTCAGGGACCACCTCGACGCTGGCGATAAACCCAAGAAAATACGAGACCTGCACCGGAAGAGGAACAATGGACCAGTTTCAGGAAAACATCCCCGCTGAGCACAGCGACTCGCTCAGACTCGCCCTGTACGACACGACGGACGCGCCGGAGTTCCCCACAGTGGGCCTGGAAGAAGAGGATCCGGAAGCCGTAGCGCCAGAGGAATCGGTCTACACCGACGACCCGGTACGCGTGTATCTGCGGGAGATGGGTTCGGTGTCGCTTCTGTCCCGCCAGGGCGAGGTGGATCTGGCTCGGCGGATGGAAAGGGGCACACTTCGGGTGCGAAAAGTGCTCTCCCGCTCCCCCATCGTGCAGAGGATGGTAGCGGAGCTTCACGAACACGTTCGGCAGGGAACCATCAAGCTGGACAGTCTGATAGAAAGCGGAGTCTCGGACGAAGAGGCTAAAGATCGTAGACGGTCGCAGGCGATGCGGCGGTTAGCCAAAGTCGCGAAGCAATATGTCGAACTGCTGGCGATCGAGAAGAAGCTGGCGGACACGCCGGCTCGTCATGTAAACGTGCGAGCTCAGATGGGCAGCCAAGCGGTTCGGTCCCGCATTCTGGTTTCGCAGGCTATCCGTGAGGTGCCGTTTGCCGCGGGTCAATGGAAGTTGTTCGCCATCGCGTTCAAGAATGCCGCCCATGCAAAAGGCGGCGCGGAACTGCGCGATGGCCTGAAAATCATTGAACGCAGCGAAAGAGATGCCGGCGAGGCCAAGAAGGCCCTGGTGGAGGCCAACCTTCGGCTGGTGGTTTCGATCGCCAAGAAGTACGTGAATCGCGGGTTGCATCTCCTGGATCTGGTCCAGGAAGGCAACATCGGACTGATGCGCGCCGCCGAGAAGTTCAATTACCATCTGGGCTATAAGTTCTCGACGTACGCCACGTGGTGGATTCGCCAGTCGGTGAGCAGGGCTATCGACGATCAGTCACGAACAATCCGTCTGCCCGTCCACATGAACGAGAGCCTCTCCAAATACCTGCGCGCTGCCCGCGAGTTGGAGAAGGAATTGGGCCGCACGCCAACGAATGAAGATATCGGTCTCAGGCTGCAGATCAGCGCGCAAAAAGTGCAGGAATTGAAGGCCATCTCCCGGGATCCGGTGTCTCTGGACCTGCCGGTGGGCGGCGATGGCGAATCCGCCCTGGGCGATTTAATCGAGGATCGCAGCATCCGGTCGATGGCGGACAACATGTTTCAAACCAACGTCTGCGATGCTACTGCCGGCGTGCTTAAGACCCTGGCGCCTAACGAAGAGAAGATCATTCGCATGCGCTTTGGAATCGGCTACGATCATGAGCACACCCTGGGAGAGATCGCCCAGCAGTTCAACCTGAGCCGCGAACGGGTCCGTCAGATCGAATCCATCGCCCTGCGCCACTTGCGCCAGCCGGATACCGCGAATCGTCTTCGGCCCCTAATGAGTGTCCAATAGCGTGATGAGTGTGCAATAGCGGGCATCGGTTACACTAACTCCCTGGTATACTCCTGTCGATAGTTTCGGTGGGACCGCCGAGGGATAGTGCAGAATTCAGCGCCCGTTAAGGGTGGCAGGCTCCCGACAATTCGTAACGGTGCACTTACCCGCGCGGCTGAAGGCCGGACTTTGCGGGCAGGCGAAACCGTAGCAATCACCTATTTCCTGTATACGGCGCTCCTGGTTTCCATGCACCGTCTCGCATGGCCATTCGTCGTCAGCGCCTGGCTCGTCCCGATAGCTCTCTCGACTCTGGCCGCCGTCGAAACCCGCTTTTCGCAGAACTGGTCGAGGATCGCGCGCGATTGGGTTCCTCTCGCCTTAATCCTGGCGGGCTACTGGGAGCTGAACTGGTTTGCCGGTCCGGCGATTTCCCATTGGAATAATCTTTGGATCGGCTTTGACCGCCTGCTGCTCAACCAACTGGGACTCCGTGGCGCGATTGAAGCTTTCGGCGGTGCTGCCCCCGGCACCCTTGAGCTTGTCTACCTGCTGCTGTACACTATCCCGCCAGTGTGCATGGCGGCGCTGTACCTGAATGGAGCGCGCAACAATTCAAATCGATTTCTGTTCACCCTTCTTCTGGGGACGTTTGCCGCGTATGCATTGATTCCGCACTTTCCTTCGGAATCGCCCCGAACAGTTTTTCCCAATGAAGACCTTCCGCATTACGCCAGCGTCTGGCGATCGTGGAATGTCTGGTTGCTGGACCGTTATGACATCTCAACCGGAGTGTTTCCCAGCGGCCACGTCGCGGTAGCGTTTTCCTGCGGGTTCGGCTTACTACGAGCCATGCCGCGGAAACGCTGGTGGTGGGGCGGCATATTCACGGCGGCGACCTTGGTCTTTATCGCCACGGTGTATGGCCGGTACCACTATGCCGTGGACGGAATCGCCAGCATTGGAATCAGCACCGGAGCATGGTTGCTGAGTGGAATGATCGACCGCCATGAATAGTCCGTTGCGCTGGATCGCGCTGCTGTCGGTCACGGGTACGGCGTGGTGTCAATCCCCGGTTCTGGAGATCCGTTTGATAAGTCCCCTGACCAGTTATGGCATGGCTCGGGGAGCGCCGTTCCAATCGGTAATCACAGCGCCGGTGAACGTGGATGGGCGCCTGGTTCTTCCGGCGGGGACGCTGGTCCATGGAACGGTCCGGCAGTCCGTGGGCGTGGGAATTGGTCTGGTGCATGAGCGGGCTTCGCTCAACCTGGATTTCAACGAGTATGAATTGGCCGATGGGCGGCGCTTCCCGCTGCGCGCCCGCCTGATGTCGATTGACAACGCCCGCGAATCGGTCACTACAAAAGGACAGATCAAAGGCATCCTGGCGGCCAGCAATCCTCAGAGCTTCGTCACAGGCTTGTGGACCCGGCCGACGGGGGATATCGTGGGCCGTTCTCTGGCAGGTCTGACGGGCGCCAGCGGCCGGCTGTTTACCGAGTTTTCGATGGGACCCATCGGCGCCGCTGCCTTGTTTGCCGCTCGCCTGGCGATCTTCCGATTGCCCGAGCCGGAGATCCAGCTGCCCGCAGGAACGGAGATGACTGCGGAGCTTACCGGCTTCGCGGAGGATGGGCCCGCTTTCGCGGGCGCCGCGCCTGCGGAGATCCCGGAGGATCTAGCGGAGTGGCTGCAGAGTCAACCATTCATCGTCAAGAAACCAGACGGCCAGACGGTGAGCGACATTGTGAATCTTGCTTTGATCGGGTCGCGCGAACAGCTTCTGATGGCGTTCGCTGCCGCAGGATGGTCGCAGCCGGACCGTCTCAGCACCCGCTCCTTCGTGCGAGCGTACAAAGCCTACACCTCACAGGCCGGCTACGCGGAAGCTCCAGTCTCTAAGCTGCTGTATTTACGCGACGAACCGGATCTTATATTTCAGAAATCGCTGAACACCATCGCGAAACGCCACCACGTCAGGATCTGGGATGCGGAGATAAACGGGCAGACGATCTGGCTGGGCGCAGCGACCCAGGATACGGGGATTGCCCTAAGCTCGCGGGGGACCAGCTTCACACACACCATCGAGCCGGACCTGGATTTGGAGCGGCACAAGGTTCTGCGGGACCTGGGCTTTGCGGGCTGCGTCGAATCCACGGGCTACGTGGAACGGGAGGCAGCAGTTCGCACCGCGGACGCTCACAATCGAGTTGAATCCGACGGAGGAGCGGCGGTTGTTTGGCTGCGCGATTGTGCGGCTGCCGAAGTGAGAGCAGACGCGCCGGTGATGCCGCCGACTCCCGGATCGAAACTAACCAGAGTGGCTCGGCGTACGCTGCTCGAAACACGGCAGTATCTGCTCAGGGGAAATGCGTACTACTGGGCGTATCGCGGATTGCGATACGGGCACGAGAGGGCCAGCGCAACCTCGCAGGCGGCCGCGCCCGTCAAAAAATCTTTGACGCGGCCAGAGCTTGCGGCCGCGCTGCTGCCGTAAAGTGCTACTTTCTTCCCAGCGACGCTTTCATCTCGGCTACGGTTGTAAGGCGGTCGGGATTCAGGCTATGGATCGACATGACACGTTCAGGCTGCAGATTCAAGCGCGCGATGTTGTCGAGGAAAACCATGGTCCCGACCACAGGCGGATTGGGCACCGGGTCGTTCGGCGGCGGCAGATTGAACATGTCCGCGTAGACCAGGATCTTTTCCTTCGGAAGGTATCCGATCACCAGCCCATCGGCGTGCGGGAGCCCCTTGATCACGTGAACTTCAAACGTGCGGGTCGCGTCCTGGAAGACCCGCTTATCGCCTTTGAAGCCTTCAATCACCGGTTTCTTTCCGGACTTTGACAGCGAATCCGGAGCCAGCGTGCGCGGCGCGGAGAGAGCCGTCATCAGGAACGCCTTGTTCACCTCGGGCGTCACAATGGTAATCCCTTCGGCCACGGCTGCAGGCAGACCGCTGGTGTGATCGAAGTGGTGATGCGAGATGACTCCGTAGCGGATGGGCTTATTCGGAATGACCTTTTTTGCCTCGGCGATAATCGCCTGTGAGCGAGCCTCACTCTGCGGTCCCGGTTCGAACAGCAGGATGTGATCGGCGAACTCGATGGCCAGGGAATTATAGGCCCCGTTGATGCGGAAGACGCCATCGGCCAATTTTTCCGACGTGGGGCCCGCTGCTGCCGGAGCGCCTCCAGCCGGTGCACCCGCTCCGCCGCGGCCGGCGGCTGGAGGGGGCGTCAGCAACTGCTGCAGGTTGGCCGGATTCGCGTCCGCGCCCAGGATGTACGCCGTGAACGCCGGCCAGCCGCCGCGCTTCTGGACGATCTGCGAGGGGAACTTCAGGCCGTTCGCGCCGTCTCGATAATACGAGTACTCGGTCTCGACCAGCATGTCGCCGAAGATGGGATTCTCAAGCCAGGTCTGAACCTTTTCAACCAGGTTGTCCTTGTTGATATAGCCCACGACGCGGTAGGGTTTTCCGCCCGGCGATTTCACGGGAGCGTCGAACGTAACCACCTGGTAGAGTTTTGACGGGCGCACAGTCGCTTTGTTCGCTGCGGCGCCTTTCAGAAATCCCCAAGGCGTAGTCCAGATTTCCAGTTGCTGCGCCCACGCGGTGTTCTGCGCCGTGATGTTTTGCTGGCCGGGAGCCTGGGTGGCCACTCCGCCGGTCACCGGTACGGCGTAATTCACCCAGGTGGCGCGGGACGCGGGCTGGGTGAAATCGATGGTGCGCACGTAATCGTTGGCGCCGGCCATCGGCCACGGCTGGTTGGAGTTGTTATTCTGCCCCAGGTTGCCATTCTGGGCGACGCCGTAATAGTGAATCGAGTTGAGCCCCTCGATTCCCATCGCCTTGGAGGCATTGCTCACCACTTGCGCGGAGACGTTTTGCGACAACAAGCCTGCCAGCCCCAGGCCGATCATCCAGGTTCTCTTCATCGGTTCCTCCCGCCAGGTCTTTCCGACCCGCGGGTCCTATTGTCTCCGGTGAGCCCGCCGGGTTCAAGCGAAGCGTTGCGGCATCGGACGGAATAGCGATAATGGATTGAACCTTACATCGACTTCAGGAGAACGTATGCGACGGAAAGAGTTTTTCAGTGTGGCATTGGCGATCGCGCTCGGTGGCGCTGCTACTGCGCTGGTAGCCCAAGGACCTCCCGGCGGCGGCCGAGGCGGCGCGAAAGCCGGGGCGACCGTCGAAAAGATCCGGCTGCTGAAGCCCAACCTGTACATGATCACAGGCGGCGGCGCGAACACTCTGGTTCGGGTCACTCCCGAAGGACTGATCGTAGTGGATACCAAGAATCCGGGCGACGAAAACTACAATCGCGTGATGGAAGAGATCAAATCCGTCTCGCAACTACCGGTCAAGTACGTGCTAAATACGCACCATCATCCGGACCACGTCGGAACCAATCAGAAGTTCATCGACGCCGGCGCGCAGGTGGTGGCTTTGGAAGCCCTGAAAACCAACATGGCCAGCGATGGCCGGACGAAAGATATCCCGGGCCGGCCGACGGTTACATTCGCCAAGGATTACGACCTGAAGTTCGGAGGCGCGGAAGTCCAGGCGCATTCCTACGGGCGCGGGCACACCGGCGACGACACCATGGTGTATTTCCCCGATCTCAAAGTAGTGATGGTGAGCGACCAGATCACGGATGCCACTCCCATTGTTGATTTCGCCAACGGCGGCAGCGCGGTGGAATGGACGCAGATCCTGGACGGCGTCCTGAAGCTGGATTTCGAGACGGCGATTCCCGGACGCGGCGAGCCGAAAAGCAGGGCTGACGTGGAAGCCTACCGGACCAAGTTCGCGACGCTGATCACCCGGGCTAAAGATGCCATCAAAGCGGGCGCAACTAAGGAGACCCTGGCCATGCAGGTGAAAACCGACGATCTCGGTTGGATGTTCAATGCCGGGTTCTACGGCTCGCTCTACGACGAATTGACCAAGAAGTGATCAGGCGCCTTTGCTGCGGGGAGCGGCGAGGAGCTGCTTGAACGTGGCTCCCAGGTCCAGGAATTGAGCCAGCCGCAAAGGCTTCTGAATGTAGTACTGCGCCCCCAGGCTCAGCGCATCGGCTTGGTCCTCGGATGCGCCGGAAGAGCTCAGAACCACGACCGTCGTGTCCCGGCACTTCCGGTTCTTTCGAATGGATTCCAACACTTCGCGTCCGGATTGCTTGGGAAGGTTCAGGTCCAGAATTACGAGCTCAGGACAATCGACGTCCTGGACAGCAAGATCGTTCATGAACCGGATGGCGGACGCACCATCGGAGATAACCAGGAGCTCTGCTTCGACATTGTGTTCTTCCAGGGCTTCGCGTACCAGGCCCACGTCGGCAAGGTTGTCCTCAATCAGAAGAATTGAACACGGTTTCAGCTCAGGATCTTGGTCGTCAGAGTTTTCCGCACGGGACCGTAAAGAAAAACGTTGAACCTCGGCCGAGTTCTGATTCCACCCAGATCCGCCCTCCGACGCGCTCGATAATTCGCTGGCAGATTGCAAGGCCCAGGCCGGTGCCGGGATACTCCGCGGCGCTGTGAAGGCGTTTAAAGATTCCAAACACTTGCTCCTTGTACTTCGGGTCGATGCCGATGCCGTTATCCTGAACTGAAAACACCCATTCTTTGTCCTGCCGTACGGCCGCAACATGGATTCGGAGCGTGTCGCTGCCACGATATCGGATCGCGTTTCCGATCAGGTTTTGAAAGAGCTGCTCCAGCTGAAATTTGTAAATGCGTATACGCGGAAGTTCGGTGCTGGTGATCTCGGCACCGGTTTCGAACATCGATCCTTCCAGGGTGGCCAGCACTTCCTGCAGAACGCCGCCCGATTCCAGGTCTTCTTGCGGCTCGTGTTCTGCGGCCGATACCTGGGCATACGTCCGCAGATCCCGCAACAGCGCTTCCATGCGTAACGCCCCACGCACCGCATGGGCGATGTACTCGTCGCCCGCCGGACCCAGTTTGCCGCCGAATCTCTTCTGCAGCAATTCACTGTAGGTCGCCACCATTCGCAGCGGTTCCTGAAGGTCGTGTGAAGCCGAATATGCAAAGTGCTGCAGGTCGGAGTTGGCCCGCCTGAGCGCGGCGTTCGCCTCTTGCAGCGCTTGTTCGTGGTGTACTCGCTCGGTTACATCGCGGGCTACCTTTGAGGCGCCCACGACGGCGCCGGTCGCGTCGCGGATAGGCGAGACGGTTAATGAGATGGTCAATATCCTTCCGTCTTTGGTTTTCCGCTTGGTTTCGTAATGATCGACGCGCTCACCGCGCGCGATTCGGGTCAGGATGTCGGGAATCTCGTCGGCGTGTTCCGGCGGCGCAAGCATGGAAATGTGCTTGCCGATGGTCTCCTCAGGAGTGTAACCAAAGATGCGTTGGGCTCCCCGGTTCCAGCTCCGGATGATGCCGTTTAGGTCCTTGCTGAGGATGGCGTCATCGGAAGATTCGACGATCGCCGCAAGACGCTCAAAGACTTCAACGCCCTTTTTCTGCTCTGTTATATCCAGCGTTACGCAACGCGTGTGGACGAAACGTCCTTCTTCCCGATAGACGCTGGAGTTTATGGATACGTAGCGGATGGATCCATCCTTGCATCGCAGCCGGGCCTGGCAGCCTTCCAGATCCTGGAACTTTTTGAGGCGGCAGAGAATATCTTTTATGACGGGTGCATCGACATGGAACTCACTGATGTTGTGGCCAATATATTCCCCAGGAGCGTAGCCGAGGAGGTTCATTTCGGCGCGGTTCGCCCACAGGATTGTCCCGTCCTCTCCCACCCAGTGGAGAGGAACGGCAGCGTTTTCGATGAAATCGGTTAGCTCTTTTTCACGTTGTTCGAGATCGCCCCGGGCGGGCCCGGCACGTTCCGCCACCCCGGAGTCGGGGATAGGTGGAAAAGGCTCCAGTGTGCGGCGAATAATAGGCATTCTTTTCGTATTCTGACGGGGTCCCAGCCTGCGAAACCGAGTTGAACCGCCATGTAAGATACCAGAAACAGAAGCCGCGTTTCCAAAAACTTACCTCAGCCCGGGGCGTCGCACCCTATCCAATCGTCCAATAAGCAGGGCGTATCATGAAGCCTGATGCCGTGGGCTCGGATGGAAGGCGCCGCATATTGGATTTGCTTTGTTGTGGTGTTCCTGGCGATCGCGGTCTGGGAATCATTTCAGCCCAAACGCCAGCTGACCATAGCGGCCGAACGGCGCTGGAAGAATCACGGCGCATTGTTCGTCATTGCGATCGCGATATCGACCCTGGTGTTGCGTGCCAGTCCGGTGGTGCTGGCCGTGATGGTCGGAGGCAACCGCTTCGGCATCCTCAACAAGCCATGGGCGCCGCTGATCGTGCGTGGCGCAATCACCGTGGTGCTGCTGGACCTGCTGCAGTACTGGATCCATTGGAGTTTTCATCACGTCCCGTGGTTATGGCGGGTCCATCAGGTCCACCATTCGGATCCGGATTATGATGTTTCGACGGCGGCTCGATTTCATCCTCTGGAGGTGTTGTTCTCTCAGGGGGTTCACTTGGGTGCGATCGCGCTGCTGGCGCTGCCGGTCGCCGGCGTGTTCATTGCTGAGCTTCTGACCGTCATCCTGAACCTGTCCGCGCACGCCAATGCTTCTCTGCCGTCATGGACCGAGAAGGTGCTTCGCACCGTGTTTGTCACGCCGGACCTGCATCGCATCCATCACTCCCTGGACATGTTGGAGCAGCAGCGGAATCTTGGGCAGACGTTTCCCTGGTGGGATCGTTTCTTTGGGACTTATACCGAAAGGGCGGTGGCGCTGGAAAAGGACTTCAAAACGGGGTTGAACGGGCTGGAAAACTACGACTGCCTCGGTATCGGTTTTATGTTGGCTGAACCGTTCAGGAACACACCCCCAGAAGATCCGAAACTGAGTTCGGATCCCCTTGGGTGAGTGAAACTACGATTTCTTGCGGCGCGAACGCAATACCAGCAATCCGCCGGAGAGCAGCCCTAGAGCCGCCACGCCGGTTGAAGCATCAATTTCTGGAGCTTGCACGCCGCCTGCGTAAGCAAACGTCGCGGCGCTCGCCAATATGATTGTAATTCCGATTACGCGTGTCATTCTTCCTCCGTTGGGCTAGCTTTTCGGGAGCTTAGGATTTCTTCCGGCGCGAACGCAACACCAGCAATCCGCCGGAAAGCAGCCCTAGAGCCGCCACACCGGTTGAAGCATCAATTTCTGGCGCTTGCAGGGTACCTGCGAACGCAAACGTGGTGATACTCAATAAGATGACGACTCCGATTAGACGTGTCATTTTTCCTCCGTTCGCCTAGCCGCGGAGCGACTGGCGATTGCCCAGTTTTAGCAGATAGGGGAGGGACGTGCAAGGAGCAGTTGTACTAGCAGTACCAGTGCTCACCACAGCTGCCACTGGCCGAAAAGCAGTACGAACGCGGCCAAGAGCGCATTCGTGACAGCGTGAGCCACTACTGCGTCCCCCATTCGCCCGGTTCGGCGGATGAGTAGCCCGTACGCTAAGCCTGCCAGCGTGGCAAGCATCCATTGCTGGCCGTGCATCACCCCGAACAAAATCGAAGAGCCTAGTACGGCAAGCCAGGTGGCGGATCGAAACTTGACGGAATCGAAATCCGCGGATACGAATCGCCGGAGCGCAAAGCCTCGGAAGGCCAGTTCCTCGGCGATCGGAACGGTCAGGACGGCGCCAAGAATTCGCAGGCCGATCCATACGTCACGGAGAAAAGGGGAGGCGCTGGCGAGCGCGGCAGGCATCGGCGTCGAAACACGGGAAATTCTATCTACCGCGATCCACAGCAGGAAAACCGCGAGGCCGGTAGCCGGCGCCAGTATGGTCGGCTTCCAGTCCAGTTCCTTATAGGATTGCCGGAATATCCATAGAGCGATAAGGGCCGCGAAGAAGCGGAGCGGATATAGCCATTCGAACGCACCCGAAGTTGCGCGCGAGATCATTCCAGCCGCCAGGATGGCAAGAAAGGGAACCAGGAACGCGGCGGTAAGATTCGAGGACTCCGCCGCGGTGGTCGCAGACGGCGCAGGCGCGACGTTCGAAACCCATCGCCACCGCCGCGCGACAATCGAGGATCCAAACGCCACTGAATTGAACGCAATCCAACCGGCCTGCGAATGGAATCCCCCTGCCGCGATCTCTCGCGCTCCGGCGTTCCCGATCAGAATCAGGGCGGTGATTCGAAACGCATTCAGCAGGAACAACGCGATCACGCCCAGGGGCAGCAGCACCAGCGCCTGCGGGAACCGCGATTCGTGGCGAAACAGGACCAGCCACATGCATCCGAACACCAGGAGAAGAGCGATTCCCTCGAGCCCGGAACATTGATCGGCGATGATCACAGTGAAGCGGCGGGTTCCGATGCGCAGCGCCTCCGGCTGAATCACCATATCGGAGACAAATGGGCCCAGAAACAACTGCACCATGCGAAAGGTTACGCGGCTGGCCGGTTCCCAAAGCGATCGAAATGCGCCGGTCGCGGCGGAGGTCAAAGCGGCAGCAGCGGCTACGTATATCCACAGGCGGCCCGTGGCGCGAGCCATAGCGGACCAGAATCTCCACGGCAGGAATGCGAGCGCGGCGGAGGCAATGGCCGCTAGGGCCGCGAAGATCCAGGCGGCGGCAGCCAGGTTCGAGTCACGTGCCGTCAAACCATTTCCATACACGCCCAGCGATGTGAGCGAAAAAATTCCCATCGCTGCAAAGTGCGCAACCAGCAGGACCCATCGGACTGGCTCGGGAGCAACTGCGGCTGAGGTGGCCTTTAGCTCAGATTGATTACGAAGAAACGCGAAGGTGGCAAACAGGGCAGAGAAGGCGATCGCGAATCTGGCGACCGACGGTCCCCAGGAGTGGACCAACGCAGCAATCCACGCGCCGCTCGGCACCGGAGTCGCCCCGTCGAACTGGAGCGTCGCCAGGAACGCCTCGCCGCCGAAGAGCACAGCCAGCAGGAAAATGCGCGCGGCGGGCGAACGAATATGGAACGTTCGGTCCACAGCCGCGATTATACGATGATGAGACGAGCATGGATTACGATCTGGTCGTCCTCTTCGAGCATCCCGAGTGGCAAAAACCACTGTTCTCGGCCTTGGACCGCCGCAAGGTTCGCTACGGCACGTTCGATCTAAAGCACGGAGCTTTCGATCCCGATCGTGTTCCGAATGCGCGGCTTTACTTCAACCAGGCCAGCCCGAGCGCCTACGTACGCGGCAATACGCGCGCCGTCCCACTGGCGTTGTCCCTGATGCGATCTCTCGAGCTCGGCGGCGCCAAGGTGCTGAACGGCTCACGGGCGTTTTCATTGGAGGTGAGCAAGTCCACGCAGGCGGCCTTGATGCGGAAACTCGATATCCCACATCCTCGGACCCTGGCGTTTAACGACGTTGACGCGGCGCTCCGTCAGTGGGGGGATCGCTGGCCTGCGCTGGTGAAGCCGGAGCAAGGCGGGAGCGGAGCCAGGATGTACCTGCTCAACGGGCCCGATGAACTCATCCGCTTGCTTCGCGACCGGCCGGACCTCTGGCTTCCCGACAATCTGCTCACCCTGCAGGAATATTTTCAGGTCGAGCCGTCGCGGGGTATCGTGCGCATGGAATTTCTAGGCGGGGAGTTGCTCTATGCGATGCGGGTTATTTCACACGGGTCATTCAATCTTTGTCCGTCAGAGGTGTGCAATCCACTAACTGGCGACTCGCACTGTGAGGTGCCGGAGACCAAGCCTACCCTACCCGTCGAGTTTCATCCGTATCCCGAAGTGCCGGCGCCGGCTGTGGATGCCGGTAAGAAATTGATGGCGGCCGGCCACCTGGATATCGGCGGCGTCGAGTATCTGGAAGCTGCGGACGGCCGCCTGGTGTTTTACGATGTCAACGCGAATTCCAATCTCCGCGCGCCTATTGGTCAAGCCTTCGGCTTCGATCCATTCGAGCGCGTGGTCGATTTTCTGGTCGCAGAGATCCGTGCTTTGGCTTAGAAATTAGACCGCGACGGGCCCAGCTACTGCCCTATGGGATTCCGTCACGTAGTCCATTGCTGCCGTGACTCCGCCCTTGCGATGGGGAATTCCAGCCAGTTCGAGTCCCATCTCCACGCCGCTTAGTGCGCCGGCCAGCATCAGATCGTTGAAATCGCCCAAATGCCCGATACGGAAGACTTTATCGGCCAGCTTCCCCAGCCCGCTGCCCAACGCCATGTTGAACCGCTCGAGAACCACTTTGCGAAACTCGTCCGCGGAGTGGCCCGCGGGGGTATAGACGGCGGTCACCGAGTTGCTGTATTCCTTGGGATCGAGAGCCACGTTTTCGAGGCCCCAGGCACGTACCGCGCGCCGCGTCGCCTCACCATGGCGCTCGTGGCGCTTGAAGACATTCTGCAGGCCTTCCTCGCGCAGCATGCTTAGCGATTCCTTCAGCGCAAATAGCATATTCGTGGCGGGAGTGTAAGGAAAGAAACCGTTGACGTTTTGGGACAGCATCATCTGCCAATCCCAGTACGATCTGGGAAGCTTGGCAGACTTGGACGCCGCCAGCGCTTTGTCGCTGATCGCGTTAAATCCCAAGCCCGGGGGCAGCATCATTCCCTTCTGCGATCCGCCGACGGATACATCGACCCCCCATTCGTCGTGCCGGTAATCAATCGAAGCGAGCGATGAGATGACGTCCACCAATAAAAGGGCAGGATGCCCCGTGCGATCCATGGCGGCGCGAACCGCGCTTACTGAGCTGGTGACGCCGGAGGACGTTTCATTGTGTACGACCCCGACGGCTTTGATCTTATGGTCGCGATCGTCGCGCAGCCTGGATTCGACAACCTGGGCATCGACGCCATGCCGCCAGTCAGTCTGTACGACATCAACGGCCAAGCCCAGCTTGGAAGCCACCCCAATCCACAAGGCGGCGAACTGGCCGACTTCGAACATCAGGATTTTGTCGCCGGGCGAGAGCGTGTTCGTCAGGGCGCCTTCCCAGGCTCCGGACCCGGATGACGGGAAAATTACGACTTTTCCCGAGGTTTGGAAGATCTCTTTCATTCCCTCTAAGACTTCGAGTCCCAATAGTCCGCATTCAGGGCCGCGATGATCGATGGTCGGCCTCGACATGGCGCGCAGGACGCGTTCCGGCACGTTCGTGGGACCGGGAAGTTGAACAAATTGACGACCGCTGGAGTAAGCCATTTAATTTTGGTCCGAACGCCTATTGTACAACTCAACGGGCTGCATCCAAGTGTGGTTTAGGCTAACTTCATTAGTATGCATATTCGTTTCGGAACCGGCATCGCCTTTGCCTGCATGTGCTTGAGCTTGGAAGCCCAGTGGACGAACCAGCCTACGCCGGGGGCTCCGCGGACGCCCGATGGCAAGGTGGATATGACCGGCGCGGTTCCCAGGGTGAACGGCAAGCCCGACCTTTCGGGAATCTGGCAGGTGGAAGCAGAGCCTCGCGGGCCCGGCCTGTTCGGACTGGGGGAATCCCCCAATTCGAAGTATTTCCGCGACATCCTTTCCGATTTCAAGCCTGGCGAGGAGCCGATGACGCCCGCTGCCAGGGAACTTTTGCGCCAGCACGGCCTGCCGGGCGTTGTCGGTCCCAACCTGCTGTGTCTGCCCGATGGAGTTCCCCATGCCGATCTGTTGCCGGAGCCGTTTAAGATTATTCAGACGCCCAGCCAGATCGTGATGCTATACGAAGTGGAGACCATCTTCCGCCAGATCTTCACCGATGGACGCAAGCATCCCGTAGACCCGTCGCCGACCTGGCTGGGGTATTCGGTGGGCAGATGGGAAGGGGACACCTTGGTCGTGGACACCATGGGATTCAACGACATGAGCTGGCTGGACGCACGCGGCCACGGACACAGCGAGGATATGCGCGTCGAGGAGCGCTTCCATCGCCGTGATTTCGGCCACATGGATGTCAGCGTGACGATTACGGACCCGAAGATGTTCACCAAACCGTTCACGATCAACTTCGTGGAGCAGCTGCTTCCGGACACGGATGTTTTCGAGCACATCTGCTACGAAAACGAAAAAGATGCAGCGCACTTGCCTGGCAAGAAATAACCGGTGGCGCGATCTATTTGAGCGTCAGCGTGACGCCTGGTTGCGAGACCGTTCCGCCGACGGCAACCGTCACGGGTACCGCGGCGCCCACGGTTGTGCCCACCGGAACTACGGCGTTGATCTGCATCACGCCCAGCATTCCACCGGGTAGAGGTCCCGCGTATTGAACCGTGGCCGGTGCGCCGCCGATGGTGACCACCGGAAGCGGATTCAATTGGGGCAGCGGAGTCAGGTTCGCCGGGATAATGTAGCCGTTGCGCGGTGAGACGCTGGTGTAATAATCGCCTTCGCCGGTGAGATAGAGCACGGCGATATCGCCCACATGCAGCGGACTTGTCGGCCCATTGAGACTAAGCACGCTGGTCTGCATGTTGAAGGTCAGCGCGGCGGCTTGGCCGATTCCGGAGCCGTCCATCGTGAACAGGGCAGGCGCTGCGGCGACGATATCGACTTTCCCCAGACCTTGCGTCCCATTGTTATTGACGACGACATTACGCTGGGTGCCGATCGAGGCATCGTAAGGAACCTGGACGGTGACCATATCGCTGCTGACGTAAACCATGGCGGCGGCCTTGCCGTCGATCGTTACCGAGGTGTTGCCCAAAGTTTGCGTCACGTAGCCGTTGCTGATGGTGAAGCTGGCGGGAGCGGCAGGTCCAATGCCTTCGCCGAATAGAGAGACCAACTCGCCCAAACCCACAGCGCCCGAGGCGTAGCTGGCCGAACTGACCACCGCCTGGATGACCGGGGTGCTGGATACGACGAAAGGCGATGCTGCCGAATCTCCGCCGGGAGCCGGATTCGTGGCGACGATATTCAGTGTCGTAGCAGCGGCCATTAGTGTCGCGGGCAGATCCACCAGCAATGTGGAAGCACTGATAAAAGTGGTTTTCAGCGGCGTAACCGAGCCGGAAACTTTGACGGTGGTTCCCTTGAAGAAGCCTGTACCTCGGACTGTCGTCGTGAGCAGGCTGGATCCGACTTTCGCGGCTGAGGGCCAAAGACTGGTGATGGTGGGCGTGGTGGCGTTCACCAACAGCGATATCGAAACGTTCTGGGTCTTATTCGTCGTCGGGACGCCGCTGGCTGTGACGACCAACTTGCCGGCATAAGGGGTGGCTTGCGGATCCAATCCGGTGGGGTCGGCAGAAATCGTCAGCGTGGCGGGAACGCCGGGAAGGGCAACGCCGTTTGCAGGGCTCACTGTCGCCCAAGTGGCGCCTTGCATCGCGACGGTAAAGGATACTGGACCTCCGCTAGCAATGAGCCGCACCGTTTGCGTGGGCGGAGCCGGGGGCGCGGTGAAACTGAGCGTCGTCGAGCTCACGGATAACGTCGGCAGCGGCGCCGTCACTGTTAGAGTGACGGGGATTAACACCGGCGACGCCAATCCTGCAGCGGTTACGCTGACCGAGGCGTTAAATGTTCCAACGGGGAGGCCCGTGGGGTTCACCCGAACCGTCAACGCTGCCGGAAGCCTGCCCGTGTCCGGGCTCACTGTCAGCCACAACGCATTCGCGGGCGTTACAGAGGTAGTGTAGGCCGCCGTGCTCGATCCTGACTTAACGGCTAACGCTTGTCCGGTAGGCAGCGCGCTGCCGGATTGCCAGGTGAAGGTCATCGAAACGGGAGTCGGCGTCAAGACAGCCGTCTGGCCGGAAACCGACAACCCAGCGAGCGTGGCGCAAACTAGGAGCCGAGTAGTCACATAGGAGCTATCGGCAAGCCGCCGTAAGAGCGTTAACACCCCCGAAAGTGGGGTGTGCCGCTATTTCCCCGCAGCCGCCTTTAACGTGACCACGGGAGACGGCAGCCTGGATCCGGCAGGACCCGTAAACTCCTCTTTCGTGCCGTCATCGTAATACTGGACGAACTTCCAGACCAGCTCTGTGCCCTCTTTGGGGTTGATACCCAGCATCCCGAACTCGACAAATTCGTACGGCATCATCTTCCCGGTCCAGGTGGCGCCGATGATCTTGCCCTTGTCGTTCTTCTTGAAGTCGATCTTCCAGCCAGGCTTAAATTCAAAGTCGTAGATGTCGAGTCCGGCTGGAAATTCTCCTTCGATCCTGGAGCAAGCGACCTGCTTTTCGTTCGGAACGCGCATCGTATACTTCTCGCGTGCGCCGGTGGTGGATTCCGTAGGCGCAATGCGGATATGGCCGAACAACAATGAGCAAAACGCCAGAGTCATGAAGGCAAGAACAAGAAATCGGTACGAAAATGGCTGTTTCATGCGAACCATGTTAATCCTGCGGATTCTTCCAGGCAAGGTCCCGCCAGGGGCTGATCTCACGGAGGAACGCACCCAAGCCTTTGGGAAAGGTATAGCCGGTTCGCCGGTTCGTCCGGCGCCATGCCTCCCACACATTTCCCGCCAGTACGCCCGCGAGCAGATAGTAAACCACGCCGGCCCATTCGAAGAATAGATAACTGACGACCGCTACAATCACTCCGCACACGATCTGGTCGGGATATTTAGCAGGCGAGGTCGGCGGGTCCGTCAGGATGATGAACGCGAAGTATAGCGCCGCCTCGAGGTCGGGTGTCCGGAAGACTTCCGCTACGGAAAGCGGGTTGGCGACAAACGATGTCACCGTGAACAGCAGGAAATAAGCCCCCAAGAACGTCAGCACCAGCGGCATTTTGTTGACGCGGTCGGTAATGTACACGCCGGCTGCGAGCAAGACCGCCTTCGTGATCGGGAACACATCGGGCAGGGCGCCCCACCAGCTCTGGCCCGTATGAAAAACGTAGAAGCTCGCGATGATGGCCAGGGCCGCGGGATTGAACACGTTTGCCGACCGCGATCGGAAAATGTACTTGCAAAGGACCGCGGTAACTGAGGTGATGGTGACGACGTACCACGGCTCCTGCGCCCGCAGCACCATCGCAACGATCATGGCCGTGAGCACGGCGCCGCTGGGAAACTCCCAGACTGTCTTTCTAATCCGGATGATCAGGAGATCTACAACGCCCGCGGCGAAGGCCGCACTTGCCATGCCCGCCATCGCGATGCGGAATCCCTGGCCCGGCGCGGCTATGGCGGTGAGAATCACCAGAATGAGCGTGACCAAGCCCTTGGGCGTTTGGAAGAACTTCCTCGCCTTACGCGACGCGTTAAGCAACACGGCACAGGCCTCGCGTTTCGTACCGCTTCAGGTCCGGGGTCAGGATCATCCCATCCACGCCCAGCCGATCCAGAAGCTGAATACCGTCGTCCGGCCCGAGTACGAAGGCGGCTGTCGCCAGAGCGTCCGCCAGCATGGCCCCGGATGCGACTACTGTGGCGCTTGCCACTGTATCGGGCGACCTGCCGGTGCGTGGATCGAGAATATGACTCCCGCCGTCGGGAGCTTTCCGCTCGTAATCGCCGGAGGTGCACACCGCCTGGTTCGACACGTGCAGCCTGTCGATCACCTGGTCAGCATTTCGCGGATGGCGAATCCCGACACACCATGGCTCACCCTGCGGATTCGATCCGCCCAGGTAAAGGTCGCCGCCCGCGTCAATCGCAAAGTCCTGGAACGGTTCGAGTTCACGCGCCGCGGCATCCACCGCGAGGCCTTTGGCGACGGCACCCAGGTCCAGCGTCAATGGCCGGAGCAGAGTGATGGCTCGCCTATCCGGATCGAGCTGCACATCCCGATAGCTGACGCCTTCATCGGATCGAATCGCAGTGCGGACGATCTCTCCGGTGCGATGCTCCCGGTTGAATCCGCGCGACTCCATCTGGTGACCGACCGTCGGGTCGAACGCTCCATTGCTTTCCTCTGCAACCATCAGTGCGAAGTGCACGGCTTCGTAGAGAATCGCACTCGCCGGCACGGCAACGCCGGGGTGTGCGGATAGCTGCATCAATTCGCTCTGCGGGCTAAAACGCGTGCAACGTGCTTCGATCTCATGGAACCATCCGAAGGCACGGTCGATGGCGGCATCCACGCTGCCGTCCATCCCATGACCAATGACGTCAGCCCGCACCACGTGGATGCTCACCAGCGTGCCCATCACGGCTTCAGTTCGGATGGTCCCGCCGTGCGCTCCTTCGCCGGTCACTTGGCCTTGCTGAGAGCCTCGACGACGGCTCCGTAGAAGGCGTCCGCGCTCTGCGTAGCTCCGGAGACATAATCGACGTCGGGACTTTGGCGCTGGGCCACTTGTGGCGGAAGCTTATCGATCACCGAACACGAATATCGCGTCCGGCACTGAGAGATGGTCGCCGACGCGATGCGCCCGTTTTCAATGACCACTGCAGCCTCGATGTTGCCATGACGGGAATAGCCCCAGCCGGTGTAGACTCCATCTTTCCAGGCCGGCTTTGCAGGCGCGGGTGCGGATTCAACCGGCAAAACAGCGGGCGAAGAGACGGCGGGCACTTCCAGTTTGTGCTCGGAGACCGCTGGAGTTGGCGCACTGGCCAGTTCGACCGCGGCTGCTACCGGGGCGGCCGGTGATGGTTCGGAGGCCGGGCTCGATTCCTCCGTCGTGGTTGCCGCACGTGTTGTTTCCCGATCCACATTCGTTACGGCAGCCTTTGGTTTGGACGACGCCGATGGGATCGACGGATACACACCTTCGGGCACGGTGGGGGTCCTCGAAAGCGGCTTGAAAGGATAGATCGTCTGCTCCGGAACGGGATGCTGCGCCTTGCGTTCGGTGGCAATTTGCGCGGTAAGCCGGTCCGCTGCTTTCTGCGTGCGAGCATATCCGGCAACGTATACCGCGAGCACCGCTGCGCAACTTGCCGCCACCAGCTTGTTGGCGACCTTTTTGTTGGAGGCGCGTTGCGTCATTCCTAATAATTATAGGCCGGTCCTGCACTTACCCCTCCGGTCATTGGTGAACTCCAGGGAAAGGGATAGAATATGGTCACTGATTCCATGACCAGACAGGCAAGCGCCGGGACGATAGCCAACCTCTCGCGGCGCACTTTCATGGCGGCGGCCGCCGGACTGGGCAGATTGGCGATCGCGCCAGGAATACCCGCGCGAGCCGCTGTCGTGCGCACCGATTTTTCCAAGCTCCCGCCCTACGGCAACGGGACGATCCCAGCCGGTATCCGTTCGCGCCACATCGCCAACGTGAACGGCATGACCGTGCACATCCTGGAGGCGGGTTACGAAACGCCCGGCCGGCCTGCCGTGCTGCTCCTGCACGGTTTCCCTGAGCTTGCCTATAGCTGGCGCAAGGTGATGCCGTCTCTGGCAGCCGCGGGCTATCACGTGATCGCCCCCGATCAACGCGGCTACGGCCGCACGATCGGCTGGGACGACGCCTACGACGCCGATCCGGATCCATTTCGCATTCTCAATATGACCCGCGACGCCATGGCGCTGATCTACGCGCTGGGCTACCGGTCTGTTGCGATGGTGGTCGGACATGACGCCGGCGCCCCGGTCGCATCGTGGTCCGCGCTGATCCGGCCGGATATTTTCCGTTCGCTTACGATTATGAGCTCGCCCTTTGAAGGCGCACCCTCGTTGCCGTTCAATACCGCGAACGGCGCGCCCGTGCCGCCCCCGGCAGTCACGGACGATGAGCTGGATGCCCAGCTCGCGAAGCTCAATCCGCCGCGCAAATACTATCAGAACTATCAGCGCACCCCTGGTGCGAACGCCGACATGCTGCATGCGCCGCAAGGCTTGCACGCGTTCTTCCGCGCCTATTACTTCTGCAAGAGCGCCGACTACAAAGGGAACAGCCCGCATCCTCTGAAGGCGCGCACTGCCGAGGAAATGGCGCAAATCCCGACCTACTACGTGATGGAGAAGTACAAGGGAATGGCGGCGACCGTCGCGCCGTTCATGCCTTCTGCAGAGTACATCGCGAAGTGCAAATGGCTAGCCGAGGCCGAGGTCGAGGTGTACGCGAACGAATATGGACGTACTGGATTCACCGGTGCGCTCCAGGGCTATCGCGTGAGGAGGGGATCCGATCCCAGAAGCATCGCCGAGATGCTCACTTTTTCGGGCCGAGTCATAGATGTGCCCTCTCAGTTCATCGCAGGAAAAAGCGATTGGGGCGTGTACCAAACGCCGGGCGCAGTGGACAAGATGCGCAACAGCGCCTGTACGCGAATGGTCGGATTCCATCTTCTGGATGGCGCCGGACATTGGGTGCAGCAGGAACAGCCGGAGATGGTGAGCGCATTGCTGATTCAATTCCTGCGTGAATACGCAAAGCCCTGACCGCTACTGTATTCAATCTTAGGGTGCCGGCGTCAAGCCGTGGCGCCGCATCACTTCAGCGAGGGCCGCGGGGTCGGGGGGACCACCGGCTGCTGCCTTGACAACGGCAGCCATTTCGCGGAAGTAGTCAGGGCTGAGGATCCCGGGACTGACAATCGCCAGCATTTTCGCATCGGTGCCTTGAAAGTTGTCAAAGCGGTGGACCGCCCCGCGGCGTATGCAAAGGACTTGGCCTGGGCCGACATCAATCTTGTGTCCGTCCACGGTCCACGTCAGCACGCCCTCAAGCCCGTAGATTGTTTCCTCGTAGCTGTCGTGGCTATGCGCGATCGGCACCTTCGCTCCGGCCGGAACGTCGAACTCGAAGATTGCGACGGAACCTCCCGCCGCCTTGCCCTCGAGCAGGAAGCGAATCGCCAACTGCCCAATCCGGATCTCTTCTGGTGTGCCCGTGACCATGAACGCTCCTTATGTAGACGATCATAAACCGGCAACGACAGCGACGAGTTTGAGTATGAAAACACAAGACTTGCGTTTTGGACTCCCTTCTGACTCCGGAAAGTGAGCGAACCGAAGAACCAAACCGCTAAACTGAAGCGAAATGACAAAGCCACAATTGATCGATAGAGTCGCCACGGCCGCTGACCGACCGAAGGCCGAGGTTGAAACTGTTGTTGATTCCCTCTTAGGAGAAATCGGCAAGGTCTTGCAATCCGGCGAACGAGTCGACCTTCGCGGGTTCGGCAGCTTCATAGTGAAAGATAAGAAGGCCCGCCAGGGACGGAATCCCAAGACTGGCGAAACGATCCAGATCGCAGCCCGCAAGGCCGCAACATTCAAGCCGAGCAAGGAACTTAGCGACCGGCTGACCGCGGGATAACCTGGCAACTACCGGACAGGTGCAGTCGCAGTGCCAACCGCTCGATGACTCTCGCGGCTCGGAACCTGCTTACAGAGCCGCGACAGTAATAGAGCGGAGTCTCGCTTGCTAGAATTAGCATCCAATGGAGCCGCAAACCGTACCCGATCATATTGCGGTCATCACCCGGCCATGTCCGGCGCTGATGAAATACTACATTCTGAAAGCTCTGGCGACCACCTTCGCTGCGCCGGTGACGTTGCTGTTGTTTTACTTCCGCTTTCACACCATGCGTTACCGATTTGATGCGGAAGGCATCCACATGGCCTGGGGCATCCTGATGCGTCACGAGATCATGCTCAACTATTCGCGCATTCAGGATATCCAGTTGCGATCGAATGTCGTGGAACGCTGGCTGGGACTTGCCCGTATCGAAATCCAGACGGCAAGCGGGAGTTCGGGATCGGAGATGACACTTGAAGGCATCACGGACCACACAGCCATGCGCGATTTCCTGTACTCCCGAATGCGAGGCGCACGCAATCAACATGCCGCTTCGACAACGGCTCCCGCGGCGGATTCACTCGCTGAAATCCTGACCGAAGTCGCCGGCGAACTTCGCGCGATCCGGCAGGTCCTGGAGCGCCGGAATGCCTGATGCGTCTCGCGAATTCTCACCACTCGAATTGTGGATCCAGACCAGATTGCGCGTACCGCCGTATCCACAGCCGCCGGAGGGCTCGCCCGAATCCATCCAAATATTCCATCCCGGCCGCAACTACTACACGTTCTGCTTGCTGCTATGGTTTTTGTCCCACCTGCTTGTATTGATAGGCCTGCTGGCCGCGCACTTCATCGTCTCGAAACCATTCCCGAATATGCCGGAGTGGGGTAAGATCACCTGGCGAACCGTTGAGGTGCTGGTAGCCCTTGCCTTCGCGACGTCCGCCGTCATCACCTTCCTTGCCCAACGTCTGAATTACGCCCTTTGCTGGTACATGATCACCGATCGCAGCCTGAGGATTCGCACGGGAGTCTTCAACGTGCAGGAACTCACGATGACGTTTTCGAATATTCAAGAAATCCGCGTCACTGCTGGACCGCTTCAGAATCTCTTGAAACTCGCGGACGTGGAGGTGCAGTCAGCCGGGGGCGGATCGGAGAAGGGGGGAGGCGGCCACGTGGGACGTTTTAGGGGCGTTTCCAATGCAAACGCCATCCGGGATCTCATGGTGGAACGGCTGCGCCAATATCGCGATTCGGGATTAGGGGAAGCAGCGCCGCACAACGGTCTGGCACCGGATCATGCCCTGGATGCTGCCCGTACGGTTCTAGCCGAGGCGCGAGCGCTACGGGAAAAACTGGCAGCCTCCGCTCCAGCCTAGTTCACCGCGAGTCTGGATTCGCAGGCCCTATTCTTACTTACTGCAACCCTTTTTGGTCTCTTCAAATCCGTCGAACAAGCGCCCGGCATTGGCGCCTGCCAGCGTTTCCATGCGGTGCGGCTGACCCTTCTCGACGGTATAACGGGCGACGGTCCCTTTAGAGCGCAGCAGCTCTGCTTCCTTCTTCATCTCTGCGTGCCACATGTATTCGTCATTCTCGCCTACGTACATGAAGACGCACATCTTCGAAATAGCCTGGAGTCTGGCCGGGCTGGGCTCCCACATGTATCCAGGGAAAGCGGTGACAGACACAAAGTACTGAGGATTCGCAGCCGCCACGTGGAATGCGGCGATCCCCCCGTTGGATGGTCCGGCGATATGGAATTTATTGTCTTGTATCTTGTAATCCGCCAGGACCGTCTTCAGAAACTCGGGGAAAATGCGGGCTCCGTCCTCAAAAAACAACTGATCGCCTGGTGCTGCTGGAGCGATCACGATGTAGCCGCGTTTTTCAGCCTCGGCGCGGAAGTTGCGATCCAGAACGCTATCCACCGTGTTCATTGTTTGCGGACCTCCGCCGAAGGCCAGGATTGCCGGATAAGTCTTCGCCGGATCATATCCACTGGGAAGTACCACTTTATACTGGACCGTGGTACCTGTCACTTTCCTTGTCTTCTCTAGCACCTCCGCCTGAACGGGCCGAATTGCGAACATCGCGACGACAGCGGCCGCGAAAAACAACGGCATCCACTTCGATCTGGGTTGTTTCATGCAGGAATCCTCTTATTTATGACGCCAACGTCAACTTCCACTCATTTGGTGCGATCTCCACGGTAGTATACGATGGATGGTGGCTCCCCGGATCGCTTCAGGGTCGAGCCTTTGATCGCAAGGAGAAATGACGATGAAATTGGCAAAAGCAGGATTGCTTCTTACCCTGGCATCGGTGGCAGCCTGGGCCCAGGTGAATGCGGGCGAACAGAAGCCCGAAGCCAACGTGCCCTTCAACATGACCACGACCACCACCTTTGAACTTCCCTGGCGAATCGCGTTCCTGCCGGATGGGCGCATGCTGGTCACCGAAAAGATCGGACCGGTGTGGCTGGTGTCCAAAGAGGGACAGAAGATCGCGCCGTTGGGCGGTACTCCCCCCGTCTATTGGTCGGGCCAGAGCGGCATGCTGGGCGTCTATGTCTCGCCGAACTACCTTACCGACCAGACCATCTATCTCACGTATTCGGAGCCGGGTGACTATGGCGGCGGTCTGGCGCTGGCGCGCGGCAAGTTGGCTGTCACCGCCAACTCCGCCACATTTCAGCGGGGATCTTTTCAGGTGCTGTGGCATCAGATGCCCAAGGGCAAGGGCGGCCAGGAGGGCGGGGCACTCGCCTTCGCACCCGACGGCCAGTCTCTGTTCCTCACGGTGGGCGATCGCCAGCGCTTCACCCCAGCTCAGGATCCGAACCAGCCTGTAGGCAAGATTCTGCACCTGACGCTGGACGGTAAACCTGCCCCCGATAATCCTAACGCCGGCAAGACCGGCACCCGCACGATCTCCCTCATCGATCCGCCCGCCGACACCGAGGCCGCCAAGACCGCGAAGGTAGTCAGCACCTATACCTTCCCGGCCGAGAACCTGACGCCGGCGGAAACCTGGAGCATGGGTCATCGCACGCCCTATGGCCTGGCGTTTTCTCCCACCGGCGAACTGTGGGAAGTCGAGCACGGCCCGCGCGCCGGCGACGAGCTGAACCTGATCGAGAAGGGTAAGAATTATGGCTGGCCGCTGGTTGGCGAAGGCCCGAACTATAGCGGCGTCCCCATTCCGGGCCCTGAAACGCGGCCTGACCTGGCGAAGCCGGTGATCTATTGGGCGCCTGTGGTCGCGCCGGGCAATCTGATGTTCTACCGCGGCAAGCAGACCTTCCCGCAGTGGGATGGCAACGCCTTCATCAGCGGCATGGGGACCAGGTCGCTCAACCGCGTCATCATGGACGGTAAGGGCGGCGCCAAAATGGCCGAGCGCTGGGATATCGGCAAGCGCGTCCGCGATGTGGCAGAGGCCCCGGATGGCTCGCTGTGGCTGCTGGAAGACGCGAATCCCGGTGCGCTGATCCACGTGACGCCCAAGTAATCCAATCACCTTAGAGGAACAAGAAGCAAAAAGGGCCGGAGCAATCCGGCCTTTTTCTTTTGGCATGATCGCCAGCGACCCCAGCCTTCCGGATCAGCCGCTTCACGCTTGGATACATTCCCGGGGCGAGTGAGCCGTCGCGTTTCGCAATGTCCAGCGCGTCGGCTATGGGTCCGTGTTCCCTTGACGAGCGCACGTGGTTTTCTACACTGGGTTGATGTTGCATCGAGTGTGTGTGTTCTGCGGATCGAGTCTCGGGATTCTGACAGCTTATGCGCGGGCGGCCGATGATATGGGGCGGCTCTTAGCCCAGCGCGGGATCGAGCTAGTCTACGGCGGGGGCAACGTCGGCCTGATGGGTAAGGTTGCGGATGCATGCCTTAGCGAAGGCGGACGGGCAATCGGCGTGATGCCCAGAGCCTTAGTCGAAAAGGAGATTTCCCATGGAAGTTTGACTGAACTGCACGTCGTCGAGACCATGCATGAGCGTAAGGCGCTGATGGCGGACCTTGCGGACGCTTTCGTCGCATTGCCTGGAGGCTATGGCACCTGGGACGAGCTTTGCGAGGTGCTCACCTGGTCGCAGCTTGGTATACAACGCAAACCCTGTGCGCTGTTAAATGTGAGTGGCTATTACGATCCATTCCTGGCGATGGCAGATCGAGCCAGGGAGGAAGGCTTCTTACGGGAGGTTCACCGAAGCCTCATCCTTGCGGATACCGATCCGGTTCGCCTGCTGGATCGCTTGAGCAGCTATGAAGCTCCCTTTGTGGACAAGTGGATCGACCGTTCGACCCGATAAAATCGGACGACTATTGGGCCTGCGATCGAGCACTGCGCTTCGACAATTCGTAAGATCAGATTAGCCGCTGCGCCCAAGGATAAAAATGACAACGTTTGCGTTTTACTTCGCTGTGACATCTCTGGCGGTGACTGCCTCTGCCCAGCAGGCCGTGGTTTACGAAGGCGGCCGGCTGATTATCGGCGACGGGAGCGCGGCGGTTGAGAACGGCGCGTTTGTCGTCCGGAACGGGCGGATCACCGCGATTGGCAGCGGGATCAAAACGCCCGCCGGTGCAGTCCGTGTGAATCTGGCGGGCAAGACCGTGATGCCCGCGATGATCAACGTGCACGTTCACATCGGCTATGAGAAATACACCCGTTGGGGCGCAGAGAATTATACGGCTGAGAACGTGCTCGACCACTTGCAGCGGGAGGCGTTTTACGGCACCGCCGCTACCCAATCGGTTGGCAGCAGCCCGCTCGACGCATCGCTCCAATTTCAGCGCGACCAACAGAGCGGCAGGCTTCCGCCTGCTTCGCGCTTCTTCTTTACGCCGGGTTACGCTCCCCCGAACGGCGGTCCAGACGAAGTCCTACGCGAAGCGACCAGCGCACTGCATGTGATCAACGAAGTCTCGACTGCCCCGGAGGCACGAGCCTCGATTCAGAAGATGGCCGGCAGAGGGATCAAGGCCGTGAAAATCTGGGTGGATGACCGGCGCGGCACATATCCGAAAATGACGCCCGAGGTTTACAACGCTATCATCGACGAGGCGCATCGGCGGGGACTGATCGTTCATGCCCATGCGACCACGCTGGCGGATCAGAAGGCTGTCGTCAGGGCGGGGGCGGACGTGCTGGTCCACCTGGTCCAGGGCGAGAAACTGGATGATGAGTATCTTGCCCTACTGAAAGAAAAGAAGCCTTACTGGGCGACCGTGATATCTCTTGGCGATCCGACTGCCTTATGCGAACAGGATAAATTCTTTGAACAGGCGATCCCGGCGACAGTGATCGCCAAAATTCGCGCCACGGCGGAGCGGCGTCCTCTGGCGCCAAGCTGCGGCCCGCCGCCTGCGAATGCGGCTGCGCGTGAAGCGATCCTCGCCTACAACTTCCCTAGAATGATTGCGGCGGGAGCGCGCATCGTGCTGGGTACGGATACCGGCATTCATCCGGGCCATACGTTCGGTTCCGGCGAGCATGTCGAATTGGCGCGATGGGTGCAACTTGGGCTGACGCCATCGCAGGCAATCACGGCCGCGACGCAGCGCCCGGCAGAATTATTGGGGCTTAAGGACATGGGCACGCTGGCGGTGGGCAAGCGCGCTAACTTCATCGTGCTGGATGCGAACCCGCTTGAGGACATCCGCAACACACGCCGGATTTCGAGTGTTTATCTGGACGGAGCGAAATTCGACCGTGAGGCTCTGCTGGCGCGCTGGAAGAAGGCGGATGCGGCGCAGTAGATTCGCGATGGTTACCGGACAGTCGGCCGGCGTTGAGGTCGTCCGGCTTATGGCTGCTGAATCAGTTCAATCCGGTTACCGGCCGGATCGATCGCGAAGCCGAGGATGGTGCCGGTATTTCCGAACGGGCGCGGATCGCGCGCCATCGTTCCGCCGGCGGCCTTGATGGCGGCGACGGTCGACGCCATGTCTTTCACGGAAAAAATGACGTGGGTTGTGGCGTCCTTCACGTCGTCCGAATCGCGGTGAAAAAGAATCATCCGCGGATTCTTATTTGCCTTGGCGGCTTCGACCGTGGCGCCGAAATTCACGAAGACCTCAATACCTCCTGGGTTTACGACGCGACTTACCTCCTGCATGCCGAACACCGCCTGGTAAAACTTCGCCAGAGCGAGCGTGTCTTTCGCCTCAATGCGAACCGAGTTGAGTGACGCCTGAGCATGCAGCGCGCCCGCAGCCAGCAGCGCGACAGAGATAGCCATCACAGTTGTGTACACTCTTTTCATCAAAACCTCCAGTGGCAACTCTCATTCATGATAGATCGCGCCAGCCGGAAGGGCTACGGCTCACCGGGCACTGGTCCGAAGTCCGGCGGGGGCTTTCGATGACGCGTTGCAATCTCGAAAGCCGAGGCGATGCGAAATAGTATCGCTTCGTCAAACGGACGTGCGATAAAGTCAACCCCCACCGGCAAGGCAGCTTTGAGGGGGCCAACCAAACGCGTGCCGCCATTGCCGTCGCGCACACGATCCCAGATTTCCGTGGTAAAACCCGCAGGTACGGTGATAGCCGGGAAACCTTGCTGCCCGATGACCGACCAGCCAATCGGAGAACGGCCATTTGCGTTTGGTTCGCGCGGCGCCGTGAGCTTCCGTGGCGGGACGGTGGACATAGGGGAGACTAGCGCATCCAGCCGCTGTTCCTGCATGCACTGCAGCAATAGGTTTTGAAGAGCGAAGCGGGTCTGCAGCCGTACCGATGTGTCCAGCATAGTGGCGCGCTCCGCGGCTTGCCTCGCCTGCTTGCGATCCGGGAAATTAGGGTCCTCGTAAAACCTTGCCTTCGAGATCAGGTCCGCGCTGGTTTTGATATTGGAGTCTCCACGTTCTCGCAGATACCTGTTCATCATATATTTGCCTTCGCCTTCAACAGCGGGTGTGCTGAGGCTGCGGAGCGAGAGAGTTGGCGGCACACGCGTCGGATCGGCGTGCAAATCCAGCAGGGCAGCCAGCTGATCTGTTTGAGGCGCGCCGGCGGCATCGAGCGGGAACAGGTCCCGGTACTGACGCGTAAACGCGCTGTTCAACAGTTCCGGCGCAGAACGTGCGATACAGCCCTGGAACAAGGCGCCTTCCGGACCCGGATCCACGATCGTCGCACCCAGCTTGCGCAGATCGCCGATGGCGTGCTCCACGATGTCGATACTTTCCTCGTCGGCCTTGGCGAAGAGCTTTTTCGCCATGTACTCACGAATCACACCGATCCGGACGCCGTCGAGACGCTGCGCCGCAGCGGACTTGAGGTATGGTGCAGGCTTCCGTCCTATGCTGAACGCTGTCAACTCGTCCTTCGGATCGTAACCGGCGATTACGTCCAGTATCTTTGCCGCGTCTTGCACGTTGCGGCAAATCGGTCCTGTCCGCATGCTCAGTCCGGCACCCATCATTCCTTTCCGGCTGACCAGTTCCTCCGTTGGCGCCAGTCCAACCAGGCTATTGACGGACGCCGGCCATCGGATGGACACGACCGTTTCTTCACCGATTGCGCAGGTCACCAGGTTCGCAGCTACGGATGTTGCGGACCCCGCACTCGACATGCCTGGCTCGCGTTCCGTGTCGTAGGGATTACAGAAGGTCCCCCCAAAAGAACTACGCGCACCGTCCGTCGCATATTCGGCCAGGTTTGCCTTCGCCAGAATGATCGCTCCGGCATCCCGCAGCCGTTTGACGAACGTGGCATCCTCCGGAGGGCGGTCGCTGGCGTATTGCACGTCGGCGCCCGACGTCGTGCGCATGTCGAAGGTGTCGTACTGGTCCTTGATCGCCATGACGACTCCATGCAGCGGTCCAACCAGTTTCCCCGTCTGTTTGAATTTCCGATCCTGGGCAGCCGCGATCTGCAGCGCGTCGGGCATGTTCGGATTGTTATCATCCATGTCCGTCAAGCTGCGCGCCTTGCGTTCATCGAAGCCCCATGTCCTGCGCATCGACGGCCGCAGGTTCAGAGTCGAGAGCGCGTTGATCTGTCTGGCGTGCGGAATCGTTGTAATCGGTCCCAGAATCCCCGTGGGTTCGCTCACGCACGCGTTGTTATAGGTCTTAATCCGCTTTAAGTACAGCTCGACCAGACCCACACTCGTGATCTTTTTCGCCACCAGCGCGCGTTGAATGTCGGCAATACTGGCCTCCTGTAGATGAAACTTGGGTGCCGATCGCTGTTGCGCGGCAGCGGTGGCGCTCACCGCCATCAGGGCGACCAGAAACCTGGTATTCCTCCGGCTGTAGTAACGGCAGAGAAGTTGAGACATAGCGTTTAAGCGGGCTTACCGGCAATAAGTATAGTCGGTTTGCACCTTTGTTATCGCGGCGCTAACGTCAATCGACGTGGCGATTACCGGATTGGCTAGGGCTGGAAGCGGTAGGGGATCTTGTCCGTGTCGAGCGGTAACCGCCAATGGTCCGGGTCCTCGTACCGATAGGCCCGATTGACCAAGTTGAGCAGCAGCGCAGGCTCCGGAGAAATATTTCGTACCCCATGGAAAACGCCTGGTGGAATGACCAGCAACGCGGGCCGCACCGCGCCGAAGCGAAACTCGTTGATTCGTCCGTGGGTGGCCGAGTTCTGGCGGCCATCGAAAAGAACGATCTGCACCACGCCATGGCTAGCGAACAACCGGTCCGTGGTGAAGTGGTGGACGTGCCAGGCCGAAATGCTCCCGGGGTTCATGATGCTCTGAAAAACCTGATCGACGTCGCCATCATCCAGCATCCAGTCGCGCCGAAAGACCTCGCAGAGAATGTCGCCGCCGCTCTTAACCAGATTCTTCATCTCCCGGATGCGCACGCCTTCAATCGCGTCCTGCAGCGCGTTCCAATCGGAGGTAACGCTCTGCTGGTCCTTTTGAGCGCCGAGGCTGTCTGAAATCAACTTCCCCGGCGAATTCGTGGTAGCAGCCATGATCTATTCTCGCGCTCCGCCCGGCGTCGGGGGCAAGCCACGAAAGCGGCGCAAATGCTGAATGAAGCCTCCCGGCCGCCGATGTTTCAGGCGGAGTTCGACGGCTTCAGGATGCAGCCCCAAAAATCCGGCCCAGCACCGCATTCGCTTGCGTACGGCGATTGCAAGAAGAGAGGAGCTGGATTCCGCTTTCGGCCAGCCAAAGAATGCGCCCATTCGCCGCCGCACGAAGTTACGCGCCGAAACTACAACCCCAATGCAAAGCGGCGGATTGGCCTGAACAATCGAAGCGTGCTCGGCAATCGCGATCAGGACCTTCTCGCGATACCCGTCGTCGCCATGGATGCGTTCGAAGATGGTTTGGTTCTCGAGATGTTCGCGGCTGGCGTAGGCACGCGGACGACCTCCGGAAGGCAGCGAGATCGCGGTCAGATGCGGTATAAACCTCAGATCCTTACCCAGCGATCCGGCGCGAAACAGCCAATCCTGGGAGGGGGTCGCATGGCACGCTCGATGATGACGCCAGGGACCGACTTCGTCCGCCAGCTCGCGGCGCATCACCCAGAACGACGCGGGCACGGAAAGATGCGGCGCGTAGCGGCGTTCGATAATGAGATCGCCGCAGGTGAACACGCCGTGCCTGTCCATGTTCACGGTCAGCGGCCAAACCAGGTCCGCACCAGTTTCAGTCAACGCCTTGACGGCCGTCTCCAGGTGATCGGGAAACCAGAGATCGTCGTGATTCAGATAGGCCAGGAAGCGGCCGCGCGCACGCGAGACGCCTTCATTGTTCGGCCCCGATTGGTCGCCGATGTTTTGCGGCAGATTGACGAATCGAATGCGCGGGTCACCGATCTCACGAATTACATCGGCCGTGTCGTCCGTACAAGCGTCCCCCACCACCCACATCTCCCATTCGGAAAACGTCTGGCGGCGCACGGATTCTACGGCGAATCGCAGGACATTGCTGCGATTGTACGTGGCGGTTACTACCGAAACGACGGGTGGTTTTTCCAAATTCACCATTTACCTGGATGAGCTGACTTTGAGCATAGCTGGGTGCCCGGAGAAGATGCAAACCGTTTGCGAGCCCATTCCCAAATTCCTCTGAACTGTCTCACATTCGCGCATCAGTCACGTGAAGGCGTATACTTGCGGTAGCGGTGGGGTTCCTTGCCCCGACCCGGACGAGCAGATCGGAATGGCAAAATCTGAGGTGCCAGGCCGTGACTTCCCGCGCGGGGCTCTTTCCTTGCGGACTGAGTTAATCCTGTTGCTGTGCACTCTTGTGCTGGTAGCGACTGCCAGCCTAGGGTCCATCGCCTATAGCAGCTCACGCGCGATCATCGAGGGCGGAGCCGTTCGGGAAGTGGGCACCACTGCGAATGCGCGAAAACAAGTTTTGCTCACGGTGCTGACGGAGCAGAAGGCTCGCGCCGCAGCCCTTCTCAAAACCGCCAATCTTGGTTGTGCGCCGGAGGAAACCTGGTGCCTGCGAAAGGTGCTTAGGGATTTCGTAGCCACGGGAGGTGCGACGGACGCCCGCCTTGTATATCAAGGGCGCAGACCGGTGGTGGTTGGCGCCGGCGGTTTCGCGCTGGTTTCCGCGGCAATCCCCCCGGAAAACCAAATCGCGCGGTTCGATTTCGACGGCAAAGGTCAGCCTTACTACGTCATGGTTGTGCGAATGGCATCCGACGACGGCGAGTCCGTCGTCACTTTGCGCGGCGACATGCAGGCCGTGAACCGTATCTTCGGTGATCCTTACGGGCTCGGCGATTCGGGAGAAACATTCCTCACCGATGCCACGGGACGATTTCTAACTCCGCCGAGAGACAGTGGGACTCCAGGCCGTCGTGGCCCAGGCGAACAGGCCATAGCGCCGCGCCCAGGTGGCTTGGACGGTGAAGTGCTTGATAAGGATTACCGGGGCGTTGCCGTAGTGCACGGGTTTCGATGTCTACCCGAGATCGACAACGCGTGCGTCGTTGCGCAAATCGATCAGGCCGAGGCATTCGCTCAGACCAATGTGCTTCGCAGAAAAGTGGAGATAGTCTCGGCGGTCCTGGCGGTATTGGCAATTGCCTGCTCGCTGCTGTTCGCGCAGCTGGTATCCCGCCCCATGAATCAACTCAGCAATCGCGCCCGGTTACTTCAGGCCGGAGATTATGACAGTGCCGTTCCCGTCAGAGGGCCTTCCGAGGTGCGAACCTTCGCGCGAACATTCGAAGCCATGGCGCGTTCTCTCAAGGACTCCCACATGGCGTTGGTCAAGTCGACCGAACAGATCGGCAACATCCTTGAAAGCCTCAATGAGGGGTTCTTCGCCTTCGACCGTGAATGGAAATGCACCTACGTGAATGAAAAAGGTGCGGCGCTCGCCGGGTCTCCGCGAGAGGAACTGCTGGGGAAGACCCTGGAGGAACTGGTCCCCAGCGCTGTAGGCGGCCGGGAACGTGCAGAACTGCACCGCGCAGGGACGGAGAATACGCCTATACAGTTCGAGCACTACCATGAGCCTCTGGATGCATGGTTTGAAGTCAGCGCCTGCCCGAGTCGCGACGGAATCGCCGTATTTCTACGTGACGTGAGCGAGCGGAAGCGGTTCCAGGAGCGATTTCAGCAAACCCAAAAACTGGAGAGCCTCGGTCTGCTCGCGGGAGGGATTGCGCACGACTTTAACAACCTGCTCACGGGAATCATCGGAAACACCAGCATCGTGCTGGATGATCTGCCTCCTCAGAGTCCGACGCGCGCCAGCTTGCAGGACGTGGCGAACGCCGCAGGACGTGCCAGCGCTCTCACCCAACAGCTGTTGGCGTATGCCGGCAAGGGACGGTTCGTAGTCGAGCCTTTGGATCTTTCCGCACTCGTTCGGGAGACCAGCAATCTGATCAAGACTTCCATCCCGATGACGGTTGAGTTGCGTCTTCAACTGGCGCCGGACCTGCCCGCGATCGAAGGAGACGCATCCCAGATCCAGCAATTGGTGATGAATCTGGTCCTCAACGGAGCCGAGGCCATCGAGGAGGGAAAAACTGGACTGGTCGTGGTCACCACCGGGCTTCAGATCGTGGATGAAGCGTACATGCAACAAGTGCTTACCAGAGATGAAATCACACCTGGAAAATACGTGACGCTGGACGTCACGGACACCGGATGCGGTATGACTGACGCCACGGTGGCTCGGATTTTCGATCCCTTCTTCACGACGAAATTCGCGGGGCGCGGCCTCGGACTGGCGGCGGCGACGGGTATTGTTCGCGGACACAGGGGAGTTCTGAAAGTGCACAGCGTCCCGGGCAAAGGCAGCAGCTTTCGGATCTTATTCCCGGCGACCGAACGCCATCCAGTGCGTGGGCAACGCGATTTCAGCGAGGAAGATCTGAAAGGCAGCGGAATGATTCTTGTCATTGACGATGAAGAGATCGTTCGCCGAACTGCCAAATCCGCCTTAGAACATTATGGCTACACCGTGATCGTGGCAGAATCCGGACCAGAAGGCCTGGAGCTATTGGCGAGAACGGACGCCGTCACCCTGGTGGTATTGGACATGACCATGCCGTTGATGTCCGGTGAGGACACCCTTAAGCATCTGAGGGCCCTTCGACCGGATTTGCCGGTGATACTATCCAGCGGCTACAACGAAGTGGAGGCCACCCGCACGTTAAGCGCTAAAGGTCTGGTGGGCTTCGTTCAAAAGCCATATGCGCCTTCCCGCCTGGCAGAGCAGGTTAAGATCGGCCTCAATATCCGCCCGGTTGCTTGAGCAGTCATTGGCCCGCAGTGGGAGCCCAGGCGACTGCTAAGCCTTCCGCGCTCTTGCGTCCCGCCGCATGACGCCTTCAATGTCCGGCAGGAACACGGTCAATAATCCCAGCAGCGGCATGAAGGCACACACGCGATATACAAAACCGATGCTGGTGTGGTCCGCAAGTTCGCCCAAGAGCGCCGCCGCAATTCCCGCGGTGCCGAATGCGAGACCGAAGAACAACCCTGAGATCATGCCTACCTTGCCGGGCAGCAATTCCTGCGCGTACACCACAATCGCCGGGAACGCCGACGCCAGAATTATGCCGATGATGCCGCTGAAGATTACGGTCCACACGAGGTTGGTGTACGGCAGCGCCAGCGTAAATGGCAGCACACCCAGGATCGAACACCAGATCACGTACTTGCGTCCCACTCGATCGCCAATGGGACCGCCCAGTATCGTGCCCAGTGCAACGGCGCCAAGGAACACGAAAAGATATACCTGCGCTTTCTGCACCGGAACCTGAAATGTGCTGATGAGGTAGAACGTATAGTAACTGGTCAAGCTCGCCATATAGATGAACTTGGAGAAAACCAGAACCACCAGAATCGTTATCGTCCACCGCACTTTGTTGGACGGCAAGCTGTGCGTAGCGTGATCGCTCACTCCCTTCGGCGCATTCGCGCGCGCCGCCCGATGGCTCTTCGCCCACAGACCCACTTTGCCCAGCAGGATCATCCCCAACAACGCCGCCAGCGAAAACCACGCTAGACTCCCTTGCCCGTGCGGCACCACAATGAACGCCGCCAGGAGCGGACCCAGGGCCGAGCCCGCGTTCCCCCCTACTTGAAAAAACGATTGCGCGAAGCCATGCTGCCCGCCCGACGCCATGCGCGCCACGCGCGATGATTCCGGATGAAACACCGCTGAGCCAATCCCGACCATCGCCGCTGCCGCCAGGATCAGAAGAAACGATGAGGCCGTGGATAGCATCACCAGCCCCAATAAAGTGAAGCCCATACCGATGCTGAGGGAGAGCGGTTGCGGGCGTCTGTCCGTGAACCATCCCACAACAGGCTGCAGCACCGACGCCGTGAGCTGGCTGGTGAACGTGATCAGGCCGATCTGGCCGAAGTCCAGATGGAAATTGCCCTTGAGGATGGGGTAGATCGCGGGCAACAGCGACTGAATCATGTCATTCAGTAAGTGGCAGAAGCTGATCATGGTCAGCACTGCGTAGGAGGTCCTCTCCCGCAGAGTCTGCCCCGGTGCAGCGGCCTGGATGGTGCTCATATCTCAGAATAACCGCATTGGGCGGCGGTTGAAGAACTGATAGAGCTGGCGCGCATTTCGAAGAGGCTTTCTGCCGAGAATGCATGCCGGAGACTCTTGAAAACTCAATGGGTACGGTACTGGGTGTTTGATTTCGATCCCCAGCTGGGATACAATTTCACCCGACCGGGGAGGTCTGTTGAATGAGGACATGGGGAGTACTCTTCGTTTGCGCATTTAGCTGCGTTGCTCTTTGGGCGCAGTCCCAGAACACCGCTCAGATTCAGGGAGCGGTGCAAGATCCAACGGGCGCGACCATCGCCGGTGCTGAGGTCAAGGCGACGCAGACGGCCACTGGCGCGGTCAGAGTTGTGACTTCCGGCGAAGATGGGAGTTACGTACTCGCGAACCTGCCCGTTGGGCCGTATCGCCTGGACGTGAGCAAGCCGGGTTTCGCCACCTACGTGCAGAGTGGAATCGTTCTGCAGGTTGCGACCAATCCGACGATCGATGTCGCTCTGAAGATCGGCAACGTGAGCGAACAGGTGCAGGTGGAAGCCAATACCACCCTGGTCGAGACGCAAGCCACTGGCGTCGGAACCGTGATGGAAAATCAGCGCATTCTGGAATTGCCGCTCAACGGTCGCGTGGCCACGGATCTGATTCAATACACGCCCGGGGTGATTCCCCAGGGCGTCGCCGGCAACGGAGGTTACCCCGGTACCCAGCAGTTCGTGATTGCCGGCAGCCAGGCTTTCGGCATTGGCTTCTACCTGGATGGCAGCGTGTTCAACAACCCTTGGGATTTGGCGAACATGCCCATGCCCTTCCCCGATGCGCTTCAGGAATTTAAGGTCGAAACCAGCGCGCTAACGGCGTCCAATGGAATCCACGCTGGCGGCACAGTCACCGGGTTGACCAAATCCGGCACCAACGGCTTCCATGGCGACTTGTTCGAATTTCTCCGCAACGGCGATATGAACGCGCGCAACTTCTTCGCGCCTACTCGCGATACGCTCAAGCGGAATCAGTTCGGCGGCACCATTGGTGGTCCCGTCAAAAAGGACAAGTTGTTCTTCTTTTTCGGCTATCAGGACACCATCACCCGTCAGGACCCCGCGATAAACCCTGCCGCAACTTTCGTCCCGACGGCGGCGATGGTGGCTGGCGATTGGAGCGCCTGCCCTCAGAATCTGGCCTCTCTGCCGGCTTCGGTCAAGAGCTTGTTCGTCAACAACCAGATAAGTCCCACCCAGTATGACAAGGCTGCGCTCAAACTTGCTGCGCTGCTTCCGAAGTCTACCGCCCCTTGCGGCAACACGTCCTTCGGTTTGACGACCCGGGTTAACGAGGGCTCCTATGTCGCTCGCGGCGACTACCAGACCAGCCAGAAGAACTCGCTATTCGGCCGTTATTACCGGATTCACTACTTCCGGCCCCCGGCAATGAACTTTACGCCGGACAACATTCTTACCAGCGCGCAAGGCGGCTTGGATGACGCCGATCAGTCCTGGGCCTTCGGCGATACTTATTTGTTTGGTCCGACGCTGGTGAATCAGTTCCGCGCGAGCGTGAACCGGATCGGCATTCATCGCTTTGCCCACGACTATGTCGACGCCTGCGAGCTGGGCGCCAAGTTGGTTTATTGCGGATACACACCTCACCAGAGCGGGTTCACCGTGACAGGCGCGTTCGGTGTCGGCCCCGGCACCGGCGGGGAAGCAAATTCGCACTCCACACCCATTCAGCTCAATGACGACATAAGCTGGGTCAAAGGCAGCCATCAGATCAACTTCGGCGGGGGCGGAGCAGTAAGCAAAATGCTCTTCAACGGCAATGTCTACGCTCAAACCAACTGGACCTTCCCCAATCTGCCGCAATTCCTGCTCGGACAATTCAATACGAACTCGCTCTCTTTGCCCAACACACTGGACCTGCAAAAGTGGTTCGTGAATGCGTATGTGCAGGATACCTGGAAGGTGACTCGCCACCTTACCGTGAACGCCGGTCTACGCTGGGAACCGTTCCTCCCTCCGTCGGAGCTCAGAGGTTACATCTACAATTTCAGCCTGGCGAATATGAACAACAACGTGAAGACCACGCAATTTGCGAATGCGCCCCCCGGTCTGACGTTCCCAGGCGATCCTGGTTTTCAAGGCAAGCAAGGCATGAACTCTTACTGGCATCTGATGGCGCCCCGCCTGGCGCTGGCCTGGGACCCCAAGGGCGACGGTAAGACAGTGGTCCGCGCTTCTTTTGGAATCGGTTATGAGTTCGTCTCCGGTGAGATGCTGGTCAACTCGGCGGATGCCCCACCCTTTGGAGGCACCGCAATCTGGGCGGGCCAGTTCAGCGATCCTTACGCCAGCAACCCCGGCGGAAATATTTTCCCCTATACGGTCGACAAGAATGCGCCGTTTGTGAAAGCCGGCACCTACATCTATCCGCACCCCGGACTAAAGCCCACTTCGGTGAATCAGTGGAACCTTGTAGTCCAGCGGCAATTGGGCCGGGACTGGCTGCTGTCGGCGAGCTATATAGGCAGCGAAAGCACGCACCTGTGGGACTCCTACCAGGTGAATCCAGCGGTCTTCATTCCCGGAAACTGCGCTGCGGGACAGTATGGTCTCACAGCTCCCGGCCTCTGCTCTCCGGCAGGGAATACCAACTCGGCGTTCCGGCGAACTTTCGCGCTGGCGGGGGCCCCAGGCAACCCCTACTACGGCTTTGTGGAATCCCTGGACTCCGGCGGGACGGGCAGCTATAACGGTTTGGTCCTGGCGATCACCAAGCGCTTGAGCAAGGGCCTGCTCATCAGCGCCAACCATACCTGGTCGCACTGCATCAGCGACCTGTCCATCGGCAACAGCACCGGCAATGCCGGAGCAGGCCGGCTCATGCCTAATAATCGGAGATACGATCGAAGCAACTGCCAGTCCAACGAAATCGGCGGAACATTCTCCTCCGATCGCAGGCACATTTTTAATGCGACCGT
>Ga0157378_10000306_pt1 | contig 47715 bp, 48 predicted proteins | sample M65metaG_FD_115309 | JGI IMG/M metagenome (GOLD analysis project Ga0157378, IMG submission 115309) | Miscanthus rhizosphere microbial communities from Kellogg Biological Station, Michigan, USA - M6-5 metaG | ecosystem: Host-associated > Plants > Roots > Rhizosphere > Soil | place: USA: Michigan... | reverse complement strand
GTCGAACGCGCAATCGGCGGAAAACAACGGAGGATCCACCCAGCCACGCGCACGTTTCAAGCGTTGCGCATCGCAGTCAATCGGGAGCTCGAAGGCCTCGACCAATTCGTAGCCGACGCGATTGACGCATTAGAGCCGCACGGCCGTCTCGCGGTAATCAGTTTTCACTCGCTTGAAGATCGGATTATCAAGCGAACGCTTTTGAAGCTTTCGGGACGCTGTCAGTGTCCGCCGCGCGCGCCGCAATGCAGTTGCGGAGCACGGAAAGCAATCGAAATTCTGACGCGGCGACCGGTGACGCCCACCGAGATTGAAATTGCTGAGAACCCCCGCGCACGAAGTGCAAAGTTGAGAGTCGCGGCCAAGCTCTAATTCACCACCTTTTTTACGGTGACTGTTTTAGGAGACGCGAAGATGATTCGCCGAGTACCTGCAAAACATCGCAACGCACGCATCGCTCGCGAAAAGGAGACTGAAGCCTTTCTCCGGCTCGGCCTCTTGTTGGTCATGGGCCTGGGATTGACCTGCGGATTTGTTTACGCCGGCCGACAGCATTTTGCAGCGCTGAGATACGGCTACGAGACTGAAAATCTGCGCCGCGAGCGCGATCAATTGGCCGAACAGCAACGACGACTGATACTTCAGCGCGAAGAAGCAGCGAGTCCGGTGAAGTTGGAGCAGGCCGCGAAACGACTTGGCATGCAGGCGCTGCAAGCCGCGCAGATCGATCCGCTGCGGCAAGAAGCGAACAAACTGAAGACTGAAGTAGTGGGCTCGAAAGAGCCCGGCTCGAAGCGTGACTCTAAGCCTGCGACGAAAACTATTACGACGGTGCAGACAAAGCCGGCCGTGAAGCCTTCGCGCAACAAGCCGATTTAGAGACCTGTCAGGAGAAGTAGAGTGCCCCTTCGTTCCGCCGCCATCGACCGAGAAGCCGCCGACCCGCGCCGCCGCGCAATGTTCGTGGCGCTGGGGCTGGTCGCGTGGATGGTGATTGTCGGCGCCCGTTTGGCACAACTTCAAATCACTGAGCACGACGAACTCTCGGCGCGGGCCAAGAACCAACAGCTAGGTACAGTCGAAACCAGTCCGACGCGCGGACTTCTGCTCGATCGCCAGGGCCGTGAGCTTGCTCGCAGCGTGGACACCGAATCATTCTTTGCCGACCCGCGCGAAATTGAAAACATCAACGAAACGGCGCGAAAAATTTCTTCGGTAACGAATCAAAACACGGAAGAATTAATTGCGAAGATCCGCGAAGCCAAAGATTCAAACAAGAAGTTCATTTGGCTGATGCGACGCATTGGCCTCGATACCGCGACCAGGCTCGACGCGATGGCGCTCGACGGCGTGTATTCACGCAAAGAACCGAAGCGTTATTACCCGAATGACGGACTCGCTGCGCATGTCCTCGGTTTTGTCGGCACCGACGAGATTGGCCTGGGTGGTGTCGAGCAGTTTTACAACGAAAAGATTCGCGGCGAGGCGGGCCGTGTGTTCTTTGAGACCGACGCGCGGCGCCGCGCTTTCGAGAGTTACGAAGTGCAGCCGCATCCCGGTCAGACCGTCGTCTTAACCATCGATCAGTCCATCCAGTATCGAACTGAGCAGGCGTTATTTGCGGCGGTTGAGCGCAGTAACGCGAAGTCCGGAACCGCGATTGTGATGGATCCGCACACGGGCGAGATCCTCGCGCTCGCTAATGCCCCGGCGTTCGATCCTAATGAGCCGGGCAACGAGCCGCCCGAAGTGCGCACGAACTGGGCGCTCCAAAATATTTACGAGCCAGGTTCGACTTTCAAAGTCGTTGCCTATTCCGCCGCGTTGGAAAAAGGACTGGTCCAGCCCGACGACAGAATTGATTGTCAAAACGGTTCAATTACCGTCGCCGGTCGCCTGATCCATGACGGTCATTCGTATGGCGTGCTGACAATCGCCGATGCGCTGGCGAAATCGAGCAACGTTGGGGCAATTAAGCTTGGCCTGCTGGTTGGCAACGATTCGATGTATGACTTCGCGAAACGGCTCGGTTTTGGTGCGCGGACGGGAGTGGACTTGCCCGGCGAATCCGCCGGAATTTTCCGGCCGGTCAATCGTTGGCAGCCGTCATCAATCGGCTCGATCGCAATTGGCCAGGAAGTTGGCGTGACGCCGCTGCAAATGGCCACCGCATACTCAGTCATTGCGAACGGCGGCACGTGGGTCAAACCGCACGTCGTGCGCGAGATGCGCTCGCCTGACGGCTCAATCATGTTTCAGGCCAAGCCGGAATTGCGCCCGGCACTGAAAGCGGAAACTGTCGAGAAGCTCCGCGGCATGATGGAAGGCGTGACGCTTCACGGCACCGCGCGCAAGGCCCAGGTTGAAGGTTACACCGCAGCGGGAAAAACGGGCACGGCGCAAAAGATCGATCCGAAGACACGTACTTACTCGGCGACGAAATACATCGGTTCGTTTGTCGGCTTCGCACCTGTCAACAATCCTGCGGTCGTGATCATTGTTGTAATCGACGAACCCCGGGGCGCGTACCACGGCGGCGATGTGGCTGCCCCCGTGTTTCGCGAGATTGCCGAGCAGATACTACCTGATTTGAGCGTGACGCCTGATGTTGAGATCAAAACCGCGCCGCAGTTGATTGCTGAAGATCGCAAAACTTCGCCGCAGGAGATTCAGGACGAGGAACAACGCGTGGCTACGTTGCCAACGATCGCAAAGAACTTCAGTGGCAGCTCGCGCGAGGTGATATTTGCGCCTGCGACGAAACGGGGTGCGTTGATGCCCGACGTGCGCGGTCAAAGCGTGCGGGATGTTATGCGCATGTGCTCGCAGCTTGGTTTGAATCTTGAGGCGAAGGGAGCAGGGCGAGCGATTCGTCAGTATCCCTCGGCAGGCGCCGAACTAAGTTCCGGACAAACGGTGCGCGTTGAATTTGAGCGACGGAACTGAGTTTCTTTAGACGAGGGCGTTGTGCCCTCATCGGCGGCGGGCAACGCCCGCCGCTAAACATCAATGCGGTAAACTGACGATGTGAACATTCGAACCGCAGCAGAATTAGTGGACGCAGACATAAACAGACTGCGCCCCGAGCTCTTTGACAAAGAAATAGTTGATTTCTCAATCGATTCGCGCACCACAGAGGCCGGCGAATTATTTTTTGCGCTGTCGCAACCGGATTACGAACGCGCCGGCTTTAATGGCCAGTTTGCCGATGCTCATAATTTTATTCAATCGGCATTTGATCATGGCGCCGTCGCCGCGGTGGCCCGTCGCGATCGGTTTTCGGCTGACGAACAGCTTGCAGAGTTAGGCGATCGATTGTTGCTGGTTGATGATGCGATTGCTGCGTTGCAGACGCTCGCGCGGAAAGTTTACGAGCAGTGGGGGCGACCGGTCATCGGAATCACGGGCAGCGCAGGGAAGACAACGACGAAAGAGTTGACCGCGCACGTATTGAAGTGCGCCGGTCATCGCGTGCTCAAGAGCGAACGCAATTATAACAACGGACTAGGCTTGCCCTTGTCCGTCTTGCAGATGGTGAGTCGCGGTCGTCATCCGGAAGATTACGACCTCGCGGTGCTTGAAATGGGCATGTCCTCCCCGACGCACGAAATCCGGCGGTTGGTGCAAATCACGCCGCCGGATGTCGGCGTGGAATTAATGGTGGCGCCGGTGCACCTCGAACATCTCGGCACGATCGAGACGATTGCCGCGATGAAAGCTGAGCTGGTCGAGGGTTTGAAACCCGGCGGTGTTGCGGTCCTCAACGCTGATGACGAATTAGTGATGCAGATGAAGTCAAAAACTGACGGGCCGGTGCTAACGTTCGGCATTCAAAACGAAGCTGACGTGATGGCGCGCGAGGTGGACATGTCGCGATTCGGATCGATCCAGTTTCGTTTGCAAACGCCGGACGGTGACGCGGCGGCGAGTTTGCCGATGACGGGCGGTCATAATTTGATGAACGCGTTGGCAGCTTCGGCGGTGGCGACGGCTTTGAAGATCAAGCCTGAGCTGATTGCGGACGCGTTGAGTTCAGCCAAGCCTCCAAAGATGCGTGGCGAGGTCCTGCATTTCGCCGCGGGTTTCACGGTCGTCGACGATTCCTACAATTCCAATCCGCGTTCGCTCATCAGTATGGTGCGCACTGTCGCCGAAGCGCGTGAGCACGTGAAACGAAGGTTCGTAATCGCCGGCGAGATGATGGAACTCGGCCCCGACGCGCCGGCTATGCATCACGAAGTGGGACGCGAAATCGCGCAACTCGGCATCGACGTGCTCTGGGGCGTGCGTGGCTTGGGAAATGAAATCGTCGCCGGCGCGCAAGCAGCAGGATTGCGATCGGCGCGATTTTTCGCATCCGCTGACCTGGCCGCCGCCGCCGCCGCAAATGAAGTTCGCGAAGGCGATTTGATTTTGGTGAAGGGTTCGCGCAGCGTTGAGACTGACAAGGTCGTGCGTGCCTTGAGAGAACACTTTCCATTAGTCGGCGAGTGATTATTTGTTCTTTGAACTTAGTACTTTGTCCTTATGATGTCTTGCCCAGATGCTCGCAACGATTCAGAGCGACTCTTGTTGAAACGTCAAAGTACAAAGATCAAAGATCAAAGTACAAAGCACATCTTGCAAATCGACTAGCGACTAATCGACGACTGAATGATTTATTACATCCTTTACGAACTGATTTTTACTCACTTCAAAGATCGATGGTCGGTCATAAAAGCTCTCAACGTTTTTCAGTACGTTACGTTTCGCACAGCTTATGCGGCGACGACGGCGCTGCTCATCTCGCTGGTATTTGGCCGCCGGATGATCGAAGGGCTCAGAAGTTGGAATATCGGTCAGCAAATTCGCGAAGAGGGTCCGCAGGCGCATATGGCCAAGCGCGACACGCCCACAATGGGCGGACTGCTGATCGGGTGTTCGGTGATTATCTCGACGTTGTTATGGGCGCGGCTGTCGAGTCTTTACGTTTGGATTACCGTCGTGGCAACGGTCGGATTCGGAGCTGTGGGCTTCGCCGACGATTACCTGAAGTTGGTGAAGCAACGCAGTCTCGGTCTGACTGGCCGTCAAAAGCTGGTGTTTCAGTTCATCATCGCGTGCGCTGTTTGGGCAGCGCTGCTTATTTCGACGCGCTACTTGCAGACGAAGTATTCATGGAACATCAGCATTCCGTTTTTCAAAGAAACCGCCGTGCCGAATGGCATCAGCACAATTCCGTCTTTTCTCTACCTAGTGCTGATCATTATCGTGCTGCTCGGTTGGACGAACGCGGTGAATCTGACCGACGGCCTGGATGGCTTGGCGATTAGCGTGACGTTCATTGCGACCACTGCGCTGACGGCGTTTACGTATCTAAGCAGCGACGCGCGTTGGGCGAGTTACCTGGATTTGACGCATCGACCGGAAGCGGCGGAGCTGACGGTTTTTTGCGGGGCGATGGCGGGCGCGAGTCTCGGATTTCTCTGGTTCAATGCGCCGCCGGCGGAAGTTTTTATGGGGGACGTCGGCAGCCTTGCGATTGGCGGAGCAATTGGCACGGTCGCCGTGCTGACGAAACAGGAATTCATGCTGGTGATGGTCGGCGGTGTGTTCGTGATGGAGGCGCTTTCGGTAATGTTGCAGGTCGGCGTTTTCAAAATGACGAAACGGACCAGCGGCGTCGGACGGCGCATCTTCAAGATGACGCCGCTGCATCATCACTTTGAAATGGTTGGCTGGAAAGAGCCGAAGATCGTCTTTCGATTTCTGATTCTGGCGATTCTGTTTGCGCTGCTGAGTTTGTCGACGCTGAAACTGCGTTAGTAGGGATTGGCCACAGAGGCACAGAGACACAGAGATGTACAAACACAAGTCAGGTTCCCGGGTCTTAGTTTCTATTGATTTGTCTTGTTCTGTGTCTCTGTGTCTCTGTGGCTAGTCAATGCAGATCGCCGGGAGAAAAGCTTTAGTCATCGGCGCGGCGCGCAGCGGCATTGCCAGCGCGCGATTTCTGGCGCAACGAGGCGCGACGGTCGCGCTGAATGATCGCAAGCCGTTGAGCGAGTGGTCGCAGGAAGCACTCGATTTGAAAACTGAAGGCGTCGGATTGATCGAAAGCGATCCGCCGTCCTGGCTGCTCGATCAGATCGACTTGCTGATTGTCAGTCCGGGCGTACCGACAAAGGCGATTCCGATTCGCTATGCCGAGCGCCGCGGAGTCGAAGTCATCGGTGAAATCGAACTCGCCTCGAGGTTTTTGCGCGGACGAATTGTGGCAATCACGGGAACGAACGGGAAGACAACGACGACGACATTGATTGGAGAAATGCTCAAGGATGGCGGACTTAATGTGCAGGTCGGCGGCAACATCGGGACGCCGCTAATCTCGCTGATTGATTCGTCACGTGATGATGGATGGACGGTCGTTGAAGTGTCGAGCTTTCAACTTGAAACCATTGTCGATTTTCATCCGACCGTTGCGGCGGTGCTAAATGTGACGCCGAACCATATGGACCGCTACGAGTCGTTAATGGATTACGCCGCGGCGAAGCATCGCATCTTCATGAATCAAACCGCAGGCGACGTCGCTGTCTTGAACGCTGATGACGAAATCGTCTCGTCATGGACGAATGGTCTGCGGGCGCACGTGGTGCAGTTCAGCGTGCAGCGGGAGCTTGCAGAGGGTTTATTTTTAAGGGGACGTGACCTCATTTCGCGGGGGCAAGCCCCCTTGCTGACTGCGCAAAGTCCCGAGCGCGCTCTGATGACGCGCGACGATCTGAAGCTGCAAGGCCTGCACAACGTCGAGAATGTGCTGGCGGCGGCAGCAGCCGGTTTGGCGTGCGGCGTGACGCCGGAGTCTCTGCGCGAAACAGTTCGAAACTTTCGTCCGGTCGAACATCGTCTGGAAGAAGTCGCCGAAGTCAACGGCGTGAGATTTTACAACGACTCAAAGGCCACCAGCGTCGATGCGACGATCAAAGCATTGGAAGCATTCGCCAAAGATGCCGGCAAGATCATTTTGATTCTGGGCGGGCGAGGAAAGAAAGCCCCGTATGCGCCGTTGGAGCAACTCGTGAAGGACCGCGTGCGAAAAATGATCTTAATTGGTGAAGACGCACCGATAATCGAAAACGAACTGGGTGGTGCCGCGCCATTTGAGCATGCGACGACGATGGCTGATGCGGTGAAGCGCGGATTCGGCGCGGCGCAACGCGGAGATATCGTTTTGTTGGCGCCGGCGTGCGCGAGTTTCGACATGTTCGAGAGCTTTGAACACAGGGGCCAGGTATTCAAGAAAGAAGTCTTGGGCCTTAGGTCTTAGGTCTTTGTCGAAAACCAAAAACCAAAGAGCAAAGAGCAAAGAGCAAAGACCAAAGACCAAAGACCTAAGTCCAGTTCAGATGACGCAGAAACTACAAGTCGACAAATGGCTCTTCTCAGCGACCGTCGGTCTCGCGCTGTTCGGCGTGGTGATGGTTTACAGCGCGTCCGCGATGATTGCGGTGCAGGAGAACCACAGCCAATTTCATTATGTGGTGAAGCAGGGCATCTGGACGCTGATCGGGTTCGGCGCGATGTTCGTGATGATGCGGTTTGATTATCAGAAATTGAATCGTGCCTGGATCGTTTATGGCTTGCTCCTGCTCACTATTTTGCTTCTGCTTGCGGTCTTCGCATTTCCGCCAGTGAACGGCGCGCGTCGCTGGATCAAGTTAAGTGGTTTCTCGGCGCAACCCTCAGAAGTGGCAAAGCTCTCGCTCGCAATTTTTGTAGCGTACGTCATTGAAAGGCGCGCCGGAGACGAAGGATCGTTCTGGAAAACTTTTGTGCCTTGCATGTTTGCGCTGACGATTTTCGCGGGGTTGGTTGCGAAAGAGCCTGACTTGGGAACTGCGTTGATGCTGGCAATCATCGCATTCACGATGTGTTTTGCCGGCGGCGTGCGGCCAAGATATCTCGGCCTCGCAACTGTGCCCGCGCTTTTGTTCGTCGGCAAGATGCTGATCTTTACTCCGTTCCGTATGCGGCGGCTCATCGCATTCATCAATCCGTGGGCTGATGCGCAGGGCACCGGCTACCAGGTAGTGCAATCGCTGATTGCGGTGGGTTCCGGCGGTCAGCACGGACTCGGCTTCGCACAGGGTAGGCAGAAACTTCTGTTTCTTCCTTTCGCGCACTCGGATTTCATCTTTGCGGTAATCGGCGAAGAGCTCGGACTGATCGGCGCGCTGATTGTGATCTTTGTCTTTGCAGTTTTTCTGTGGCGCGGAATGCGCGCCGCCTTGCGTGCGCCGGATCGATTTGGCATGTTGCTCGGCATTGGCATCGTCGTAGGAATCGTGGCGCAGGCGCTGCTCAACATGAGTGTCGTGCTCGCACTGCTGCCGACTAAGGGCATTCCGCTGCCGTTCATTTCATACGGCGGATCGTCGCTGGTGCCGACGCTGGCGGGTGTCGGCATCCTTTTGAACATTTCGCAGTTTGTCGGCGCTGGTCGACGAGCCAATTACGACGACGGTGACTACGAAGAAGAGTGGCAACCGGCGCGGCGCGCGAGAAGCAAAGGTCCCGGACGCGCGCGTGCCCTGGCTCGCCCGCGATAAGGTAAGCGATGCGCGTGTTGATTGCTGCCGGGGGTACCGGGGGGCACATTTATCCGGGGATAGCCATCGCCAAAGAGATAATGCGGCGCGACGCTTCGTCGCTTGTAAGGTTCGTGGGCACCGCGCGAGGTTTGGAAAATCGTCTGGTGCCGCAAGCGGGATTTGAACTTTCGCTCATTGAAAGCGCAGGACTGGTGAACATGGGGCTGATGCAGAGGCTCCGTGGATTGTTGATCCTGCCAAAGAGTATTTTGGCGGCGCGTCGCCTCATCAAATCTTTTGCGCCTGATGTGGCGGTGGGCGTGGGCGGCTATGTGAGCGGTCCCGTGCTGATGACGGCTTCGCTAATGCATCTGCCGACGGTCCTGGTAGAACCAAACGCGGTGCCGGGATTCACGAATCGGCGTTTAGCGCGTTTCGTTGATGCCGCGGCGGTGTCTTTCGAGGCGACGTTGCCTTACTTTCCCGGCAAGAGTGTCGTGACCGGCAATCCGGTGCGACGCGAGTTCTTTGAGATTGAACAAAAGCAACGCGATCCAAAAACAGTATCGCTACTTTTGTTCGGCGGATCACAAGGGTCGCGCGCGATTAACGACGCGATGATCGCCGCGTTGCCGCAACTTGCAGCGCATCGCGGGCAGTTGCACATTACCCATCAAAGCGGACCGGCGGAGTTTTCGAAGGTGCGCAAGGCTTATGACGAGGGTGGTTGGCGCGAAGCGGACGTGCGCGAATACATCGACAACATGATGAGCGAGTTTGCGGCAAACGATTTGATAATTTCCCGCGCGGGAGCAACCACCAGCGCTGAGCTAATGGCTGCCGGCAAAGCGGCAATCATGATTCCTTTGCCGGGCCAGTTAGAGCAGACGCGAAACGCCGAAGCGTTGAAGCATGGTGGCGCGGCGCGAATGATTCATCAGGATGAGCTCAGCGGCGAACGCTTAGCTCGAGAGATTGTAGCGTTGATTAGTTCTCCCGATGAGATCACGCAAATGGAAACGGCGGCACGCCACATGGCGAGACGAGACGCGGCGGAAGCAGCGGTAGATTTGATTGAGAGAACAGTGAGCAGTAAGCAGTAAGCAGTGAGCAGTAAGCAGAAGGCAGAAGGATAGCTGTTAACATTTTTCAAACGTCCCGAACGAAGCCTTAATCGAGGATCAGAATTGTGCGGACAAACTTCAACATCTGCTCACTGCTCACTGCGAACTGAATCCCATGTTTAGACCCTTTCAGCACATTCACTTCGTTGGCATCGGCGGCATTGGCATGTCGGGCATCGCCGAAGTATTGGCCAACCTCGGCTTTCGCGTCACCGGTTCGGATCAGAAGAAATCTGAAGTGACTGCGCGACTGGAGGCCTTGAAAGTTGAAGTTACCGAAGGTCATGCGGCGGAGAACGTCGGAGATGCTCATGTGGTGGTGCGGTCGACTGCGGTGCGTGATGACAATCCGGAGATCATCGAAGCGCGGCGGCGGTCTATCCCGGTGATTCCGCGCGCCGAAATGCTGGCGGAACTCATGCGCATGAAGCCTTACACCGTGGCATGCGCCGGCTCGCACGGCAAAACCACGACGACCTCGATGGTAGCGACGGTGCTGGGCGCGGCCGGCCTCGATCCGACTTTCGTCGTCGGAGGCATCGTGCGCTCATATCGTTCAAACGCGCGGCTGGGAAAAAGTGAGTTGATGGTGGTGGAAGCGGATGAGAGCGATCGCTCGTTCCTCATGCTCACGCCGATGATTGCCGTGGTGACGAACATCGATCGCGAGCACATGGACTACTACCACGATATGGAAGATGTGCGTAAATGTTTTGCAGACTTTGTGAACAAGGTGCCGTTCTATGGCGCTGCAGTTCTTTGCCTCGACGATCCGCATGTGCAGGCGGTGATTCCGAAAGTCGAACGGCGTCGCATCACTTACGGTATGAGCGCGCAGGCGGACATCTCGGCACACGACATCAGCTACGACCAATCGTTCGGCTCGAGCTTCACGGTGTTGAGTGGCATTGAAGCCCTTGGTCGTGTTTCGTTGCGCGTTCCCGGCAAACACAATGTTTACAACTCGCTCGCGGCGATTGCGACGGGATTAGAACTCGATGTGCCATTCGACACGATCGCCCACGCGCTTTCCGAATTCAGCGGAACGGAACGACGTTTCCAGTTCAAGGGAGAAGAGAAAGGCGTCACCGTAGTTGATGATTACGGACATCACCCAACCGAAATCAAAGCGACGTTGAGCGCCGCGCGCATTAGCGCGCCGAACCGTCGCATCGTCGTACTTTTTCAACCCCATCGCTATACGCGCACAAACGATCTGATGGACGAGTTTGCCAGCGCTTTCAATAACGCTGACGTGCTGTTCGTGACCGATATTTATGCCGCGAGCGAGCCGCCGATCGACGGCGTCGATGCGGAAATTCTGACACGGCGCATCAAGAGCTATGGCCACAAGAACGCGGAATATATTGGCGCATTGGAAAACGCTGCGGCGATGATGGCTGAAGCCGTTCGTGACGGAGATTTGGTGATTACGCTCGGTGCTGGGTCCGTGCATCGCTCAGGTGATCAGTTGCTCGCGCTGTTGCGCGGCGAAACTGTGCCGCCTTCGCAAAGTTAGACAAATGGTTTTGGCTGAAGACAAAACAACCCGCGATGAGACGATCGAACAGATTGCGAAGCAAGTCGGCGTACGTGCGGAACGCGGACGTCGATTCGCCGAACTCACCAGCTTGCGCGTTGGCGGGTCGATCGATTGGGTGATGTCGCCGAACTCTGAAGAGCAGGCGGCGGCGCTGGTCGGCGCATTTGAGCAAAACGACATCGCCTGGCGGCCCCTGGGATCGGGCAGCAACGTCCTGGCAGATGACGGCGAGCATCATTACGTGATTGTCAGCTTGAAAGAACTGAAGAGTGATCCGGTGTTCGACGGCGAACGAGTTTCGGTCAGCGCGGGCTACTCGTTGCCACGCTTGTGCGTCGATGCGGCGCGACAGGGACTATCGGGGATTGAAGGGCTGAGTGGAATTCCCGGAACCGTCGGCGGCGCGCTGTGGATGAATGCCGGTGCTTACGAACAAGAGATCGGAACGGTCGTTGAGACTGTTCGTGTCGCGCGCGATGGTCGAGTCACCGCCATTCCCGGCACCGAAGTGCAATGGAACTATCGCCACACCTCTTTTCGCGAAGGCGAATTGCTGTTGGGCGCGACGTTGCGTCTGCAGCACGACGACCTTGAAAAAATCCGCGGGCGCATGGAGAAGGCGAAGGGCCAGCGGATGGCGACGCAGCCGCACGGCACGCGTTCCGCTGGGTGCTTCTTCAAGAATGCCCCGTCGAGTCCCGTCGGCACAGGCAAAATGATTGATGAGCTCGGGATGAAAGGAACGCGTAAAGGCGGCGCAGTCGTCTCTGAAAAACATGCGAACTTCATCGTTACTGAAGGGGAAGAGGCGACAGCTGCCGACACTTTGGCGCTCGCCGAAGAAATTCGCGAACGCGTTAAGCGCGAACATGGCATCGATTTGGAATATGAAGTCGAACTGTGGAGTTCAAAGTAGCCCAGGCTGCCAGCCTGTGCTTTCGAGATAGCAGCACGTCAGGCTGCTTTACAACTCATGAAAGAACAAGTCATCGCATCACGTCCTGCTCGGCGCGGCGCACCATCAGGAAAAGGCAGTCAACGGCCTGCGCGTCGCGACGGTAAAGAACCATCGCGATTTTCTGCTCGCTCGTTGCTTGCCTATGTTCCAACGGCGATGAAGATCGCGTTCGGCGTTCTCGCGGTGATCGGATTGGCAATCAGCTATCGCGCGGCGTCTTCGGCATCGCTGTTTCAGGTGCGCGCGGTCGAAGTTGTCGGAACGTCACGCACCTCCGCGGAAGAGATTGAAGGTCTCGTGCGCCGTACAGTTTCACGCACGGGTGTGTGGCGCGCTGAGTTGCCGGCCTTAAGCGCAGAGATCGGCAGGTTGCCGGGCGTTCGGCGCGCAGTGGTTACGCGGGTCTTACCCGACCGGTTGCGCGTCCGCATCACCGAGCGCGTGCCGCTCGCTGTTATTCGCAACGCCGCCGGCCATTTTGTGTGGGTTGACGATGAAGGCGTCACGCTGAGCCAGATGAAATCGACAGACCAGATGCCGCCATTTTTCATCATTGGTTGGAATGAGGATGGCACGAACGAAGCACGCGAAGGAAATGCAGAGCGCGTCAAGAAATACCAGGAAGCGTTGCGCGAATGGCAGGCCGCAAACGTCGCGGATCGAGTCAGCGAAATTAACCTATTCGATGTTCGAGATGTTCGCGCGCAACTTACCGGGGACGATTCGCAAATTGAAGTGCGCGTTGGCGCGCAGGAATTGGGCAGTCGGTTAAAGGCGGCGCTCGAGGAACTCGATCGTTACAAACAAGCAGGGCGGGCGAGCCTGATCACGTACGTTGACTTTACCGGCAATAACGTCGTTTTGGGATACAGCTCCGGCGATAGTGGCAGGGCTGATGAAAACAACGCCGAGGCAGTTTCAGATCGAACGACGGCAACGACACGTGATTCAGGCAAACCAACCGTAGTCGTGGCCAAGAAGCGGACTGAGGCGAAGCCGGCAAGCGACAACAAACGTAAGCCGACGGCCCGCGACCAGAAGACAGCACACGCCAATCAATCACGCGTGCGCTGATACCGAGACATGGCGAAACGATCAACGCATACCATCGGACTCGACATCGGCACCAGTCGTGTGACGTGCATTGTCGCGGCGCCCGGCGAAGATGGCTTGTTGTCGGTTCTCGGCACAGGTGAATCCGACTCGCGTGGTCTGCGTAAAGGAGTCATCGTAAATCCTGAAGCCGCCGTCGAATCCATTCGTAAGGCGGTCGAAGAGGCTGAGCGTATGAGCGGGGTGCAAGCGCAGGAAGTGGCGATTAATCTCGCCGGCTCGCACATCATGGGTTTTAACGGGCAGGCCATTGTCGCCGTTTCCAGCCGGGAGCACGAAATCTCCGCGGAAGACGTACGCCGCGCGATTGATTCAGCCTGTGCCATTCAGCTCCCCGCAGGTCGCGAGATTGTCGATCGTTTACCGCAGGAATTCATCGTTGACGATCAGGACGGGATTAACGATCCGATTGGAATGACGGGCGCGCGCCTGGCAGTGAAAGTTCACATCGTCACCAGTCCGGTGACTGCTCGACAAAATGCAATTAACGCGGTGAATCGCGCGGGTTTGATTGTCGAGGACATGGTCCTGGAGCAACTCGCCGCAGCCGAGGCGAGCTTGACCGAAGACGACAAGGAATACGGCGCGGCGCTCGTTGATATTGGCGCTGAAACCACCGGTCTCTGTGTCTATCAGCGTGGCGCGGTGCAACACACGGCGGTATTTCCTCTCGGTGGGTCGCACTTTACAAACGACATCGCGTTCGGCCTGCGCACGCCAATTCCCGAAGCGGAAAAAATAAAACGAATTTTCGGTTGCGCATCCAGCGCGTCACTTAGTGATGCAATGCGCAGCGAGATGGTTGATGTTCCCTCAGTTGGCGGACGCGCACCGCGACAGCTTTCACGACAGATTCTGTGTGACATCTTGCAGCCGCGCGCCGAAGAGGTGCTGTTGCACGTCGCTGATGAATTGAAGGACTCGAACTGGACGCGCCAGTTGTCGAGCGGGGTGGTGCTGACAGGTGGGGGTGCATTGCTCGAGGGAATGGTTGAAGTCGCGGAGCAGGTTTTCGATGCGCCGGTGCGCATCGGCTATCCGGAGCGCGACCGTTTCGGTGGTTTGGTTGAAGACATTCGTAGTCCCGCTTGGGCAGCGGCTGCGGGTCTCGCGTTGGTCTCGCAACGCGCGCATGTGGTCGAACAACGTGCGATGGCGGCGAAGCGTGGCGGTTCGGGGCGCCTGACGCATTTCGTTTCCAAGTTTCGCGATCGATTTAGTAGTAGTATTTTCTGACTAAGTATTGTATGCTGCGGCCCCGTCAACACAAGATATTGGCCGCAATATTTTGAGTCTAGTGTCGCAGCCAACCCAAAATAGACGAAAGAGGCAATGGAAGCCTTCCCGGTTTGGAAGAGAGGAAGCAAGCATGACACCTGAGGCAAATCAAACTCACAATTCGACTTCGCCGTCCGGCCGAAGCATTAACATCTTCATAGACGACGAGCCTCCCATCACCGGGGCGCGTATCAAAGTCATCGGCGTGGGCGGCGGCGGCGGCAATGCCGTGAATCGAATGATCAATGCGGGCATTGAGGGTATCGAATTCGTGGTGGCGAATACTGATTTGCAGGCGTTAAAGCGTTCGCACGCGCCCGTGAAAATTCAGTTGGGTGGCCGCCTCACAAAAGGTCTCGGCGCGGGAGCGGATCCCGAAGTTGGTCGGCAAGCTGCGCTCGAAGACACGGACAAGATTATCGAAGTGTTGGAAGGGTCCGACATGGTCTTCGTGACGACGGGTCTCGGCGGCGGCACAGGCACTGGCGGTGCTCCAATTGTCGCGTCTTTGGCGACGGAGCTGGGGGCGCTTACCGTCGCTGTCGTCACGAAACCTTTTCTATTTGAAGGGCGCCGGCGCCTGGAACAGGCCGAGCAAGGACTCCGTGAATTGCACGAGTCAGTGGACACGGTCATCACTATTCCGAATGAGAGACTTTTTGCAGCAGTCTCGCAGACAGCATCGATTGGTGAGGCCTTCAAGGCTGCGGACGACGTGCTGCGGCAGGCAGTGCAGGGCATCAGCGATCTAATTACGGTGCCTGGCTTTATCAATCTCGATTTCGCCGACGTGCGTACCATCATGCAGGGCATGGGCATGGCGCTGATGGGCACTGGTTACGCGCGCGGAGAGAACCGCGCAATTGAAGCAACGCAGGAAGCGATCTCTTCGCCGCTACTTGAAGAAGCGTCGATTAAAGGCGCCAAGGGTGTGCTTATCAACATTACCGGCGGTCCGGATCTCACCTTGTACGAAGTGAACGAAGCGGCAACAATCGTGCGTCAGGAAGCTGATGACGACGCGAACATTATTTTCGGTCACGTGGTAGATGAAACGATGGCCGACGCAATGAAGATCACGGTGATCGCGACGGGCTTCAGTCGCCAGCCAATGACGGCCGCAATTGGAGCGGGCGCTACGATGCCTGTGACCACGGCTCCTCGACATGAACCGCCAACCCCTGACTTTGGTCTCGGTTCAAGACGTTCGGAGGATTTGGACGTTCCGACATTCATTCGCAAGAAAGCAGATTGAGATAGAGCCAACCCTCGCTCGCCAATAAAGCATCCGCACTATCAGTGCATTTTGCGTTTTCCACGGTGGTCGTGTAGCATGACGCGCAATCCCTAACGCAATTCCGTACGGGTCAATGCGCACTCTCCCTGGAAGGCCGCAGCCTGCGACTGTGGGCTTCGGACACGCCACGCTTCAGGCGGGAACGCATTTTTATTCCGGGCGCGTACGCGCTCAAACGTAATCATTTGGAGGCGTATTGTGAATCGCAAACTTATTCGAACCACTTTGGCTGACGTCAAAGCGCGGCGGGACGTAATTCCGCAACAAAACCGAAATCCCGAGCAAGGCGGAGGACGGCCGGGCGGCATGCCTCAGCGGCCAGGGCAGCAACCGATGCAGATGCGCAAGCGGCAGCCACCGCCAACCGAAACTCACGCAGAGATTTATTACTACAAGAAACAGATCGATGCGCACACACCGATGGTAATGGTGCTGCAGGATGGTGAGGAAATCGAAGGCACGATCGAGTGGTACGATCGCGGGGCACTAAAGATTAATCGAAGGTCCGCGCCCAACTTGCTGGTGCTGAAACGGAACATTAAATACATGTACAAAGCGGAAGAGCGCGTCGGTAAAGTCGACTCGGAAGAGCGAACTGAGGCGCACGGCGATGACGATACGTCTGAGCCTGCTTTCGAAAACTAGTTCGTAACGCAATCATTCGCGCCGATGGGAAATTCGCGGGCTGAATCACAGTACACGTCCTCAGCCAAATCGAAGCCTCGCATTGGGATAACCATGGGCGATCCGGCAGGCATCGGCCCTGAAGTTGTCCTCAAGGCCGTTGCGGAAGAAGAAGTCCGCAGTTCTTGTACTCCCATCATCATCGGAAATGCGGAAGTCCTCGCGCACAACGCGAGGACTTTGGATTTACAGTGCGGCTACGCAATCGTCCGGCAGGGCGAACCTCTTCCCTCTGATTCCGACAATCCGATCATCTTTCATCTGGATAACCTCAACGGCTTTGTTGAGCCGGGAATCGAATCAGGCGCCGCAGGAAAAGCGGCTGCGAGCTACATCGAAGCGGCCGTGAGGCTCTGCGCGGCAGGCGAGATCGATGCGATCTCTACCGCGCCCATCAACAAGCGCGCGCTGTTCCTCGGTGGTTACAGCTTCCCGGGTCACACAGAATTCCTGGCAGCTTTAACCGCGACCGAAGAATACGCGATGGGTTTCCTGGCGGCGAATTTGCGCATCGTGCTTTTGTCTACTCATGTGCCGCTGGCCCAGGCGATTCGCATGGTGACCAGGGAGAGGATCGAAAAAACGATTCGTCTGGCGGATCGCGAACTGCATCGCTGGGGAATAGAACGGCCGCGCATCGCCGTGGCGGCGCTAAATCCGCACGGAGCGGAAGGCGGTCTGTTTGGAATTGAGGAAGTGTCCGAGATGGTTCCGGCGATCGAATCATGTCGAGTTACTGACGGCATCAACGTTCGCGGTCCGTATTCAGCCGACACAATTTACCTGCGTGCGTCACGCGGTGAGTTCGACGCCGTCATCGCGTGTTATCATGACCAAGCGATGATTCCGGTGAAGTGCCTTTCATTCGGAGAAGCCGTAAATGTGACGCTGGGATTGCCATTCATTCGCACGTCCGTCGATCACGGCACCGCGTTCGACATCGCAGGCAAGGGACTCGCCGAACACTCGAGCATGGTCGCCGCTATCAAGCTTGCCGCCGAACTATCATTGAAATCCGGAGAATCAAACCGAGCAGTCGAGGCGGCTTAGCGCCGTATTGGTTGAGAGGGAATCTGCTTTCGAATCATGACGAACAACCCAGATAAAGAATCCAAGGGACGCATCCTCGTCGCGGATGACGACCCGGCTATTTTGCGTCTCGTCAGCACGATCCTTGAAAAGGAAGGCTTCACAGTAGTGACCGCTCGCGATGGTCGTGAGGCCTACAAAACGCTGCAATCCGATTCAGACTTTACTGCAGCTGTTTTAGATGTGGTGATGCCGCACATCACCGGACCCGAACTTGTTCGGCACATGCGCACCGAAAAAAGGTTCATGAAAATTCCGGTGATGATGATGACCGCCGAACAAGATCCGAAGCTCTCGTCCGACAGCTTCGCCGCCGGTGCGGTAGTTTTTTTGCCGAAGCCATTTACCACGACACAGCTCCACACAATGCTGCGCATGCTCGTGAGCAAAGCGGGCAAGTAGGTGACTAATGCGAAGCTAATCAGGGTGTTTCAGGGGGCTTATGGCCCGCCTCTTGTTTTCAGGAGACTACTCATGTTGAAGAAGCGAAGTTTCGTCGTTGTTTTCTCTTTGATCTGCGTAACGGCTGTGTCCTTGATCGTTGCTCGCACGCAAGCCGCCGGAGACCTTTCGCCGAAGGAAGCACGAAAACTGATTGCACGGATGGCCGGCATTAACCTGCCGTCGGATGCGGTGCGGATAAAGAGCGTTTCTTCGCTCGGAAACTCTGCGGTCGTAGTCGCACAGGTCGAGACTGCGTTTCGCTTCGTTAACGAAAACGACAAATGGCGCGTGGCCGAGATTCGTACCGGCGACCGAAACTGGGAGGATGTGGAATCGCTGGTGCGCGCTTTGAACGCGGAAAAGACTTCGCGCGTGCGCGCGGAACTGGAAACGATTGCCATCGCGCTCGAGGCTTTCAAACGGGAGCGCGGCTCGTACGTCGAATCGAAAAGCGAGGCCCAGCTCATCGACTTCCTTAGCCCGCACTACCTCGCGCGCGCAATTCGCGTCGATGCCTGGGATCGGCCTTACGAGTACGAAGGGACGCGAAACTCGTTTGTTTTGCGTTCGGGAGGCCCTGATCGCAAGCCCAATACGGCGGACGACATTACCAGAAGTGGCTCTGGCCATTAATTAAAAGCCCCCGCATTGGCCGTTTATGGGCCCCCGCTGGAACAAAACTCTTGACGCAGTTTTCGGGCGAATGCTAGCTTCAATCAGCGGTCTTGCCCGCCGCCCCAATTGTTTTACCGAATTCGGAGCGCCCTCTCGTGATTCCTGGACGAACCCTACTGCTCGCTGACGATTCCGTAGCCATTCAAAAAGTTATCGACCTCACGTTTACGGACGAAGGCATGCAGGTCATTACAACGGGTGATGGCCGGGACGCTCTGGAAAAACTAAATCAGTCGAGGCCCGACGTGGTCCTCGCTGATATCTTCATGCCGGGTGTCGATGGTTACGAACTGTGCAGATTCATCAAGCAAAGCGAGCAATTTCGCAACGTGCCGGTCATGCTTCTGGTCGGCTCGTTCGAACCTTTTGATCAAGCCGAAGCGAGACGCGCAGGCGCGGATGACGTTGTGACAAAGCCATTCCAATCGATTCGTGATTTGGTGAGCCGCGTTGGCTCTCTGGTGAACCGTACGCATCCGCATGCCCCACCTGAATCACGGGGTGATGATTCTACTTTTGCCGTCGACTCCTCGAGCACGGACGAGATGCCACAAGATCAATACGCAGCATCAGCAATGAATCAGGAAACGGTAGCAGTGAACGAGGCGGACGCTGTCGATCAAGCGCCTAGAGTTTTCGTGGAAGCGGCCGTAATGGAGACCTCCGAGATGGGCGCGGAATCCGAGCACACGTGCCCGCCCGACATCGAACTTCAGACCGCGGACACTCAACAGCTGGCGCCGGTGATTTTGGCTCGCGAAGAAGACTCAGAAACTATTGATGTCGAAATCCTGCCAGAGGCGCAAAGCGGGGACAGTGCTTACGACAGCGGTGATGTTGTCACCGTTGGTGAATTTCAGCCGGACCAGCTGGTGAGCGAGGAGATCGCGGCCGCGCCGGCTTTCGACGATGATGGCGTTTTGGATTTGGGCGATGTTGATAGTTTCCCAAGTTCAGACGTAACAGACGATTTCGAACTCGATGTCGACGTTGCGCCGGTGCCGTTCCTGAGCGCGTCGACAATGACGGCTGGTGAAGGCGCGCCGGTTGAGGTTGCACACCCTTATGAAGCCACCCTGGAAAGTGCAGCCGTTCCAACCGAACAAGCGGTCAGCGAACCGGCTCGATTAGTCGAAAGTTATCGAGCGTCGGAGTTCAGCAAGGATGATCTTTCGCCGGCGGCCATCGAAGCGATCTCTCGCCGCGTCGTCGAACAGCTTTCAGACAAAGTCGTTCGTGAGATTGCATGGGAAGTTGTGCCTGAACTCTCGGAGTTGCTGATTAAGAAACGGCTGGAAGATCAAAGGTAATTCTGACTTAGCGTAGCGTTTAGAGGCGGGCATTGCCCGCCTTTTTAGTTTTCGGCGTTCGGAAAGCTGCGCTTGCTGATTTACAATCGACTAAACTGGCTGGCACGTCAGCGCGTAAAGATTTGCAAATGATCGAGATCCCCAAAACCTACGACCCGAAGGAAGCCGAGCGCCATCATTACGCACGGTGGGAGGAGCGCGGCTATTTCGCTCCGGAAATCAATAAAGATCCCAAGGCTCCGGTGTTCTGCATTGTGATTCCACCGCCGAATGTGACCGGTTCGCTGCACATGGGACACGCACTCCAGCACACAATGATGGACATCATGACGCGGCACAAGCGGATGCTTGGTTTTCGCACATTGTGGCTGCCAGGAATGGATCATGCCGGGATCTCAACGCAATTGATGGTGACGCGTGAGCTCAAGAAAGAAGGATTGACGCGTCACGATCTCGGGCGCGAGAAATTTGTCGAGCGGGTTTGGAAGTGGAAGGAAGAGTATGGCGGGCAGATTCTGAATCAACTCAGGCGCGAAGGCGCTTCGGTCGATTGGTCGCGGTTCAAGTTCACGATGGATGAAGACCTGTCGCGCGCGGTGCGTGAAGACTTCGTCCGGCTGTACGAAGAAGGATTGATTTACCGTGGCAATCGCATCGTCAATTGGTGTCCCAACGATCAGACGGTGCTTTCGGACCTGGAAGTATTGCGGGAACCGCAAAAGGGCAAGCTCTATTACTTGCGTTATCCATTTAAGAACCGCGACGGAGCGATTGTGGTCGCAACCACGCGCCCCGAGACGATGCTGGGCGACACCGCGGTGGCGGTGAATCCGAAGGACGAACGCTATGCTTCATTGGTCGGTGAAACGTTGGTTCTGCCGATTGTGAATCGCGACATCCCCGTAATCGCAGACGAGTCTGTTGAATCAGAGTTTGGGACAGGGGCCGTCAAAATAACGCCTGCCCACGATCCAAGCGACTACGAAATGGGCATTCGCCACGATCTCGCGCAGGTGAATATCATCGACCGGTTCGCGCGGATGACTGAAGACGCCGGAGCAGATTTCGTTGGTCTCGATCGTTACAAGGCGCGCGAACTCGTAATCGAGAAGTTCGAAGCCTCAGGTTTGCTCGAGCAGGTTATCGATTACGAATTCTCGATTTCAAAATGCGAGCGATGCAAGACTGTAATCGAACCGCTGATTTCGACGCAGTGGTTTTGTCGGATGGAGCAATTGCGCGATCTGGCGCTCGATAAGCTTCGCCAGGATGCCAAACCGCGATTTGTTCCGCAGGTGCCTTACGAAAAGGTTTACGCTGATTGGCTTGAGAACCTGCGCGACTGGACGATCTCGCGTCAGCTTTGGTGGGGACATCAGATTCCTGCCTGGTACACAGAAGAGGGGGATGTCTTTGTCGCATGTAATCGCGAACAAGCCGAAGCTAAGGCGGGGACGAGCGATCTCACGCAGGATGAAGACGTGCTCGACACTTGGTTTTCGTCAGCGCTCTGGCCGTTTTCGACGCTAGGTTGGCCAGACAAGACAGCTGATCTCAAGACGTTCTATCCCACGTCAGTCCTCGTCACGGCGCGCGACATTATTTTTCTCTGGGTCTCGCGCATGATGATGACGGGCTTGAAATTCATGGGCGAAGAGGCGTTTGCGGACGTCTATGTTACCGGCACAATCCTCGACAAGCACGGCCAGCGAATGTCGAAGACAAAAGGGAACGGTGTGGATCCGCTCGCAGTCTTTGACAAATATGGTGTCGACGCTACGCGTCTGACGCTGGCCCAGGTCGGATCCACCGACACGCGCTGGAACGAAAAGCAGGTCGAGTCGTATCGGAACTTCGCAAATAAGATTTGGAATGCCGCGCGATTCTGTCTGATGAATTCAGAGGGAGCCGCGCAAGTTGATGACGCGTTCGCGGATCGCGCAAATCTGCCCCTGCACGATCGCTGGATCTTGTCTCGACTGAACAAGACGGCAGAGGCGGTGAATCAGCAAATCAACAATTACGATTTTCATGCCGCGGTCCAGGAGCTTTATCACTTTTTCTGGGATGACTTTTGCGATTGGTACATTGAACTTTCGAAATCGACAGTGACGGCGGAGGGCACATCACCAAATCGCGATATCGCGCGCGCGCGTTTGATTTCAATTCTCGAACAAGCGTTGCGTTTGTTGCATCCGTTCATGCCGTATTTGACTGAAGAGCTTTGGCAGAAGCTACCGGTCAGTCACGCTTCAAAGTTGAACCCGGCTTATGCCGGCGCGGAACCTACAATCATGTTGGCATCATTTCCGCGCGCCGACGCGTCCCTGATTGATGAGAGCGCTGAGGCGGCGATGCAAGCCGTCATCGATCTGATTTCTCGGGTGCGAAATATTCGTTCCGAGATGAATATTAAGCCTGGTGATCGAATCGAATTGATCATTGCGGCGAAAGCGAACTTGAAATCCGTCTTTTCCGACAGCACGGATCAGATTGCGCGTTTGACGCGCGCGAAAGAAATCTCGATCGACGGCACCTCCGAGACGCCAAAGGCAGCAGCGCGCGCAGTGCTTGCCGGCGGGGCGGAAGTTGCGGTGCCGCTTGCAGGGTTAATCGATTTCGCGCAAGAGCGTCTGCGACTATCGCGCGAGAAAGAGAAGCTGCAGAAAGAAGCGGCTAAACTCGACGCGCAACTCGGCAACGCGGACTTTGTGCAGCGAGCGCCCGCGGATAAGGTCGAAGAGTTGCGTGCGCGAGTCACCGACATTGCGCAACGCAATGCGGCGTTGGATCAAATGCTGGAGGCGCTCTCGTGAACTGGCTGGATGAAGGTGCACTGTACTCAAGCATAGGGCTATTCCTGCGCGAAGATCTTGGTCGCGGCGATATCACGACGCAGACAGTCTTGTCGCGCAATGTGCGCGCAAAAGGAAGATTTGTTGCCGGCGAAAAAATGGTTGTGGCGGGATTGGAAGCGGCCGAAGAGGTCTTCGTCACGCTCGATCCGCAACAACAGATTGAAGCGTTTACGGCCGATGGAGAAGAAGTCGAATCCGGCAAAGTAATCGCGCGAACGAGCGGCTTCGCGGACGTGCTGCTGGCCGGAGAGCGCGTCGCTCTGAACCTGCTTCAGCACTTATCAGGTGTGGCCACGCGCACACGTGAATTCGTCAGGGCTGTCGACGGCACGCAGGCGAAGATCGCGGACACCCGTAAAACCACGCCCGGTCTGCGAATGCTGGAAAAGTACGCCGTGCTTCTTGGAGGTGGCGTTAACAGTCGCTACGGATTGGACGATGGCGTCTTTATCAAGGGAAACCACGCCGCTTTGGCCGGTGGAGTTGGAACTGCGGTGAAGTCGACGCGTGAAAAGATTGGCCACTTGCACAAGATTGAAGTGGAAGTAACAAATGACCGTGACGTGAAAGAAGCGCTAGATAACCGCGTGGACGCAATTTCAATTAGAGCAACTGACGTGTCGCAGATTTCGCATTTGATTGCGATGGCTCGTGAACAGTCGTCAACTGCGGCAATTGTGATTGGCGGGCCGATAACAATTGAGAGTGCGCGTGCGTTTGCAGAAGCTGGCGCCGATTTGATTCGCGTCGATTCTTTGACGCAGTCGGTGCGGGCCATGGACATCAGTTTCCAGATTCAGGCGGGGTGATACAGAGCCGCGAACGGTAGTGAGCGGGTTGAAGACGCAAGCTACGCAGATTGAATCCCTAGCCCGCTCACTACCGTTCGCGGTTCTGCAAGAGCATCGTAACGGGTCTTCGTTGCATCACTGTTTTAGGGAGTTAGTTATGTCGTCAAAATCAATTCGTCGTTTCGTCGTGATTGTGCTTGCCATTTGCCTGATTGGCCTGTTCCTGGCTGACTCGAGCGCCCAAAAACGAAAGCGCAAATCGCGGACGCGCCGCCCTTCGACGCCGCGCATTACCAATCCTGCGATTTATGAACCGCCCGGGAATGACAATGCGAACGACAACAGCAACTCACCGGCTTCCGAAGCCACCACGAATGCGAACGCAGATCCGGAGGCGATGAAACAGACAATCCGGGACCTGTCGTCCCAGGTCAATCAGCTCAACACCAAGATTAGTTCGATGGAGCAGTCGCAGCGGACGCTGGTCGATCTCGAGCGGCTGTCGCGCGCCGAGCAGCGATCCGCCGATCTGTGGAAGCAGTTACGCGAAGTCGAAGGACAACAGGCCGACCTTCAGTCGCGTCTGGAAGAGATTGACTACAACCTAAGGCCGGAAAACATCGACCGCGCGGTGGCGGGATTTGGATCGATGCGACCCGAAGAACTGCGCGAGCAGCGCCGTAAATCGCTCGAGAACGAGAAGCTTCGGATTCAGAAGCAACTTGATCAGCTCGCTGCGGACCATTCGCGGCTGGAGATGGCGATCGCGGGTGCGGATGCTGACGTGGAACGAATTCGCAAACGTCTCGACGCGGCAGATCAGGCTGCGCTTGAAAATTCAAAGACCGCCACACAGTCAGAAGGCGCCGCGCCTGCGCCGACACCGACGCCGACGCCGTTTTAGGACCGGCCGACATCCTGTTGGCGGGGCTGCGAGCATAGCGGCTCGCGAAATGCCGGCAAAGATGCCGGCAACCCGCATGCTGCATGCGTGCGCTCTAAACAAAGATGGGAACCATCGCTACACATGATCTCTATGAATTGATCGGCGACGCGAATGCGCGTGGCGAGCGCGTGGTTGTGGCCACGGTTGCCGAGACGCGCGGTTCGACGCCGCAACGTCGCGGCGCCAAAATGCTGTTCTTCGAAAGCGGAGAGACGGCGGGAACCGTCGGGGGCGGGTGTGTCGAAGCAGAAGTTTGGGCGGAAGCACGTGAAGCTCTGCGCACCGGAAACGCAGCATTGCATCACTTCCTGTTAACCGCCGATGAAGCCAGCGAAGAAGGAATGGTCTGCGGCGGGACGATGGATATTTTTATCGATGTGTGGGAACACGAGTGAATCGTAAATCGTAAATGATGAATAGATGTTTAATCGTCAGGTGAAGTTAGACGATAAGCCATCTATTTACGATTCACGATTTACTATTTACCAGCTCATGGATTCGTTCGTCGAAAACTACAAAGCCAAGCATCAGCACCCACTGAACAAACTGTGTCACGCTTTTGGCATTCCGATGATTACGATTTCGTGGCCGCTTTTCTTTTTCAATTGGCGCATCGCGCTGGCGCTTTTCATCGGCGGCTGGGTTCTGCAATTCGTAGGTCATGCGATTGAGGGAAATCAGCCCGCTTTCTTTCAGAATCCGATTTACTTCTTGATCGGCCCGTGGTGGCTGGTTCGCCGCGCCTTTGAAGCTGTCGGACTTCTCAAACCTTCGGTATCCAAATAGACTCTTCCGCGCACCGTCCGGTCTGTATCGATGCCAACCAGCACGGAACTCACGAATCGAATCAGCGAGATTCTCGACCGCGGAAAAACTGCGGCTTTATTAACAATCGTCGAATCAAGTACGAGTAAAGCGCCGGTCGGCGCCAAAATGACGGTGTCAGATGACGGCGAGACATTTGGCAGCTTCGGCGATGAAACCTTGGACAAATACGTGGGACGAGAGGCGGATGCGTTTCTAAAATCGCGCGCGGCGACCAAAATACTTCTAACATCGACACCAGATTCCGAAAAAGAAAGTTCGCCCGCCACAAAGATCCTGTTTGAAAGAATTGAACCTGAACCCCGGCTGGTGATTGCTGGCGCGGGACATGTGGGCGCATCGTTGGCGCGGTTCGCCGCGATCGCCGGTTTCCGCGTGACTTTGATCGACGACCGTGCTGAATTCGTAGATCAGAAGCTTTTTCCGGCGCCGCGCGAAGAATCGATCGAGTTAGTAAAGGCTCATGACTGGCAGGAATCATTGCGTCGCGCGATTGGCAGTGGAAAGGGTGTGTCCGTCGCCATTGTGACGCGCGGTCACAAGCAGGATGAAGAATGCCTCCGCGCAACGCTTACCGCGAAGCCTGACTACGTCGGAATGATTGGCAGTAAACGCCGGACGAATATCGTTCTCGAAAAGCTGCGCGAAGAAAAGGCCGAGGACACCGAGTTGAAAAGAGTACGCGCGCCGATCGGGTTGGACATCGGCGCGGTTTCCCCGGAAGAAGTCGCCCTAGCCATCCTCGCCGAAATAATCGCAGAAAGACACGGTGGAACCGGGGCTCCTTTGTCGAACTGGAGGCGGCGTTAGTTTCTCGTTCGTAAATACTCTGCCGGCAGTGGCGTCTTGTCGTCTTCGCCCTGCCAAAAGATCGTCACGACCCACCATCGTTTTCCGTCATTCATCAACTGAATGCTGTTGATGCCCCGCGCGAACGGCTTTTCGTCTTCAGCCTTGTGACGTGACTCGTACGTGCTGAAGAGATGTGCGATGTTGCCGAAACTTTCGGTGCGGCGAGAAATCTCGCGCTCGAAAAATCCGTTCTGTTCGAGTAGGGGCGCCGAGCGGGTGATGTACTCCTCGGGCGTGCGTACGCGCGAAGCGACTTCACCGGTTTGAGGGTTACGACCGGTGGGAATCAGACGTGCTCCAGGAACGAACAACGATCGGAAGCGATCCCAATTTCGCTTCTGACCGGCTGGGCCGGAAATGACGTCGTATAGCGCAGCGACAATTGAATCCATTGTGGCGACGTCCTTCGGATCGGCGGCCGGTGTCTGTGTTGTTGCCGAGGCCGCGGGCGTTTGAGGAGCTGACGACGCTGCGGGTGCTTGCGACGGCGTTGTTGGTTGCGCAGTACTCGGCGCGCCCATCCGCGGCAATGACGCCGGCGGAGCTGGCGGCGGGGTGATAGGCGCTGGAGCAGGCGTTTGCGCCTGAGCCGTCATGATCGCTCCAGCGCTGGAAGCTAAAAGCAAGGCCGTGTGGTAAATGATCCTTCTCAACGTCATTTTTTGCGCTCCCCGATAAGCCTGATGATGTCGTGATTAAAGCATGACTATATCGGCACAACAAAGCCATCGCATTCCATCCTCCGAGTTTTGCGCGAGTGCCTGCGCGATGTTATTAAACTATTCATGTCTGCCCCACTTGAAATCCGAAAGGAACGGCAGCGTGGCCTCAGCGAGATGTTTCGCGCGCTGCGTTATCGCAATTTTCTTCTTTTCTGGTCGGGAGCTTTCCTCTCAAACACCGGAACATGGATGCAAGCCGTCGCGCAGGGCTGGCTTGTGCTGGAGCTTTCGAACTCTCCGCTATGGCTGGGCGTCGATGCATTCATGTCGACCGCGCCAGGTTTGGTCTTCACATTAGTTGGCGGTGTCTTTGCGGACCTGATTGATCGGCGCAAGCTCTTGATCTATTCGCAAATCGTCGCGGGCATCACGGCTCTCGTGCTGGGAACATTGGTGGTGACCGGCGTGGTCAAAGTCTGGATGATTCTCGGGCTCTCGTTCGTTACCGGCTGCTGCATGTCGATTGCCGGGCCATCGTACATGGCGCTGGTGTTCGATCTGGTAGGCAGGGAAGACCTGGCGAATGCGATCGCATTGAACTCAACGCAGTTCCAGTTAGCGCGCGCGTTAGGTCCAGTGGCGGCCGGAATTGGTTTTAAAGTATTCGGACTGGCGGGATGCTTCTTCGCGAACGGGATTTCATTTGCAGCCGTAGTCGCAGGGTTGGCAATGGTGCGTTATGACGAGACATTGAACCCGCGCAAGGCTGTTGAGGAATCCGCGCGCGCCAAGTTTTTCGAGAACCTGCGCGAGGGCTTTCGCTATGTAGCAAGCACGAGACGAATTTCAACGTTGCTACTCATCTGTGCCGTGACGAGTTTATTTGGCGCGCCTTACATTGCGATGTCGCCGGTGTTCGCACGCGACGTCTTGCATCTGGGTGAAACCGGACTCGCCCTGTTGATGGGAACGGCTGGCGCCGGAGCATTATTCGGGGCGCTTTTCCTGGCCTATCTCGGCGATTTCCGCCACAAAGGATGGTTTGTGCTGGGCGGCGATCTAGGCTTCGCTCTCTGCTTGATCGGATTCGCTCTTTCCACGCACGTTGTAGTTTCCATAATCTTTCTGTTTGCACTCGGATTCGGGATCGTATGTTCGGTAGCGGTCACCAACACCCTCTTGCAGAAGCTGGTCACCGACGAAATGCGCGGCCGCGTCATGAGCATGTTTATGCTTTCGTTTATTGGGGCGATGCCAATCGGCAACTTGATTGCCGGAGCAGCCTCCCACCGCTTTGGCGCGCCACGCACACTTGCGGCAGGAGGAATCGTGATCACGATTTTTGTCGCGCTGGTTACGTGGCGCCGGCCACGCCTGCGGCAACTGTGATCGCGCTTTTGTCGGGAGCGCGTTTTATGCAACACTCGTTGTCGTGAAATCGATGACACGGGCAATTTTAAGCTTGGCTGCGACTGGTGTGTTTGCCTACGCCTGCGCGATTGCAATCGCGCAGAGCGGTTGGAATGTTTCGCGCCTTACTTCGAGCGGTCGCGACCTGAACACCGTTTACTTTTCGGATTCAAAGCGTGGTTGGATCGGCGGAGATGAAGGGTTTCTAACGCACACGGAAGATGGTGGGGCATCCTGGGTCGAGCAACGAATAGACACAAAACACCACGCGATCAACGATATTTACTTCGCCAACAAAGAAGTCGGGTTCGCTTTGGCGGGCGACATGATCTTTCGCAGCGGCGACGGCGGCCGCTCCTGGCAAGAGTCCTACAAGATTTCACCGACCGCGGTCCGCGGCGCTACGGCCGAGCTTTATAGCCTGCGATTCAACGGCAAAAAGAAAGGTTGGGTGGTTGGCTCCCTGGCCCGCGGCGACACCGTAATTGGGAGCGTACTCGCGATCACTCGCGACAGCGGAACAACGTGGCAAATGTTGGAAGCTGGCACCCAGCAGGAGCTGATTCACATCGACTTTGTTGACGACGAGCGCGGCTGGATTGTCGGCGCGGGCGGCGCGATTCTGCATACTGAAGATGCAGGCGAAACCTGGAAGCGTCAGGAGTCTGGAGTATCGGAAACGCTCTATCATGTCGATTTTCGCAACAGTAAGCAGGGAATTGCCGTCGGCGAACGAGGCACGATCCTGAGTACTGAAGACGCCGGTCAGACTTGGACCAAGGTATTTTCACCAGCGCGCGCGACGCTGCTCAGCGTGCAATTTGTGAGCGAGGACAACGTCTGGATTGTCGGCCGCAGCGGAGTCATTTTGCGCTCGGCTGACGGCGGCCGCGCATGGCTCGAGCAGGAAAGCGGCACGCGTCAAAATCTGTACGCGCTGTTCATAAACAAGAAAGAGGGGTGGGCCGTTGGCAGTGATGGACTGCTGATGCGATACGTGCAGTAATTTTCTATGGGAGTGTTAACACGTCTAGCGACTAAGGTCGGCCTGATAAAAAGTCATGGCGAGAGGAATCCGGCGCGAATTTTTTTGCTCGAGGACGATGAGCGCCGTTGCGACTGGTTCACCAAACGTTTCAAAGGCGATCATTTGGACATCGTTTGTGAAGTTCCGAAAGCGAAAGAGCTTTTGAAGACGCGAACCTACGATTCGATTTTTCTCGATCACGATCTAAAGCCCGAGCACTACGGCTCAACCGCCAACGATGACGAGCGGACCGGCTTTGCGATCGCCCACTTCCTCGCCTCATATCCTGAACTCCAGCGTTCAGCGACCATCACGGTGCATAGCTTCAACGCGGACGGCGCCATGCGCATGGTTGAAGAACTGCGACGTGCGGGCCGTCATGCTGACTATGTGCCGTTTCATTTCCTCGAAGACAGAATAAAGAATCTCTGGCCCCGATAGGCTGAGAATTGGCAGGTTCAAGCTGCGTTATGAAAGGCCTGACTTTCCTTCGCAGGCGAGACTTAGTTTTCTCCGTAAGCTTCGCTCAATTTGCGGAAGTGGTAGCCAACGGCCGCCAATCGCAGTGAGTCGGCAAGTTGATTGCGGTGCCTAACGAGCGCGTGAACAAGGAAACGCCAGAATTCTTTTCGTTCGCGATCGAGTACTCCCAGCTTAACCATGATCCTCATCAGTGCGGCCAGGCCGGAGGCCAAGCTGTAGCTGTGCGTCTCATTCGAGCGTCGCGGCGAGGTGCGTCCCAGCGAATCCAGGACCCGCTGGTAATACTCTCGCGGGCCGTAAATCGTCTGCATGATTCTTTGATAACCACGTACCAGAAACGCCGGGTCCATGCGTGTCTTGAAGTTAAGGGTGCAGACTGTGTTGTTGCCGGAAGCATCTTCACCCAACAGCCGTCCCTCGCGCTCGAGTCGTTTCCATAGTTGTGTATCAGGAAGCGCATTTAACAAACCAACCATCGCTAAGGGGATCGCGCTGCGGCGAATGAAATCAATCTGAAGTTCGAAGATGTTTTCGGGATCGTTATCGAAGCCGACAATGAACCCGGCCATTACTTCAATGCCGTGACGTTGTATCGTGCGGACCGAATCGACCAGGTTGCCGCGGTTTTGCGACTTCTGCGCTTCATGCAAACTCTCCTCAACGGGAGTTTCAATTCCCAGGAAGACCCGGGTGAAACCCGCTTCGCGCATGTTCGCGAGTAGCGGTTCATCATCAGCGAGATTGACGCTTGACTCGGTCAGCAACTCGAACGGATAACCGTTCTCCTTTTGCCATCGCGCGAGGGCCGGCAGTAATTGACGAACGTTCTTCTTGTTGCCAATGAAATTGTCGTCGACGATAAAGACAGTGCCGCGCCAACCGAGGGCTTTCAGCGCATCGAATTCGGCGAGCATTTGCTGATTACTCTTGGTGCGCGGAATTCGCCCGTAGATTTCAATGATGTCGCAGAATTCGCACGAGAAGGGACAGCCGCGCGAATACTGGACCGACATCGCGCTGTAACGCTTGAGATTTGCCAGACCAAAATCGGCGATTGGTGTAGTCGCGAGTGCGGGGCGTTCGCTCGCCTGGTAGAAGCGCTTGGTTTCGCCGCGCGCGAGGTCGGCGACAAACTCTGGCAGCGTCTGTTCGGCTTCACCGCGAAAGATGTGATCGGCGTCGGGTAATTCCTCGATCGTGCTCGTCACGTACGGCCCGCCGAGGACGACGCGCTTGCCACGCGCCTTCGCCAGCTTGACCACTTCTCGCAGCGACTCCTTCTGCACCAGCATCGCCGTGGCGAAGACCATGTCCGCCCAATCGAGGTCAGACGTCTTCAGCCGCTGCACGTTGAGATCGACTAATCGTCTCTCCCATGCCGGCGGAAGTAGAGCCGAAACCGTTAACAGGCCCAGCGGCGGAAACGCACAGCGCTTCCCTTCGAAGGGAAGTGCGTGACGGAAGCTCCAATAGGTGTCGGGGAATTCAGGGTTAACTAAGAGTATTTTCATTGTCGCCGTTCCGGTAAGACAGACGTTATGATTTCAGCAAGGGTTGGCCGCGGCTCTATCTATAACGGTAAGTAATGCGGCCTCGAGTCAGATCATACGGCGACATTTCAACACTAACGCGATCTCCCACCAGAATTCGGATCCGATGCTTTCGCATCTTACCCGAAATTGCAGCCAATACAACATGCTCGCTGTTATCCAACCGTACTTTAAAGAACGCATTCGGCTGCTTATCGATAATAGTACCTTCAGCGGGGATTAAATCATCTTTTGGCAATAGAATCTCCTTATTTTTCTTCGATCAATTCTTCAGTGTGCGGGATTCTGCCTTCGGCATGCGTACTGGTAAATCCGCCCGGCCCTCAACCGCCGCGCCTTTAAGCCCCGGCATGAATCAGCCGGCGCAAACGATCAGCAAAGAGAACGTCGATCTTACCTGATTCAATAACGGCTGTTACTTCGCCTTCGCCAAAGCTGGGATGCATCATGGTTTGCCCGCGCCGATACGTGCGCGCCCGATCGTAAGGTGCACCGGTTTTCGCTGAGGCCACGCGGGTAGCTCCCCCTTTGTGGGGAACCCGCGACTTGCATATCGGACAGCTTACCCGTGTAATTTTCCCCGTTTTGCTTACTGACGCGACGATGTGCCCGCGTTCCTTGCCACAGGTTAGACACATCTGCTCGATTCGGTCTCCGATCGCAACTTTCTTGTCTTCCATATCGCTTCCTCTACTTTGTGATACGTTCTGAAATCCGGCTATTTGTCGGCCGAAACCAGGGCATGGTTTCGGCCGCTGATTTGCGCAATTTTCAGGTTGCCGTGGCGACGAATCACCACGGCATCACTGGCAGGTCATACTGCCTTACTTTTTATTACCAACGCGGCTCGCGATTGCCGCCGTAGTTTCCACCACGACCACCGCCGCCGCCCCCGCGATTACCTCCATAGCCGCCGCCGCCACGATTTCCGCCAAAGCCACGACCACCACCGCCGCCGCTGCGATTCTCGCGCGGCTTCGCTTCGTTGACTTTTAGCGCGCGGCCGCCTACTTCTTTGCCATTGAACTGGTCAATCGCTGTAGCGGCTTCTTCCTTGGTGGCCATTTCGACGAAGGCGAACCCTCGTGAACGTCCCGTCATGCGGTCTTCTACCACGCTCGCTGATTCAACCGTGCCGGCTTGAGCAAACAGCTCCTGAAGCTCCTCACTGGTGGTTTGGAAAGCGAGATTCCCTACATAAAGTTTAGTTGACATACTGATCCTTTCCCGTTTTGGGTGTGAAAAGAAGCGCGAATCGGATTTAGCTTCGGCGAAACGGTAGCAGTCGAAGGACCAGGTTCGGATGCTCATTAAGAGCGCTTCGAGTTGTAAGCCAGCCCGCTCTCGAACCATCCAAACGTCCGGCGCTAATCGTCTTATGCGCGGGGCGCATCACCGTTGATGCGCGAGAGAAGGTTTAACGGGAAGTATCATGCCTGACTTGAGTTAAGCTTGCAAGCCAGCCTGTGCGCGTTCATCCATTTCCGATTCACGATTTACGATTGATGGTGGCCAGGGACGGAATCGAACCGCCGACGCCGGCCTTTTCAGGGCCGCGCTCTACCAACTGAGCTACCTGGCCATGGCGTGATTGAGGAAACGGCAGTATAGGAATCGCGCCGAGAAGTGTCAAACTACAGAGGGTTTTTCGCGTTTGGCGGTAGTGCCCCAATTGACCTTGGCGAGGTTTGCGTCTTTGCGCCTTCGCGCGGACGGCCCATTTTCAATCGAGGAGTCTCACGCCAGGCCGCAAAGCCGCAACGAACCGCAAAGCAGAGCACTACGGTTCGGAGAATTTCGTTGACGGGAGATTCTCGGGGAGTATAATTTTTTGCGTCGGATGGGGTTGGCCCCAAAGTCAACCGGTTGCAAGAGCTGTCCGACGCTTGAACATCGATAATACCTGCCAGTGCCAGCCCGGCCGCCGAATCGCGCCCCCCGTGATCGCTACCTTCGAGCTGGCACGCGCTTTCATGGTGAAAAAGAAGCGGCTTCGATTAACTCGAAGCCGCTTTTATTTTTTGGAGCAAGCAAAGTCGTGTTTACCCTTTGCCCTTTCCGCTTTCCCCATGGCTCTTACATGCCCATGCCGCTCATGCCGCCCATGCCGCCGGGCATGGCCGGACTTCCCTTATCATCTTCGGGAAGCTCCGAAACCATTGCTTCGGTCGTGAGCATCAGGCCTGCGATTGACGCAGCATTTTGCAGTGCAGTGCGCGTCACTTTCGCTGGATCGATGACGCCGGCTTTCACCAGGTCTTCGTATTCCTCAGTCTGCGCGTTGAAGCCGAAGTTGTCGTTCTTGTCGCTGCGAATTCGTTCGACCACGACCGCGCCTTCGCGTCCGGCGTTCTGAACGATCTGGCGCAGAGGCTCTTCTAAAGAGCGTCGAACAATTGAAACGCCAATCTGTTCGTCCGGATCGGAACCTTTTCCGACTACGGCTTTAGCATCTTCCAGCGCTCTGGCCGCGCGCACCAGCGTCACGCCGCCGCCCGCGACGATTCCTTCTTCGACCGCGGCACGAGTCGCATGCATGGCATCTTCGACACGAGCTTTCTTTTCTTTCATCTCGGTCTCAGTCGCCGCGCCGACTTTGATTACGGCCACGCCTCCGACTAACTTCGCGAGACGCTCCTGCAACTTCTCGCGATCGTAATCGGATGAAGTCTCTTCGACCTGAGTCCGCAGAGTCTTGACCCGGCCTTCGATGTCCGACTGCTTGCCGGCGCCTTCAACGATCGTCGTGTTGTCCTTGTCGATCGTAATCTTCTTGGCGCGGCCGAGATCGGCGAGCTGAACTCCCTCAAGCTTGATACCCAGGTCCTCGCTGATGACTTTACCGCCGGTCAGGATTGCGATGTCTTCGAGCATCGCCTTGCGACGATCGCCGAAGCCCGGTGCTTTCACGGCGGCGACGTTCAAAGTCCCACGCAGTTTGTTCACGACCAAAGTCGCCAGCGCTTCGCCTTCAACGTCTTCCGCGATGATCAGCATCGGTTTGCCGAGTTTCGCCACCTGTTCAAGCAACGGAAGCAGGTCCTTCATCGAGCTGATCTTCTTTTCGTTAATCAGAATCAGCGCGTTCTCGAGCGTCGCTTCCATTCTTTCCGGATCGGTGACGAAGTAGGGGCTCAGGTAGCCGCGGTCGAACTGCATTCCTTCGACAACTTCCAGAGCCGTCTCCATTGTCTTCGATTCTTCGACGGTGATGACGCCGTCTTTGCCGACCTGATCCATCGCTTCGGCGATGATGGTGCCGATGGTTGAATCGCCGTTCGCCGAGACTGTGCCGACCTGGGCAATCATGTCGCCTCTGACCGGCTTCGACATCCGCTCGATCTCTGATACTGCTTTTGCGACGGCTTTGTCGATGCCGCGCTTGAGCGCCATTGGATTCGCACCCGCCGCCACGGTCTTGACGCCTTCGCGATAAATCGCCTGCGCCAAAACGGTTGCGGTGGTCGTGCCGTCGCCCGCAACGTCGGAAGTCTTCGAGGCGACTTCGCGCACCATCTGCGCGCCCATGTTCTCCATCGCGTCTTTCAGTTCGATTTCTTTGGCTACGGTCACGCCGTCTTTGGTAATCGTGGGCGAGCCAAACTTCTTGTCAATCACGACGTTGCGGCCTTTCGGTCCGAGCGTGATCTTTACTGCGTCGGCGAGTTGGTTGATGCCGCGCAAAATCGCTGCGCGCGAATCCTCGCCATGAATTACTTGCTTAGCCATTTCGTTTTCGTCTCCTAATTAGATTCGTTACAGAACCGCGAGCGGTAGCGAGCGGGTTCAGGGTTCAAGTTGAAAGACAAACCACAGTCGCTTTCATTCCTGCCGCCTGCCGCCTGCCTCCTCGGCTCCTCGTTACTTGCCCTTCTTCCCAGCGGCGGCGCGTTGAATGATTCCGAGGATCTCGTCTTCGCGCATGATCAAGAGCTCTTCGCCATCGAGCTTGATCTCGGAACCGCTGTACTTGCCGAACAGCACGCGGTCGCCCGCCTTCACATCGAGAGTCTGGCGTGTGCCGTCCTCGCGATACTTTCCTTCGCCCACGGCGACAACTTCGCCTTCCTGCGGTTTCTCTTTCGCGGTATCGGGAATGATGATCCCTCCGCGCACCTGCTCGCCCTCTTCAATGCGGCGCACGATCACGCGGTCATGAAGCGGTTTGATGTTTACTGCCATTGCTGACTAATTCTCCTTTTCGCTATCGATTTGAAGTTTGTCTTTCAGTTTCAAGCACAAGTGTGCTCAAAATACGTTCCTCTTTTAGGTAATAAATTGGCAAACCTGAAAGATGAGTGCTAAAGGAGAGAATATAAGAATGAGTGACGCGGTTGTCAATCGAGCGCGGGTACTGAGCATTAGATCGTAAGCCGTTTTTCCATTTCCCTTAGCCCTTTGCTCTTAGCCCTTACCCGTCGATTTTCTTGCTTGATTTATTGCTAGATCCGCATATACTGCGCGGCGCAACTGTCCTCGCTTTCCTGGTCTTCTGCGACTAAGCCTTATCAGCCAAGGAGAAATGGACTTGTTTCTAAGCCGTATAAGACGTGATGCGCTTTACCCGCTTTACCTACGCATGCGTGGGTCTAAATAAATAGTTGCGCGGCTGTGCCAATCATCTCTACTTTCGCGCACTTGAGGTGAAACCATCATGAAAAATCCAAATCGCCGATGGTCTTGGAGAGAGTCTTTCAAAGGAGCGACTGGCGGCGCCGCCAATGGCGCGGTTACCGGAGCAGTTGCTGGTGCGTTTGTGCCTGATCCAACTGGCGCGTCACTCGCCACGGCCGCTGCTATTGGGGCGCTAACCGGGTTCGTTGGCTCCGTGGTCACCGACGCAGTCAGCTATTTGTGGGACGACGAGCTGATCCCATTTGCTTCGCGACCGCTCTACAACTTTGTGGTCGGATCGCTACTATCCATGCCTTTCGTGTTCGTTCTTGTGATGTCGAATAAACCTGCAGGGTCCACATACAAGCTTGTAGCGGCTATCGCCCTTCTGGCGAATGCTATCAGTACGTCTAGTGCGCGGCTGATCGACGACATTCGTGCCCGTAAAGCGAACGAACGTGAGCTGCGCGAGCAGCTCTAACCCCTCGTCGGGCATGTCAGTTAAGAGGGCCGCCTAACAAATCGTTGGACGCGAGCCGCGATAGCGTGTTTCGCATGAAGCTTTTGTAAATCACAGTTGGCGCTACCGCGTGGCCGCGTCAACTCAACCGTTATGCGGTTCCAAATGTATCCTTGACGAAAACGGTCCTCAAGATTCCAAACGATGGAAGATACTTCGGTTCAGTTTAATCTCGGCACGGTCGATTCGTTTGGGGGAAAGCTAATCTTTCAATTCGTTGTCGAACGTGACGGAAGCACCTATTTAAACATTTTAGCCTTTAATCCTGACGATCCACCGGATCGAGCTATCATGTCCGCTCTTGACGCTTCTGGCTATCAGAAACTGAAACAAATCATTGAGGATACTGACAACCTCTTTGAGAAATTGAAATCCTCAAATGCCGCGCTACAGTGGCGATGGCCATTCTAGAAGGAATCTTGACGATGGGATGGCGCTTCAGAAAGAGCTTCAGTCCTCTACCGGGCGTCCGTTTGAATTTTTCCCCGCGTGGAATTAGCACTTCCGTTGGGGCTGGCCCATTTCGGTTTTCTGTGGGCTCGCAAGGGGCCGCGGTTACGACGCGCATTCCTGGAACGGGCATCTCCTACCGGCAGCCTATCAACTTTCCAAAGCCAACGACGCCTCAACCTCCAGGTGCGACTCCGCGCCTTCCACGGCCCAATGTGCCTCAACCACATGTAGCGCAGCCGGTCCCGCCAGCGGGTTCGGAAATTCAGAGTGCAAGTACGGCGACGCTAACGACCGAGGGACTTGAACCGGTTAAGGAACTCTTGACCAAGGCGCAAGAAGAACGTGGCCGTTTGCTTCCCGAGTTACAGGCGGCACAGGCAGAAGCCACTATTCTTAAAAACAAACATCAGCGTTGGTCGAACGGTTGGTTATTTAGACGCGTGTTCAAAGGCCGCTTTTTACAACTTGGCGAGATCGCAACAGAGGCTGCGGACAAACAAGCTGAACTTGAAGAACAAGAGCGCCTCTCTCGACTCGCAACCGAATTCGATCTTCCCGCAAATCTCAAAGACCGTTTTGGACGCTTGTGTGATGCTGTTGCGGCGCTCGCCGGCTCGCAACGCATCTGGGACACAATCTCCTCAGTTGCGACGGATCGTTATCGCGAGCGAGCTACAGCGTCTCAAAGCATTCAGCGTCAACCAGTGAACGTGTCCTTGGGGACCTGCGACTTGATACAAAGTTCCTTGAAAGTGCCACGTCTCATGAATGCTAATGGTGGTGAATTGCTTTTGTATCCCGCGTTTGTTCTTTATTTCGTTTCGCAACAAGCATTCGCTCTCGTTGACATACGCGACGTGACTCTTAACTACAATCCAGTGTCGTTTATTGAAGAAGAATCGATTCCAAATGATGCGGAATTAGTTGGTCACAGTTGGAAGAAGGCTAACAAAGATGGCTCACCAGACCGGCGATTTGCTAACAACTACCAAATACCAATCCTGAAATATGGCGACATTCGCTTGTCCAGTGAGAGTGGCCTAAACGAAGCGTACATGATCAGCAACGAAACGTTAGCTCGTGCGTTCGGAGAAGCTTTTACAAATTTTCAACGGGCTCTTCCTGCGGGCCCCGCATAACAAATCGTTGGACGCGAGCGGCGGGGGCGTGAGCGAAAGGAAAAAGGTAAAAGGTAAAAGGAAAAAGAATTCGGGCCGCCGCGTCAACTCCGCCGTTGGGCCGCCAAACTAATCTTACGAATGGCCAAGACAAACAAAACCGATCCATCGATCAAGGGACTCTTGGGATTTGCCCCGAATGCCGCCGAAGCAACGTTTCGGAAAGAATGGAATCGCCGCACAAAGAATGTGTGCAAACCTTGCTGGGAACTGAAGTATTGTCCGTATGGTCCGCTCGTTGAGATGTTTCCGATATTACCGCCAACGCGTGAGGACGCAATTGCTCACAACGAATTCCTAAAGAAACAGCTCGCTGCTAAGGCTTACGACAGACGACGGACCAGGATGTTTACGAAACAAGTTCGAGACTTCAATCCAAAGGACTATCCCACTAAACACAATCCGAGGGACCTCGAAAAATCCTGTTCTGTGTTTGGTCACATCTGTCCGGTCTTCTTTGTGAACGAACCTTTTACTGAAACACATGAAATGCGCCGTATCGGGCGAAACATTCCGCGCGACGTCATGCTGCGCGTCGCGCGCCGCGATAACAACCAGTGCCAAGTCTGCGGCGAGGTGCTTCTCGACAACGAAATCGAATTCGATCACATTATTCCCGTCAGCAAAGGTGGCAGTAGCGAAGAACATAACGTCAGAGTAACTTGTTTCAATTGCAACCGGACAAAACGAAATCGCTACACACCGTAACAGGTTACTCTGGCGGCCCAACAAATCGTTGGACGCGAGCGGTGATGAAAAGCAAGGATGAAGGATGAAGGCGGAAGGATGAATTGAGTTCGCGCCGCCGCCGCGTCAATCGATCGTTGGGTTGCTTCGGTAGACCCACTGCGGAGCGGTGGCAGATATTAGCCAGGGGTAAGCGACCGCAGGTCGCGCGACCCCTGGATCAGTTTAGGTAAGGTTTTCGCGCCCTGTAGGGGCGCAATCCATGTCAGGACCGAGAGCGGTAGCGACCGGATCAAGTCGCTACTTGTTGAAACGCAACATTTCGCGGGCTAAAGCCCGCGCTGGGATCAAAGGGGACGCGATCCCCGGGTTACGCTCGCTGCGCTCGCTCACCCGGGGCTACACTCTTTCGCCGCTTCGCGGCTGGTTGACCGTGTCTAATGATGCTTTGAACGTTTCCGGCCGTTCGAGTAAGCCAGCTGATGCTTTCGTTCTGCGGCGCGGTAAGAATTGACGCGCTTCGATATCGTGTTGCGGTGGATGCCGAGTGCTTCGGCGGTGTTGGTGATTCGCTTCTTGTTTCGGTCGAAAGCTTTCTGAATGTAGAGCTTTTCAAACTCGTTGAGCGCTTCATCCAGCAGGATGTGGCCGTCGAGCATGTCTTCGATTACTGCTTCTAAACGGGGGCGGATTTGCATCGATGTCTGGCCGGGCCGCTAAAGGGCCACAATAATTTTTGATTTCCTCCCCAGCGCTAAAGCGCCGGGCTACATAAAATTAAGGAACGCTGAAGTGCTGGGCTAGGTAAACTACAGCTTTTCTCCAGTTAGCAATTCGTAAGCTTCCAAATATCGCGCCGTCGTGGCCTTAGCGATTTCCGGTGGTAACTCGGGCGCAGGCGGCTGCTTATTCCAATCCAGCGTTTCAAGGTAATCGCGCACGTACTGCTTGTCGAATGACGCCTGGCCACGCCCAACCTCGTATGCGTCTGCCGGCCAGAAACGTGAGGAATCGGGCGTCAGAACCTCGTCGATTAGGAGAACCTGACCTGTTTCGTCGCGGCCGAATTCAAATTTCGTGTCGGCGATGATGATCCCGCGCGAACGCGCATAGTCCGCCGCCTGTTTGTACACACGCAGAGACACGTCGCGGAGCTGCGCAGTGACTTCCGGGCCCACAATTCCGGCCATCTGTGCTTCGCTGATGTTTTCGTCGTGGCCGGTTTCGGCCTTTGTTGCTGGGGTGAATATAGGTTCAGCGAGCTGTTCTGACTCGCGCAAACCTGACGGTAATTTGTGACCGCAAACTTCGCCTGTTTTCTGATAGTCCTTCCATCCCGAACCAGTGATGTAGCCGCGCACGACGCACTCCACCGGAAACACATCCGTTTTGCGAACGAGCATCGATCGGCCGCGCAATTGGTTCGTGTGGTTCTGCACCCTGGCCGGCATCTCATCGATCCTGGTCGTAATCAGATGATGCGCCACGATGTGTCCGAGCTTGGCAAACCAAAACTGCGAAAGCGCGGTGAGCACTTCACCTTTACGTTCGATGGGTGTCGGAATTACGCAGTCGAAAGCCGAAACTCTATCAGTCGCAACGATCAACAAACTGTTTTCGTCGACCTGATAAACGTCTCGAACCTTACCGCGTTTAAGTAATGTGAGATCAGAAAAGGTAGTTTCAACTACAGGGGCCACTGCGATCATTTTCAGTTGTAATTAATTTCAAAATTGAGGCGTCGCCATCTTGCTCATTCGGGCTCATAGTGTCAAGCAAGTGAACAAAATAAAACCGATCGATCGTGACGTGATCGCGATCGATCGGAAATCAATGTGCGGCGCAAATAAAATTAGCCGCGGATTGACGCTGATAGGCGCAGATAAGAACAAACGATTGTGGCTAATTTCTTATTCGCGTCAATCCGTTCATGCGCGGCTGACTCTTTACGCACGCGCCGCAGCGCCGCTCGCAAGCGCCTCGCCCAACCTCGCAATCTGCGCGGCGTGATTATGAGCGTGCGCTGCGTAAATCTTTAGCCAGTCTTCAGCCGAGTAGGAGCCACTTTCTGAATGCGTGCCTTCGCGATGCCAGTCTTCTTCGGTCATCATGTCGATCAGTTGCGCAGTCGTTGCGCGCGCTGCACGAAACGCTTCGAACGAGGGCGCAATATCGCGTTCGTTGTAACGAAGTTTCACTGCATACTCATCCTGATCGTAGCCTTGAATCAGCGGGTGATCTTCGACCAACAATCTGCGCAGCCGCAGCGCGCTCGTGGTTTCGCTGTCAGCCAAATGGTGAACGATTTCGGCCGCGCTCCACTTGCCCGCAATCGGGTGTGCAGTTAGCGAGTTCTGCGGAAAATCGGCCAAATTACGCGAAACTTGAGCATAACCAGCCTTGTATTGGGCGATTAAATCCTGCCTCTCTTCGAGGGTCATAAGGGTCTTGCCTCCTAATGTTTTAATGGCGCTAATTTGTTAACGGAAACTACTCTCTCCTGAATACCTGCGTCAAGACTGCAAAGTACTTGAACGTCTGCTTCTGATGCAAGAATCGGAGCGAAGCAGAATCGAAGTCATTCGTCATTGATAACGGCGGAGACGCCTCGCGATACTCGCAAGCTAAGCGATTCTTCGTCAAACGCACTGTGTTTGTTGCTTCATTCTTGCAATCCTTCTCAAAATTGCTGCGATGGAATGACGATTGCTCGTCCAGAACGCGAAACGTAGTTCTCACCCTGCGATCTGAATTTTGAGTTCAAGATTGGAGAACGATTATGGCTGAACGAGAAGCAGAACATAGACGAATAGTTGTTGAGACACCGACCGCACGTCGTGAGGTCGAACATACTGAAGCAGTGCGTCATTCAGACAGTGGAATTTCAGGCGCCGCATTGGCAGCGATTGTTGTGGGCGTGATCGCGCTGGCGGCGATACTGATTCTCTTCATGATGAATCAGCAGCAAGCAACAAATGACAATCTCGCTGCGCAGCAGCCCGCTACTACAATCGTGCAACAACCGGCGCAGCAACAACCGCCCGTCATCGTGCAACAGCCGGCAACTACAACTCAGCAGCCGCCGGTGATAATCAACAATCCTCCGGCAACAGGCGGATCAGCGGCGACGAGCGGAAACGATGATGCGAACGTGCAAGCCGCGATCGACAAGAAACTGAGCGATGACCCAACGCTATCGAGCTTGGGAATCACCGCCACAGTGCTTAACGGCAGAGTCACGCTCATGGGCATGGTGAAGAGCGAAGCGTTGAAGGCGCAGGTTGAGAGGGCCGTTCGGAACGTCAAAGGCGTCAAATCGATCGATAATCAAATCTCTGTCGGCTAATAGATTTGTCGTGTCCCTGGGCGCGGACTCGTACCCATGAAGTAATTACCAGAGGCGCGCCCAGTCACCCCAGCATCAAAGGCGCCGTTGTGAAAGCAGCGGCGCTTTTCTTTGACGACTTGATGTCTCGATTCGTTTTCGCCACACTGCGCGGCATGAGCCAGCTTCCCCAAACCGAACGTACAGCTTTGAAGCGATTGCCGAAGCGCGGCAGCTTCGATCGCGACGTCATCAACGCGATTCTGGATGAAGGTTTTGTCTGTCACGTCGGTTTCATTGCCGACGATAAACCGGTCGTAATTCCAACTGGCTACGCGCGTGTGGGTGAAGAGCTGATCATCCACGGTTCGCAGGCCAGCCGCATGTTGCGCGCGCTCGGAAAGGGAATTGATGTGTGCGTTACAGTGACGCTCATCGACGGCCTCGTATTGGCGCGATCCGCGTTTCATCACTCAATGAATTACCGATCGGTCGTAGTTTTCGGACGCGCCCAAGTCATCGATGGGCGCGAAGAAAAGCTCGCCGCCTTACGTGCGCTTTCTGAACACATGATTCGCGGCCGTTGGGATTATGTGCGCGAACCTAACGAGCAGGAATTGCAGCAGACAACGGTCTTGTCCGTGCCGTTGAAAGAAGCATCGGCAAAGATCCGGACCGGCCAACCAATCGATGACGACAAAGACTATGATCTGCCGATTTGGGCAGGAATTCTCCCGTTACGAATATCGACGGAGTCTCCGGTTGCCGATCCACGCCTGCGCATGGATCTCGAGATCCCCGCACACGTACTCTCAAGCCGCAAGCGATAATCCAGAATTCGGATCTCTTTGTCAGGTCGAGTGGCTCCTACCGACCTTCGCCTGCGAGTTGTGGAACTGAAAATGCTCTAGGCAAAAGTCGAATGGCAAAGTCCCAGCGAAACCGGCCATGGTGGCTGGAGGACGAGGGCGGAATCTGTTCGGCATGCGGTCACGCGTACGCATATCAAACGGAGTATCGCTGCGTTGCGTGCGACGGACCCGTTTGCGCGATGTGCGTTGAAACTACCGTTGAGGTTGAAGTTTGCTGCGTTGGCTGTGAGTCAACCGACCAACGCACCGAAGCAGTGGGTGCATAAATGGCGGCAAGAGCAATTTGGAAAGGCGACCTGAAACTTGGTTCGACCAGTGTTCCGGTCAAGCTGTATTCAGCGGTGCAGGATCAGACCGTGCGTTTTCATATTCTTGACGTGAAGTCCAAGCACCGGGTGAAACAGCACATGGTTGACGCCGAATCTGGGGAAGAAGTTCCGAATGAAGAGATTCAAAAAGGCTTTGAAGTCGACCCGGGAACGTTTGTGATTCTGGATGAAAAAGAATTGGCGAGTCTTGAACCCGAGGCGTCACGCGCGATCAAAGTCGAGCAATTCGTTCCTCCGAAGGAGATTCCGCCTGAGTATTACGACCGCCCTTACTACCTGGGACCGGACGGAGACGCCGAAAAATACTTCGCGCTGGCTGAAGCGCTGAAGAACCAGGAGAAGGAAGCGGTCGTGCGTTGGGTGATGCGCAAGCAACCTTACGTCGGCGCAATCCGCGCGAACGAGGATCATCTGGTTTTGTACACTTTGCGGAACAGAGAAGAAGTCTTGTCGGCGAAAAACCTGCCTCACCCTGCCGGCCGCGCGCCTGAAAAGAAAGAACTGAGCATGGCCAAGCAGCTGGTTGAATTGCTGAAGGGTGAATTCGATCCGAAAGATTACAAAAACGAATATCGCGCGCGGGTGATGGAGTTTGTCGAGAAAAAGGCGAAGGGACACAAGCCTAAACTTCATCTGGTGAAGACGAAGCGGAAAACCACTTCGCTCAACAGCGTGCTGACGAAGAGCATTGCAGCGCTGAAGAAACATAAGAAAGCAGCGTGAGCAAGTGGCAGTGAGCAGTGAGCAGTGGGCAGTGGGCAGTGAGCAGTAAATGATTTGTCCGGAATCTTCACGCCGAAGGCGTGAAATGTAATAGCCAGGGGCGAGCGCGCAGCGCGTCACCCCTGGGGTAACACGGTTTTTAGCGAGCCCGCGAAGCGGGCGACAGACTGGACAGTACCATCCGCGTGAGCGGATGGATCGAAGCTTCAACATGGTTCGAAAGAAGACAACCAGGAAGAAAGCCAGCAGCGCTGACGACAACGGTAACGCTCGCGCGGCGCGGCCGTTTTGGTCAGGCACGCTGACATTTGGGCTTGTGAGTGTGCCGGTCGATCTGTATCCGGGAACGCGTACGAATCGCGCGCCGCTGCGAATGCTCGGCCCGAAGGGCGAACCGTTGTCGCGGCGGTATTTCTCCCAGAAGACAGACGAAGATCTCGAAGACGATGAAATGATTCGTGGCTATGAAATCGAAAAGGACAAATACATTCCGGTGACGGACGAAGAGCTTGAGCGGCTGGCCCCCGAAAGTAGTCGCGACATCGATTTGCGCCGGTTTGTTGACTTGCAATCCATTCCGCCGCTCTATTTCGATCGATCGTATTTCCTGGTGCCATCTGCAGGTTCCGAAAAGGCTTATAAGCTGCTGGCGGCAACCATGGAGACCGAAGACCTGGCGGGCGTGGCAACCTTCGTGATGCGCGGCAAAGAGTACCTGATGGCAATTTTTCCTGAGAACGAAATTCTGCGCGCGGAAACGATGCGCTTTCCTGATGAGATTCGGTCGCCAAAGCAAATCGATTTACCCGAGAAGAAAAAAGTCTCCGCTGCCGCAGTAAAGAACTTCGAGAGGCTAATCTCAAAACATTCTGACAAGCACCTGTCACTCAAAGAATTGAAAGACGAGAAGACCGAGCAACTCATGAAGCTCGTCGAGAAGAAGCGCAAACAGCACAAAGACATCGTCGAAGTCACAGAGCCGGAGCGCGACGGGGGCAAGGTTGTCGATTTGATGGAAGTACTGAAGAAGAGCCTCGCCGGCAAACGTAAGGCCGCCTAATCGCACAGATTCTCTGCTAGTTATTGCCTTAGTTATGTTCGTCCTTCAACTATTGACCGGGCATCGCGCGGTCTGAGCAAGCGCAACTCGGCGCGCCATTTCACCTCACAAATCTATTGACACTACCGCGCGACAGGGCTTATCTTCCCCTCCTCGCTCTAGTCTTAATCTTAACTGGTCGGCCGGGCTGCAACTCGAATACAGCCCGAGTGCGGCGATCAATCACTTCACTCAACCCACAGGAGGGCAGAACATGAAAAAGGTCTCGTTAACGCGAAAAGCGCTGGGGCTCGGTCTGGCAGTGTTGTTTGCACTTAGTTTGATGCCTACGGCTTCGGCGGGGGCCGCGGCTGCGATTACCACAAACGACTTCGTTCCGTTTGCACTAGTCACTTTTGTGCCTTGCGCCAACGGCGGCGCCGGAGAATCAGTGTCGATTTCGGGGACGCTTCACATCGAGCAACACATCACGATCAACGACAATCGCGTCACCATCAAGAGCCACTTTCAGCCACAGGGAGCAGGCGGGGTGGGATTGACTACGGGCGACGTTTACAATGCTACAGGCGTAACCCAGGAAGTGGATACACTTCCGTTAACCAATGGTGCTGCGGAGTTTACGTTCATAAACAACTTCCGCATCATAGGGCAGGGTCCTGGCAATAACTTGCTCGTGCATCAGACGATACATACCACGATTAATGCCAATGGTGATGTGACATCAACGGTCGTCAACGACAGCGTTGATTGTCAGTAGCCGTATCGCGACGATCGCGAGGAAGTCGCTCAAGCTTCCTCGCGTCGGCTCGCGTTGTTTGCCCGCATAGCTCACTCAGTAACCTCCAATTCAAGACCTAGTGGGATAGTTCCGCGAGCCGCTGCTTTAAACGCGCAATTGAAGCTTCGGCATTCGCGATCAGGGTGGGAATGCGCGCCCGGGTCGAGCGCAGCGTTTCGAGCTGGCTTTGAATTTGTCGCTTCTCGTTACTCAGTTTGGTCATGATGGCATCTCGTTCTTGTTCCGGATGCGTGGATCCAACACCGGCCAGCCTTTGTTCAATCCTATCTGGCCGCTGCTCTCTTTCGATTTCATCCAGCCGTTTGTTGAGTGCAGTCTCTTTCGCCGCGATGTCGTTCAAATCGGATTGCAGACTTCGAATGCGGTCTTCTTCTTTGATCATCAAATCGCGCGTGTAGTCGATCTGCTTGTACTTCTCCAGCTTCGCAAGTTCAGCTCGCAGTCGCGTGACCTCGCTGGTCAACTGCGCAACTCTCTTTTCCAGTTGAATGATCTTTTCTTCCGGAGTTAATTCCGCTGGTTGAGGTGAGGGCGTGGGTGCGGGCGTCGTCGTCTCTTTTTTGGCCGGCGTTTGCGCGCGTACTTTCGCCGACGTCGCCCAGCTGAATCCGGCCACTATTACAACCACTAATAACAATCTCACTAGTTTATTTAACCGTTGCGAGCAGTTGCGCGGTGAGTTTTGTTGGAACATTGCTGTACTCCTCAGAAGATGCAGAGTTTGGCCGCATTAGTCACGGCTAACACGCGGCCAAGATTGGTTACGTTCCGCGAATAATTGCACTAGCGCGCGAAACTGCCAAGATCTAGAGACGTCATTTAGGATTGATGAGAGGATTTGGAGGCGGCGATCGGACTGCCATGACCATGTCACAGAAAAGGTGAGAAAATCCTTTTCGCCGACAAATCAACCGACCTGGCCTTTTGTGTCTCTACATATAAAAGGGAATCAAAAGCGATAGAGCAAGAGCAACGCCCCGAACTTCTAGGTTCGAGTAGTACCCGTAGCTCTTAGTTTGGGACGCGCTAGATCCACCAGAGATCGGTTGGAAGAACAGTCCGCTAACCACGCCGTTAGACCCGGCCGTTTTAGTTACTCTGAGTTTCACATGACCAGAGACGTTCCAGATCAAGTATTGACCGTTTGAGAATCCTGAAATGTTACGACTATCCAACAAGGCGCTGCTCGCTGCATCAAGGACATCTATCCTCTGCGCCCGATTATTCAAATCCCAGTCTAGACAATACACCCCCACCTGATGAGCCTGGCCATCGGTGAGATTGATGTCGATATCAAACGACGACCCCGCATACCATGTAGCGGCAATGCGGTCGTTGGTGGCTGCCTTTTGGAGTGCCCGCACATCATTGGTTGACGCAAGCCATGTATAGAGGCTTTGGTTACTGACTGACACCTGCGCGTAGCTGGGATAATTTACCGTGTCATTGACAACTTCATAGCCGTCCGATCCATACATCCCCTTCCAGGTGCCTTCCGTTGTCGTATCAAGACTGACAAATGTTGCGGAAGTCCCTCCCGGTGTTGGCGTCGGCGTCGGTGTCGGCGTCGGGGTGGGCGTCGGTGTTGGTGTGGGCGTCGGTGTTGGTGTGGGTGTCGGTGTTGGTGTGGGTGTCGGTGTTGGTGTGGGTGTCGGTGTTGGTGTCG
>Ga0157378_10000305_pt1 | contig 47763 bp, 43 predicted proteins | sample M65metaG_FD_115309 | JGI IMG/M metagenome (GOLD analysis project Ga0157378, IMG submission 115309) | Miscanthus rhizosphere microbial communities from Kellogg Biological Station, Michigan, USA - M6-5 metaG | ecosystem: Host-associated > Plants > Roots > Rhizosphere > Soil | place: USA: Michigan... | reverse complement strand
GATCGCGGCCGCGACCGAGTTCGGCGAAGGCGATCAATGGCTCAAGGCCTGGCACTATCCGGAAGGCAGTGTCGGCCGGCTGATGGAAACATCGCCGGCGCAATTCCGACCCGACACGCCGGTGCGCGACGTGATCGAGGCCATGCGAGACGTGATCCGGCGCCAGCTCATCACCTACGTGTTCGCCACCGAAGCCGACGGCCGCCTGGTCGGCGTGGTCACGTTCCGCGAGCTGTTGTACGCGAAGCCCGAACAGCCGCTGCGCGAAGTGATGGTGCGCGATCCGTTCTTCCTGCGCCCGGAAACGAGCCTGGTCGACGCGATGCGCGAAGTGGTGACACGGCACTTCCCGGTCTATCCCGTGTGCGACGCGAACGGCCGCCTGATCGGCAAGGTGCGCGGCCAGGTGTTGTTCGAGCAGCAGGCGTTCGAGATCAGCGCGCAGGCGGGCTCGATGGTCGGCGTCGAAAAGGAAGAGCGCACCGCCACGCCGTGGCCGCGCGCGCTCAGGTTCCGCCATCCGTGGCTGCAGCTGAACCTGCTCACCGCATTCGTCGCGGCCGCGGTCGTCGGCTTGTTCCAGAACACGGTCAACCACATCGTGCTGCTGGCGGTATTCCTGCCGGTGCTGTCCGGGCAATGCAGCAACACCGGCTGCCAGGCACTCGCCGTCACACTGCGCGGCATGACACTGAACGAACTGCGCGCCGGCGTCGGCAAGAAGCTGATCCTGAAGGAAGCCTGGCTCGGCTTGCTCAACGGCGTGCTGGTCGGCATCGTCGCCAGTGCGGCAATGTATACAATTGCCTATCTCGAGCATAACCAGCACCCGCTGCTGCTGGCGCTGATCACGCTGGTGGCACTTTCGCTGAGCAGCGTCGCCAGCGGCGTGGCGGGCGCCGCGGTGCCGCTGGGATTGAAGCGTCTCGGCGCCGACCCGGCGATGGCATCGAGCATCTTCCTCACCACCGCCACGGACGTGGTCAGCATGGGCCTGTTCCTCGGCATGGCGACCTGGCTCGTGCCCTGATGGCGGGACTCGTCGACAGCCATTCGCACATCGACGTCGCCGAATTCGACGCCGATCGCGCACAGGCGCTGACGCGCGCGCGCCACGCCGGCGTCACGCGTCAGATCGTGCCGGCAGTGACGTTCGACACGTTCGCCAAGCTGCGCGACGTGTGCGCCGCCGAGCACGGACTGCATCCGGCCTACGGCCTGCACCCGACGTTCCTCGCCATGCATCGTCCCGAGCATCTGACCGAGCTGCCGCGCTGGCTCGAACGCGAGCATCCGGTGGCCGTCGGCGAATGCGGTCTCGACTACTTCGTCGAAGGCCTCGATCTCGACCTGCAACGCCATTACTTCCGGAGCCAGCTCGAACTGGCGCGCGATTTCGACCTGCCGCTGATCGTGCACGGTCGGCGCGCATTCGACGACGTGATCGCCGCGATCCGCCGCGTCGGCGGACTGCGCGGCGTGGTGCACAGCTTCGCCGGCAGCGAGGAACAGGCGCAGCAACTGTGGAAACTCGGCTTCTGCCTCGGCATCGGCGGCCCCGTCACCTACGAGCGCGCGAAGCGCTTGCGCCGCATCGTCGCCCAGATGCCGCTCGAATTCCTGCTGCTCGAAACCGATTCGCCTGATCAGCCGCTGCACGGTCACCAGGGTGCGCGCAACGAACCGGCGCTGCTGGTGGAGGTCTGCGCGACCGTCGCCGCGCTGCGCCGCTGCGACCCGGCGCTGCTGGCCGCGACCACTACGCAGAACTGCCTGCGCCTGTTCCGTTTGCCGGCCGACCCGGCTGTCGCGTGAACCGCCGTCACGTTACGCATGCCCTGCTGCTGGTGCTTGCGCTGCTGACGTTCGCGCGCGGCGCGTGGTTGGTGCTGCACCATCCGCTGCTCGGCCTGGCCAACAGTTTCGACGAGGTACGCTACAGCAGCTGCTTCGATCTCGCGCCGTTGCGCCCCGGGGTGCCCGCAGCGCAATTCAGTCCGCAGGCACCCTTGCGCCTGTTCACGTTTCACGACGCCTTCCCCGCCGATGTTTGCGTGTGGACATCCGATCTGCTGTTCACCGCGCCGGTCGCCTATGCGTGGAAGCTCGGCGAACAGTTCGGCGCAAGCACGGTGCACTCGATACACAAGCTGGGCGCCTGGCGCCTGCTGCTATGGTGCCTGGCGATTGGCTGGTTCACGCGCGCCTGGTTGGTACGCGGCCGACCCGATGCCGCATGCGCGTTGCTGGTTTGTGCCGGCGCGATATTCTTCGATCCGGCCAACACGCTGTTGTTCAACACCTGGTACGCGGAACCGTCGGCAACGTTCGGCTTGTTCCTTTGCGCGGTGGGCGCACTGTTGACCATCCAGTCGACGCAGCGCGGGATGTGGTTGATCACGGCCGCGGGCGCCGCCCTGCTTGCCGGCAGCAAGATGCAACACCTCGTGCTGCCGCTGCTGCTTGGTCTGGCGTGCATCGTTGCCGGCAGGCGCACGGCGCGAGCAGCCGCGCACGCGCTGCTGCTCGGCGGCGTGCTCGGTGCGTCGTTCAGCGCTGCGGCTGCATTGCGTCCCGCGAGTCACGGCGTGGCGTTGGCCAATCGCGGCAACTTCGTGCTGATGGTGTTGCTGCCGAACTCGGCGCATCCGGCGGAAACCGCCGCGCGCATCGGTCTCGACGCCGACTGCGCATCGCGTGCCGGGCCGCATGGCATCTGGGCGCTGCCACAACCGATCGAGAACAGCTGCCCGAGCATCGCGACGGTGTCGTCGCTGCGCGCATGGGGCGCGCTGCTCGACGAGCCGGCGGCACTGGCGCGCGCGCTGGCGAGGATTCCGGACTGGCTGCTGCCGTGGGTCTCCAGCGAACTGGGCCTCGTCGAAGGCGAGAACTACGCGCACCTTCCCGCGACTCAATGGTCTTTCGATCGACTGCTCGGCGCCGATCCGCGCAGCGCGACGTTGCTGCTCATCCTGCCATGGCTCGTGCTGGTCGCCGTGCTTGCGTTGCGTTCAGGTCCGTTGGCGCGCTGCTGTGCCGCAATGTGCGCCGTCACGGCGCTCGAAGTTCCGCTGGTCTCGATGTTCGGTGACGGCTTCAGCGATTTCGCCAAACACTCGCAACTGGCCGTCGTCGCTTCGCTGTCGAGCCTGTCGGTGCCGATCGCATGGCTGGCGCAGTGGCTCACGCGCGCCGACGCCGCAGGGCGCGACTAGTCCTTCGCGTCGAGCAGGCGTTCGATCGCACGCGCCGCCGCCACCATGCCGAACGTCGCGGTGACATGCATCGCGGCACCGAGGCCGCCGGCGCAATCGAGTTTCAGCCCACCCTCCGCGTCGGCCGTGCGCGTCTTGCACACGCTGCCGTCGGGCTGCGGATAGTTGACGTTTTCGCGCGAGAACACCGCCTGCACGCCGAAATAGCGCTTCGGGTTGCGCGTCCAGCCGTAGTCGTCGCGCAATTTCTTGCGCACCAGTCCGAGCAGGATGTCGTGTTCGGTCTTGGACAGGTCGCGCGCGGTGATCAGGGTCGGATCGGCGCGGCCGCCGGCAGAGCCGGAGACTACGATCGGGATCTTGCGGCGCCGGCAAAATGCGATCATTTCCACTTTTATACGCAGCGCGTCGCAGGCGTCGATCACGGCAGCGTAGCCGCGCGTCATCAACTCCTCGAGGTTGTTCGAGGTGACGAACTGCGCGAGCGCATGCACTTCGAGTTGCGGATTGATCGCGCGCAGACGCTGCGCAACCACGTCGACCTTGGCGCGGCCGAACTCGCCCTGCAGCGCGTGCAGCTGGCGGTTCGTGTTGGACACGCACACCTCGTCGGCGTCGATCAGGGTCAACTCGCCCACGCCCGAGCGCGCCAGCGCCTCGGCCGTCCACGAGCCGACGCCGCCCAAGCCAACCACGCACACGTGCGCGCGCGACAAGCGCGCGGCGCTGCCGGCGCCGTACAGTCTGTCGATGCCGGCGAAACGCGGATCCATGGGTGCGACGGGGCGGATGCGGGAGATATATTTTACACCGCGCGGGCGTACACTTTGCGCCGCCGCGGGGAGTCAGCCAGTGCCTGCACAATCTCGGCGGCGCGCTGCGCCAGCAGGGCACGTCGGAGCCGCAGCAAGCGGCCGAAAGGTCGGCGAAACAGGCGGCGCTGGTTCCGCAACCCGCGCAGAAATCCTAGGCAGCCGCCTCGGGTTCGTCGGCGCAGACGCGGTTGCGTCCTTCCTGCTTGGCGCGATACAGCTGTTCGTCGGCGCGGCGCAGCAGGTCGGCGCTGGTGGTCGGCTGCGCCTCGGCCTGCGCGGCGCCGATGCTGATCGTCACCGGCAGCGTCGCTTCCTTGGTCTCGATCGGCGCTGCTGCCATCGCCGCGCGCACGCGATCGGCCAACTGCACCGCCTGCTCGAGCGGCATCTTCAGCGCCATCGCGAATTCCTCGCCGCCGAGGCGCCCGATCGGCACGCCCGCCGGCGCGTTTTCGCGAATCAGCTGCGCGGCGCGCGTCAGCACCTGATCGCCGCACAAGTGCCCGTAGGTGTCGTTGACGCGCTTGAAGTGATCCAGGTCCATGATCAGCACGCTGATCGGTGCGCCCGGCCGCACCTTCTCGATGTATTCCTCGAGCAGGCCGCGGAAATGCCGGCGGTTGTAGAAGCCGGTGAGTCCGTCGTAGATCGCCAGATCGATCAGCTCGTTGTGGTACGTCGCCTCCATGCTGGCGCCGGTGAAGTATTTCATCGCATTGCTGCCGACGCCGATCTGGTCGCCGTCGCGCAATTCCGCGCGCGTGATCGGTTTGCCGTTGAGATAGGTGCGGTTGGTCGAGCCCAGGTCCTCGATCACGTAGTGATCGCCTTCGCGCCAGATGCGGCAGTGATGGCGCGACACGCTCGGGTGCGGCAGCGACAAGCCGCACTCGCTGGCACGGCCGACCACGACCAGCGCGCTGCCGAGCTCGAGTTGGAAGCCGAGCATCACGCCGCTGACCACGATCAGGCGCGGCTTGAACGTATCGTCCTCGCGCGGCGGCGGCTGGGCGACGGTGTGGCGATCGGTCTTCGAGTTTGGGTCGTTGCTCGATTGCACGGACGTTAGCCCCCGGACTGGACTGATTGTAGCGCAGTGCTCCGCCGCTGCCAGCGGGTGCGAGCACGTTTCCGGACTTTACAATGGGCACCCGCTTCCTCGCCCGCGAGAATTCACATTTGTATGCGCAATATCGTGCTGTTGCTGATCGGCCTGGCCATCGGTGCCATCGCCACCGCCAATGTCGTCAATGCGTTGCGCCAGCGCGATGCCTACCCGCGTGGCCTGATGAACGTGTTGCAGCACCACTACGCCGCGCTGCGCGAGGACGTGCGGCGCAATCGTTGCGTGCAGGCGTCGAGCCGCGATTTGGCCGTGTTGCGCCTGGCTTCCGAGGAAATCAGCAGCGCGGTGTACGCCGGCGACATCCCGGATGCGCCGTTCCGCGAATTCGACCAGCGACTGCACGATGCGCTGGGCACGACCGCTAGCACCTGCAGCGAAGCGGCTTCGGCGCTGGACCGGATCCACGACGCCTGCGAAGCGTGTCACCGCCAATACCGGTGATCAGCGCTCCGGCAGCGGGATGAACTCCGTTTCGCCCGGCACCTGGCCCATCTGCTGTCCCTGCCACAGCGCCTTGGCCTGCTCGATGCGCTCGCGCGACGAGGCAACGAAGTTCCACCACACGTGACGTTCGCCGTCGAGCGGATCGCCGCCGAAAATCATCGCGTGCGCAGGCGCCGCCGCCGAGATCTGCACCGCATCTCCGGCCGGCAGCAGGGCAAGTTGTCCCGGCTGCAATTCGATAGCGCCGATGCGCAGCGGTGCATCCGCGGCATAGACCGCGCGTTCGGCATGTTCGGGCGGCAAGGTCATCGCGCTGCCCGCGGCAAACTCCGCGGCCAGGTACAGCGTGCGCGAAAATACCTTGACCGGTGCGTGCGCACCGAACGCATCGCCTGCAACGATGCGCAGACGTACGCCGCCGCGCTCGAGCAGCGGCAGCGACGCGGCCGGATGATGGTGAAAACTCGGTCTGACCTCTTCGCTGTCGCGCGGCAGTGCCACCCAGGTCTGGATGCCGTGCACGCCGATTCCTGCGGCGCGTTCGGCGGCGGGTGTGCGTTCCGAGTGCACGATGCCGCGGCCGGCCGTCATCCAGTTTACGTCGCCGGGGCGGATTGTCTGCACGCTGCCGAGGCTGTCGCGATGTTCGATCACCCCTTCGAACAGATAGGTGACGGTGGCCAGGCCGATATGCGGGTGCGGGCGCACGTCCATCCCGGTGCCGGGAGCGAACCGCGCCGGACCCATGTGGTCGAAGAACACGAACGGCCCGATATGCCGAGCGCGCAGCTGCGGCACGACACGGCGCACGGTGAATCCGCCCAGGTCGTGCAGGCGCGAATCGAGCAAGGCGGGATCGGCGGACATGCCCCAGAGTGTAGCGCGGCGCGCCGTTCCAGCGGCAGGACGCAACGTCTCCGCGGCGCATACTGGTAGTGGACGGCGCCGCGCCGCATATAGCGGTATTCCCATTCGAGGTGCTTGCCATGAATACCGCTTCGCCTGCAACGAACCCTGGCGTCGAACGCGAGGTCGTGCGCACCGTGCGCGGCCGCCCGACCAGCGATGGCGCGGGCGTCAGATTGACGCGCGTGATCGGTCAGGGCGACCTGGACATGCTCGACCCGTTCCTGATGCTGGACGAGTTCCGCTCGGATTCCTCCAGCGATTACATCGGCGGCTTCCCGGAACATCCGCACCGCGGTTTCGAGACGGTGACCTACATGCTGGCCGGACGCATGCGCCACGGCGACAACCAGGGCAACAGCGGTTTGCTCACCGCCGGCAGCGTGCAGTGGATGACGGCCGGGCGCGGCATCCTGCATTCGGAAATGCCGGAACAGGAAGACGGCCTGATGTGGGGTTTCCAGCTGTGGGTGAATCTGCCGGCCAAGGACAAGATGACCGCCCCGCGCTACCAGGACATCGCACCCGCGCAGGTGCCCGAGGTCGTGCTAGGCGACGCCAGCGTGCGGGTGATCGCGGGACGCTTCGGCGACGTCGACGGGCCGATCAGCGGGATTGCCACACAACCGCTGTACCTCGACGTGCGCCTGGCCAAAGGCGCGCAGCTCGAAATACCAGTCAGCGCCGGCCACAATGCGTTCGCCTATGTCTACGAAGGACAGGCTCACCTGGGCAGCAACGCCTCGAAAAATCTGCTTCGTGGCGACCTGGCGGTGCTCTCGGATGGCGAATCGCTGCGTGTGCAGGCGCCGGATTCTGGGGCGCGCTTGATTCTGGTGGCGGGCAAGCCGCTGAACGAGCCGGTGGCGAAATACGGGCCGTTCGTGATGAACACGCCGCAGCAGATCGTGCAGGCGGTGGAGGACTTTCGCGCCGGCCGCTTCTGAGACGGCGGTCACGCGCACGAAAACGCACCGGCGGAAGTGCTCCGCCGGTGCATCAAGGTCTTACGGTACCAAGCTTAGGCGGGAGTAACTTCGTCCGCCTGCAGGCCCTTCTGGCCCTGCACGACGCGGAAGCTCACCTTCTGGCCTTCCTGCAGCGTACGGAAACCCGTACCTTGGATGGCGCGGAAATGGACGAACACATCGGGGCCGTTTTCACGGCTGATAAACCCGAAACCCTTGCTGTCGTTGAACCACTTGACAGTACCAACCTCACGATCCGACATAGAAACTCCACAGGCAAACTCAGACAAGGCGCCGTCGCAACGTCGGCACCGGCTTACTGGGATGCATGGAAACACTTAGTGACGAAGCGGATCGCGAAATCAGCTTTCTGGTCACGACACCCGAAGCGACCGTGCACACACAGCAAATTAACTATAACTCAAAATTTACAAAAGTACGAATTTTGCAATTGTGCAGAAAGTCGCCCCCCGACGGGCCGGCCATTGCGGCGCCAAGGCCGCGCCGCGTAACGAATTTTGCAGACCGGCTAAGCTATGGTGACAGACCGCCCCGGCGAGGAAAAAACCGCATGCCTGCCCATGGTTGCCACCCCAGCGCACCGCACAAGAAGTTGCGTATCCCTGACTGGTACGTCTCCAGCCTGATGCTCGACCGGGCGCTGGACGCGATCCTGCGCCGGGTCAAGAAACTCGACCGCACCCACGACGTGCCCTATCTCGCCGGCTACAGCGTCGACGGCCAGACCATCTACATCGACCGCCATCTGCCGCGCTCGATGAAGTACAAGGGCCGCACGATCGAGGTCGACCGCTACCTGATCATGCACGAGGAAGTGGAGAAGACGCTGATCGACCAGCTCGGCCTGCACTATCTGCACGCGCATCAGATCGCCACGCGCGCCGAAGAGGCCGCGGTGCGCGCCGACGACATCGTCTGGCGCGACTACGACCGCTTCATGCAGAAATACGTCAAGCACATCGGCGACGAACGCCTGCAGAAGGTTCCCGCGGACCTCGACCTGAAGCCGTACCGCGACGAGCACGACTTCGACCTGATCAAGCGCATGCAGAAGGCGCTGACCCGCTCGGGCTTGCGCAAAGGCGAAGACGCGGCAAGCCTGCGCGCGGCGGTGGGCCAGTACGCCGCGAGCATGAAGACGCAACGCCGCGAGCGTGCCGCGGCGAAGGGTCGCAAGGTGCGCGACGAGTAGCGCTACGTGCGCGTGCGGTCGGCGCGCAGCACGTGGATCAGGTAGGCGACGATCGCGATATTGAGCGCGAGCGCGCCGAACTTGAGCGCACTCGGCCCGCGCGCGATCTCCCACAGCTCGAATGGGATCAGCGACGCCGTGGCGATCGTGGTCAGGTACTCGGCCCAGCGCTTCTGCAGCCACAAGCCGATGCCCTCGACGATGTACAACGTCGCGTAGCACGTCGCCGCAACCACGATCAGCGCCATGTTGTGCGGCTCGAGCTGCGCTACCCAGTGGATCAGGCGCAGCATCGGGCGCCAGCCCGATGCCGCCAGCGGGACATCGGTGAGCCAATTCACCAGCCCATCGAGCTCGCCCGGCCGGCGCAGCCGCAGCGCAAAGCCGGCCACCAGCAACAGCACCGATGCCTTGACCAGCTTGAACGCCGCGATCCACGCCAGCGTCGGGTGGCGCCGCGCCGTCTTCATCCGCCGAGGTAGTCGCCCTTGCCAAGTTCCACGCCGTTGTGGCGCAAGATCGCGTACGCCGCGGTCAGATGGAAATGCAGGTTCGGCAGCACGAAATCGCGCAGGTAACCGACGCCGTCGAACTTCTGCTCGCCGCGCCGCGAAGGGACCACGATTTCGCGCGTCTCGGCGCCGGCATATTTCGCCGCGGGCACCGAGTTGACGAAAGCGAGCGCCTTGGCGATGCGTGCCTTGAGTTCGGGCAGCGAGGTTTCGGTGTCCGGAAAACTCGGCACGTCGGTGCCGGACAGCCGCGCCACGCCGCGCGCGGCCATGTCACACGCAATCTGCACCTGGCGGGTGAACGCGAACATGTCCGGTGCCAGGCGCGCGTTGAGCAACACCGATGGATCGATCTCCTTGCGCTGCGCGAACGCGGCGGCCTTGTCGAGGATCTTGTCGAGATTGCCGAGGAAACGGTTTGCGCCGGGTACCAGCATGTCGTGCATCAGGGTCTGCATCGTTGTTCTCCGTAAAAGGGGGAGCTAGGCTTGGGCGACAAACAAAGATTGTCGCACAGCACCAGATGGGGGATGCCGGCATCGACATCAATGAGTTCGTGCTCGTCAGCCAGTGGCGCATCGCCGCACCGATCGCACGCGTGTGGGAAGTGTTGAACGATCCGACCGGATGGCCGCGCTGGTGGCCATACGTCGCGTCGGTCGACAAACTCGAAGCCGGCGACGCCGATGGTGTCGGCGCGCGCTACCGCTTTCACTGGACCAGCCGCCTGCCCTACTCGATCCGCATCGACACGCGCGTGGTGGAAGTCGCGCGGCTGCGCACGATCCGCGCCGCCGCCAGCGGCGACCTGCAAGGCGAAGGCACCTGGCAGCTGCGCGACGACGGCGCAACCACGGCGGTCGAATACACCTGGCGCGTCACGCTCGACCGCGCCTGGATGCGCTGGTTCGCAGCGCTGCTGCGCCCGGCATTCACGTGGAATCACAACGCGGTGATGGCGGCCGGGGAACAGGGACTGCAGAAGTTCCTTGGCGCAAGCACAGCGTAAGCACAGTTGTTCAATCCGCGTAGCCGTTGAACGCAACGTGGGGCGTTCTGTGCGAAACTTTGCGTGAGGCCCCGTAGCTCAGTTGGATAGAGCGTCCCCCTCCTAAGGGGAAGGTCGCACGTTCGAATCGTGTCGGGGCCGCCATAAAGACAAAGCCGGGAAGGTTTGGTCTCGTGTTGCGCGCACTGCCACGCTTCCACTTGCTCAGTCTGACTGAGCGCGCTATCGCTGCGGGCGCGTAGGAAAGTTGCAGCGGTGGGTGCTGTTGAGGATCATCTCTGGCAACACCGGTAGGCTACTGTTGAGTCGGCCTGCGCAGGCGATTGGGTGAACACCCGATAGCGCGTGTCACAACGGAGTAGTAGATTGTGCGCCCCGAGTGTTGGTCTTAGGAGGCCACGTTGGTACGCGAAGCGATTTGCGGACGGCCGCATCGCTTTCAATCGCCGCGGGAGGCTCCACGAATTCAAGGAAGTATTTGATGCCTTTGCGCAGACGCGCAAAGGGGCGGCACTGTTCGCCCGGAAGAATTCAGACGGCAGCGTGACCGCATACTTCACGCCAGTTTCGAGTGAGTTCGCCATCATGGTGCAAGCAGAGGAGATCGATACGCCTCCCGCAGCAGAAGGTTTGACACTTCTTTCCGGCGACCCGTTAGACCTCCGCGAGGCCCGAAAGAATCGAGACAGCACGCGTAGATCGCGGCGCGCATAGTCATCGTGCGGCCCCACCATGCGCTTGAGCGGGCTGAATGCATTCGCCGCTCGAGTGGCGTTCCTAGTGTTCAATAGTTTTTCGGCGCGAAAAGCAGTTGCTTCATGTGTTGAGCCGATCTCAACTATATGTGCGGTTGCGTACAGCGGAACTAGCTCCGGCAGTGATAGCTTGTTTGCATGCTGCATGAATTCGTTTCCGCCAATCGAGAAGAGTTGATCAGGCGTTGCAGGGTAAAGGTGGCCGACCGATTCGAGCCTGCCGAGGTCCCGCCGGCAATTGATCACGGCGTGCCGCTATTCCTGCAGCAGCTCGTCGAGATGCTGCGCACGGAACAACTCAGCGACGCCGCTGCCGGCACAATGGAATCGAAGGAGATGCTTTCGTCGTCGGAGATTGCGCGGGCTGCAGCCATCCACGGCGCAGAATTGCTCCGTCAAGGTTTCGCCATCGACCAAGTTGTCCATGAGTACGGCGACGTTTGCCAATCCGTCACGGAGCTTGCCGTCGAAGTAAAAGCGCCCATTTCGACGGAAGAGTTCCGCACGCTTAATCGATGCCTTGACGATGCGATCGCCGATGCCGTGAGGTCATGGGGGCTTTCACGGCAGGTCATGATCGATGACCGCTCGGTCAGTTTGCAGGCACGCCTAGATGCATTTGAAAGTGAGCATCGCCGATGGGTCGACGTTGCTCTGCGCGCGTTTACCGCGATCAGAACGGGTAACGTCGGATTGACCGGATCGACCGGTGCCTTGCTGCTGCATGCCATCACTGAGCTGCAACGTCTTGCTCAGATCGCAGTTCCAGAACTTCGTGAGGGCGCTGCACCTGCAGCATAGATCGGAGGACACACAGCTCATCGGCGCGCCAACGTCCGCGCTATTGCATTCCAGGGGGCGTCGCTCTATGCCGGCCGAGAATGCGATGGGACTGATTGATGTACCAGGCCGTTTCCGCAAACTCGGGAGTCCGGTTGCTGCTGTGTACGCCAAATTCGAATGACATAAGCGCGGTGGCGTACGGACGTCGCGAGTTGATCTGGGCATGATTGCGGCGTGGCCTCTGGGGCCACTGACAAGTTTGGCCGTACGTGAGTACCGCCCTGGCAAAACGGCAAGCAAGGAAGCCTTCTTCGCCAGGATGGTTTAGGCGATCAGGAGATTTCCCCTCCCATTGCTACGAGAACGGACCAGCACACCACCATGTCGCTGGTCCGTTTGGTTTTGGACGTCCGACGCACGCGTGAAGAATCTGCGCCTGCTCTGAAGCGATCACTCGCACAACGCGCATGCATCAGCTTTTGCTCGCGGCTAACACCAGCGCACACAGTGAGATTGACTCTTAATGGACAACTCGTCGCATGGCATTTCCGCAAGACGTCATGGCGGCAAACGGAGGTGCGTCGTGGCAGCGAAATCCGCCAGTGCAACCCGGCACGAGCCGCAGCAAAACACACTTCTCGCTGCGTTGCCGGCCGAAGTTCTGGAACGCTTGCGCAGCGAGCTAGAGCTGGTGCCGCTGACCCTCGGACAAGTCTTGGCCGAGTCCGGTGAAACGATGAGTCACGCCTATTTTCCGCTCGACAGCATTGTTTCGCTGCTCTACGTCATGGAAAACGGCGAGTCGGCCGAAATTGCGATCGTCGGAAATGAGGGGGTGATCGGTGTAGCCCTTTTCATGGGCGGAGACTCAACGATAAGCCGGGCGATTGTGCAAAATGCCGGACATGCGTATCGCCTCAAAGCACAGGTGATCAAGGATGCATTCAACAACGGCGGTGCGTTCAGTCGGCTGTTGCTGATGTTCGCTTCGGCACTGATCACGCAGATGATTCAAACGGCTGCGTGCAACAAGCATCACACCGTCGACCAGCAGTTGTGCCGCTGGATGCTGCTGAGTCTGGACCGATTGCCGTCGACCAAGATCAGCATGACCAACAAGCTGATCGGCAACATGCTCGGCATCAACCGTGACATGGTGTTAAAGGCCACGAATGCGCTCACGAAAGCAGGCTTGGTTGACTACTACCAGGGAGCGATCACGGTACTTGACCGTCCCGGCGTGGAGAAACGTTCCTGCGAATGCTATGGCGTGGTCAAAAGAGAGAGCGATCGGCTGCTGCCGAGGTCCGTCGCGAGCTGACAACGTTGTGTGGCAGACGCTGCGGCTTCTTCACGCATGTCTTGACGCAGGTTCACGGTGACGTGTCCGTGTCTACAGAGATAGCTCGCGACGCTGTAGGGGTCGGTTCCCATCATTGTGACAGCAGCTTCGAATTGACCCGGCGAACATCGCCGCCCAATCAATTCGCGCAGGTCGTCAAGTGTGTCGCGCGGATCAAGCCTCATGCGCATCTCGCCATATCGATCAACAAATCCGCTCATGAAAATGTCCGCCACGGCAAGGCGATGCCGACCTGGCCAAAGCGTCGCTTCGGCGCGCTCAGATAGGTTCCAGCCCCCTGGTTGATGTGCATCCATGCTGCGCACACTAATGATGTGCTCGCCACGCCTCACAGTCTGTTCGATGGCGTACGCATAGTCTGAGGATGTGCGTTCTCCTCGCGCACTTGGTGTGCGGCCGTCACATTTGAGTTCCTTCAGGCAGCAGACGGTCGAATTCTTCCTTGACCACGCGGTAGCACTCGCAACATTGCTTTTCCAGCAATGGTCGATCCAGTACGGTGATGTGGCCGCGGCTGTATTCGATGATGCCGGCCGATTGCAACTTACCCGCAGCGTCCGTGACGCCTTCGCGACGCACGCCGAGCATGTTGGCAATCAGTTCCTGCGTCATCATCAGTTTGTTGGATGGCAACCGATCCAGGCTTAACAGCAGCCAGCGGCACAGTTGCTGATCGACGGTGTGGTGGCGATTGCAGACCGCGGTTTGCCCCATCTGGGTCAGCAGCGCCTGGGTGTAGCGCAGCAGCAGATATTGCAGCGCGGAGGCACGATGGAATTCCTCTTTCAACAATTGCCCGGGCAGACGGTACGCATGTCCCGCGCTTTGCACCAAGGCACGGCTCGGAGTCGTCTCGCCGCCCATGAACAATGCCACGCCGACCATACCTTCGTTGCCGACCACCGCCATTTCCGCAGACGCACCATCCGCCATGACATACAGCAGCGACACGATGGAAGTCGTCGGGAAGTAGACGTGCCGCAACTGACTGCCAGATTCGTACAGCACCATGCCGAGCGGCATCGGAACCAGTTCGAGATGCTGTGAGAAGCGGGCGAATTCCGGCGCTGGAAGTACGCGCAGAAGATGATTCTGTTGCGGATTGTGGACGGTAGACATCTGGACCCCCAGCGCGGCGGGTAGATTTACATTAAAGCAGCTGTGAGCGCCGGCGTACAGACAACAGAATCCGCGTTCAGCACTCTTGCAAACGACGGAATGATCGCGGTCTAGCATTGCCGCTTAACCCAGCCAGCAATCGCGTTCGACATGCCCGGCCGGTGCGCACCCAAAATTCCCCACTTGGTTCCGGCCGGGTTCTTATCATCGAGAGCGCCATGACTCCGATTCAAGGCTGTCGCAAGCACCATCACTGCACCCAACGTTGGGAGACACTGGAGCGCGTCCCGAGCAACTCGCGTGTTCGCTATTGCGCGCAATGTGAGTCCGTCGTTCACCTGGCTGAGCGTCAGGACGAATTCGCTGAACTCGAACGGCAGGGAAAATGCTTTGCTATGAGCGCTACAGGGCAGGCATGACCAGCGCGCATGGGCGATCCGGTCATTCGAAGGCGAAACACATACCGTATGCATTCGGGCAGCGAGAAGTGAAAGGAGCGGCAGATGATCGATCATCCCGCCCCATCGCTTTAGCGCATCATTAGATGATGCCGTGGATGAAGGCCGAACTGTTTGCGCCAGTGGCCTTCGTCGTCCGCTAAGCGGCCCAGCGTACAGAAATGAGCCGCGGCCGCGTCTACGCTCGCTAAGCGCAGACCATGCGGGCGTGGCGATCATGACAGACCGGGAAATCGGCGAAACGGTGAACTTCTTCGTGGGTTCGAAGCGTCACGACGCGGACAACAAGCACACGTGGCTCGTCTACCGGCAGTCGTTGAATGTCTGTGTTGATGCTGCCGTCGACGCACAAGGAGCAGTCATGAAAGCAATAAGGATGGCGGAATTTTGTGTGCTTGGCGGACAGGCGGCGTCAGTCCAGATGCGTGAGAACGACGACGCGCCGTGGCAGACTGTTTGGCCTCGAAATCGGTTCGGTGCAACTGCGGCGACGCGGTGAAGTCGGTGCGTCGATGATGCAGACCGCTTTGAGCTCGCGGCCCGAGCCACGCTCCGGCAGCGAGCAGCCGGAGCGCTCGACCAAGCGCGTTGCCTGCTAGCAGCCACGTAACGCACGGGCGCGTATAGTTCCGGTGCCGACCGTCACTCTTTAGGAACTTGCCTTGCCATCCCGCCGCCTCGAGCTGCTCGAGGAGTTGCGTGCTGCGCATGCGGAGGCTGCCAGTCTGACGGAAATGATTGCCAGCTCGAGCGTCGTGACGGGCTCACCCGAATGGAATGTCGTGATGCATCGATGGCTGCAGGCGAGCAACCGTGCCGTCGTGCTGTTCGAACAGCTACGCGATCTCACCGATGCGATGGACCACGACGACTGAGTTGCCGCCTCGCCTCGGTGCTGCGCGTTCGAATACGCTTCCGGGCCGCCAACGACTATTGGCTTGCCGCCATCGCCTGCCCCCACGGCCGATGTTCGCGCCGCGAAGCAAACACCACGAATCCTTGCGCGAGATATTCGCAATACGGAAACAACAATTGCCGGTTGATGTCGGCCAGGATCGCGGCGACTTCATCCGGCGGCAATAGATGGAACGTGCGGCCGAGCACCGTGGTGCACAGCATCGGGCTGGTCAGGCTGTGGTACATGCGACACGATACCGGCCGCTGCGCATACACGCTGCAGCTGTTGTCCGTCAGCAGCGGGCACGGCTTGGCGAGCGCGGACAGATGCTGCAGCGTGTTGATCACGGCCAGATCCTCGCGGCCATGCGCCTTCGCCGTGTAGCTGGCGTGCATGGCCTGGAATTCCTGCGCGTTGGCGAGCAAGGCACGGAACCGTTCGACATAGTCGGTGCGCGGTCGCAGCTGCCGGTAAAGGTTCACGATCTCGAACGCATACGTGCTGTACACATGCTGATGGCAACAGCGCGCGCAGCCGAAGCGGCACATGATCTTGAGCTCGCTTGCCGCGATGTTGTGCGCGATGTAGGCGTCGTAGACCTGGTACAGCCGCAGCAGCGCATCGAAGAACGAATCCGGCAACCAGCCGGTCGAAGCGAAATCGGCGAGGCCTGGCGTCGCGGCCATCGCTTGCGCGCACTCGAGCATGCGCTGCGCGCCGCGCTGCGACTCGGCATCGTCCAGAGAAGGAATCGCCACCGGTTCCGGCGACGCTGAAACGTTCATCGCGGTGCTGTCTCCTGATCTTGCATCATGTCGATATCGCCGAGCGCTGCGTGGACGGTTGATGCGTGGTGCGCTGCCATCGCTTCGATCTGCGCATGGTTCATCCGGTACACGCTCGTCGCCAGTGCCGTTCGGCCCGCTCGCGGCGCACAGCGCTTCCGAAAATTTTGCCCGACAGCACGACGGATTTCGGGCGACTTGCACAGCCGCGCCCGCTGTCTCGCCGCAATTGGCCGCCAGCGCCGTGGCATGTTTCGTGTAGCCGTTTCCTGTCGGAGTCGACCACGACTGGAGAGTCCCATGGTAATCGATTCAAAATGTGCGCACACCCCATGCAGCTGCAAGGCGCGGCCCGGAAGCGCGTTCTGCAGCGACTTCTGCCAACACACGGCCACGAGCGGACCGCCGCGCAAGGAAACCGTGTGCGAGTGCGGTCATGCCGGATGCAGCGGCAAACATTGACGTGCGCCGCGCCGCGCAGCGCTTGCCACGACAGCCACCACACGGCGGCGCCGGATTCATCTCGTCGCACGGATGCGACGCATGTATCGGATCCTGATCGCCGCATTCGTCGCGCTGGTGCTGGCCGCGGTCGGCGCCGCCGCACTGGTTGCGCACTACGACTGGAACAGCGCCAAGCCCTGGTTGACCACGACGGTCGGACACGCGATCGGCCGCAGCGTTGCGATCGACGGCGCGCTGCGCGTCGGTTGGCAGCGCAATCCCGAACTGCATGGCTGGCGTGGCTGGTTGCCCGGCCCGTACGTCATCGCGGAAAAGGTCACGATCGGCAATCCGGAATGGTCCAAGCAGCCTGAGTTCGCACGCGTCGAACAAGTGCAATTCAGCGTGGACTTGCTGCCGCTGCTGGCGCACCAGGTCGTGGTACCGGCAGTGCGCTTCGTCGATCCGGACGTGCATCTGGAACGCGTCTCGACGGAGCGCAACAACTGGACGTTTGCCGCCAGCGACGACGCGCCGTCCGCATGGAGTTTCGATTTCGGCCGGGTGCGCATTGCGCGCGGGAAGATCAGTGTGCTCGATCGGGTCAGGCAGCTCGATGTGCACATCGAATTGGAGTCGCTGCGTGAACAGGTTTCCTACGCCGAGCGACTGGCGCAGCAGGAGGCAGCCACGCGCAAGGAAATCGCCGAACGCATCGGCGCCACCGCGGCACAGAGCTTGACCAAGAGCGCCGAGCCGGCGAATGACCGCCGCGCCGAGCCGCAGCACTACGTGTTCGAATGGACAGCCAAGGGCACGCTGCGCGGCAAGACGGTCAGTGGCAGCGGCGCAATCGGCGGCGTGCTCGCGCTGCGCCATCCGGATCAGCCGTTCCCGCTGCACGGCGATGTGCGCGTCGGCGACACGCGCATTGCGTTTGTCGGCACGTTGACCGACCCGAGCGATCCGGACGGCCTCGACCTGCGCCTGTGGCTGTCCGGTGCAAGCCTGGCGCATCTGTTCGACGTGCTCGGGCTGGCGTTGCCGGAGTCGCCGCCGTACGCGACGCAGGGACACCTGATTGGCCGCTTCGGTGCGCGTGACACGCTGCGCTACCAGGACTTCACCGCGCGCGTCGGCGGATCCGACATCGCCGGCGAGCTGAGCTACGAAAAGCGCCCGCCACGACCGCTGCTGTCAGGCAAGATCGTTTCCACGCTGCTGCAGTTCCGCGATCTGGCGCCGCTGGTCGGCGCGAACGGCACTCGCGGCGATCCGCAAGCCGCCGAAAGCGGCAAGCTTCTGCCCGAAGAACCGTTCCGTCCGGAGCGCTGGCAGGCGATGGACGCCGACGTGCAGTTCAGTGGCGACCGCGTGTTCCGCGACGCCGAACTGCCGATCCACAAGCTCGAGGCGCGCGTGACGATGGACAACGGCGTGCTGACGCTGCAGCCGCTGAAGTTCCGCTACGCCTACGGCGATGTCGATGCACAGATCCGCATGGACGGGCGCAGCGCGCCGATCCACGGCACGATCAAGGCCACGGCCAGCGGCGTGCAGCTCAAGCACGTATTCAAGGCGGCCGATTCGGCGCAGCTGGATCTCGGCAACGCCAACGCGACCGCCGACCTCACCGGCGTCGGCAACTCGGTCGGCGGCTTGCTTGGCGCGGCGGATGGCAAAGTCCAGGCAGTGATGGGCGGCGGACGGATCAGCAAGGGGCTGGTCGAAAAGGTCGCGCTGAACGTGCCGAACATCGTGTTGGCCAAGTTGTTCGGCGACCATCAGCTGCAGATCAACTGCGCGGCGGCCGACCTGCAGGCGCACCAGGGCAAGTATGCGGTGCGCCTGTTCGTGATCGACACCGATGCCGCGCAGATCAACATCACCGGCGATGTCGACCTCGCCAACGAGCAACTCGACCTGACCGTGCATCCGGACAGCAAGGGTTTGCGCCTGCTCTCGCTGCGCTCGCCGATCCATGTCACCGGCCCATTCAGCCATCCGGACGCGAGCATCGACAAGGGTGTGCTGCTGGCACGCAGCGCGGGCGCCGTCGGCCTGGCCGTGGTCGCTGCGCCCGCGGCCGCGCTGCTGCCGCTGACCCAGACCCACCTCGGCGACGGCGCCGATCGCTGCGCGCCGCTGCTCGACTCGATCCAGAGCGCGAGCGGCAAGCCGAAGAAATAGTATACTTTTACCGGACCCAGCCGTGCAGCAGCGCGCTGCCGGTGCTAGAGTCGGCGGGTCGTTGTGCCGCACCAGATTATGAACGCATCTTCCCGCTCGCGCGTGAGCGCGCGCACCACACTCGTCGCTGCCATCGCGCTCGGCTGCGCCGCCGGTGCGGCGCACGCCACCACGATCACCGTCACCAGCGCCGACGACAGCGCGACGTTCGCACCGTGCAACCTGCGCAACGCGATCACCGCGATCAACTACGGCAACGCGGCGATGTTCCCGGGTTGCAAGGCGTCGCTGCACGGCTTGTTCGGCGACAACGACACGATCGTGTTTGCACCAGCGCTGGCCAACAGCACGATCACGCTGCAGCAAGGGCAACTGTCGAACTACGCGCCGCTGACGATTGCCGGAAGCGGCCAAGTGATCGATGCCGCGGACGCATCGCGCGTGCTGTACACGATCGCCTATCTTGGACTGAGCAATCTCACCCTGCGCGGCGGCAATGCGGGCAGCGGATCGGGCGGCGGCCTCTATGCCGACCAGGCATTCGTCTCGCTCAACCATGTCGCGATCACGTCCAACCGGGCCACGCTCGGCGGCGGGCTCGCCGTCGCCAACGGCTCCGCCAGCTTGCTGTTCACGACGGTGGCCGGCAATGCATCCGGCGGCGGCATTTCCGTCGCGGCGTCGAACGTCACGCTGAAAAACAGCGCGGTGCTCGACAATGCCGCCAGTTGCACGAGCAGCTGCGCCGGCGGCATCGTGCTGACCAATCACGCTACGCTCACGGCGACGGCATCGACGATCGCGCGCAACACAGCCGACGCGAGCGGCGGCAGCGTCGCCGGCGCGGCGCACGTGACCGAATCGAAGCTGGCGCTGATCAATTCAACTGTCGCGGAAAACAGCGCGAGCGGTTTCGATGCCGTGGCCGGAGCGCTGCTTGAAACACAGTCGACGAGCACTGCCGCCTACGGGATCGTGCTGACCAACGCGACGCTCGCGGCAAATACCGCATCGACCGCCAACCCGAGCGCCGCGGCGGTCAGCGGCGGCATGCTGCTCGGCGCGTCGGGCAACGCTCGCGCGACGCTGGCCAACTCGATACTGGCGGCAAACAGCGGTAGCGTGGCGGCTGGTCCGATTGCCACGCCGGACTTGTGCCTGCTGGCTGGCACGGCCAGCATCGCCAACAGCCTGCTCGGCAACGCGCAGCAACCGCTCTGGTCCGGCAATGGCAACGTTTTCAGCGACGCGCCGGGGCTCTCCGTGCTGGCCGATCATGGCGGGCCGACCCCGACGCTCGCTTTGCGCGGCGACAGCCCCGCGATCGACGCGGGCAGCAACACGCTGGCCCTCGACGCTGCGTCGCAACCGCTGACGACGGATCAGCGCGGCACGGCGCGCATTGTCGGCGGCCGCGTCGACATCGGTGCCTACGAATTCCCCGGCGACCACATTTTCAGCGACCGCTTCGGCGGCTGAAACATGCCGCGCGCCTGAACGCGGCGCACCCCTCTGCTACAATTGCGCCCCCCGCGCGCCTTGCCTGGCGCTGCCCGAATTTCGAAAAATCTGGAGTTTCCATGTCCGCTGCAATCCTCAAGGCGCTCGGCCTGACCGGCACCGAGTCCGGCACCTATCTCGGCAACGGCGAATGGTCGAAGACGACCAGCGCCGGCACGATCGAGGTGGTCAATCCGAGCACGCATGAAATCATCGGCCGCGTGCACGCAAGCAGCGCCGGCGACTACGAGACGATCGTCAAGCGCGCGCAAGAAGCGTTCAAGGCGTGGCGCGTCACGCCGGCGCCGCGTCGCGGCGAAGCGATCCGCTTGTGCGGCGAAGCCTTGCGCAAGCACAAGGATGCGCTGGGTTCGCTGGTCGCGCTGGAGATGGGCAAGATCAAACCCGAGGGCGACGGCGAAGTGCAGGAGATGATCGACATCGCCGATTTCGCGGTCGGCCAGAGCCGCATGCTGTACGGCAATACCATGCACTCGGAACGGCCGGGTCATCGCATGTACGAACAATGGCATCCGCTCGGCCTGGTCGGCATCATTTCCGCGTTCAATTTCCCGGTCGCGGTGTGGGCCTGGAACGCGTTCGTCGCCGCGGTGTGCGGCAACATTTCGATCTGGAAGCCGTCGCCGAAGACGCCGCTGTCGGCGGTCGCCTCGATGAAGATCTGCAACGCGGCGCTGAAGGAAGCAGGCTTCCCCGATCTGTTCTTCCTGTTCAACGACGCCGGCGCGGAGCTGGCCAAGCAGTTCGTCGACGATCACCGCGTCCCGCTGATCAGCTTCACCGGCTCGACCGCGGTCGGGCGTCATGTCGGCGAGCGCGTCGCCAAGCGCATGGGCCGCTCGCTGCTCGAACTCGGCGGCAACAACGCAATCATCGTCGACCAGACGGCAGACCTGAAACTGGCAATCCCCGCGATCGTGTTCGGCGCGGTCGGCACCGCCGGCCAGCGTTGCACCACGACGCGGCGCCTGTTCGTGCACGAGTCGATCTACGACAACGTGGTCAACACGCTGGTCGCAGCGTACAAGCAGGTCGAGAAGAAAATCGGCGATCCGACCCAGGCGACCACCCTGATGGGTCCGCTCAACAGTCCCGACGCGGTGCAGCGCTACACCGGCGCGATCGAGAAAGCCAAGGCCTCCGGCGGCAAGGTGCTCACCGGCGGTGGCGCGCTGACCGATCGCCCCGGCAACTTCGTGCTGCCGACGATCATCGCGGGACTCAAGAATTCCGACGAAGTGGTGCAGACCGAGACGTTCGCGCCGATCCTGTACGTGATGCCGTTCAAGCAGCTCGACGACGCGCTGCACGCGCACAACGGCGTGCCGCAGGGACTGTCGTCGGCGATCTTCACGCAGAACGTCAAGACGGCCGAGGCGTTCCTGTCCAGCGCCGGCTCCGACTGCGGCATCGCCAACGTCAACATCGGCACCAGCGGCGCGGAAATCGGCGGCGCGTTCGGCGGCGAGAAGGAAACTGGTGGCGGCCGCGAATCGGGTTCCGACGCGTGGAAAGCGTACATGCGCCGCCAGACCAACACGATCAACTACTCCGATGCGCTGCCGCTGGCGCAAGGCATCAAGTTCGAGTTCTGACGCATCACCTGCGAGTTTTGAAACGATGAACGTACCTGCCCGCACCACCAGCACCACAGCCATCGTCAGCCTGATCTTCGGCATCGGTTGCTGGTTCGCACTGCCGCTGATCGGCGCGATCGTCGCCATCGTCTGCGGCCACACGGCGCGCGCGGAAATCCGCCGCGCGCCGCCGGGCTCGATCGACGGCGACGGCATGGCGCTGACCGGCATGCTGCTCGGCTACCTGCACCTGGTGTTCGCCGTCTTCGCGGTAATGATCCTGTTCATGTTCCTCGGCGGTCTGAGCTATTTCGCGCATCACTTCCACGGTTGAGTTGAATCCGGCGTGGAGCATGCACATGTTATTATCATGTGCGTCCTGCGGAGGCCGACCATGAAAACCCAGCGTGTCACCCTGCTCGTTTCGCCCGCCGACAAACGCCGCTTCAAGGCGCTGGCGGATGATCGCGGCGTCAGCGTCAGCGAATTCATCCGTCAGGCGGTGGATGCCTACAACAGCAACGTGGTCTCGATCGATGAAACGCGCGATCTGGCCATGCTGACCAAGGAAATCCGCCAGGCACTGCCGGCAATGCGCAAGAGCCTGCGCAGCGCGGTGGCCGCGAGCAACCGCGCACTGGCCAACATCGACGCGCGCCGGAGCACGCGCTGATGGGCGTCGTCGCGGATGCGCTTGCCGCGCTCAAGGAAGTGTTGCAGATGCGCGGCGACATCGATCGGCTGTCGAAGAACGTCGACAAACTCGCCAGCGTCACCGACGACCTGGACCGGCGCATGATCCGCATCGAGACAATGGTCGAGATCGCGAGCAAGCGCGCAGCCGCAGCGCCGCGCCTGCCGAAGAAGTAGCCGCTCACGCTTGTACGCCCTCGCCCGCCCCTTCCTGTTCTGTCTCGACGCCGAACGCGCGCACGACCTGGCGCTGGGCTCGATCGAGGCGGCATACCGCACCGGGCTCAATCCGCTGCTCGCGCTCAAACCAGCGCCGCTGCCGCGGACCGTGTTCGGCATCGAGTTCCCGAATCCGGTCGGCTTGGCCGCGGGGCTGGACAAGAACGGCGCGCATGTCGATGCGCTTGCCGCGCTCGGTTTCGGCTTCATCGAGATCGGCACCACCACGCCGCGTGCGCAGCCGGGCAACCCGAAGCCGCGCATGTGGCGCCTGCCGCAACAGCAGGCGGTGATCAACCGGCTCGGCTTCAACAACGGCGGTGTCGACGCGTTGCTGCGCAATGTGGAAAAGGCGCGCTTTAGCGGCGTGCTCGGCATCAACATCGGCAAGAACAAGGACACGCCGAACGAGCGCGCCGTCGACGACTATCTGCTGTGCCTGGAGCGCGTCTACGCGCGCGCCAGCTACGTCACGGTGAACATTTCCTCGCCGAACACGCAAGGCTTGCGCGACTTGCAGGAAGAGGAAACCCTGCGCCGTTTCATCGGCACGCTGCGCGAAGCGCAGGAACGTCTCGCCGCGCAGCACGGCAAGCGCAAGCCGATGCTGCTCAAGATCGCGCCCGACCTGAACGACGCGGAGCTCGATGCGATGGCCGAGGTGCTGCTCGCCGCGCGCGTCGACGGCCTGATCTGCACCAACACGACAATCGACCGCAGCGCCGTGGCCGGGGTGCGACACGCCGAGCAGGCCGGCGGCCTGTCCGGCAAGCCGCTGTTGCAAAAAGCTACTTCTATACTTCGCGGCATGGCGCAGCGCCTCGGCGGCCGCGTGCCGCTGATCGGCGTGGGCGGGATCATGGCCGGCGCCGACGCGGCGGCAAAGATCGACGCCGGCGCCAGCCTGGTGCAGTTCTACAGCGGCATGGTCTACCGCGGTCCGGAGCTGATCCGCGAATGCGTGGAGGCGATTCGTGCGCGCGGCAACCGCTGATGCTCGCGCAAGGCGCTGCCGCGCCGGCACGGTGAGCGCGTGAGCTTCGCTACTGGCATCGCCAACGAACCCGGCTACAGCGTGGTCGAGAACGCTTCGCTCGCGGGGCGCAACACGTTTCGCGTGCCCGCCCGCGCCGAGTTGCTGATCGACGTGAGCGACGCCGCGGTCTTGCCGCAGTTGTTCGCGCTACCCGCATTGCAGCGCGGCCCGGTGCTGGTGCACGGCGCCGGCAGCAACACACTGTTCACGCGCGACTGGCCCGGCATCGTCGTGTCGATGGCGCGCACCGGCATCCGCGTGCTCGACAACGGCGCGGACGCCGCGCGGGTCCGCGTCGACGCCGGCGAGAACTGGCACGACTTCGTGCAATGGTCGCTGGCGAAGGGTTTCGCTGGATTGGAAAACCTGGCGCTGATTCCGGGCACCGTCGGCGCCGCCCCGATCCAGAACATCGGCGCATACGGCGTGGAAGTGCGCGAATTCGTGCATGCGGTCGAAGCGTTCGATCGACAGCAGGGTGCGAACGTGCGCCTGTCCAACGCCGAGTGCGCGTTCGCCTACCGCGACTCGCGCTTCAAGCGCGAGCCGCAGCGCTTCGTGGTCGTTGCGGTGGAATTCCTGCTGCCGCGTTCGCGCGCGTTGCGCCTGGACTACGCCGGCGTACGCGAGGAACTGGCCGCGATGGGCGTGCACACGCCGACGCCGGTCACGCTGGCCGAGGCAGTGATGCGCCTGCGCACGCGCAAGCTGCCCAATCCGGCGCTGATCGGCAACGCCGGAAGTTTCTTCAAGAACCCGCTGCTGCCGGTCGAGCGGGTCGCCGAGATGCAGCGCGAGCACCCGGCGCTGACGCACTGGGCGGCGTCGAACACGACCCGCAAGGTCTCCGCGGGGTGGCTGATCGAAGCCAGCGGTTTCAAGGGCTTACGTGAGGGTGATGCCGGTGTTTCGAGCCAGCATGCGCTGGTCCTGGTCAATCATGGCAGCGCCACGGGCGCGCAGATCTGGGCGCTTGCGCAACGCGTACGCGAAGGGGTGATGCAACGGTTTGGGGTGATGCTGGAGCCGGAGCCGGTCGTGGTGTAGGGCGCAGCACGCCCATTCCCGCAAAAGCCGGGCCGCGACAAATCGCGCGCCTACGGTGCCTGCCCCTCGCACTGGAAGTACACGACGTGGTCCGGATTCAGGGCGATCGTCTGGCCGAGACTGATCGCACCGGTCTTGCGCAGATGCACCTCGTCGCGATGCAGGCGCAATTCGTCATCATCGCCCAGCTTCACATACGTACCGTTCGTCGAACGGTCCGAGATCATGAAATAGCCGCGCTTGTATTCGATCAGCGCGTGGTTGCGCGAGACCCATTCGGCATCCACGATCAGGCTGCTGGTGGCGTCGCGCCCGAGCGTGAACGGCTGCGACAGCGCATCCAGTTCGAGCACCTGGCCGCGGTAGCGCAGCACCAGCCGCACCTTCTCGGCAACCATCTGGTCCAGCCGGATCGCGCGCTGCACCATGGTCACGTTCGAGGTGTCTTCCTGCCACTGCACGTCGACGATGTCGATCGGATGCTGCTTGCCGGCAACGCGTGCCTGGCCGACCGAGCGCGTGCGCAGCATGCCGGCGTTGGTCAGCAGCTTCAGCGTGCTGGCGGTGGAGATGATCTGTTCGCGCTTGGCCAGCGAGGCCATGCGCGCGGCAACGTTGACGGCGTCGCCGTACACGTCGTTGTCCTCCATCAGCGCATCGCCGTGATGCAGGCCGATGCGGATCGCGAGGCGGTCCTTGGCGAACACGGCGTCGTTGGCGACGCGCTTCTGCATGTCCACCGCGCCGAGCAGGCCCTGCATCGGCCCGGGAAAGGTGCACATGATCTCGTCGCCGATGGTCTTGATCACGCGGCCGCCGTGGCGCCCGGTGACTTCGGCCAGCGCGTTGAGGATCGCGGCGATCAGGCGGCGTGCCTCCAGATCGCCACGCGTCTCGAACAGCTTGGTGCTGCCGCTGACATCGGCGAACAGGATGGTGAGGGGCTGGCTCTGGGTCATCAGACTGTGAGTTTAGGGCAACAAGCCGCCTCAATGAAATACCGCCGTCGCGCGTGAGCGCGACTATCACTCCCCCTCTCTCCCAAGCACCGCTTGGGGGAGAGGGTAAGGGGTGAGGGGGACGCGCAGAGGATGAAACGACGTTTCGTCACTCATCCAAGCGCACGCGCAGCCGCCACGATGTCCGCATCGCCCGGCAAGACCAGCAACGCGGCGCCAGCCAGCGGCGTGTACGTGTCCACCCCGACTACGCGCTTGAGCGGCTTGGCGCCGAGACCTGCCTCCACGATGGCAGTGATGATGCCCTCGCCGACCCCGGCCGAGCGCCTGCCTTCATCGACCACGAGGATGCGCGCGCATTCGCCGGCATGTCGCGCGATGGCCGCTTCGTTCAGTGGCAGCAGCCAGCGCAGGTCGACCACGCGCACCTTCCAGCCTTGCGCCTGCTCGATCGCGCGCGCAGCGCGCAGGCTCATCGGCACGCCGTTGCCGTAGGTGAAGATCACCAAGTCGCGCGCATCGGCGGCATAGACGCGCTCCTCGCCCAGCGTCAGTGCCTGGTCCGGCGGCGGATACGCGAACTGCCACTGGCCGTCGCCGGCCGCATGCAGATCTTTGGTCATGTACAGCGCAATCGGTTCGAGGAACGCGCACACGCGCCCGTCGACCTTGGCCAGCGCGGTCAGCGTGCGCAACATCATCGCCGCGTCGTCGCCGCGCGACGGACAACCGATGACCAGCCCCGGGATGTCGCGCAGCGCGGTGATCGAATTGTCGTTGTGGAAATGCCCGCCGAAGCCGCGCTGGTAACCGAGGCTGGCGATGCGCATCACCATCGGGTTGCGGTACTGACCGTTGGAGAAGAATTGCAGCGAGGCCGCTTCGCCGCGGATCTGGTCGCAGGCGTTGTGGAAATAGGCCAGGTACTGGATTTCCGGGATCGGCAGCATGCCGAGGTTGGCAAAGCCCTGCGCCAGGCCGAGGATCAACGTCTCGTCGAGCAGCGTGTTGAACACGCGCGCGTTCTTGAACGCCTTGTGCAGGCCTTTGGTGACCGTGTACACGCCGCCCTTCTGCGCCACGTCCTCGCCGAACAGCAGCGCTTCGGGATACTTGCAGAACAAGTCGTGCAGCGCGTTGTTGATATGGATCGCCAGATGCCGCGGTGGCAGTTTCTCCGGCAACTTATCCGCGCCGCCGAACACCGCTTCGCGTGCCGCAGCGTAGTCGGCGCGGCGCGCTTCCACGTTCACCTGGTTCGGATGATAAGGCGCCAGCGGAGCGATCACTTCGGCCAGGTCGGTGAGCTTGGGCCGCCGATCGGCCTCCTCGGCGGCGGCAAAGCACTGCTTGCGGATCGTGTCGTATTTCGCCAGCAATTGTTCCTTTGTATACACGCCGGCTTCGAGCGCGATCGCGGCCGAGCGCAGCAGCGGATCGGAAGCCTCCACCGCCATCAGCTCCTCGACGCTGCGCCACTCGATCTCGAAATCGGTGCCGGCGTGGCCCATGATGCGCGTGGTGCGCAGGTGCAGGAAGGTCGGCCGGCGCGTCGTGCGGCAGTGGTGGATCGCGCGCGCCACGCCTTCGTAGCCTGCGGCGAGATCCAGGCCGTCGGCGCGGAAATAATCGAGGTCGCGGCGGCCGCCGAAACTGGCGGCGATCCAGTCGGTCGGCGTCTTGACCGAAATGCCGATGCCGTTGTCCTCGCACACGAACAGCACCGGCGCCGGCAACTTCTGGTACGCCGTCCACGCGGCGGAGTTGAACGCGGTCTGCGCGGTGGCGTGATTGGCCGAGGCGTCGCCGAACGAGCAGATCGCAATCGAGTCGGCCGGGATCGGCAGCTTGTGCCGGATGCGCTTGCCCTGCTCGATCGCGATCGCCGTGCCGAGCGCCTTGGGCAGATGCGAGGCGATCGTCGAGGTCTGCGGCAGCACCCACAACGGCTTGGAACCCCACACCTTGTGGCGGCCGCCGGAAGCCGGATCGTCCTTGCTCGCGGCAAACGACAGCGCCGAATCCATGATCGGATCCATGCCGGGCAGCTTGCGGAAGCGCTCGGCCATGAACGCGCCGCTGCGGTAATGCAGGAAGGCCGGATCCGTGTGACGCGTCAGGCGCGCCACCATCGCATTGCCTTCATGGCCGCTGGAGCCGATCGTGTAGAACACCTTGTTCTTCACGCGCAGCACGCGTGCCATCAGATCCAGGTGCCGGCTGACCAGCTGCGAGTCGAACAGCTCGATGAAGTCGCGCACGCTGCACAGGCTGCCGGGCAGCACCGGCGCTTCGCCCGCCCCGACGCGCGCGGCCGAGCCGTGCCAGTTCTGCACGAACTCGATGAAGTTCTGGTCGCACACCTCGGCACGGTTGACGTTCTTGTGCCGGGCGGGAATCGGGTTGACGATGGCGTTCATGGCTCGGACTCGTTGTGGTCTAGCGCGCTGCCTTGCGTGTCTGCGCAATCAGCTCGACGTTCTCTGCGGCATAGGGCGGCATCGCGACGAAACCGGGCTGCGCGCGCACGCGCTCCAGCCAGCGGCAGATCGCCGGATATTGCGCGAGGTTGAAACCGGCGTCGTCCGCGCAGTGCGTGTAGGCGACCAGCGCGATGTCGGCGATGCCGTACCCGAGACTGCTGAACCAGTCGTTCGCCGCGAGGTGCTTTTCCATCACCGCCAGCGCCTGATGACCGCGCTCGCGCAGCTTCGGCAGGTCGGCGCGACGCGGCGAATCCAGCGGCGTCCAGCCGCAGATGAAACGCGCCACGGCAACAAAAGGTTCGTGGCTGTACTGCTCGAAGAACATCCACGCCAGCGTCTGCGCGCGCTGCCACGCATCGCCGGCGAAATACTTCGTGCCGTCCGCCAGCCAGCACAGGATCGCGTTCGACTCGACCATGATGCGGCCGTCGTCGAGTTCGATCATCGGCACCTTGCCGTTTGGATTCTTTGCCAGGTATTGCGGCGTGCGCGTGGCGCCATGCGCGCTGTCGGTCTCGATCCAAGTGAACTCGCGACCGAGCTGCGTGAGCAACACGCGCGGCTTGTGGCAATTGCCGGAAGGCGAATAGCCGTAGACCTTGATGGCCTGCACTGCGCTCATTTCACCTCTCCGTTGCGCCGGCGCGCGCGCCATTCGTCGCGCGATTGTCCCCAGATGTCGAGCACCACCGTCTCGTACGGCGGCGGCAGGTTCGCCTGCCGCAGGATGCGCGAGCCGAGACGCTTCGCCAGTTCCTGCGACGGCTTGTTTTCCGCATTGATCGAATGGATCACGTCGCTCCAGCCGAGGTTGTCGAACGCCCAATCGATCGTGACGATCGCCGCCTCGCGCGCATACCCCTTGCCCCACGCGCTGCGCCGGAATGCCCAGCCGACCTCGGTGCCCGGCCAGCCTTCCGGCTGCCAGGGTCCGCACTGTCCGAGCCATTCGCCAGTGAGCTTGTCGCACACCGAGAACATCGCGTAACCCTGCACCATCCACGCACCCGGCTGCTGCAAGAACTTGCGCCACGCCGCCGCGCGCGGCATTGCGCCGCCGATGTGGCGCGCGGCTTCTTCGTCGCCGTGCATTTCGGCGTAGCCGTCGAAGTCCTCGATGCGTGGCAGGCGCAGCAGCAGGCGTTGCGTCTCGATTTGTGGTGCGCTCGCCATCACTTCTTCCTCGGCGCAAACGGCGGTCGTGGAAAATTCGGCACGATGCACGGCACCGCCTCATGCAGCAGCCCGGCGCTGGCAAGCTCGAAGCGAATGCGCTTGTCGAGCAATTCCTCGAGCTTGGGCCGGATCGGCTCGAGGTCGGCCAGCGTGATGTCGGCGAAATTGTCGACGTGGATCAGCGACGGTTCGAGCGGCGCGGCGCCGTAGCACACGCCGATCGAGCGATGCACGGGACGCCCGCCGATCACATCGGCCGTGGTCGAAACGAACAACGAGGCCACATCCGGAATGCGGCCGTTGACCGAGACGATGCCGTAGCCATGGTAGGAAGGCCCATGCCCGCCGGCGACCGCACGCTTTTCCTCACGCAGCACGACCAGTGCTTCGAGTTGATTCTTGTCGAGGATGTCCTGGTAGGTTTGCGTCCAGCCGCGCGTCAGGCCGCTGTAGTTCAGACGCGTCTGGTCGTCTTCGTCGCGGATGGCGTCCATCTGGGGCGCCGGCAGCGCGATGTCGACGGCCTGATAGCCGGCCTCTTCGAGCAGCCGTCTGGTCAGATCGATTGCGCGCTGATCCAGATGCCAATCGTTGGCGAACCGGCGGTCGTAGGTGCCGAACACGGTCAGCCCGAGGTGCACATTCGTCACTTCGGGGCTGAGCAGGGCGACGATGCCGACCCGGCTGCCGCGCGCAACGTCGACACCGCGAAACGCCGGCTCCGCCGCGCGCGCGCCGGAAAACGGTGCAAGCATCAGCAACACGCCTGCCAAGCAAGCGGACAGCATGCCGCGGCGATGCCGGTTCACTTGCGTGTCAGAACGCATTGATGCCCGTCACCTCGCGCCCCACCACCAGCTTGTGCACCGTCTCGGTGCCTTCGTAGGTGATCACGGATTCGAGATTGAGCATGTGGCGGATCGGGCAGTGCTCCGTTGTGATGCCGGCGCCGCCGAGGATGTCGCGCGCTTCGCGTGCGATGTCGATCGCCATGCGGCAGTTGTTCCACTTGGCCAAGGACACCTGGGTCGGCTGCATCGCACCGCGGTCCTTCAGACGGCCGAGCTGCAGCGACAACAACTGCGCCATGGTGATGCGGCGCGCCATGTCGGCCAGCTTGAGCTGCACCGCTTGGGTGGCGGCGATCGGACGCTGGAACAGCGTGCGCTGCTTGGCGTATTCGGTCGCCTCGGTGAAGCAGGCGATAGCTGCGCCGATCGGGCCCCAGGTGATGCCGTAGCGCGCCTGGGTCAGGCAGCCGAGCGGGCCTTTCAGCCCCTTCACGTTCGGCAGGCGGTTCGCTTCCGGCACGCGCACGTTGTCGAAGAACAGCGCGGACGTCACCGACGCGCGCAGGCTCATCTTCTTGTGCACTTCCTGGGCGGCGAAGCCAGCCGTGCCTTTTTCCACAATGAAACCTTGTATACCGTCTTCGGTCTGCGCCCAGACGATCGCGATGTGCGCCAGGTTGCCGTTCGTGATCCACATCTTGGCGCCGTTGATGACCCAGTCGCCGCCGTCCTTCTTCGCGTGCGTCTTCATGTTGGCCGGATCCGAGCCGCCATGCGGTTCGGTCAAGCCGAAGCAGCCGATCACCTCGCCGCGCGCCATCTGCGGCAGCCAGCGTTGGCGCTGCTCTTCCGATCCGTAGGCATAGATCGGATACATGCACAGCGACGATTGCACCGAGGCGAAGCTGCGGATGCCGGAATCGCCACGTTCCAGTTCCTGGCAGATCAGCCCGTAGCTGACCGCGTTCATGCCGGCGCAGCCGTATTCGGTCGGCAGCGAGGAGCCGAGCAGGCCGAGCTCGGCCATTTCCGGCACCAGTTCCTTCGGGAAACGCCCTTGGTCGAAGCAGTCGCCGATGATCGGCAGCACGCGTTCGTCGGTGAAGCGCGCCACGGTGTCCTGCACCATGCGTTCTTCCTCGCTCAACAGCGAGCGGACGTCATACAAATCAACGGGATTGAGCGGCGCGGCGGCCATGGCGGACTCCGGGTTTTGCAGGCAAACGGCAGGGCCGCGTATTCTAGCGGTTCGGGCTGCGGCTGTCCTGCCAAATGGCTGCCCCGGTCCCGTGCGAATTGGCTCCATTACCGTTCGCGCTGAGCACGGCTCCCAGAACCAATCGAGGCGGGGTCGAAATCGCAGCGCCCAGCGGCGTTTCGACTTCGCTCGCTGCGCGAGCTACGCTCAACGCGAACGGAAACATTTCAGAGTCCTGCATCTTGCGCATCCCTATCCTCGCCTACCACGCCGTCAACATCGCCGGCAACGACTACGGCAACAACGATCACGTCGCATTCGCCGCCGATCTGCGCCTGATCCATGAACTCGGCCTGCGCGTGGTGCCGCTCGCATGGGTAGTGGACGCGTTGCTCGGCGAAGCGCAGCGCGAGCTCGACCGTTGTGTCGCCCTGACCTGCGACGACGGCTCGGACTTCGATTTCTTCGACCTCGACCATCCTGCGCATGGGCCGCAACGCAGCTTGTTCAACGCGATGGACGACTTCGCCACCGAGCACGGCGCCACGGCGCAGCCCGACCTGCACCTGACCAGCTTCGTGATCGCCTCGCCCGAAGGGCGCGAACACCTCGACCGCAACTGCCTTGCTGGGCGCGGCTGGATGAGCCAGCGCTGGTGGCAGGCGGCTTCCGAATCCGGGCGCATGGCGATCGAGAATCACAGCTGGGACCACAACCACGCCGCGATCCTGCTGCCCGGCATCGACGGCATGCAGCGCGGCACGTTCCATCCGGTCGACAACCGCGTACGCGCCGACGCCGAGATTGCCGCCGCCACGCGCTACATCGACGCGGCGATCGCGCCGAAGCGCACGACGTTGTTCTGCTATCCGTACAGCCACGTCAACGACTACCTGCGCACGGAGTATTTTCCACAATTCCACAATGTGCACGGGATGCGCGCCGCGTTCGGCGACGGCGCCGTGCCGGCCACCCCCGACAGCGACCGCTGGAATCTGCCGCGCTACATCTGCGGCTGGCACTGGAAGTCGCCTGAAGAGCTACGCGCGATCTTGCGCGAGGCGCGGTAGGGCTGGGCTGACAGCTCAGCGCTTTCAGCAAGACTTGCTGGGCTTGTCAGCCCAGCCTACGAAATCCTCGCGCCTGCAAGCTCAGAACGGCCCAATTGCCTGCGCCATTGCTACCAATCCGCGTTTCATCTGAGCGTTGATCGGCTTGTGCCAGTGCACCAGCAGCTTGTCGTGGCCGGTTGGCTCGAACCCGGCCATCAAGTCCACTTCCCAGGCGCGCGCATCGCCGCAGTAGCCAAAGAATGCGTCGCAGCGATCGGCGTAGCGCTGGAAACCGTAGCGCAGCACTTGCACCATGGCGCTGCCGGCCGCTTCGAGCTGCGCCTTCTGCGCGTCGTCCAAATGCGCGAACGCGCGTCCGTCGGTGCAGCAGCCACCGACCAGGAACATGCTGCCGAACGGCATGAACTTGGTGTACGACATCGGCACCAGCGTACCGTCGCGCGTGCGCACAAACGCGACCACGTCGTGCTTCCACTCCGGAATCGGATGGCCGAACTTGCGCTGAAACAATTCGCCCACCACGGCGGCGGGATGGTCGAATTCGGAGATCAGCAGGAAATCGGGTTTCTCGGCAAGCGGCATCGGGGATCTCGATCAGAACGGGGCGAACGAATTGGCCTTCTCGATCATTTGGCGGCGCCGGCGCGCGTCTTCGTTGCGCGTCCAGTACACCAGCAGATGATCGTGCATGGTCGACTGGAAGCCGACGGCGCGGTCGATGCGTTCGGCCAACGCATCGCCGCAATAGCCGAAGATTGCGCCGAAGCGCGGCGCGAAATGCTGCACCGACCAGCGCAGCGCGTGCTGGTAGATACCGCCCGCGGCGCGGATCAGGTCGCGCTCGGCCACGCTCATCTGGCGCAGCACGCGATCGTCGACGCAGGCGCCGCCGCCGAGCAGGATGTCGCCGCAATCGGTGAAATGGATGTAGCACACCAGCGGCGAGACGCCCTGCGCGCTGCTATAGCTCGCGACCACGTGATGCGGAAAATCCGGCACGGCGCGCTGGTATTTGCGCTGGAACAACGGCTCGGCGGCTGCCGGCACGTCCTCGGTTTCTTGCAGGGCGATGAAATCGTCGAGCGTCATGCGTCGTCGTCCGCTGGCAGGTTGCGCACGCCATGCGGCACGTGGCCGGTCGCGACATGCCGGCGCGCCGATTCGACGTTGGCGTGCGAGTCGTCGAAAAAGATGTCGGCGCCGAACGCCCGCAGGAAGGGTCCCTTGTCGCGGCCGCCGAGGAACAGCGCCTCGTCCAGGCGCACGCCCCAGCTGCGCAAGGTCAGGATCACGCGCTTGTGCGCCGGCGCGGAGCGCGCGGTGACCAGCGCGGTGCGGATCGGCGCCGCGTCGCCCGATGGGAACGCCGCCTGCAGCCGGTGCAGCGCGGCGAGGAAACCGCGGAACGGACCGCCGGACAGCGGCGTGTCGACGTTCTCCACTTCGTTGCGGTGGAACGCCTCGATGCCCTGCTCCTGCGACACGCGCTCGGATTCGTCGCCGAAGATCACCGCGTCGCCGTCGAACGCGATGCGCAGCTGGTCCGACGCGCTCTGCGGCGCCTTCGACGGCAGGATCGTCGCCGCCGCGACGCCTGCGGCCAACGCGCGCCCCACACTCTCCGGATTCGCCGACAACAGCAAGTGCGCGCCAAACGAATTCACGTACGGCGTGGTCGCGGCGCCACCGGTGAACACGGCGCGTGCGATATCGAGCTTGTAGTGCTCGATCGAATTGAAGATGCGCAAGCCCGTGTCGGCGGAGTTGCGCGACAACAGGATCACTTCGACGTGCGGTGCTTGCGCCGGCCCGGTCTCGTTCAGGCGCAACAACTTGCGCACCAGCGGAAACGCGATGCCCGGTTCGAGCAGATCGTTCTCGCGCGCCATCTGGTAGCCGCGATACGCGTCGAGCCCTTCGCGCTCGAACAAGTCGTGACTTTCGGAAAGATCGAACAGCGCGCGCGAGGAGATTGCCACGACCAGGCGGTCGTCGGAAGGCGGCGCGGTGGCGATGGCAGAGTTCATACGCCCTACGGTTCTCAACCTTATAACCGTCATTCCCGCGAAAGCGGGAATCCAGTTTGATCTTGCTCTCGAGGCCAGCGTGTCGGTTTCGCGAGAGCCCTATTGGAAGGCCGAACAATCAACATGTCTGGATATGCAAATGTCGTCGCGGTGTGCACGGAAGATCAAGATGGATTCCCGCGTTCGCGGGAATGACGCCAGCTTGGTTGGCTATCGTCACCCTCCCTTGCCGCTCCATCCCGCTTCACGAAGCGAACTGCTCGTTCAGGATGCGGTCTTCCAGATTGTGTTCCGGATCGAACAGCAGCGTAACGGTCTTCTCGCGCGATTCGCGGATCAGCACCTCGACGACGTCGCGTACTTCGTTCGAATCCGCGGTCGCGCTGACCGGGCGCTTGTAGTGATCGAGGATGTCGAATTTCACTTCGCTGCCCGCGCGCAGGATCGCGCCGCGCCAGCGCCGCGGCCGGAACGGACTGATCGGCGTCATCGCCAGCACGTCGGCACCGAGCGGCAGGATCGGACCGTGCGCGCTCAGGTTGTAAGCGGTCGAACCGGCCGACGTGCATACCAGCACGCCATCGCACATCAGCTCCTCGATCTTGGTCGCGCCGTTGATTGCGACGCGGATATGCGCCGCCTGCTTGGTCTGGCGCAGCAGCGACACTTCGTTGAACGCGAGCGACGAACTAGTCGTGCCGGATTCGCTCACCGCCTCCATCACCAGCGGCTTGAGCGCGGTCGGCTGCGCGCGGCCGATGCGGTCGATCAGATTGTCCGCATGGAACTGGTTCATCAGGAACCCCACCGTACCGAGCTTCATGCCGAACACCGGCTTGTCCAGCGCCAGGTGCCGGTGCAGCGTGCGCAACATGAAGCCGTCGCCGCCGAGCGCCACGATCACCTGCGCCTGCTCGATCGGCGCCTCGGCGTAGCGCTTGCGCAAGTCGGCGAGCGCGGCCTGCGCTTCCTCGGTCTTGCTGGCGACAAAGGCGATGGGCGTGTGATCCGGCATGCGGGCGATTCTACGCGAAGAAGGGGTCAGAGTGCCTTTTCGCGATGGCAGCGGAAATCGATTCACTGCGCAGCTGCGAAAAGGCACTCTGACCCCTTCTGCGGAAGCACTCAAACCCCGCAATCCGCGACGCTTCGTTGCATCGACATCCCAACGGAGAACCGTCATGTTCAAGCCGCTCGTCGCCGCCATCGCCGCCAGTCTCGCCGCTTCGTCCGCCAGCGCGAACGACATGCCCGACTACTCGCTCACCGTGTACAGTGCCGCGCAGCCCGGCGCGCTCAGCACGGCGAATCTCGCCAACTACGGCGCCAACCTGCCCGGCTATGCGCTGGTGCGCGATGCGCGCCGCATGACGCTGCCGCAGGGCATCGGCGAGTTGCGCTTCAGTGACGTCGCCAAGCGCATCGATCCGACCACGGTCGCATTCGAATCGTTGTCGGATCCCGCCGGTACGCGCGTGATGGAGCAGAACTACCAGTACGACCTGGTCGACAACGCCAAGCTGCTGGATCGCTACATCGGCCAGAACATCAGCGTCACCCAGGTGCGCGGCGACAAGACCGACGAGGTGACCGGCAAGCTGCTGTCCGCCAGCGGTGGCCTGATCCTGCAGCGCGAGAGCGGCGAAGTGCTGACGCTCGCCAGCTACAGCAACATTCAGTTCCCCGCCCTGCCCGGCGGCTTGATCACCAAGCCGACGCTGGTGTGGAAAGTCGCGAGCAAGAACGGCGGCGCGCAGGATTCGCGCGTCAGCTACCAGACCCAGGGCATCACCTGGTGGAGCGACTACAACGTGGTGTTGCGCGAGGCCGGCGGCAATTGCGACATGGATCTGGCCGCATGGGTCACGCTGGTGAACCAGTCCGGCGGCAGCTTTCCGAACACGCAGCTGAAGCTCGTTGCCGGCGAAGTCAACCGCGCGCCGGCCGCGGCGCCGGCAGCCTACGCGATGCGCGCTGCCGCGAAGATGGAGATGGACGAGGCGCGTGCCGGATTCACCGAATCGAGCCTGTCCGAGTATCACTTGTATACATTGGGACGGCGCACCGACCTGCCGGAGAATTCGACCAAGCAACTCGAATTGTTCCCGGCGGTGCACGGGGTGGCCTGCCGCAAGCAGCTCGTGTTCACCGCGGCACCGGCGCCATGGAGCTACTGGTCCGCGCCGATCAACGACCAGAGCTACGCCGCCACCGCGCAGGGCACGGTCGGCGCGTATCTGGAGTTCGACAACAAGGAGGCAAACAAGCTCGGCATGCCGTTGCCCGCCGGTCGCGTGCGCGTGAACCAGGCAAACCAGAGCGACGGCGCGCTCGAATTCGTCGGCGAAGATGTGATCAAGCACACGCCGCGCAACGAGACGCTGCGCATCAAGCTCGGCAACTCGTTCGACATCGTCGGCGAGCGCAAGCAGACCAACTTCAAGATCGACGTCAACGCACACACGATCGACGAAAGTTTCGAGATCAGCGTGCGCAACCGCAAAAAGGAGGCCGCCACGGTCGTCGTGCGTGAGTACCTGTATCGCTGGAACTCCTGGGAAATCACCCAGCACGACCACGATTTCGCCAAGCGCGACGCGCAAACGATCGACTTCACGCTCGACATCGCCGCCAACGCGGAGGCGAAAATCACCTACACGGTGCATTATCATTGGTAGATGCAGCGGATATCGGCAGCGATTCTGGCATTGGCGGCGGCCCTCGCGGCCGCCCCCATCCGTGCGGCGAGCGACGCCCCGCGCCTGCTCGCCGACATCGCGCGCGATATTGCCGCGCTCAAGCGCACCTTTCCGCAGCTGGCTCACTTCGACCCGAAGGTTTACGCCGGCGCGACCAGCATCAGCTATTCGTTCCACACGCACGAACCCGCGCGTAGCGGCGGCTGGACTTCCGGCGTGCCGGCTCCCGACGATGACGGCATGTGGTTCTACATCGATATGCACGATCCCGACTCGACCGCACAGATCCATACGCAACCGATGACCGCGCCGCTGTGCCTGGGCGCGTTGCGCGTTTCGTTCCTGATCCAGGAAGGCGCGCGCACGCGCCCGCTGTCGGCGGAAATCAGCCGCATCCTCCAGCAACACGGCGCCGGCGGCTGCCGCAAGCACCGCCCGTCCGGCCGCGTCGCACGCGAGATCGCTTGACCGCGGCCCGCGCGACCGCCGAACATCGGCGCGTCAGCCCGGGATCTGTCGCATGAAGCGTCGCACTCCACATGGCACTTTGACTCGGCGCCGCGTGTTGCAAGGCGGACTGGCCGCGGCCGCCGCCGCGCACCCGCTGGCGCGCGCGCTGGCAGCCGCGTCGCCGGCGCGCTGGGGCCTGATCGAAACCGCGCGCGACAACGGTAACCGCCGCGCGGAAGTGCCGTTGCCAGACACGACAGCGAGCGCCGCACCGGCGATCCGCATCGACCCGCAGCAACGCGCGCAGGCCATCATCGGCTTCGGTGGCGCGTTGACCGAAAGCGCCGCGTACGTGCTGCAGCAGCTGCCGAAGGATCAGCGCCAGCAGGTGCTCAAGCAGTATTTCGACCCGGCGGAAGGCATCGGCTACACGCTCGGGCGCACGCACATCGGCAGCTGCGATTTCTCGCGCGAAAGCTGGTCGCTCGACGATCATGACGGCGATCTGAAGCTCGCGCATTTTTCGCTCAAACCGATGCGCGAGCGGCAGCTGCCGCTGATCCGCGACGTGCAGAAAATCGTCGGCGCGCGGCGCTTCAAGCTGATGGCCGCGCCGTGGAGTCCGCCGGCCTGGATGAAGACGAACGGCGAAATGGTCGGCGGCGGCCGCCTGCGCCAGAATTGCCGCGACGCTTGGGCGCAGCATTACGTCCGATTCGCCAAGGCCATGCGCGACGACGAAAAGATTCCGCTCTGGGCAATGACCGTGCAGAACGAACCCGATGTCGCGCAGCCGTGGGAGTCGTGCCTGTACTCGCCGTGGGAGGAACGCGATTTCATCGCCGACGCGCTCGGTCCGGCGCTCGAAAGCGCGGGCCTGCGCGATGTGAAGCTGTTCGGCTGGGATCACAACCGCAACGGCCTGGAACAGCGCGCCGCGGTCCTGCTCAATCATCCGGAAGCGTCGAAGTATCTGGCCGGCCTCGCGATCCACTGGTACCAGGAAGAAGATTTCGCCGCCTCGCGGCGCGTGCTGGCGCGCTTCCCGAACACGCAAATCCTGTTCACCGAAGGCTGCGCCGAGGGCGGCCCGCACGGCGACGAATGGGAACCGGCCGAACGCTATGCGCGCAACATCATCGGCGACATGAGCAACGGCGTGTGCTGCTTCATCGACTGGAACATCGCGCTGGATATTTCCGGCGGCCCCAACCACGTCGGCAACTTCTGTCACGCGCCGGTGCTGATCGACACGGCCAAGGGCGAAGCGCGCTACCAGCCGTCGTTCCACTACATCGCGCATTTCAGCAAATACGTGCAACCGGGCGCCGTTCGCTTGCAGACACGCAGCGAAGTCGACGGCGTGCAGGCGATCGCGTTCGCCAATCCGGACGGCAACGTCGCGGCGATCGTGTTCAATCCCGGCGACGAGGCACGCCTGTTCTCGCTTGCCGTTGGCGCCGACACCCGCGCCTGCCGCATTCCCGCCCACGCGCTGCAGACGTATTGGATGAGCTGATGTTCCGCAAGATCGGCTCGTTCGACATTTCCGCGGAAGGCGACCTCGTCGTGGTGCGCTCCACCCCGCAGTTCAACCTCGAGGCCGTGCAAGCGTACGCCGCCGATATGGCGCAGATGATCAACCGCATGCCAGCGCGCTTCGGCGTGCTGGCGCATTTCGTCGAGCCACCGATCATGGGCCCCGAAGTCGAAGCCTCGATGCGCGAAACCGCGCGCCAGCGCGCCGAACGCGGCATGGTGGCCGTCGCGTTCGTCACCGCCGAACACCACGGCATGAGCATCTCCAGCGGGCAATGGAACCGCGTCTACGATCCGATCAACGTGCCGTTTGCGTTCTTCGGCACCGAAGAGGAAGCGCGGGTGTGGTTGCGGGGGAAGCTCGACGCGGCGAAGTAAGGACGACGGCAGCGACTTTCGATTCGCTCCTCTGCGAAACGCACACTTGGTTCGGACGACTCGACCTTCGTCGCAACGGCAAGCAATCCCGCCCGCTGCAATGCGATACTGAAAGCCAGCAGCACGAGATCACGTGTCGTGAAGCAGTTTTCTTTCATCGTTCAGCTGGCCCTGCTCAGTGCCGCCTTGTGTGCGTCACCTGCCGCCGCACGCCTGCTCGTCCCCGCCTACGCCAATCCCTGCTGCGGCGGCGGTCCGACGATGTGGACCGCGGTAAACGCGTTCGCCGCCGCGCAACCGATGCAGATCGGCGTGGTGCTCAATCCAGCAAGCGGTCCCGGCGCTTCGCCGATCGATCCGAACTACATCGATGCAACCGGACACGGGCCGCTGGTGGATCTCATCGCCACCGGCGCACCGGCGTACGGCTATGTCGCGACCACGAACGGCAGTAAACCCATTGCGACCGCGCAAGCAGAGATCGCGCTGTACTACGACAGCAACTACTGGCGCGGACAGTCGATCCATCTGGCCGGCATCTTTTTCGACGAGATGTCGAATGACCTCGCCAACGTGCCCTACTACGGCATGCTGCGCGATGCGGTGCGCCAGCACGATGCGGGCGCCTACATCATCGGCAATCCCGGTTTGAGCAGCACGATCAACCCCAGCAATCAGATGACGTACACCGACACCGATTTCGGCACGGTGTTCGATGCGATCCTGGTGTTCGAGGACTACGAAAATTTGTTTGCCACGGGATACACCGCACCGACCTGGCAAAACGTCAGTGGCGCCGCGCAGCTGGCGATGATCGCGCACACGACTCCCGATGCCTTGCACATGCGCGAGGCGATGAGCCGCGCGCTAACGCGCCACGCGGCTTGGCTGTACATCACGGATGCGACCGAACCGAATCCGTACGACGCGCTGCCTGCGTTTTGGTCGCAGGAGACGTTGTTGTTGCCGCAGTTGATATTTGTGGATGGGTTTAATGGCTGAGGTCTGGCTCAATTCCGCGACAGATCATGCTGTATCGCGCTTCGTTCAATGTCCGCCCGTCTGCACCAGCTGCGCCAGTCGCCGCACGGCGACGGACACGATCGGATAATCCGCCACCACCTGCGTGCGCATGTCCGCGAACATGCCGAGCGTGAACTTGAGCGACGGGTCGTCGCGGTTGAGCCACGCGTCGACGAGTTCGGCGCCCTTGCCCTTGCCGTCGCTCTCCAGCACCTGCGCGGTGAGCGCGCGGTGCTGCGTGTAGAGCTCGTCGCGCAAGCTGCCGCGCGCGTGCGCGTGCCAGCGCGATTCGACCGGCAGCTCCTCGATCTTCGACATCAGCCACGACAAATGCAGCGCCTCGCCCAGCGCAAAGTACACTTCCGCGGCGCGCTCGACCTTGAGGTTGTGGTCGGCCGCGACATGGATGATGTCGAGTCCGGAGCCCGGCGTCGGCAGCACCGCCAGGTCGGCGGCGAGCTTCTCCGGGAACCCGGCGTCGATCCAGCGCTGCTTGTCGGCGTCGTAACGCACCTTTTCGCGCGGCGTGATCGCCTCGACCAGGTGTCCGCGCAGGTCGCGCATGCCCTGGTGGAAGCGCTTGACCGCGGCGGCGATGTCGAGCGTCGAGTCGGAATGATTGAGCATCCAGCGCGTCGAGTTGCGCAGCGCGGCCCAGATCAGCAGCAGCGCGTCGATCTGCGCGTTGCCGTTGACGGTACCGTCGAGCGCCTCGATCGCGGCCCACAGGTCGCGCGCATCGAACACCTCGCGCGCGATGTTGAACGCGCGCGCCACCTGCGCCGGCGTCTTGCCGGTGTCTTCGCCCATGCGCAGCACGAACGTCGCGCCCATGCGGTTGACCATCGAGTTGGTCACCGCGGTGGCGATGATCTCGCGCTTCAGGCGGTGCCGCTCCATGTGCTCGGCGTACTTGTCCTGCAGCGGCTCCGGGAAGTAGCGGCGCAGCTCCTTCGACAGGAACGGATCCTCCGGCACGTCCGAATCGAGCAGTTGCTGAAAAAGTACAATCTTGGAATAGGATAGAAGTATAGAAAGTTCCGGCCGAGTCAGGCCCAGACCGCGCGCCTTGCGTTCGGCGAACTCGGCATCCGACGGCAGGAACTCGATCTGGCGGTCGAGCAGGCCCTGCGATTCGAGCGTGCGGATGAAATGCTGCTTGGAACCCAGCCGCGCCACCGACATGCGTTCCATAAGGCTGATCGCCTGGTTCTGGCGGTAATTGTCGAGCAGCACCAGGCGCTCGACTTCGTCGGTCATCGAGGCGAGCAGCGTGTTGCGCGAGTCGAACGTCAGCTCGTTGCGCTGCACCGCGTCGTTGAGCAGGATCTTGATGTTGACCTCGTGATCCGAAGTATCGACGCCGGCGGAATTGTCGATGAAGTCGGTGTTGAGCAGCACGCCGGAGGACATCGCCGCCTCGATGCGGCCGCGCTGCGTGAAGCCCAAGTTGCCGCCCTCGCCGATCAGCTTGCAGCGCAGCTCCTCGCCGTTGATGCGGATCGCGTTGTTGGCGCGGTCGCCAGCATCGGCGTTCGTTTCCGTCTTTGCCTTGACGTAGGTGCCGATGCCGCCGTTCCAGAGCAGGTCGACTGGGCTTTTAAGGATCGCGCGCATCAGGTCGTTCGGCGTCATCGTTTCCGCATCGCCGTCGATGCCGAGCGCGGCGCGCACTTCCGGCGCCACCGGGATCGTCTTGGCGCTGCGCGGGAACACGCCGCCGCCCTTGCTGATCAGCGACGCGTCGTAGTCGGCCCAGGACGAGCGCGGCAGCTTGAACATGCGCTCGCGCTCGATGAACGAACGCGCCGCATCCGGATTCGGGTCGAGGAAGATGTGGCGATGATCGAACGCGGCCAGCAGACGGATGTGCTTGGACAGCAGCATGCCGTTGCCGAACACGTCGCCGGACATGTCGCCGATGCCGACGCAGGTGAAATCCTCGCTTTGGCAATCGCGGCCGAGCGCACGGAAATGGCGCTTGACCGATTCCCAGCCGCCCTTCGCGGTAATGCCCATCGCCTTGTGGTCGTAGCCGACCGAGCCGCCGGATGCGAACGCATCGCCGAGCCAGAAGCCGTGTTCGGCGCTGACTGAATTGGCGATGTCGGAAAACGTCGCGGTGCCCTTGTCGGCGGCGACGACCAGGTACGGATCGTCACCGTCGTGGCGCACGCAGTTCTGCGGCGGCACCACTTTTCCGTCGACCAGGTTGTCGGTGATGTCGAGCAGGCCGTTGATGAACAACCGATAGCAGGCGATGCCTTCGGCAAGCTGCGCATCGCGATCGCCGCCGATCGGCGGACGCTTGACGAAGAAGCCGCCCTTGGATCCGACCGGCACGATCACCGTGTTCTTCACCATCTGCGCCTTGACCAGTCCGAGCACCTCGGTGCGGAAGTCCTCGCGCCGGTCCGACCAGCGCAGGCCGCCGCGCGCGACCGGTCCGAAGCGCAGGTGCACGCCTTCCACACGCGGCGCGTAGACGAAGATCTCGCGATAGGGTTTCGGCTTCGGCAGGTCCGGCACCTTGGCCGGATCGAACTTGAAGCTGATGTACTCGCGCGGCTTGCCGCCGGGCGTCTGGTAGAAACTCGTGCGCAGCGTCGCCTGGATCACGCCGAGGAAGCCGCGCAGGATGCGGTCCTCGTCGAGGCTGGCAACGCGTTCGAGCAGGATCTTGATCGCGCCGACGATCGCCAGTGTCTGCACGTCGCGCGATTCGGAACGCGAGTTGACCACGTCGTCGATGAACGTCTGGTTCGTCTTGGCGACTTCTTCCGGCAGCAGCGTTTCGAGTTCGCGGCGCAGGCGCTTCTTCGCGCCTTCGATCACGGTGCGGCCGGGTTCTTCGCGCTGCGTATCGAACTTGGCCTCGAACAATTCCACCAGCAGCCCCGCGATCAGCGGATAGCGGTTGACCGTTTCCTCCATGTACGCCTGCGAGAACGGCACGCCGGTCTGCAGCAGGTACTTGCACACCGCGCGCAGCACCGCGATCTGGCGCCATTCCATCTGCGCGCCGAGGATCAGCTTGTTGAAGCCGTCGTTCTCGGCCTGGCCGCGCCAGATGCGCTCGAAGCTGTTCTGGAACGCGTCCTTGACCTGGTCGATGTCGAAATCGCAGCGCGTCGCCGGCTGCACTTCGAAATCCTGGATCACGATCGTGGTCGCATCGCCGATGTTCATCTCGTACGGATGCTCGGAGAGGATCTTCAGGCCCATGTTCTCCAGCATCGGCAGCGCTTCGGACAGCGTGATCGGCGCGCCGTAGCGGAACAGCTTGAAGCGCAGGCTGTCGCCCTTCTTGCGCGAGCGATACAGCAGCATGCGGATGTCGTCGCCATCCTTCAGGCTCGCCGCGGCTTCGACGTCGGCGGCGGCGACGTGCGCGCTCACCTCTTCGATGTAGCCCGCCGGCAACGCGCGGCCGAAGCGGTTGGCGAGCTTGAGCCCCTTGTCCTCGCCGTGCTTCTGCACCAGCAGCTCGCGCAACTCGTCGTGCCAGTTGCGCACGATCTGCGCGATCTTGTCTTCCAGCTCGTTCAGGTCGTAGTGCGGCTTCTCGCCCGCCTTGGGCCGCACGATCAGATGCAGGCGCGCCAGCGGCGATTCGCCGATCTGCACCGAGGAATCCACGCGCTCGCCATGGAACGCGCGCTTGAGCATCGTCTCGATGCGCTCGCGGATCACCGAATCGAAACGGTCGCGCGGGATGAACACGAGCGCGGAGAAAAAGCGGCCGTACTTGTCGCGGCGCAGGAACAGGCGCGAGCGCGCGCGGCCCTGCAGCTGCAGGATCCCGGTCGCCGTGGCGAACAGTTCGTCCTCGCTCGCTTGCAGCAGTTCGTCGCGCGGCAAGGTTTCGAGGATGTGGCGCAAGTCCTTGCCCGAGTGCGAGTCGCGGCGCAGACCCGAGCGGTCGAGTACGGCATCGTGCTTGTGCCGCACCAGCGGGATCTCCCACGGCCGGCGCGCATACGCGCCCGAGGTGAACAAGCCGAGGAAGCGCTGCTCGACCACCGGCACGCCCTTGTCGTCGAACTTGAGCACGCCGATGTAATCCATGTAGCCCGGCCGGTGCACGCTGGCACGCGCATTGGTCTTGGTCAGGATGATCGCGTCGATCGCCCCGGACTGCGGCAGGTCGCGCGCGGCCAGCGACTTGAGCGAACGCGGCACGATCGAATGATCCGCCGTGCGCAGGATGCCGAGGCCGGAACCTTCGGTCGCCTGCAAGACTTCCTCGCCGCCGGCGCTGGCGACGTGATACTCGCGATAGCCGAGGAACGTGAAATGATCGGCCGCGACCCAGTACAGGAACTCTTTCGCCTCGGCGATGCCCTGCGCGCCGATCGGCGCGTTCTTCTCGTTCATGCCGTCGGCAATCTCGAGCATCTTGTCGCGCATCGCCTTCCAGTCGCTGACGCACGCGGCGACGTCGAGCAACGCCTTGCGCACGGATTCCTCCAGCTGCGCGCGCTCGGCCGGCTCGCCGATGCGGTCGACCTCGAAATGCATCACCGATTCGACGCGACCCTTGCCGCTGCCCTCGGCGGCGAGACTGAGCACATGCCCGCCGGCGTCGCGTTCGATGTTGTAGACCGGATGGATCGCGGTGTGCGCGACCAGTCCCGCCTGCGCGATCGCCATGCCGACCGAGTCGACCAGGAACGGCATGTCGTCGGTGACGATGTCGATCGCGGTGTGCGTGGATTCCCAGCCGTTGGCTTCCGCGCTCGGATTGAACACGCGCACGCTCGGTGCACCCGGCTTGCGCACGCGCACGAATTCGTACAGCCCGATCACCAGACTGGCCCAGGTCTCGACCGGCCGCGATCCCAGGTCGTCTGCGCTGACGCGGCGAAAGAAATGGCTCGCGAAGGTCTGCGCATCGCGCGCCTGCACGGGACCGAGGCGATTGGAAATTTGTTGGAGGATGGCGGCGGCGGCGGACGGCGCCGCAGTGGCGATGGCGTTCATGGAATCCGGTTCCGGAAAACGGCAGTCTTGCGGGGGCATAAGGATACTACGGAGGCCCCCGCGGGCCATAGCGAACCGGGCCAAATCGCGGCAAAAAAACCGTTCCGGAACGGCAATTTGCGCGCGATTGAAGGACCGCGCGCGTATTGCGCACGGCGCTGCTGCATGCTAGGCGCGCGAGCCATGCCGCACGCCCGTGCCACGCGCGCCGCGACACCCATTCGGACGGGGATGCTAGCGCGTCGGCGCGCTGTGCCGGTGCACGAAATCCAGCGTGTCGCGCAACGTCGTCGTGCCTGCGGAAAACGGCGCGGCCAGCGACAGCGAGATGCGCAGGTGGCCCATGCCCGGATAGACCTTCGTCTCGACTTCTTCGCCATGCTGCTTCATGTGCGTCGCGAGACTGCTCGCGTTGCGCGGCCACACCGTGGCGTCGGCGGCGCCCTGCAGCAGCAACATGGGCGGTTCATCGCCGTCGACGTAATTCACCGGCATGGCGGCGTCCTGCGCGGCGCGGTCGCGGCCGAACACGTCGAGCAGATAATCGTCGTCGAACGGCGCGAAATCGTACGGCCCTGCCAGACCGATGAAGCCCGCCAGATCGCGCGGCTGCATGCCGACGCGCGCCAGCCAGCGCGCATCGGTGGCCAGCAACGCACCGATGTGCGCGCCGGCCGAATGTCCCATCAGGAACATGTGCCGCGCATCGCCGCCGTAGTCGGCGGCATGCGCGCGCGTCCACGCCACCGCCAACGCCGCATCGTCCATGAACACCGGAAAGCGCGCCTGCGGCGCCTTGCGATAGTCCGGAATCACCGCGACGATGCCGGCGTTCGCCAGCGCCTCGCCCGCAAAGCGATACCACGCGCGCTCGCCATTGATCCAGGCACCGCCGTAGAAGAACACCACCACCGGCGCCGCGTCGGCATTAGCCGGTGTGTATACATCCAGCTTCAGTCGATGCGCTGCATCGAACACGATGCCGCCGTGGAGTTGCGCATGATGCCCACCAAGCACACCGACCGTGCTGAACAGGATCGGCTTGCAGCCGCTCAGTAGTGCAGCGCAGAACAGCAACAGCAGGCAGTACAGGTTCTTGTGCAAGCGCAGCGCTCGATCCGATCGGAGCGTCATGACACCGTGCGCGGCGTGAACTTCGCGTGTATGACCGCTACCCCGTTCTTGTCCTAGCTGGTCATTCCCGCGCAAGCGGGACTGCGAAGGCAGGATGCCGGAGCGAACACTCGCGCAGCGAATGGCCTGACGGGCATGCGGCAGGAGCCGCATGTGATCCAGTTCTTTCCCTTCGCTCGTCATTCCAGCGCAGGCGGGAATCCAGTTCTTTTTCTTCGCTCGTCATTCCAGCGAAAGCTGCCAGTTCTTTTTCTTCGCTCGTCATTCCAGCGAAAGCTGCCAGTTCTTTTTCTTCGCTCGTCATTCCAGCGAAAGCTGGAATCCAGTTCTTTCTTTGGACTTTCTGTTCGCTTTGTCTTTAGAGCCAGAGCTTCCACTCCTCCTACGGAGGAGCGGGTAACTCTTTTCTTTACTCGTGTAAAGAAAAAGAGTCACCAGAAAAGAAAGCACGTCAGAGCAGAGCGCGCCATGGGAGGAGCCGCCCATGCATTCGAGAACGTCGCGAAGGTGGCATGGACGACTCTTGCTTCGCGATTGAACCGATAGTGGCTCCGCCTGGAGGCAAGGAAGCGAAGCGGGTCGAGCTGCAGATTGCTGCAACCGAGTCTTACTGGTGCGCCGCGAATCGTCACAGCGCGCACATGCAGGTCCTCCCATGGCGCGCTCTGCTTTCACGTGCTTTCTTTCTTGGTGACTTCTTTCTTTACACGAGTACTGCGCCGCAGGAGCGGCGCGAACAGCGGAGCTG
>Ga0157378_10000304_pt1 | contig 47798 bp, 46 predicted proteins | sample M65metaG_FD_115309 | JGI IMG/M metagenome (GOLD analysis project Ga0157378, IMG submission 115309) | Miscanthus rhizosphere microbial communities from Kellogg Biological Station, Michigan, USA - M6-5 metaG | ecosystem: Host-associated > Plants > Roots > Rhizosphere > Soil | place: USA: Michigan... | reverse complement strand
ACGGAACGCAATTTAACTTTGTAATGGCAGGTACCGAAGCCGACCCATCGCAGCTTCACAGCGTAATCCTGAGTCCGCGAGATGGCTCACCAGTCGCAGTTCCAGCCATAGAAGCTCCGCAGCCGTCGGGAATTGTGCAGGTCCCCCCTGACCCCAACGAGGCTGCCACCGAGCCAACCGAGGCCCCACCCTTAGACGAGAACCCGAATCCTCCCGATCAGGCTCCCGACCAACCGGCAGATGCAGCAGCGGCCGACGCCGACACCGACCACAACGCCCAGGCTGAGCCCGACATGTCCCCCCGCCACCACCGCCGCCGCGTCGCCTCCGAACCCGAGCCCTCCGATCCGCCCCAACCGCCGCAGTAGTGAATCAATGTGTAGAGATGTAGCTCCGCGACGTCTCAACCAGCGGCGTTGTTTGTGAGGGGAGGGCACGGGGTTCAAGCCGTCCCTACCTGAAAAACTAGAAAGCGCGGCGACCGGCCCAAAGTTACACGCTTTTGGATCGCTACTGATGAATAAGCCGCACCGCGACTGGCGATGACCCACTCGCGGAGACACCTCCGGTCGCTCCCGGTTTGCAGCCGACGGCGTCGAGTACCTTTGCCTCGACCGCTGGGGTACCAGCGCCAGCTCCCGGAATTGTGTGAGTAATTCCTAATTGAAGAAATCCCACAATTGAAATTGGCAGCGTGCAGTTATTTGCCGCGATACACAGGGATGAGGTCCCGGCATACAGGGGAACGGTTACTATAGAATCGCTGTGGCTCAACGGATTGGTTGTTCCCCGAACCGAAGAGATGGGATTATTATTGCCTCCCTGAACCGTAAAGGGTGGCCCGCCAGGAGGGAAGATATCCTGCCCCTTCGCTAATGCGTCATCGAATGCATGGATCAGGCATCTGGTTCCTTCCCGCGTGCCGTAACCCCCGACAGTTCTTACTGATACGGCTGTCGTTGGCCCGCAACTGACCGGCGTACGGTTGGAGCAGGAAACATCATCCTCGTAGTCGTTGACCCCGAGGTTACAGGAAGGGCTGATTCCCGCAGGGCAAGCCCTGGCGGTCGAAATGAAATTCAACGCATAAAAATCTACGAGAGCGGGAAGCGGTCCGGGAGACGGAATAGCCGGTGCACCAGCTGTGTTGATTCGATCAAGTCGAATCGTAGTACCGATTCCCCCTTCAACCATTCCTGAACCGTCAATGTAGTGTGTTGCACACCCGGCACTACGGCAGTTCGGAAGTAACCACGGCTTCACCCCAGTCATCTCCACAGCGACATTTTCTCCCGACGCGTTGTAGGCTTCTGCCGTGGCGGTTGCACTCACGGAAGTATTGGCGCGGCTCCACATGCGGGAAAAGAAAGTAGCCAGGTTGTCGCGTTTGACTGTAACCGTCACCCGCGGATTGCGATCTTGAGTGAGGTCGCAGGAAATATTGCTGACCGCTGCCGGCTGGTTCGAGACACTGTTTTCAGCGGCGGTCTTTTCGGCCACCACGTTGACTGCGGAGCTGGAGCCAGGTCCCGCGGATGCACAGATCTCTGATGCGGTAAACGAACTTGGAGAGGTGGCAAACGAAGTTGTAGCGAACATCCTTGCCCCCCCAAGCGCGGCGGCATCTGCGGCGCGTTGGGCTTCGCCACGGGCGACGTAAAGCGTCACCACGTCAATCGACAGCGCGGCCATGCCCAGCAACGCGACTAACGATGCGGCCACCAGAGCGATGGTCTGCCCTCGCTCGTTTTTTCGTCCAATTCCTGCGGAGATTTTCATGTCCATCCCTAGTTCAGGTTCTGCATGACTGCGATGGTTTTAAGCTGTGCCGGGCCGTTGAAAGTGCCCCCTAGCAACCCAATTACTTTGTTGAACTGCCACTGATACGGGTAAGACAAACTAACTCTGGTAGAGATAACCTGAAGGTTCGTTGAGGCACCGTAGGGAGCTCCCAGCGGAGCTTGATATATGTACGCGCGCTCGACGATTAACTTCAGACCCGACGAACAACCACCGCCGTTAGCATCGAAATGCCACGACGTCGAGGCATCCGCCCCGCCACCAGCCTTTGGAGCAGCCGCATCCAGTCCGCAGTCATTCATCCGCGCATCCACAAGTCCTCGGTCCACCACATCGCGCACCGCGCAAACCGCGGCAAGTTGCGGACACGAAAGGGATGTCTCGGATAGGTCGTTGCTTGGCTGACTGGCCCCAAACCTGGCTCCGGTTTGCGTGATCGTTACCAGCTTTTCCTTTACCGTAAAGGCCGCGCCGAAATCATAAATGCCCACCGTCACGACCATCAGCAATGGCAGAACCACTGCAAACTCAACAATCTGAGTTCCGCCTGTGTCGTCTAGCAGGAACCTCAGCCAGTGAGCAATTCTGGTCAGCCACCTGGATGCGGTTACCATTAGTTTTCCATCTGCCGTTCCGCAACCGCTGTCAAACGGATGGTTTGCATGTTGATAGTCACAAACGGAATCGAGAACTGGTATGGGTATTGAAAGCTCACGATAGAACCGCACTGCTGCGGAGCTCCGCTTGTATTCAATTGCATGTTCCGGCAAATCGTAATGTTGCTGCTGGAGGCGCACCCGGAAGGCGTTACACCACTGCACGCCAATGGTGCAGGGGTCGGGGTGTAAAGAATGATCGGATTGTCGTCCACTTTAGAGGCCGCCATAGCAGACGTCACAGCCGTTACTACCTCAGCGTTCGTGGTAGCGAGATTGCTGCAACTACCGGCACACTTAAAAGTCGAGGCCACCGCCGCCCCGTCTTGCGCCGCCCGTACAATCGTTGAATAAACGTTATAAGCCCGGCCAAAGGAAATAATTGCCAGCAAGACCATCAACAGCAGCGGAAACACCACGGCGAATTCGGCGATCTCCTGCCCGCCGCTGCCGGTTACGATCTCGAAAATTCTTTTGCGAATCGATTTCAAGCTAACCAATCCTTGCCATGTGTCCCACTGCCAGCGCAATTACCGTAACCGCCATCGCCACTCCGAACGGAACCTTCAGCGATTCTGGATTGTCCAGTGATACATCCCGGGCCGGCATATGGAATCGCACTAACGTGACCAGCAGATGCCAGATATTACGCGCCGTCTTTCGCACCCGCTTTTTGGCGACTATCAGAACCAGGGCCATCAATCCAGCCACCAGAATCGTGCCCATCAGGACGGCAATTAATCGCTGCGGTCCTAAAAACGCCCCCAGTGCTCCGGTAAGTTTCCAGTCGCCCGCACCCAGGCTGCGTACCATCACCAGCGGCAGCAGCAACGCCAAACCTAACCCTGCTCCAAGCAACGCGGTCTTCGCGCCCACCCAGCCATCTGTCGCTGCGTTGGCAGCGACCCCTAGAACCAATCCCGGTACCGTCAGCCAGTTTGGAATTCGCCGCCAGCGCCAGTCGGTAAATCCGGCCATCGCGGCAAGGATTCCGGCAAGCACCCAAAGCGCATCCCTCATGCGCAAGGGACGCCGAAACGCGGCCCGCTAGTTTCCACAACCTTTTCTGGATAGGGGAGATAAGCCATATCGAGCTGGCGCGCCAGTTCTACAAAGCTCTGGCCTATTCTGGGCGGATTCTTACTCGAAGTCAACGCACTAAAAGCCTTGGCCCTCTATGGGTTAAGAGGGTCCACGCCCTTTCTCGCGTAAAAAAAGACCCAAGTCGAAGCCTGGGCCTTTTTAGAAACCAGAACAATCTAACGGTTGATGACCCGTGCCGACGCACGCTCGGCGATCACTTTGCGCGCATTCTCGGCTAACGACTTAGCCTGAGGAAGCAAATCCAACGCTTTCAGGATTTGAGGATCACCTTCCGCCCGCACTTTCAAGCCCTCTTCCTGGCCAAACGCGTCGACGAAGAGTTCGCTCTTAATGTTCGAGCGCACCCAGTCGTTGTTTTCCAGCAAGTCGGATTCGGCGTAGGGAATCTTCTGCTCGTCGAGAAACTTGCGGAAGTCTTGCAGCAGGATGTCGTCCACCTCGAAGGTCTTGGCGATGTGGTGGGAAATGCTGTAGTGCTTTGCGAAATTGAAGAACGCGTAGTGCTGCAACAGCGAATCCTGGAAATGATTGCTCTTGATGGGAGCAATCTTCACATCCGGAGTGATTCCGCCGCCGCCGTACATGGTGCGTCCGCTGTCGGTCAGCTTGATGTCTTTGCTGTTGGTCTCGTTGTTGTCGCGGTTGAAGTAGTAATCGTAGAGCGAGACGTTGGAGTAGTCGCGCTGAATGAGACGTCCGCTAGGCGTGTAGTACTTGGCTGTGGTGAGGGCCAATCCCGTGTTCTCGGAGAGGGGGAATACGGTCTGGACCAGGCCTTTACCGAAGGTGACTTCGCCGACGATCAATCCGCGATCGTGATCCTGAATTGCACCGCTAACGATCTCCGCCGCGGAAGCGGTTCCACGATTGACCAGCACCACCAATGGATATTCTTTACCGCCGTTGCCATGAGTCGCCGTCCAGCGCTTTTCCGCCGAGGCGCGTCCATGGTGCGAAACGATCAGCTGCCCCTTACGCAGGAACTTATCGGCAACACCGACGCCCTCGGTCAGCAATCCACCGGGGTTCTGCCGCAGGTCAAGGATCAAGCCTTTGAGGTCGCCCATCTGGTCCAGGGCATCCGCGACTTCGTGTTCGGTGGTCTCGTTGAATCCGGTCACGTGCATGTAGCCGATGCCGGGACGAATCATGAAGTGCAGGTCGACGCTGTAACGTGGAATCTCGTCACGAACTACCGCGAACTCGAGCGGCTTATCGGTGCCTTCGCGCAGCATGGTGATATGCACCGTGGTCCCTTTGGGTCCCTTCAGCAGGTCAGCCACATCGCCGGTGCTCATGTTGTCGGTAGCTTTGCCATCGACGGCGATGATGATGTCGCCAGGATGAATGCCTGCGCGATACGCCGGGGTCCCGACAAACGGAGCGATAACGATAACTTTGTTGTTGCGCGGTCCGACGGTCATACCCACGCCGTAATATTTCCCGCGCTGGTCTTCCTTCAGCAACGAATACGACTTGGGATCGAAGAAGTTCGAGTGCGGATCAAGCACGTGCAGCAGCCCAGGAATAGCGCCGTTGTAGATGGCTTTATCCGGATTTACCGGCTCGGCGTAGTTCTGCTCCACCACGTCATAAACCGTGCTGAACTGGCGGACACTATCGCGAACATCGGCGTCGCCACTGGGTGCAATCGTCGGCGCTTTTTGCGCGAACAGCATGCCCAGGCATCCGCAAACCGCCAGGAAGAAAACTATTGTGAGGAGAGTACGACGAGAACTACCAACCATCTTGAATTCCTTCGATCGAGAATAACTGTCTCGAGAGTGGATATCTGCCGGAGTATAGCACCTTTATTCGCGCCAAAAGTGCCCGGCAGGACCGTCCTAAGTAACCCTGGGACACCACCTTTGGCTCTTCTCCGAGCCTGTTCTGTTTGATGCTAAAGCGATGGTCGGCGGTTCGCAATTGATCCAACATCACAGGCCAACAATGTTGAAAGCACGAGGTTTGCTGGTATCAGACTCTGGGGTTATCATAAGTCCATGAATTTGGGCTTCCCGGAGATGATTTTCCTGTTTTTGATTGCCTTGCTGATCTTTGGGCCCAAGAAATTGCCTGAAGTTGGACGGCAGATTGGCCGTGCCCTGAACGAATTCAAGCGCGCTTCCAATGAGTTTAAATCCCAGATAGAAAGCGAAATCGCCCAACTCGACCGGGATACCGAACCCCAGCAGCAAATCTTGCCACCTGAGCCCCCGGTAGGCGCCATTGCCGCGCTTTCGGTGGGGCCGGAGCCGCATGTCGAGACGGCCCCCCTCGAATCCGAGTCCACCTCTCTCACCAAGGCGCCGGATGCCTGAAATTACCGCCAGTTCTGACGAGGACGTCCCTGAACAGATGCCGGCGATGAGCTTCCTCGAGCACCTCGAGGAGCTCCGCAAGCGCATCATTTACTCGATCCTCGCGGTGGCGGCAGGCTTTTTCCTTTGTTGGGGATACGCCGAACGTATCTTTGCGCTGATGCAGCAGCCCATCATGATTGCGCTGAAGCGCAACGGGATGCCGGAAAAGCTGGTCTATCTGAGTCCGACCGAGCCCTTTAACCTCTACTTGAAAATCGGACTCATGGCTGGCGTCTTTGTGGCCGCGCCCATCATTCTTTACCAGGTCTGGATGTTTATCTCGCCCGGCCTTTACCGCAACGAGCGGCGGTACGTTATCCCCTTCATGTGCAGTACCGTATTTCTGTTCATGGCAGGTGGATATTTCGGCTACAAGCTGGTTTATCCCCAGGCGCTCGAATTCCTGATCGGCTACGGCAAACAGTTCCAGCCCATGATCACGATTGGCGAGTATACCGACTTGTTCTTGACCATCATTCTGGGCCTAGGGGCGGTGTTCGAGCTGCCGATTCTGGTCTTTTTCCTGTCCTTGATGGGAGTGGTGACGGCGAGCTGGATGTGGCGAAACCTCCGCTATTCGATTCTTGCCATTTTCGCGATTGCAGCGATCCTTACACCAACCACCGACATCATGAACATGTGCATCTTCGCTGCCCCCATGGTGGCGCTCTACATTATCAGTATTGGAATCGCTTTCCTGGTACACCCCAAACAGAGACGCGCCCGCGCCGCCAAGAAGAAGAAATGAAGATTAGTGGCGGGAAAACCTTTCAAGCACGTGGGAACAGAGAGAAAATCTCGTTGGACGTACGCGGACGAGGGATTCCCTATGTTCTTTGTGTTTACCTGTTTTTCGCGTCTTGCCTAAATGCCGACGCTCAGTTGGCCGGGATTAACGCCACCCGCGCCATGCAATATGTGAAAGAAATTGTCGCATTTGGACCGCGGCCTATCGGCAGCGCCAATCACAAAAAGCTTGAGCAATACATCGTTTCTCACCTCAAGGGAGACACGGTCGAGGACGATACATTTGTCGCGGATACTCCTGAAGGGAAGCTGCCGGTGAGAAATATCATCGCAAAGTATCCCGGAGCCAAAGACGGGATCATCGTGATCGCCGGACACTACGACACAAACTATCCCCTGCGGAATACCGGCTACGTCGGGGCGAACGATGGAGGATCTTCGACCGCGATTCTGCTAGAGCTGGCCAATCAGCTGCGGGGCGCGAAGCGCTCCGGCTATAGCGTGTGGCTGTTTTGGACCGATGGAGAAGAAGCCGTCAAAGACTGGACGGCAACCGACAGTCTTTATGGTGCAAAGCATCTGGCCGACAAGTGGCAAAAAGGCGACACACTCAAGAAAATTAAAGCTTTCCTTCTCGCGGACATGATCGGCGATGCCGACCTGAACATCGAGCACGAGCAGAACTCGACCCCCTGGTTGGAAGATCTTGTGCTGCAGTCCGCGACCAAGCTCGGTTACCAGTCGCATTTCTTCGAACGCCGCGTTGCCATTGAAGACGACCACATCCCCTTTGTGCATATGGGGGTACCGTGCGCAGACCTTATCGATCTCGACTACGGTTACGGGAACGTCTTTCACCACACGCCGCAGGATACCCTCGACAAACTCAGCCCCAAAAGTTTGGAGATTGTTGGGAACGTGATCCTGGACACGGTGCGCGCGCTGGATAGTCGATAGGATAGGCGGGACGAAGTTGTAGGGATCGTTTTCAGTTCTAAGTTCTTGGTTTCGGGTGTTAGTTTCTGCTCACCCCTCTTTCGCTTTTCCGCAAATTCATTTCTAATCCTCGCGCCATGAAAAAGTTGCTTCTTCTTCTCCCAGTGCTGCTGTGCACCGTGTTTGCTCAGAACAACCAGATTATTGACGAGGCATTGAAATCATCCCCGCTGGAAACCAATCTGCGTACTTTGACTGATCAGATCGGCGGCCGTGTCCCCGGCACACCCGCGATGCAAAAGGCAGTGCAATGGGGCGTTGACGCCTTCAAGGCTGCAGGGGCAGATAGCGCGAAGACGGAGGATTTCCCAATTAAGGCCTCGTGGGGAGAAGGTGCTACCGAGATGAACGTGGTTGCACCTGAGTCGTTCAAGGTTCGCGCCATTTCCATTGCGTGGGCTCCGGCGCTGGCTGCGCACCGACATGTTCCAGTGATCGATGCAGGGGAGGGTACCGAGGCGGATTTTGCCAAGGCGGGCAATGTGGCAGGCGCGATCGTACTGGTGCACTCGCAAGAGATGAAGACCTGGGACGATCTGTTCGCCGAATACGTTAAGGCATTGGTGGTGGTGAACCAGGCGGTGAAAGCCAAGGCATTGGCGGTAGCATTTCAGTCGAGCCGTCCTAATGATTTGCTTTACCGCCACACCAATTCTGACGAAGGCGAGATCGACCGATTGCCCATGGTACTGGTGGCGCGCGAGGATGCGGCACGAATGGCGCGCCTGCTCGAATCTGGGCAGAAACTTTATGCGAACGTGTCGATTCCCAATCGCATCGGCGGCCCCATAAAGAGCGCGAACGTGATCGCAGAACTGCGCGGTACCGATAAGCCAGATGAGTTTGTCATTTTGGGAGCGCACCTGGATTCGTGGGAATTGGGCACGGGAGCCCTCGACAATGGCTGCAATGCCGTTCTAGTGGTCGACGCCCTACGCGCGATCAAGGCGTCAGGGGCAAAACCCAAGCGCAGCATCCGCTTCATTCTCTTCTCGGGCGAAGAGGAAGGATTGATTGGTTCGAGGGTCTATGCTCGAAAGCATCGCGCGGAGCTTGATAAGGCGGCAGGAGTGATTATTTTCGATTCAGGGATTGGGCGCGTCACCGGGTTCTCCCTGGGCGGAAGAAAGGATATGGTGGTTGCGGTGACGAGTCTGGCTGCGCCATTGAAGCAGTTTGACGCCGCTACATTCACCACCGACGCACAGACTGGTACCGATCATTTCGATTTTCTTCTGGAAGGAGTGCCTACGCTGGTGGCCAACCAGGAAGAAGACAATTATTTGCTGAACTATCATGCCATGTCCGACACCTTCGACAAAGTCGATTTACCGCGGCTGAAGAAGCATGTGGCGGAGGCAGCCGCCCTGGCTTTTGCCTTAGCCGATGCTCCCGGGCGGATTGGGCCTCGCCTGAATCGTGACCAGATTGCGGTGACGCTACATGAGAGCAAGCTTGACGAGGAAATGAAAGGCTTCGGTATGTGGGATGATTGGGAGAACGGCAAACGGGGAAGGGAAAAGTAGTCTGCTGTTGAAAGAAAGCAACCGAGGCCCGATTGATACTCTTCTGGATTCTCTTCAATGTATTCGTGGTGGCCATGCTTGTGCTGGATCTGGGTGTGTTTCACCGCAACACCCACAAGGTCAAGTTCCGCGAGGCGATGCTATGGAGTCTCGTCTGGATCAGTCTGGCCGGAGCCTTCGCGGTGGTGGTGTATTTCTGGCACGGCCGCCGGGAGGCCCTGGAATTCGTTACCGGCTACGTAATTGAGCTTTCGCTGAGCGTCGACAATCTCTTTATCTTTCTGCTTCTTTTCCGGTTCTTCAAAGTCTCAGCTCCGCACCAGCACAAGGTCCTTTTCTGGGGAATCCTGGGCGCACTGGTGATGCGGGCTATTTTCATCCTGCTGGGCGTCGGACTCATCCAGAGATTCCACTGGATTATTTATGTCTTTGGCGCGCTGCTGATTTACAGCGGGATCAAGCTCTTCTTTCAGGAAGAGGCTGAGGTCCATCCGGAGAAAAATCCGGTGCTGCGATTATTTCGTAAGTTCGTGCCGGTGACCGACGACTATCACGGCGAGGCGTTCTTCATCCGCAAAGGTAACCGGCGTTATGCGACGCCGTTGCTGGTGGTACTGGTCGTGGTGGAAACCACTGACTTGATTTTTGCCGTGGATTCGATTCCTGCGATTCTTGCGATTACGTTGAATGCCTTCATCGTCTATACCTCGAACGTGTTTGCGATTTTGGGATTGCGATCGATGTACTTTGCCCTGGCAGGGATGATGGAGATGTTTCACTATCTGCACTATGGCCTGTCGCTGATCCTGATTTTTGTCGGGGCCAAGATGCTGGTGTCACATTATTACGAAGTTCCTACTGAGATTGCGCTGAGCATTGTGGCGGGCATTCTGGTCATGTCGGTGCTAGCGTCGAAGCTGTTTCCAAAGAAGAAGCAGGCGTGACATGTGGCGTGGTCTGGGCGTAGATCTCCGACGCGAACCGGGGATGGCGCCTGTTTCCACCTGCCGGCGGCCGAGAGTGTCCGCTTACACGAACCGAATTGCGCCGTCTCCCGCCACTGAATGCTTAAGGAATTTTGCGTCGTTGTGAGTAGGGAAGTCGGTGCGGTAGTGGGCGCCACGGCTTTCTTCACGCGCAAGCGCGGACTGCGCCACCAGCAGCCCGGTGGTGCTGAGGCTTTGGGCTTCCCAGGCGCGCCGGCTCGTGGGATGGGCCGCGCCCGGTGCGATGGCTTGCAGTTTTGCTATGGCTCGTCTTAAGCCTTCGGCGGAACGCACGATGCCGACGTCGTTCCACATCAAGTCCTGAATGCGGCGGACCACCTGCTCGGTGGCGTCATCGAGCGGACCGTTCGAGGTCATCGCATAAGCAGCGGCGTTTGCCCGCCTCGCTGATTCTTTTAGTTCCGATCGCATCCTACTTCCGGCACGCGCTCCGAATACCAAGCCCTCCAACAGCGAATTGCTGGCCAGCCGGTTGGCCCCGTGAACGCCGGTGGCAGCGGCTTCGCCTGCAGCGTAGAGGCCGGGCAGGGAAGCGCGTCCAAAGAGATCGGTGCGGACTCCGCCCATGGAGTAGTGTGCCGCGGGCCGGATCGGAATCAAGTTGGAGGTGATGTCGATCTTGTATTGCAAGCAGGTTTCGTAAATGCGCGGGAAATGGACTTTCACCCGATCCGGGTTCAGATGGGAGAGATCGAGATAAACGACCGGATCTTTCACAGGGCTACGTTCCAGTTCTTTTACGATGGCGCGAGCGACCACATCGCGTGGAGCTAGTTCGCCGAGTGCATGATAGTTCGGCATGAAGCGGACCTTCTCTTCATTGCGCAGATAAGCGCCGTCTCCACGCAGCGCCTCGGAGATCAAGAATCTCGGGGCATCCTTCACATAGAGCGCAGTGGGATGAAATTGGATGAATTCCATGTCGCTGACTTCAGCGCCCGCGCGGTATGCCATGGAGACACCATCGCCGGTAGCCACCGAAGGGTTGGTGCTATTGCGATACAACTGGCCAAGTCCGCCGGTGGCCAACAACACAGCCGATGCGCGCACATGGGCAGACTCGCCGGTGTCGCGAATCAGGTGAATTCCTGCGACACGTCCGTCCTCGACCAGTAACCCAGTGGAGAACTCAAATTCGAGTATGGAAACGTTCTCCAGCGTTTTGGCTTTTGCCCACAGCGCGCGCAGGATTTCGCGGCCGGTGGAGTCCCCGTGAGCGTGTAGGATCCGGTTGCGGCTATGTGCGCCTTCGCGGGCAAAAGAAAGCCGGGTTCCCTCGCGATCGAACTCCGTGCCCCACTGAATCAGTTCTTCGATCCGCTCGGGGCCTTCCTCCACCAGCACTTTGGCGGCTTCGACATTACATAACCCGTCACCGGCATTGAGCGTGTCTTGCAGGTGCAGGCTGATTTCGTCTTCGTCACTGAGGGCGGCGGCGATTCCGCCCTGGGCGTATTGGGTGGCCGAGTCGGTGACTTCTCGCTTGGTCAGGACGAATACGCGGCCGGCGGGAGCGAGTTCGATGGCAGCCCGCAATCCGGCAACTCCCGCTCCAATTACTAGGAAGTCAGTCTCGGGGGGCGCTTGCTCCATCGTCAAAAATGGTACCACGCTGAGGCTGACGCCATTATCACCAGGGAGCGCCGACTCACGGAGCAAAGCATAAAATCTCGACTGATTTCTCTGTGGCTCCGTGCCTCTGTGGTGAAGAGGTTATATGATGAAAAGCAAATCTCATGAGACGCGTAACCATATCTGTTCCTGGGCATACCTACGACGCAGTTATTGAGAATGGGCTGATCGAGCAAACTGGCGATCTTCTGCGCCAGATGCTGGGCACGCAGCGGAAACTGTTCGTGGTGACGGTCGAGCCGGTGCGCCGCAAGTGGGGCAAGAGATTGATGGCGTCGCTGACCGGTTCCGGGTTCGCAGCACAGATCCTCGAAATGGAGGATGGCGAGCGCCACAAGCGCATGTCCACGGTCGAAGGCCTGGCGGAGAAACTGGTCTCTCTCGGCGCGGAACGAAGCGCGGTGCTGTTGGCGTTGGGCGGAGGCGTGGTGGGCGACGTCACCGGATTTTTAGCGTCATCCTATCTGCGCGGCGTGGATGTGGTGCAGATTCCGACGACGGTGCTCGCCCAGGTGGATTCTTCCATCGGCGGCAAGACGGGGGTTAACCTTCGCGCGGGGAAGAATTTAATGGGAGCGTTTCATCATCCCAAAGTGGTGGCGATCGATCCGGGAGTGCTGAGCACTCTATCGGAGCGCGAGTTTCGATCAGGTTTATTTGAATCGCTGAAGGCCGGAGTGATTGGATTGCCCGATCTGTTCGAACGTCTAGAGAACACCTCGATCAAGGCTCTGCGCAAAGACGCGGCGGCCCTGGAGTGGGTAATCGCCCAGTCAGTTAAATTGAAGGCCGACGTAGTGTCGTCCGACGAGAAGGAGAACGGGCTGCGTCGAGTCTTGAACCTTGGCCATACCATCGGCCACGCACTTGAGGCGGAGACTTCGTATAAACATTTTCTACATGGTGAGGCGGTGGCGTGGGGCATGGTTGCAGCCGCCAACATCGCGGGCGCGGTCGAAAAACTAGACGATTACAGTGTGCGCCGTATTTCGGATGCGGTCTTCAAGTCAGGCAAGTTGCCCAAGGTTGCGGTGAAGAGCCGCAACATCCTGGATCGTTTACAGGCCGACAAGAAAACTCGCGACGGCATGGTGCATTTTGTGTTGCCACGAAAGATCGGCAGGGTGGAAGTGGTCAACGATGTACCCCAGAGTGTGGTCTTGCAGGCCGTGGACGAATTGCGGCGTCTCTCCCGCTAGGATTTGAAAACCTCCAGTCCCAGTCCGGCGGTGGTCGGGGCTGCGCCGGAAGGCGCGACCGACACAGCTTCTGCCTCGCGCGCGGTGCGCGAGATGTTTACCTCCATAGCGCCGCGCTATGACCTGCTGAATCATCTGCTGTCCTTTAATATTGACCGCCTTTGGTGGCGGCGTACCGCGGACCAGTTTTCCGGCATTCTGAACAAGCCGCAGGCCCGGGTGCTCGATCTTTGTTGCGGCACCGGAGACATGACATTCGCTCTCTTGCGACGTGGTAAGACCGCACATATCGTAGGCGCGGATTTCTCTCACGCCATGTTGCAGCGGGCCGATGAGAAGTCAGCCGGAACTGCACTGTGCTGGGTGGAGGCGGACGCCCTCTCATTACCGTTCCCCGCGGAAAGTTTTGATCTGGTTACTTCAGCCTTTGGCTTCCGCAATCTTGCCGACTATGACGCCGGATTGCGCGAAATCTTCCGGGTGCTAAAGCCAGATGGTGAGGCTGGCATTCTGGATTTTGGCGAGCCCGGTGGCTTGATGGGAAACTTGTATCGGTTCTATTTCAAGCAGGTCTTGCCGAAAGTGGGTACTTTTATTTCCGGAGTCAAAGGCCCATATGCCTATCTTCCGGCGTCTGTCGAGCGCTTTCCTGCGCCGGAGGAGATGCAGCAGCGTATGTTGGCCGCAGGTTTCCGCGAAGCGTCGTGGAAGCCTTACACTTTCGGCATTGCTGGACTGTATCGCGGGAGGAAATAGGAATGAAAGCTGTCCGCATTCACGAATTTGGTGGGCCGGAGGTGCTGCGGTACGAAGACGTGCCCGATCCACAGCTGCGAAAAGATCAGGTTCTGGTAGGGGTGAAGGCGTGCTCGCTGAATCATCTCGATCTCTGGGCGCGGAAGGGGCTGCCGGGAATCAAGTTGCCGCACATTCTTGGGAGTGACGTCGCGGGGCAGATTGTGGAGGTCGGCGAGTACGTAGGTGGATTAAGCACAGGTCAGCGGGTATTGTTGTCGCCCATGACGTTCTGCGGTCGCTGTGCCAAGTGCGCCGCCGGACTGCAGAACGAGTGTCCGGAGTTCTCTGTGTTGGGGAACCGAGTCGATGGCGGGAACTGTGAACTGATCGCGGCGCGTCCGGATAGCGTGTTTCCAATTCCGGACTCGTTGGATTTCAATCAGGCGGCCAGCGTGCCCCTGGTTTTTCTCACCGCGTGGCACATGCTGGCAAATCGTGGCAGGCTGCGCCCCGGACAAACTGTGCTGGTGTTGGGAGCGAACTCGGGCGTGGGCATCGCGGCGATTCAGGTGGCGAAGCTTTTCAATGCTACGGTGATCGCCACGGCGGGCGACGAACGAAAAATGCAGAAAGCGGTTGAACTCGGCGCCGATCACGTGGTCAACCATTACCAGCAAAAGATCTCTGACGAAGTACGAAAGCTGACAAAACGCGAGGGTGTCGACATTGTCATCGAACACGTGGGTGCGGCCACATGGGAAGAAAGCGTGAAGTCCCTAAAGCCGTCGGGGACCTTGGTGACGTGTGGGGCGACTACCGGACCGAATATTGCGATTGATCTGCGATTTCTGTTCGCGCGGCAGTTGTCGCTACTGGGTTCCTATATGGGCACCCTTGGGGAATTGCACGAAGTTTTGAAGCACGCATTCAGCGGACGGCTGAAGCCGGTTGTCGATTCGACTTTTCCGTTGAGCGAGACGCGTGCGGCTCATGAGTACATGGAGCAGAGCAAAATGTTCGGGAAGATTGTGCTAAATCCGTGAACCGGACTGATCCTTCTTGTGATTTCTCTGCGCTTCGGAATGACAAAACTATCGGCTCATCTGGGCTGTTGGTCCCATGATTTACAATAAGTGTATGGTTGCTGATCACAATTTCGGGCCTTACGTCGAGATCGAAAAAGGCAAGCGGGTCGTCAAAGACCTGACCTACGGCAACGCTGCGCCGGAGGGCTTGGTGCTTACCACCTTGGACAATGCCGTCAACTGGATGCGAAAGAACTCCATTTGGCCGATGACCTTTGGTTTGGCTTGCTGCGCCATTGAAATGATGTCGATGGGGGCTTCGCGGTTTGATATCGCGCGCTTCGGCGCTGAGGTATTCCGTCCTTCGCCGCGGCAGTCGGATTTGATGATCATCGCCGGACGCGTCTCCAATAAGATGGCCCCGGTGATCCGCCAACTGTGGGAGCAGATGCCCGAGCCTAAGTGGGTCATTTCCATGGGAGCCTGCGCTACTTCTGGCGGCGTATTCAACAATTACGCCCTGGTTCAGAGCGTCAACCAAGTGATCCCCGTTGATATTTATGTGCCGGGATGTCCGCCTCGGCCGGAGCAGCTCATTTATGCAATTACTCTGCTTCAGGACAAGATTCAGAAAGAGCGGGGCACTATCAAGCGGGCTTTGAATCTTTCCTAGCGTCAGCCGGGTGACAAAAATTTGACAGTCGCAGGCTGTTAAAAGCCTTGCCGGTGCCGGGTTGGAAGGGACTATAATCTAGCCAGTCTCGGCCCGGTGCGTGCCTCATGATCCCACGTTTTGTCCCGGCACTTTCTCTTCTGCTTATCGCGTCTTTTTCGTTCGCCAGCCAGGAACCAAATGCTCCCAGAATGTCCAAGCAGACGCGTCTGGATCTGGTTCGTGCCTTCAATGCCGAGCTCGTCTACGTCCGGGCGCCATTTCCCATGGGGAAGGTCGGCCTCAAAATCAAAGACGGCGACGTAACCCCCACCAAAGAAGAGTTGCAACAAATGATGGCGCTGTGGGGGCCGGCGGCTAAGCCGGGCGATCGGGCCATGATTACCGACATCCGGATCAAAGATGACCGCATTCACTTCGAGATCAACGGCGGCCCGATCAAGAGAAAGAAATGGTACCAGCACATTGAGGTGGGGGGAATGGGTGGCACGACGCCAGTAGCTCCCAGCGATCCTCAGGCCAATCCCCGCGGCTCATTTGTTGACTTAGTGTTCGATCACTACGTGCCGGAGTTGAATCCCCAACAGTTGAAGGACCTGCTCTGGCCGGTTTTCGATTTCAACGCCAAGTCGGCGGCCGAAGCCTACATGGAGACGGTTCCGCCCAAAGTAAAGGACGCGATTAAGAACCATCACGTCCTCGTCGGCATGAATCGTGAGATGGTGATTTACGCCAAAGGACGGGCTCCGAAGAAGGTCCGCGAAAAGGTTGAGGAGAACGAATACGAAGAGTGGATTTACGGCGACCCTCCGCAGGACGTCGACTTTGTTCGATTCAATGGCGACGAAGTGGTGCGAGTAGAGACCATGAAAGTGAACGGAGAGAAGACCCTCCGGACCGAAAAAGAAGTGGATCTTGAAGGAGCTACCGCGGTAGCAAAAAGCTCACCGGCCTCAGAGGAGATGCCCGCAGGCGGCCCCTCCAAACCGCCTAGCCTTCGCCGTCCCGGCGAGGCTCCCGAGATTGATACACCTACAGACGGTCCCGATCGGCCGCAACGGCCGACTGCGCCTCCGGTGGGGCCTCCACAATTGGTGCAAAACCTCTAGCTCCAGGCCCTGACCAAAGGGAGTTTAGCAAGATGCGAGGAGCTAGAGGGCTGAAGCAGTTCTTACTTAACCATGCTCACGCTGGCCACGGTAAGGGTGTCGCCATCGACGCTTCCATTCACCTTTACGTGATGGCCTTCATGGCCCTTGAGCGCGTCCTGGTTCGACACTTTGAGGACGCTCTTGTCGCTGTCGTTGACGAAAACCCGCGCTTCGCCAGCGTCGGCGCACTTCTTCGCGCAGGCGGCATCTACCTTAGCCCCGCATTTTGCGTCGCTCACATAGCCCGTCCAGCTGCCATCTTTCGGAGCTGCCATAACGGCAATCGCCATGCAAACCGTTACTGCTGCTATTGCTAGAATCCGCTTCATTCTTAATTCCTCCCAATCGTTTAGGTTGAAAAGGCCCAGTTGTCGAGATGACGAGAATGCTGTTATTGTCGGCCTTCCCCTAATATACGAGAGTGAGTAACCTCTGGATGGTTACAAACGGTTCGTGGGGGCTTGGCGGTGGCAATCCGCCGGAATGCATCCGCCGTACCTAGAAAAGAGAACTCTGTTGTCGAGCGTTGAGACAAAAGGGGCTTCCGCCGATGCAGCGTTGATATCGGCGATACGCGCGGGTGATCCCGGCGCGATGGCCCTGCTTTATGACCGGTACGGCTCGGTAGTGTATTCGGTGGCGCTGCGGGTTCTCGGCGATACCGGAGCCGCGGAAGACGTGCTGCAGGAAGTTTTTATGCAATTGTGGCGAAATCCAGGCTCGTTTGACTCCAGCCGGGGGAGCCTAGGGCCGTGGTTGGCGGTGATCGCGCGCAACCGCTCGATTGACTCGATTCGCAAACGGCATCCGGAGACCGATATCGACGATGTGATCATTTCAGTCGAGCCGGACATGGCGAGCGATGCCGAACGCGGACGCGCCATGGAAAAAGTTCGCGGAGCGCTTGAAACTATGCCCGGCCCGCAGCGCAGCGCGCTGGAGATGGCATATTTCGAAGGCTTGAGTCATAGCGAAATTGCGGCCAAGACAGGCGAGCCGCTAGGAACGATAAAGACCCGCATTCGCACCGGGTTGTTGTCGTTGCGCAAGGTGTTTCAGGGATGAGTAGTCACGAACAATTCGCGGAAGATCTGGCTCTTTACGCGCTAGGCTCGCTGCAAGGCGAGGAACTGGCGGCATTGGAGAAGCATCTTCAGGAGTGTTCATCCTGCCGCAGAGAGCTCGAGCAGCTTCGCGGAGACATGGGGCTGCTGGCGCTGGCAACGGCGGGGTCGGCCCCGCCCCAGAGATCACGGCAACGCCTGCTGGATGCGGTGGCCCGGGAGCCTCGCAGTGTCCGGGGGCCTCAGCGCCGCCCCTGGTGGTCGCCGGTTCCCTGGGTGATTGCGGGAGCGGCAGCCTTATTGGCCGTGATGTTCTGGTACGACAAGGCGGATTTGCAGCGGCAGGTTGCCAGCTTGAAAGACGAGTCCGCGACCCAGGCGGCGGAATTGACCAAAGCCCGCGACGTAGTCTCGACGTTGACGGCTACGGACGCCATGCGGGTCACTTTAGTTGCAGGCAAGACCCCGCCTCAACCGCAAGGCAAGGCAATCTATGTCCGCGACCGTTCGAGACTGATTTTTCTGGCCAGCAATATGCCGAAATTGGCTCCAGACAAGACCTATGAGCTTTGGCTGATTCCCACGCAGGGAAATCCGATCCCGGCGGGCGTGTTCAAGCCGGATGCGCACGGAAGCGCTACCGTGATTAATCCTCCTCTTCCCGGTGGAGTGGAGGCCAAGGCATTTGCGATTACCGTAGAGCCTGAGGCCGGGTCGGCGACGCCGACTATGCCGATTGCAATGCTGGGCGCGGGAGAGTAGCCGCTCAATCCGTGCGAAGGCTTCCATGGGCTCGATGCTTGACGCCCTCCGAGGCCGGAATCAACGCGGCAACCACTGCTGCCAGGGACAGGGCTCCCACCGCTATCGGCATGCTGAGTGGGTCATAAGATCGATCGAAATGCAAGGCGGATATTCTGCATAGCGCTTAGCTTGTTACGAATCCTTGCAGCACTACCGCAGGATGATACCCCTAACGCAAAGTTAGCCGCTATAGTCGCGATGACCTTGTGGAGATGACGCGGCAACAAGCCTGGATCCGGGAATAAGTTACTCGTAACGCAGAGCTTCAATCGGATCCAGCCGTGCGGCTTTGATTGCCGGCAGCATGCCGCTCACGATTCCCACCAGGCTCAAAATCGCTGTCGACCAGATCAGAATGCTGGTGTTGATGGTCATGTGAATGTCGCCGGCATCGGCATCGTCAATGAAGGCACTCCACAGGGGGAGCGATCCTACAGACCACGAAACTAAATACGCCAGCGCCACACCTGCCAAGCCGCCGATGAAAGTGATGACCAGAGATTCCGCGAGAAACTGAAACAGAATGTGCCAGCGGTGCGCACCTAAGGCCTTCTCTACGCCGATCTCGCGGGTGCGTTGGGTCACCGAGACCAGCATGATGTTCATGAGTCCCACGCCGCCGATGCCCAGGGTAAGCAGGCCGATGAAGCCGAGCAAAACCTTAATACCGGTGGTGATAATTTGCAGTTCACCGAACTCCTGCACGGCGTCAAACACGAAAACGGCACGTTCGTCCTTTGGACTGAATCCGTGATGATATGCCAGCGAGTCGCGCACCGCCTTGGTCACCTTCGCATGTTCCCCTTCGTACGACAACAGGATGGCGCTCAGGTAATAAGTATTGGTCAGATCGCTCATCGCGCTATAGGGAATGTAGACCATCGAGTTCATGTCGTCATCGCCGTTGGAAATCATATGAGTGATGACGCCGATGACTTGATAAGAAATTCCGCCAATGCGAATGCTCTCGCCGATGGCGTTCTGTCCGGAAAAGAGTTTCTTTTTTACCGAATATCCGATGACCGCGACCCGGCTGTGGGTGAAGTCCTCCTGCTCCGTGAAGAAACTTCCGGTTGCGACCTCAACGTGGCGGATGAATTGATATCCTGCATAGGTGCCGCGAATGTTATAGGTGCCGCTACGGGTGCCATATGTCACCGAGGTTTCTTTGTTCATCTCAGGCGACGAACGTTTTAGGAACGGAACTTCTGCTCGCAGGTTTTCCAGGTCCTGGATGGTGAGTTTTACCTCAGATCCTGCTTTAGTGCCCCCTGCCTGAAGTGAGGTGCGTCCCGGAAAGATGGCGATCATGTTGCCGCTGAAGCTGCTGAAGGCGACCATCAGTCCGCGTTCGAATCCCGATCCATAAGCCAGCAGCAGCACGACGGTGGCGATTCCCCAGGCCATCCCTAGCATGGTGAGGACGCTGCGGCGGCGATTGTGCTTAAGGGCTTCGTAGGCCTGCTTGCCCAGCTCTCCAAACATGGCTACTCCTGCCTTAAGGCTTCCACCGGAGGAAGCAGTGCCGCTTTTCGCGCGGGATAGAGGCCGGCAACCACTCCGGCTATGGTCAGCGAAACAATTGCGGCCACGGCGGAGGCAGGCACAATGCGGGGAGTGTCGAAGCCCTCAGGCGATGGCAGTTGAGCCAGCAGCGTCACAAACGCCGTACAAACAGCCAAGCCTATAAATCCACTGAAGGCGGTGAGAAACGCGCCTTCGATGAAAAATTGGGTGAGGATATTTCGATGGGTAGCTCCCAGCGCTTTGCGTAACCCGATTTCCTTGGTGCGTTCCGTGACCGATACCAGCATGATATTGATAATTCCAATGGCGCCCAGGCCGAGTGTGACTACGCCCACGACGCCCAGGAACCAGTCCATTGCGTTGAAGATTTTGGCCACGCGAATCATGTTCTCGACTGTGTCCCAGTCGCCGAAAGCATCTTCGTTTGTGGGATCGAAACCGTGGCGCCGTCCGATCACGGCGTGCAGCTCCTGCTTGGCGCGCAGGTGCTCGCCGCGCACAATCGGACGGTAGTTGATAAAGCTCAGTGCATCCTCCGCACCCTTAGTCTTCAGCGGAAACAGCATCCGCATGGTCTCGACAGGAATGAAGATGCGGCCATTCGTCCCATTGTTTCCCTCGCGTCCTACCTTGGGGACAATGCCAATGATGGTGAATTCAATGCCGTTGAGCAGCATGCTCTCCCCGACCGCTGGGCGTCCAGGATAGATGTTCTTAAGCAGCTCCCACCCGACGATTGCGACACGGCGGCGGTCTTTATTGTCCTGATCGTTGAACCAGCGGCCGGGATCGATCGGCACCGTACGTATCTGGTTGTAGACGGGCGCTACACCAAACACCTGGCCGCTGGTACTGCCATAGTCGCTTACAGCGCGAATGTCTTCGCGATTCAGGACCGGTGAGATGGGGCCGACGAATTTGGCATTGTCACGAATTTCAAGGTAGTCACCATAGGTGAAGCTGTAAGGGCGTCCAGACTGCATACTGCCTGCGACCGCGGGCAGCCGGCCGGGAAAGCTGAACATGATGTCGCGTCCGAGATTGGCCATGTTTTTCTCCTGGCCGCTGCGGAAGCCCTCGCCCAATCCCACCAAAAGCAGAAGGGAGCCTACGCCCCAGGCAATTCCGAACATAGTCAGGAATGAGCGCAGTTTGTGTGCCCAGAGGGTCGAGAGCGATTGCCTGACGATGTCGATGAGGGTCCGCATATAGGTTGGCCCTGCCGCCGGGGAGGACGGCAGGGGCCGGTCTGGACAGGAGTCTCGGATCCCGCCCAAATATGTAATTAGATACGACGACTACTGTTTGGTTGTTCCCCGATTTTCATTGCCAAGTTAGACAGCAAAGATCGCCCGCTGGATAGCGGAATATCTCAGGAGGAGGTATGCCTGTCACAACTCAGCTATCCAAAAGGCACCGGCATGGTCTAATCGCTCGCTCTGGAGATTGGGGTTCCTTGTGCCCTCCGTTTTCTCGATTAAGCTCTTTGCCGGCCCGCGCAAAGTCTTTAACCACAGAGGGAATCCCTTGAACTGGAGTCTTGGAATGGAGGCTCTCATGTCAAAACACTTCTTGTTGTTTTTGTTGGTGCTTGCGATCGGTATCCCGGCCTATGGCCAATTTCAGAATGGAAACCAGACCGCTCTGCTCAACCTGCCTGAGGTTAGCCAGCGCGCGGTGATTACTCAGCGCGTCGGCATCACAGACATTACCGTGACCTATCATCGGCCGTTGGTAAATGGCCGCCAGATTTGGGGAAAGACCGTACCCTACGGGAAAGTATGGCGTTCCGGCGCTGACCAGAACACTACGATCGAGTTCAGCGATCCGGTGACGATTGAGGGCAAAGCGCTGCCTAAGGGCATTTACGGGCTGCATACCATACCGGGCGAAAACGAATGGACGGTAATTTTCTCGAAGGCTTCCACCGCTTGGGGAAGCTTCACCTACGACCAGGCCGAAGACGCATTGCGGGTGATGGTGAAAGCGAAAGCGGCCGATTTTCGCGAAGCGCTCACCTATTCCTTTGATGATCCCAAGCAAAATGCGGTAACCGTCTCTCTCGAATGGGAGAAGGTAAGCGTGCCTTTTCAGGTGGGCGTCAACGTGAACGAAATTGTGCAGGCCAGTTTGCATAACCAGCTGCGTGGAATTGCGCAATATACCTGGGAGGGCTGGGATGACGCCGCGACCTACCTGCTGGAAAATCACGGAGATTTGCAGGAAGCGCTGAAGTATTCCGATACGTCAATTCAAAATGAAGAGCGTTTCGACAATCTAATGACCAAGTCGCGAATCCAGGAAGCTTTAGGCAGGAAGCAAGAGGCGACCGCCAGCAAAGAAAAGGCGCTGACCATGGCAAACTCTCAGCAATTGCATAACTATGGCCGGCAACTTCAGATGTCCGGACATCAGGCAGAAGGGTTCGAGATCTTTCAGCGCAACATCAAGAATCATCCCAACGAGTGGTATGTGCACGGAGAAGTGGCGCGTATTGCCTGTTCCAAAGGCGACTTCGAGACTGCCGCTAGGGAAATGAAACTGGCTGCTGCAGGCGCTCCTGATTATGCAAAGCAGGCGATCGATGGATTGGTGAAGCGGCTGCAGGCAAAAGAGGACATTAACAAATAGTTCAGACCTTTAATTGCAGTTCGTCCAATTCAAGGAATTCCTGGACGATAGGCTCGGCGCAGCGCTCCATCTCCGGGTAGGTTCCGAAGAACAAGACCTTCGCTTCGTGCAGAAAAACCACGCGCGAAGCCAATTTTTTGGCAAGGCGCATGTCGTGTGTGACGACCACGCTGGTAAGGTGGAGCTGCAAATTCAGCCGCTTGATGAGATCTCCCAGTAGCTGAGCCATCAATGGATCAACCATCGTGGTCGGCTCGTCGTAGAGCACGCACTCGGGCTGCGCCGCCAGAGCCCGTGCGATGGCGACGGAACGCTTCATGCCGGTCGAAAGGTCAGACGGCAGCAGATCGCGCATTTCGCCTACGCCAACCATATCGAGCAAGCCGTCGACGATCTGGTAAATCTGCTTCTCCTGCATCTCCGGGCGTTCACGTAGAGGGAATGCAACATTTTCGCCCACGGTCAGGGAATCGAAGAGCGCTCCATTCTGGAAGACCATGGTGACTTTTTTGCGGATGCGTTCGAGGTCTTGCTCGGACATGTCGGTGATGTCTTCGTGGGCAACGATCACCCGGCCTGAGTCCGACTTTAGGAACCCCATGATGTGGTGGAGCGATACTGATTTGCCGACACCGCTGCGGCCCAGGATGCAGACGGTCTCGCCGGGCATAACATCGAAGCTGACGTTGTCGAGCACGCGATTGTCTCCAAAGGCCTTCGAAACCCCGCGGAAATCGACGTAGGGGCCGCTCTGCTCGGGTATCGCGGATAAAGCCTGGCTAAAGTCTTCCATTGGCACCGCTAGCCGAGACGTTGCGCTGCAACGTCTCTACACGAATTAAAACACATCGAATCACCGGGCAATCTCCTGCTCGGCTATTTTCCAGTCTTCTGGAGTATTCAAGTTGCGGAGCATGGAGTCGAAAAAATTCAACCGTCTCATTTCGTCCTGATTGATCACACGGGTTTCCACTTTTGCGAACAGTGGGTCAATTTTGTTCTTCCCGCGACGCAAAGCTTCGTCGGCGGTAATGGCAAACTCCCGCCGGTACACGGCGCAAAGAGGATGCCAATGGTCCTTGGTTTTAGGGACGGTTACCACTGCGCTGCTGCGACTGGCTTCGGAAAGCAGGTAGCGAAGGAAGTCCGTTTCAATGAATGGGATATCCAACGCGAGCATGAGATTCAGCGCAGAATCGCTCGCCGTCAGGGCGGCGTGAATTCCTGCCAGCGGTCCTTGGCCAGGATAGATATCATCTATTACACGTCCCAGAGGAAAGAAGTTGCTGCCGTTGCCGACAATGGCGACTGTTTCGGTCAATGATTCGGCCAGCTCAAGCGCGCGCGATAGTAACGTGCGGCCTCCAAGGTCGAGAAAAGCCTTGTCCTTTCCCATGCGGCGGCTCTTGCCGCCAGCTAACACGAAAGCTGCAACGTCTCCCACGGGCTGATGATACAGATTCGCGAAGTGCTTTACCCATAAAGGAGACGAAGGTTCATGAAGGAGACTCCCAATGTGCTCTGGAGATCTTGTTTTGTGCACCTTCGTGCCCTTCGTGGTTAAGCCTTAGTGATCGAGGCTTTCCAAATCAGCGCAAATCCCAAAAGGGTCAAGCCCAACCTTTAGTATGATCCTATCCGAGGTCAGGGTTTTTACTAGACGAAGGTAATCTATCCAGCTTCGCCGCCCCATCCGATGATGTTGTGTTCCGGAAATCCCTCCCGGAAACGCCCAATATGCAACAGAAGATTATGGAAGTACTGACCCTTGCCCATTGCTCGCACGAATTTTCCTGGCCCAGGCGCGCAGAGGACGGCGAGTTCTACCAGGTTTGCATGCTTTGCGCGGGGGAATACAAATACGACTGGAAGACCATGCGCCGGACCGAGCGCCTGGGGCGAAGCACGCCGGAGACCCCATCGCTTAGCCACCAGCGCAGCCACGCCCGCAAACAGACCTGGCTTCCACGTGCCCGCCGCTTGAAGTTGAGCATTGCCATGCGTTTCCGGGTAAAGGCTCTGGCGGCGTGGTACCCGGCAACCGTGGTCAATATCAGCCAGTCGGGAGTTCTCTTCCGGGCCCAGCAGGGACTTCCGGAAAACACGATCGTTGAAATGCGGTTCGAAATGCCGGAAGAGATTTCCGGGCAGCGGGATGCCATGGTTTTCTGCCAGGGGAAAGTCACCCGCGGCAAACAGTCCAGCGAGGACGGCAAAGAAGTTGTGATGGCTGCCTCCATCCTCGATTACCAGTTTGACCACGAGAAGTAGTGCCGGACGCGTTCCCGATGTACTAAGTTGTTGAAGCTATAGGCGTTAGAGAGTACTCTGGTCACCATCCCAGCAACTTTATTTTTGCAAATGCGCCGCCACTCGCATCTAAACTAGTAAGCACCGCTTACAAAACAGGAGCATTTACGATGAGGACGAACTTGTCTCTTCAATTCGGCAGCGTTGCACTTCTTTTGGTTTTGGCACTGGCTGCTGGCTGCAGCAAGGCGCCTAACGACGCGCAGATCAGCAGCGACATTCAAACCAAGCTCAACGCGGACTCCGGATTGCAGGGTAAACAAATTGGCGTGCAATCCGACAAAGGCGTAGTCACTCTTTCAGGGGCCGTAGATAGCGATGCTCAACGCGAGGCAGCGGCACGATATGCCTCGTCGGAAGCTGGGGTTCACCAAGTGGTAAACAATCTGACCGTAGCTTCCGCGCAAGCGACTCTGCCTCCCCAGCCTGAGGTGCAGCAGCCGGTGCCGGAATCAAAGCCGCGGCCCAGCATCTCACGCAAGCACCACGCGTCCGCTTCAAATGACAACATGGCGCCAGACACGACTACCTCGGTAGCGCCCACACCGGGGCCGTCGAGTTCTGCGCCCGTAGCTTCCGCTCCGGCGACCCCTGCTCCTCCTCCGCCACCACAGAAAGTCACCATTCCTTCGGGAACGGTACTCGCGGTTCGCCTGGTAGATGGTCTGGATACGACGACCGCGACCGTTGGTCAAACCTTCCACGCAACCCTGGATAGCCCGCTTTCCGCCGAGGGTGACGTGGCGATCCCGTCCGGCTACGACGTCGAAGGCCACGTTGTAGACGTCAAGAGCGCGGGCAAGTTTGCTGGACAATCTGAGCTGACGCTCCAACTCGACCGCATCTCGGTCGGACCTAAGTATTACAGCATCAGCACCGATCAGTGGACCAAGCAGGGAAGTTCCCGTGGCAAGAACACTGCAGCCAAAGTCGGGGCTGGCGCGGGAATTGGAGCCATTATCGGAGCGATTGCCGGCGGCGGTAAGGGTGCAGCAATCGGTGCCGCCGCGGGCGGTGGACTTGGCGGAGGCGTTCAGGCGGCTACCAAAGGACAACAGATCAAACTGCCTTCCGAAACCGTGTTGAACTTCACCCTGCAGGCTCCGGTCAGTGTGCTGCCGGCTAAGGGCCCGCATGAGGGGCGTCCCAAGCTGGAGGCTAATCAGTAGTTGCTTTTGGATTTCAATGGGCGCGGAGTTTTTCGCGCCCATTCTTTTTGCTTTTCAGCCGCGAGTGCACCGACAACAGCGGTCACGCCACATCCGAATCCCTTTATTTTCTGACTTTTGCCTCGGTTACATGACTTTAGGCACCTACGGGATTCCCCTTCTTCCGACTTATAATCGAGTCATTTAGCTCACCTGTGGATCCGACACTTGCAGTCGCGATTTTCGCCTTGGGGCTGGCCTTTGGCAGCTTTCTGAATGTGTGTATCTACAGGATGCCGCGGGATTTGTCGGTCGTGTCGCCGGGGTCGGCGTGTCCGAATTGCAAGCATGCGGTGCGATTTTACGACAATGTTCCGGTGCTGAGCTGGTTGATTCTGCGCGCGAAATGCCGCGATTGCCGCGCACCGATTTCACCGCGCTATTTTGCGATCGAGCTATTGGTCGGCGTTATTTTCTTGGCGTGTTACGCGCACTTTGGGCTGACGCTGGCCATGCTGAAGTACTGCGTGTTCGGATTCTTGGTGTTGGGTTTGATCTTCACTGACGCCGAAACGTTTCTGCTTCCTGACAAACTTACCCTCACCGGGTTGGCGCTAGGCATTGCCTTCAGCCTGTTTGTCCCGGTAAACGATCTTGCTTCGCAGATGCTGAATGGGGTTTCACTTCCGGTGAGTTTTGATGTGGCCTGGCGCTTGTTTTCATTGTTGGACTCAGTCGCGGGAGCAATTGTAGGAGCGTCGTTCATCTACGGCGCGGGCGCGATTTACATGCGTGCGCGCGGCGTAGAAGGCATGGGCTTCGGCGACGTGAAGCTGATGGCAATGGTTGGAGCTTTTCTGGGAACGAAGCTGACCATCTTTACCATTTTTACTGCCTCAATTGCGGGATCGCTTTTTGGGGTCTGGACTCTTCTCGCGGTCTGGCGCAAGCGTACGCGCCGCCGTATGGCACACCATGAGCCTGCTAGAGAAGCTCGGCGCCGCGCCTGGGAATCGGCCATGATCGCGTTGCGCCGTCACCAGATGCCGTTCGGAGTATTTCTCGGAAGCATGGCGATCGTCGCGTTGTTTTTCGGGAACGGCTTCCTGCAATGGTACTGGAGGCTGCTGTGAATTTGCTGACCAGCCCTTTGTTCTTGCGGGTAGCCGTGGTCCTGGTGGCCGGTGGGTTTTCATTCGCGATTGGAACGATTTTGATTCGCCGCATGCGCCGGAATCTGCTCGCCGAGACGCTTCCGGAAGACACTCCAGCTTCGCTCGAGACGTTGCCACTATTTACCTATCAGGCAGTCATTCAGGAACTAAAGCAGCAAAAATACGAGCTGCAGAATATCCAGAGTTCCGAGCGCCGCCGAGCCAAGACTTCTGAAAACATCAGTGCAGCCGTGCTGGCACACCTTCCCGTTGGGGTGTTGTTCATCACACCCAGCGGCTTGGTGCGACAGGCCAACCATGCCGCGCGGCAGATTCTGGGCTTCGCATCGCCGGTCGGAATGAGTGTTGCCGATATCTTCCGTGACGCGCATACCGTTCCCAATTTCGAGGAGACTCCTCCGGTGGCTGAGATTCTCGCCGAAAGTCTGCGGCAGAAGACGCCATTCCGTCAGCTGGGGGCACGGTACACCACGCCGTCAACGGAAGAACGCGTGCTCAACATCACGACGACATCAGTGAAAGCGCCAGGCGGGGAAGTTCTGGGCGCCGCGTGCCTGATCGATGACCAGACAGAAATTGCCGAGATTCGCCGCCAGCAGGAGTTGCGCGGAGAAGCTTCCAGCGAGATGGCGCTGGAGTTGCGCAACTCGCTCAACACTATCGCAGATTGTGCCCGTCGGCTGGCGACCACACGGGATGCGGAGGGTGATCGTCAACTTGCGATCGATATCGCGACCGAGGCTGAACATCTACAGAGCAATATTGGCGGGTTTCTGGCGAAAGAGAATGCCAGCAGGGCAGCGGCCGGAGTTTGAAGAATCGTAGTACGGATTGTAGAAAGAAATAGAAACGGAGCAACTATGAATCGCTTTACCTATTGTTCATTGGCAATACTCGCTGGCATGTTGGCGGGTCCGGTGGCGCAGGCGCAGCAGCCGCTGGGAGACTACGCACGTACGGTTCGTAAGGACAAAGAAAAGGAACCTAAGACTTCCGTAAAGAAGTATGACAACGATAACTTGCCGGTGAATGACAAGCTGAGCATCGTCGGCAACGCTCCCGCGGACCAGACGGCCGCGGGTGCCGCCGCCCCGGCCGATGCGAACGCTGCTGCCAAACCTGCTGACACGGCTGCCGACAAGCAAAAAGCCGTCGATGAATGGAAGACCAAGATCGCGACGCAAAAGGATCAAATCAGCCTGATGTCCCGTGAACTGGACGTCGCCCAGCGCGAATACCGCCTGCGCGCGGCCGCCATGTACGCCGACGCCGGAAATCGTCTGCGCAATCAGACCTCGTGGGATAAAGAAGACGCGCAATACAAGCAACAGATCGCGCAGAAGCAAAAGGCGCTCGACGACGCCAAGCAGAAGCTTGACGCTATGCAGGAAGAAGCTCGTCATGCCGGAGTTCCTGCGTCCGCCCGCCAGTAATACTTAACACCGCGGATTTCGCGGATTAACACGGATCAGGGACGTATTTACTGTGCTCAATCCGTGGAGATCCGCGAGATCTGTGTTTCCTCTAGATTCTCGAACTTTATTCGCCACACCGTTTTGCCTGCGAACTCCTCACTTTCGGTACCTACCTGTTTACGATGCAGGATCATTTTTGGCCTTTGTTTTCCGTAACAACGCAGCTCTTATAGCTCCCATTCACGCTTTTAATTAGTCTTCCACAATAGGGTCGAATCTAATAGGCATGAGTGAGGAACCTATGAAGCACTACCTATTCGCCAGCGACTTCGACCAAACCCTAACCTTCAATGACACGGGTTACGTGTTGAGCGAGCTTGTCGGCATTCCAACTGAGGAATTCGAGCGCAAAGCGAAGGGCATGGCCAAGTTGAACCTTGTCCAACAAGGGGCGGAGCTTGCTTACCTGCTGCTGCACGATCCTGAGTATCGCGAACGCGTACGTAAACATCACCTGTATGAAGTAGGAAAGATCATTCGCCTGAAAGAAAACATCGACCTGCTTTACCGGATTCTTGAAAATGGAGTTGACGGCTACCGCTTCGATTTTTATGTACTGTCAGCATCCCCGGTAGAGGTGATCCGATCTGCTCTCGAAGGTATTGTCCCAGCCGATCATATTTTCGGAACGGAGTTTCTATACACGCCTTCGGGGGAAATAGAGAGCATCAAGCGAGCTACCGCCGGATACGGCAAGGTAGCGGTACTCGACAAACTGCAGAATGAATTGCAAGTCGGTCCCGATCACATCATCTACGTTGGTGATGGCAGTTCCGACGTACACGTAATGCTGCACGTCAATATCCGGGATGGCTTCACTATCGCGGTGTCGGAGGCACGGCACGTTTCCCAAGTGGCCAAACGCACCGTGCTGAGCAATAATGCCTTGGCGGCATTTACACCCATCCTCGAAGATGTCGTGGGCTGGGGACGTTTGCAGGTGCGCGAATTCTTCGAGTCGCAGGGACTTCTGATTCAGGAGTGGGACCGGGTTCGCACCGACTGGCTAACCCTTCGCCGCGCCACTGAAGATCGTGGCGAGGCGGTTGCCGCCGCTGGATGAATTCTCGCGATGTTACGTGACAAGAACCTCGTCGCTCTCTCTCGTCAGCATCATCACGCCCTAGCGCTCTGTGTTCGATTAGACCGCGCCTTACAGGCCGGTCCGGTCGATGCAGAGGCCTGGCAATCAGAAATCGCGCAGCACTTCGAGCAGGAAGTCAGCGTTCATTTTGCGGCCGAGGAAGGCGTGGTGTTTCCGGTAGCGGCCAAGTTTGCCGAGTTGGCTTCCTTGGTAACGGAACTTCAGGCCGAGCACGGACGATTGCGGGAGTTGTTTGCTCGTGCGACCGCACGCACGTTGGACCCTGCCGGCATGGAAGAGTTCGTCGAGAACTTGGCGCAGCATATCCGCAAGGAAGAGCGCCAGCTTTTCGAAGGCATGCAGGGAGTGATGGGAGAGAGTGAACTCAATGCAATAGGGACCGCGCTGGCTGGTGCCCTAGCAGCGGCGTCTGATGCGTGCATCGTGCCCAACCAAGCTACCCGCCTAAGGCCGAGATAGTCACCTTGGACGGGTGTCCTCTGCCCACCCTAACAGCAAACCAAAAGGCTAAGTATGACGAAAATCGCTCCGGCAGGTGAGGACGCCTGCCTAAGGTAAGTTACTTATCCCAGACGGTCGACAGGAACAGATACCGGTCGCGGAAGTCGTCTTTCCGCGCCTCAGGCTTTTCATCCAGCACCATGAATTGCCATCCGGTCTCAGCGTTATAGGCCGGCCACTGCGGCAACCCGGCGCCGTTGGGATCGCCGCTACGCGCAAAATTGGCCCAATACTTCTGCATCTGTGCGCTCAATTGCCGATCAACCGGACGCCAAGGTACTTTGGTTTTGGAGTCCAATGCTCCGAAGACGAACTCGATTTCGGCGGAATGGTAAGCGCCCAGGTCGGGAGCTTTGGGATCGCTGGCTGGTGGTGCCTGGTCGAAACGATAACGATATAGAGGCTTCTTTCCGGTCTTTCGTTGAGCGTCCAGCCACCGCCAGGTTGACCATGCGATGAACTTGTCGCCGGCGTAATCTGCGGCCACGCGCGGCGCTTGCGAATCGTCCTGGGCGGAATAAACCTTCAGGAAGTCGGCGGATTTGTCCCCGAAATCCTTGTCAGCCGTGGCTTTCAGACTGGCCACGGTTGGCTTCTGAGCAACTTCGAAGCTGCCTTCGTCGTGGTTCCATCCCGCCAACAGAGGAACATCGCTCTGTTTTCCAGCAGCAAAAATTTCGGATAAAGATTGGGGCAGGAAATATCCGTCAATATCCGGAGGGAAATCAAATCCCCCACCGGGCTTGAAGAACGCGGTAAGCAGCTTCTCGGCAGGAACCGCGCGTAGTTCCGCCAGAGTGCTGACCCCCAGGGTCGAAGTGGCCAACTTCGAGTCTTTCTCCGCACGCATCGACATTGGATCGAAGGGAAGTCCGCTGCTGTGGAACGCTGCACCGCTCTCCCCAATCGCCTTATGGAACAGCCCCTTGGACAAGGGAGAAGCCATCTGTGCACTCACCGAAAATGAACCCGCACTCTCACCGAAGATGGTGACATTGCCGGGATCCCCTCCGAACGCCGCGATATTGTCATGTACCCATTGCAGCGCAGCCCGCTGGTCAAGCAATCCGTAGTTGCCAGCCGATCCGTGGCTTGATTCTTTCGCCAGTTCGGGATGAACAAAGAACCCGAAAATCCCCAAACGATAATTCATCGACACTACGACTACATTCTGCTGCGCCAAAACCGTTCCATCCTGGCGAGGCTCGGAAGTCCCTCCCGCGGCGAAGCCGCCACCATAGATCCAGACCATCACCGGCAGTTTCGCCTTCGCGTCTTTGGCAGGCGTCCAGACGTTGAGGGTCAGGCAATCCTCGCTTCCGCCCGAATCGCGAAAATTCATGTCGCCGAAGACATCGTTCTGCAGACAGCGGGCGCCGAAATCAGTGGCCTTGCTCACGCCGGACCATTTAGTGGCTGGTGCAGGCGGCTTCCATCGCAGCTCACCGACAGGTGGCGCCGCATAAGGAATTCCAAGAAAGGCGCGCACCGGCCCGTCTTCTTTGCCCTCCACAATGCCAAGCTTGGTTTTGATTTGGAGGCCGGTTGTTGCCGCATAACAGGAGAGTGGTAATAGCAGAGATAGAACCAGCAATTTGTAGACGTTCATCTTTGGCGCGCCCCTCGAAAAGCGCTCACTCAAACAACCGGATTGTACTGGAAAGGAAAACCCAAGGTTCGACTTTCAAGTGTCCAGAAACACGGGGACTAGACCGTATGCCTTCCACTTCCCCCCAACCTCACCCTGTTCACGGGAAGAGACCATGGTTTTTGCTCGGAGTTTGGATTACTGGGCACTTGGAAAGACGCATCAGTGCTCCCAGAAAACTCAAATTGGCAGAGGAAGGAACCGCGACATAATACTCCAAACCCATCCCTCGTCAAGCTCCAAATCGGGAATCCATGGAATCCGAAATAGGCGTCAGGAAGGGCCTGAGGCTGTCGACGCGAACTTGAGGGGCCCACTTCGATTGAAACCGCTTTCATTCGTTGCGTAGGAATCTCAGGGGCGCTTGATCAGCGAAAAGAAGTTGATCACAGTTTCAACGAGTTCTATTAGGCGCTGGCTTTGTCCAGTAAGGGTAGGGTGTCGTCGCCATTCTTGGATGTCTCGAGCTCCAATTGCTCCTGACCACTTAAGGCAGTTACCCGTCCGCGATAAGTCTTAAGATGGCGCTGAGCGGTTTCGAATGCTTCCTGAGCCTTGTTCAAACTCTTGCCGATGTTTTCAAACTGGTTCTGGAAGTAGTCGAACGATTTTTGCGCTTTGCCAAGTTCCTGCCGGCTCTTCTCGAAGCGGCTGGCGACCTCATACCACTTATGAACCAGCGCGATGGTTTGCAAAGTCATCAGCAAAGTGTTGGGTGAAACAGGGAACACGTGCTGCTGGTTGAGCCAGTCGGCGAGATCGCGATTGCGGATCGCTTCCATGTACAGCGTTTCACTGGGCAGATACATCAGCGCAATGTCGGTGGTGCCTTCTTCAGGCTGAATATAGAGCTTAATGCGCCGAGCCTCGACCTTCATTACGCGTACGAATTCATGGCGGGCCTCCTCGATCTCTGACTCAACATTGCTTTCGAACAATGCCAGCACTTGTTCACGCGGAAACTTCGCGTCGATAGGCAGGCGCCGATCAGGAAAATAAATGACTGCGTCAGCGCGTCCGCCATCGCCCGCTGCCGACTGGATTGCGAACATATGCGCCGGCAGAAAATCGGCCAAAAGCCGCTCCAGGCTGGCTTCTCCGAATTGTCCGCGCAGATGTGGCAGCTTTAGGAGATTGTTGAGGTCGTTGATCGAATGGCCGAGTGCTCCGACTTCGCGCAGTTGTTCTTCTGCCGCTTTCAAGTGTTGCTGCACTTTTTCAAAATGAGCAAACCCTTCCTTGATGTTTTGGTCGAGTTTGGTTTGCACCTGCTCGGTGATCGCCATCAGCTTGGTGTCGACGCGGTCGCGGATCGAGTCCAGACTCTGCACCGTGGTTTGGTTGAGTCCATCGAATTGCGTCTTTAGTTGAGAGGTGGTCAGCGCCAGCGAATTTGTCAGTTCAGTGCGTGCTTCCGCCAGACGTTCAGACTGCTCACGCCGGCCGGCGGTCATCTGCTCTTCGACTGCACCGCGAATCCCATTGAAGCCGTCTGCTAGCCGATCCGATACCTGCTGGCGCAGGTCGCCCTTGGTTTGCTCCAGGCGGCTGGCCATGTCGGCGGTGGAAGCGGCGAATTGCTGCGAAAGGGTCTGATGAAGTGACTCCGCCTGCCGGGCAAGGCGAATCAGGGAATCTTCCTGCGAGGAGGCTTGCGATAAACGGCGGAACAGCAATGCACCCAGCCCCAATAAGGCGACATTTACGAGCAGAAGGATAACCAGGAAAAATACGGTCATGAGAAGTCGTTACTTGAATCCTAGTCGCTATACTACTGGAAACAAAGCACAAGTTTTTCAACAGTAAGAGCCACTTTCCTGATAAGCTCCTGCGGCCTTATGAATTGCGCTCTCGATAGATTAGAAGCGGTGAATGACCATCGTAAGTACCCGCCGTGGCTCCCGCAAAACTAGTTTAGAGTTAGGAAATTGCGCCCAGGCCTACGCCGGGCTCGTCTTATGTTCTGGCCGATCGCAACGTCTTTAGCCCTGTTGATGGTGAGCAGTGCCGCGATGGATGAGCTGCCGACTCCGCAGATCGTGTCGGCACACGCAGCCTTTGAGGAATACGAACCCACCTATGACGCTCGCGCTGAGAGCGAATTGCTTGGCCTGATAAATCGCGTTCGCGCCAAGGACGAACTTCAGCCGTTCAAAATGGACTCCGGATTGACCAAAGCTGCGCGCGATCACGCGACCGCCATGGTGATGCATCAACAACTGTCCCATCAGTTTTCCGGAGAACCTGCTCTGGGCCAGCGCTTGGCTGCGGCCTCTTCACTTTTCTTGCAGGAAGCAGCAGAGAACGTGGCGATGGCAGATAGCGTCGACCGAGTGCAGGAAACCTTGATGCACTCGCCGCCGCACCGCGAGAACCTGCTGCATCCTTCGTACAACGTAGTTGGCTTTGGCGTGGTTCGCAAAGGTAACATGCTTTATGTGGTGCAAGATTTCGGGCATAGCCTGCAGGGAGTTTCACAGCAAAAAGCAGGTGACTTGATAGCGGAGAGTGTCACGCGCATGCGCTCGGAAAAGAATCTTCCGGCCGTGGAGCGGCGCGACAGTCCTTACCTGCAATCGGGAGCCTGCGCCATGGGAAAAAATAATTCCATTCACGCAGCTGCTGGAGACGAGCCTCCCCAGGGCCGTTATGTGCTGCGCTATACAACTGCACAACCGGAGGCTTTGCCCTCACAAGTCAGGAAGGCTATCGAAGATCCTGCAGTTCGAGGGTTCTCGGCGGGCGTCTGCTTTGCGCGAAGCACGAGTTACCCCAACGGAATTTATTGGACTCTTCTAGTCTTCTATTAACCTCTACTCTCTTTTCTACCTACCCTCAGTGATCAGTTCCTGGTTTACGTTTCTCATGCATTTTTTCTGCTAACCTGCGATAGGCGATGGATATAGCTTCGCAAATTCGCATTGGCACCGCGGGATGGGCATACAAGGACTGGGAAGAGATTTTTTACCCATCCGATATGCAGCGGCGTCGCCAACATCCGTTAGAGTTCATCGCTCGATGTTTTGACGTCGTCGAAATCAACACCTCGTTCTATGGCCACATCAAGCCCGAGTTGGCCAGGCTATGGGCGAAACGTGCGGACGCCGTTAATCCTAAATTTGTTTTCACCGCCAAGCTGCATCAGTCGTTTACTCATTCTCCCGCAATCATGGCAGGGCCGACTTCGGCGGCGACGATTAATCCCAATGCCGAGGATTCGCGGCTGGCGCGCGAGGGCCTAAACGCTTTGGCGTCTACCGGCAAGCTCGGAGCATTGCTGATTCAGTTTCCCGTTTCCTACAAGAACACGCCCTTAAATCGAGAATACATCGAAGAACTGCTGGGACAGTTCAGCGAATTTCCTCGCGTGGTGGAAGTGCGTCACTCCGGGTGGGATAATCCCCAAGCCCTGGCGCTTATGGAGCAGAAGGGCGTTTCTTTCTGCAATATCGACCAGCCGCAGATTGGGCGCGCGTTGCCTCCTACTGATCATGTGACGTCGCCAATTGGGTACGTCCGCCTTCACGGGCGTAACTACGATCAGTGGTTCGAGCCGGAACATCCGCATGACCGCTATAACTATCTCTACAACCAGGATGAACTGCAAGGATGGAAAGAAAAAATCCAGCGCATCGCTCACAAGGCCCAAATCACCTACGTCATCGCTAACAACCACTTCGAAGCCAAGGGCGCGGTGAATGCGTTGCAGCTAAAAAATATGCTGACCGGACGGCGGCTCAGCGCCCCCGAAGTTCTGCTACGGCACTATCCGAAGTTGCGCACTATTGCCGATCCACTGCCTGACGATCTCGCACAAGGGACTTTGCCACTCTTGGCATAGAGTTTCCTCGCACAAACAAAAAGCCCGTCCTGTCGCAAAAAGCGCGATAAGACGGGCCACCCAATTTGTTAACTATTCCCGCGAAATGTCCACCGACTTGAGCACGACGTCTTTTAGCGGCTTGTCCTGACGGTTTCTCGGCGTGGCCGTGATTTTATCCACCACGTCTTGGCCTTCCACTACCTCGCCAAAAATCGTGTGGTTGCCGGTGAGCCATTGTGTCGGTGCCACGGTGATGAAGATCTGTGACCCGTTCGTATTGGGCCCGGCATTCGCCATGGCGAGCTTGCCCGGTTTGTCGAACTTATGGGGAGAGCCCTTGGTCTCATCTTCAAACTGATAGCCAGGTCCGCCGAAACCGGTTCCAGCCGGGTCGCCTGCCTGGATCATGAAGTCAGGGATCACGCGATGGAAGATGGTGTTGTCATACAGCCGGTCTTTGCTCTTTTTGTGAGTGACGGGATGGGTCCACTCACGATTACCTTCCGCGAGGTCGACAAAATTCTTTACCGTTTTCGGCGCGTCCTTTTCGTACAGACGGCATACGATTACGCCTTCCGAAGTATTGAACATTGCATAAGTGCCAGGTTGCCGGGCCATGGATAGTCCTTTCTATTACGAGAAACAGCGTGAGGCACAACGTCCTCAGGCTGATTGGCGCCACAAACACTACGCCCGCTATTATTTTACGATGACAACGCGATTGATTTTTACCGGACGGTTCGGGCGATCGTTGGAGTCGCGTCCCATACGGGCGATCTGTTTCACCAAAGCGACCGTAGCGTCGTCGCACTGGCCGAAGATGGTGTAGTTGCCGTTCAGGCTGGGATAGGGGACTTCCGTAATAAAGAACTGGGAGCCGTTGGTATCAGGACCGGCATTCGCATAGGCCAATCTTCCTGGACGATCAAACTTCAAAGTCGGAGAGGTCTCGTTCTTGAACGCGTATCCGGGATCTCCCTCGCCCGTGCCTGCAGGATCCCCGCCCTGAATCATGAAGTCGGGAATGACACGGTGGAAGATAGTGCCGTTATAGAGCGGCACACCATGCTTTTTTGCGTGGCTCACTGGGTTTTTCCAATCCTTGGTTCCAGTGGCCAATCCGATAAAGTTCGCTACTCCAATGGGCGCCTTATCAGGGAATAGCTTGCAGGTCATTTTGCCTGCGGTCGTTTCGATAATCGCGCTGGGCCCCGCGCCAGGAGCAGTGGCAGGCTTCGCTGCAGTCGCGGCCTTGGTCGTCCCGCTCGCTGGTTTCGTTCCAGCTGTCTTCGGTGTAGTTTTGGTCGGCGTCTTGGGCGCGGTCTGCGCCATTGCCAATGTCGAAAGCACGCACGACAATCCAATACTCAGAAGTCGTTTTTGCATGAATTTGCTCCTTGATCTTGGGAATTGTACGACAACCGGCATTACTTGCCGGCGCGTTGCATCTGTTGGCTCACCTTTTCAACTTCGCCCATCACTCGCAGCAGATTGCCTCCGAGAATCTTTTTCACATCGTCCGGCTTATAGCCCCGGTTGAGCAAGGCCTGTGTAATCTTCGGCAAGTCGGCGGCTGAATCCATTCCTTCGGGCATGGCACCACTAACGCCATCAAAGTCGGATCCAAGGCCAACGTGATCGACGCCTGCAACCTGGGCGATATGGTCAATGTGGTCAATCAACGACTTCAACGGAGGGCGCTGGATTCGCGAATTCCATTCCCGCTCGATGTGGTCGACCTGTAGGTAAGAAACCGACTTGCCCTCGGCCTTACTCTTGGTCAAAAATTCCTGAACCGCCGCGTCCTGGTCCTTCGCTTGGGCCGCGGAAGCCCGCCGGTAGTTCTCATCGATGAAGGCGGAATAGAAGTTCACCTGCACCACGCCGCCATTCTTTTCCACCGCGCGCAGCATATCGTCGGTCATGTTGCGAGGATGGTCGGTCAACGCCCGCGCTGATGAATGGGAAGCGATCACCGGCGCTCGCGTGGTTGCGATAGCGTCGAAGAAAGTTTTGTCGGCAACGTGGGAAATATCCACCATCATACCCAGGCGGTTCATCTCCAGCACCACTTGCTTACCAAAGTCGGTAAGTCCGTCGTGGTGCTGCACCTTGGCGTCGTTGATGTCGCCCGACGAATCGGCCCAGTCATTGGTATTTGACCAGCTCAGCGTCATGTAGCGAATGCCCAGCCGGTAATATTCCCGCAGCAGCCGGACGTCGTTCTGCATGGAGTGGCCGCCCTCGATCCCCATCAGCGCTGCCAGCTTGCGCTCTTTATGGGCCCGCTCAATGTCGGCCACGCTGAAGGCCATCATCATATGATCAGGATGTCGCGCTACCTGTTCATAGACCGTGTCGATCAAATCGATGGTATGGCGCGCGAAGTCCGCAGGCGTGGTAGTTTGCGGGTCGACCCAGATGGAAAAGAACTCCGCGCCCAGATTGCCAGCCTCGACTTTCTTCAGGCTGATGTGGCCGGGATCAGCCGGGTCGGTATTGCCCATGTCATAGTTCTCGTCCAGAAACCGCTGCGGCGTATCCGCATGGGTGTCGACGACGATCGCCGATTCATGTACCGAACGGGCGCGAGCGCTTATGGAGTCGGAAGAGATCTGTGAGAAAGCAGGCGCTACGGCTGTAATCGCCAAAATAACAAGTGCTTGAGGCTTCATTAGGAATCGGTCCTCGGAACCGCAAGGGAAGGATTGTATACGGTGAACTGAAGCCGTAAAAGTAAGAGGAAAGGTGCGCGGAAACAGGCTAGGAACCAGCCAGCGAACTGAAAATCGGATCCCCCTTAGCTGACGGAAAGTTCCCTACATTGCTTCCCGAATGCAATCTTCCAAAGGTTGATCAGTATCGATGACAGTCTTTGGCAGTGTAATCGGCTCAAAGCGAGCCTTCACCCGCAAGTAGAGTTCGTAATTGCGGTTCTCGGCAGGATGGTCCTGATCCGCAAGTCTTCGACGCGCGCTCCCCTCTGAGCAGACACACTCTAAAATCCGCCACGGCTGCTGAATTTTGGATGCTACTTCGAGAACGCGATCGATCTGGTAACGCCACGAGTAGGTACGGCCATCCAAAACTACCACCCGATCAGGGTCCTTCTTCAAGATGAATTCCATGACCCCAAGCATCACCTGCTGGATGAGATCGTCCTGCTCCGTGGAATACTCGATATCGGCGGCTGAAAACAGCGCCGCCCGGATTTCATCTTTGTTCAGAACAGTTGCGGCCTGGCGCTCGGCTAGCGCCCGTGCCAGAGTCGTCTTGCCTGTCCCGGGCAAACCAGCCATCAGAATGATCATGGAAAGGGAAGAGAAGCCACAAAATTATATCCGTCGTTCGAGATTTTATTCTCAAACGACGGATATCGAATCCAGGAGTTGGAGGAGTGGACTTACTGCGCTGACAAGACTTCGTTGGTGGCCAATGTCGGAGTTGCGTCCTGCTGTATGGCCATGACTCCCGCTTCCGCTTCGCGCCATTCCGTGTATCGTCCGGAAACCATCACATGAAACACCCACTGGTGGCGTTCTTCTTCTGGCTCGATCAATCCCATATTCTTCAGGGGCAGCATGAACTGTTGCACGAATTTGATCTGCTCGCGGCTTAACCCGCGGCGCTGAATGTCAACAGTTATGCCCGCCAGGTGCGAGGAAGCGATCTCGCCTTTTTCCGGAGCGGCGTTGCGATTGTGACGGCGAAGCTTCTTTTGTACCTGGACGGTCCGTACCGCCGAGTTGATCTGGATAGAGTTGTGAAACTCTTTGTAAAAAGAATCGGCAAGGTCCTCGACAAAGTCGCGAGTCCAGGGCCGGCAATAGCGACGGTCTGGATCCAGCCGAGGATCAAAGCGGACATGCTCGCTGGCAACAATCGGTACCAGAACCTGGCTGGCCTTCAGGGCTTCCAGCTCATCGTCGTCCTGAATCCGCGGGAGCTCAGCGCGATCAATCTCGGCGTTTTGCCGCAACAGAGATTCACGCGAAGGCCGGAACATCGGATTCCAGCGGCTCCGCCGGTGGAAGCGCTTGCTGCTTACACGTGAGCCGAGAAGGCCGTTGTGCTCAAGCCCGGACGAAAGGCCGCACGACGAAACGGTAAATAGAATCAGCCAGAGTGCACGTACCAGTTTGTTGTTCACGAAGTAGCCTTTGTTCCGGAATCTCAAGCGCCGGTGGCAGGCGCACATTGTACGCTATGCACGCAAGTGCCCAAGTCTTGCAAAGCCTTGCGTAACGTTACCGGAACAAAAGTGTCATTACTAAGTGTCGGTTATCTTGAAGATTAGAGACGTGGAAGTGTCTATAAATCAACGAATTAGGTAAAGTATATAATCTGTTTGTTGACAAATGACGGAGTATGGCCACTGCTCCCCGGCTTTCCGCAAAGGGACTTTCTGTCCCAAATGAAAATCGCGAATGGTCATTTGCCGAATTTTGCCATTACGTGGGTTATCGAATGCCGCTTTTGGGTAATACCGTTCCCACTGTAGAGTTCTCCGTAGATAGTTACCTACGGAAGAGATCGCCCACGGCCTGCTTCATGACGTCACCGCCAACCTCGGAGATGGAGCGCGTCAGCGGGAGTTCTTTTGGGCAAATCTCAACGCAGTTTTGCGCGTAACCGCACTCCTGGATGCCGCCGTCGCCCATCAAAGCCGCTAGTCGCTCGCGTTTCAGGGCTGCCCCGGTGGGATGCGTATTAAAGAGGTTTACTTGCGCGATGGTGGCCGCTCCCACGAAGCCGGTTTCCTCGTTGAATTGCGGACAGACCTCCATGCAGCAACAACAGGAGATGCAGTTCGAAAGCGGATAGGCCTCTTCCTGCTGCTCCATGGTCATACGCGGACCAGACCCGAGGTCATAGGTGCCATCGATAGGAACCCAGGCCTTGACCGCCTTCAGATTTTCGAAAAGTACACTGCGGTCCACCGCCAGGTCACGAATGACAGGAAATTTGGAGAATGGCTCCAGCTTGATCGGCTTTTCCAGATTGTCGACCAGCGCCGAACACGCCATACGCGCACGGCCATTGATCAACATGGCGCAGGAGCCGCAAATCTCTTCCAGGCAATTGGAGTCGTAGGTAATCGGCGTGGTGGTCTTGCCGTCTTTGGTAACCGGGTTACGCGCAATCTCCATTAAAGACGAGATCACGTTCATGCCGGGATGCCATGCCAGGTCGAACTCCTCCCAATGGGGCTCGGCAGCAGGAGTTTCCTGGCGCTTGATCTTGAATTGGACGGTCTTCTCAGCCATTCGCTTTTAACCTTCAACTCTTTCGGTTTCTTTCACCCCAGCGCAATCGAGAGATCTCGCGTCTTCCGCAGGTTGCAACATCAATACTTTCTCGGTCGGGGCGGAATCAGCGAGACATCTACAGGTTCGAACTCAAACTTCGGTGCATCGGCATCCGGGGCAAAAGACGCTTTCGTGGTCTTCAGAAAATTCTTGTCGTCGCGTTCCGGAAATTCCGGCTTGTAGTGCGCTCCGCGGGACTCGTCCCGCAACAACGCTCCCTGCGCAATCACCCGCGAAAGCTGCAGCATGTTGTAAAGCTGGCGGGTGAAGACGATGGAAGTATTCGCCCACTGCGAGCGGTCGCTAAGGTTGATCAACTGGAAGCGCTCCAGCAACTCCACCAGTTTAGCGTCGGTCTCGACCAGGTTCTTGTTGTGGCGGATCACAGTGCAATCTTTGGTCATCAATTCGCCCAACTCACGCCACAGGCGGAAGGGATTCTCCACCCCGTTCGAGCTCATCAGCCCAACATTGATAGCTTCCTGCCGCTTCTGTTCGGCCTCAAAGTGGCCATTGCTGGACGCCCCCTCCAGGCAGCGTGCGTAGCGAACTGCGTTTGGGCCCGCCAGGAACCCTCCAAAAATGCAAGACACCAGTGAATTCGCCCCGAGTCTATTGGCGCCATGGTAGGAGTATTCGCACTCGCCCGCCGCAAAGATTCCCGGAACGTTGGTGGCCTGGTCGAAATCCACCCACATACCGCCCATGGTGTAATGCATGCCGGGGAAAATCTTCATGGGAACTTTTCGGGGATCATCGCCTACGAACTTCTCGTAGATTTCGAGAATACCTTCCAGCTTGCGGTCGAGCACCGCCGGGTCGATGTGCGTCAGGTCTAGATAGACCATCGGCTTGCCGTCTATCCCTAGGCCGTGCTCGTAGACCACCTTGAAAATGGCGCGGGTAGCCACATCGCGGGGAACCAGGTTGCCATACTTCGGATACCACTCTTCCAGGAAATACCAGCGCTCGCTCGCCGGGATGGAGAGTGGATCGCGATTGTCCCCCGGCTTCTTCGGCACCCAGACCCGGCCCCCTTCACCGCGCGCCGACTCCGACATCAGACGCAACTTGTCTTCCCCGGGAATCGATGTGGGGTGTACCTGAATGAATTCGCCGTTGGCGTAATAGCAGCCTTGCTGATATAGAGCTGATTGTGCCGACCCGGTGCAGACCACTGAGTTGGTCGACTTGCCAAAGATTGCGCCCACACCACCGGTCGCGATAATGATGGCGTCTGCTGAAAACGTGCGGACCTCCATCGATCGCAAATCCATGGCACAAATGCCGCGGCAGGTGCCGCTGCTGTCGATGACCGCGGAAAGAAATTCCCAAGCCTCAAATTTTTTGACTTTGCCTTCGGCCTCGTAGCGCCGTACCTGTTCGTCGAGCGCATAAAGAAGTTGTTGGCCCGTGGTAGCGCCGGCGAAGGCAGTGCGGTTGTACAACGTCCCGCCGAAGCGCCGGAAATCGAGCAGACCTTCGGGCGTGCGGTTAAAGGGAACTCCCATGCGGTCGAGCAGGTCAATGATGCCGGGAGCCGCTTCGCACATCGCCTTGACTGGAGGCTGATTGGCGAGAAAGTCGCCGCCGTAGATGGTGTCGTCGAAGTGTTGCCAGGTCGAATCGCCTTCGCCCTTCAGGTTCTTGGCGGCATTGATGCCGCCCTGTGCGCACACCGAGTGCGAGCGTTTTACCGGCACGATCGAGAAAAGATCAACCGCGCCGCCCATCTCCGCGATCTTGATGACGGCGGAAAGTCCCGCCAGCCCACCGCCCACAACGATAATTTTTGGAGTCGAAGCCATCTAGCTAGGTTCCAATCTACCGGGCGTTGCCGGAGTCTCGCATTACGTAGGATTCCGCGCCTGCCGGATGCCAGGGTTGTTGCGGAGTGGTCAGGAACGAATACATGGTCGCGGCGCCGACGGCCATGAATGTCACCCCAATCAGCACGCAAACATATCCAAAACGCCGGCGCGCATTGTCACCGGTGGTGATGCCCCACTTCACTGCGAATAGCCACAGGCCATAGGCGAAATGCCACGACGCGCAGAAGATTCCCACGGCATAAAACGCGATCGCCCAGGGATGCGCAAACTCCGCCTGTACCTTGCCGAAAGCCGCATCCGGGTGGGTAAGCAGATGAACTCCGCTAAACCGCAGATGCCAGGTATGCCAGACGATGTAAGCGAAGGTAAAAGCGCCCGTCCAGCGCTGCAGGTTATACATCCAGTTGCCGGCCCAGGGATATTCGCTAACATTGCTGTCGCCGCGGGCCCAGATAAAGAAGCCATAAAGCGAGTGATACAGAATCGGCAGCCAGATGCCGACCAGCTCTAACCCCACCACGAATGGAAAGCTGCTGAGCAGTTTGACCTGCTGGGTATAAGCCTCAGGCCCGTTGGTAGCGAATGCGTTGGAGACAAAATGCTCGATCAGGAAGAGCCCGATAGGAACTATGCCGCTGAGCGAATGCAGCCGGCGCAGAAGAAAAGATGTTCCTTTACCCGCTCTAAGCGGCGCGACTCCGGTTTTGGTAACAGGGTGTTCAGCGCTTGCGGTTGACGCCAAAGAAGACTCCTTGTCTCGTCCCCGATGAATTCAGAACCTTTTATTATGTTGGGGATTGAGAATCGAGTCAAGGAAGGTTGAATTGAATTGTCCCAATCTGCATAGGGCGGACACGCCTGTCCGCCCTATTTACGCGCGAACCAGAATGAAGACGTCCCAAAATGGGAAATGGCGACGAAATATGGTCGCCTTACCGTCGCAAGTACCGTGTCTTTACAAAACGTTCCCTACCGAACACTTCGCAGAATCACTCTTCCCGCAAAAGATTTGCCGGATCAACATGCAGAGCCCGACGCACCGGCCCGGCGACGGCAAGCGAGCCGGTGACCAGCACGGTGAACGCCACTGCAATCAGCACCACCGGGTCCTGTGCCGTAGCCTGGTAGACGACTGCTGAAAGCACACGGCTGGCCGCGACCCCAAGCAGAATGCCTGCCGCGGATCCTGTGGCCAGAAGAATCAGCATCCGGCCAAGTGCAGCCGAGAGGACCTGCCGCGCCTGTGCTCCCAGGGCAACGCGGATGCTTAACTCGCGCAGCCGCTTGCTTACAGTGTAGGAGGCGAGCCCGAACGTACCTGTGACGGAGAGCAGCAATCCAAACGCGCCGAAGAGTCCCAAGGCAACCGTCGCCACCTGGGAGACAAAGAAGGACAAACCAAGCTGGCTCTGCCATGGACTGGATTCACGTACCGGAATAGCAAGGTCAAGCTCGCGGATGATCTGGCGGATGGTTGATCCCATCTCGATCGTGGCCACGTCGGGCGAGCCCGGCTGCATGCGGACCACGAACGAGGTGTGGGTGGTTAATTTCTGTGAGATGGGAAAGTAGGCAGCTGCTCTCTGATTTTCGGTGAGCGAAAAGTATTTGGCGTCGGCAACCATGCCGATGATATGTACCGCCTCACCCGCGCTGTTCTTGAAGTAACGCCCGACCGCGTTGTCTGAGCGGAACAAGCGACGAGCGAACTCCTGATTGACCACCGCGACGGGTGGCGTCTTTGCCGTGTCGACAAAACTCACATCGCGCCCGGAGAGCAGCGGGGTCTCGATGGCGGAGAAATATCCCGGCGAGACCTGATAGGTGAAGGCGCCAAAGACCCGGTTGGAAGGCTTGAAGTCGGTCGCCTGCTGAGAAAAAACATCAATCGTTATAGTATCCAGCGAAAGCGGAGTGGATTGCCCATAGCCCACGGCGGCCACCCCCGGGAGGTGAGATACCTTCTCCAGCAATTGGCGCTGGAAATGGTCGGCCGTCTCGCTCGAATAACCCGCCTGGCTCAGCTCAAATTTCGTGAGCACGGCATGCTTGGGATTAAATCCCATATTCATGTTCAGCGCTTTGCCCAGCCCGCGCAGGGAGACGAAGGCGGCCGTGACCGTGACGCAGCAGAGCGCGATCTGTGCTGCCAGCAGGAAATCGCGAAGCGCCCAGCGCCGGCCCGCGGTGGCCGGGCTGCCGCCGCTCTTGATGGCATCGTTAGGATCGGTCTTGAATATCTGCTGCAACGGCATCACCCCGAACAGTATGCCGGCGCACATGGAAAAAACGAGCGCCGCCAGGATCAGCGACGGCTGCGGAACGATGATGTTGAACCGCATCGGGTATTCGGTGGGGGGATGCCAGTTCGCGAGGCCGCTGATGGCGGTCCAAGCCAGCCCGCAGGCCAACGCGCCGCCGGCGATGGAGATCACAAGAGCTTCCGCCAGAATTTGGCGCACAATGCGCCAGCGGCTAGATCCAATAGCCATGCGGATGGCAATCTCCCGAGTGCGGTCTGCCGTATGCGCCGCGAAGAGGCTTCCCAGGTTGGCGCAGGCAGCCAGGAGTACGATGCCGGCCAATCCCAACACCGCGGCGAGAAAGGCGCGTGCTGGCGCGCCGAAAAAGTCCCCCATCAATCCAGGGCGAGTCACCTTCAAAGTCAGCTTCTCTTCTTCCTTGGGATATTGGCGCGCGATCCGGGCTGCAATGGCATTGAGATCCGCCTGCACCTGGGGCATGGTGACGCCGTCCTTGAGACGCACGATGGAATAGACGTTCTGATCTTTCCGCGACTCTAGCCAGTTGACCTCGTCGAGCGATGCCTGGTTCGCCATGGGAACAAACAGTTCAGTCTGGCCAAATTTTTCGGTGCCGTAAAAGTTTTCCGGGGTAACGCCCACGACGGTGTATGGCTGCTTATTGAGGCGAAGAGTTTTCCCCACGATATCGGGGTCGGCGCCGAAATCGCTCTTCCATGCCGACCAGGAAAGCACTGCAGCTTGAGATGCTCCGGGATGGTCGTCATCGGCGCGTTGCAGCAGACGTCCGAGAAACGGTTTGATTCCAACCACCTCGAAGTATTGACCGCTTACCTGGTATCCCCAGACCGGCCGCGTGACCCCACTAAACTCCAGGCCAAAGTTATTGATGGTGATCGCAGCCACCGCGGAGAACACCGAATTGCCATCGCGGACGTCGCGCACTTCCGGAAAGGAAAATATGGGATAGTCCTGATCGGTGTGAGCGAGCGTCATGACTTTGTCGGCATGGGGCACGTCGATGGGCCGCAGCACCAAAGCGTCCAGCACAGCGAAGACGATGAGGTTAGCGGCAATGCCCAGCGCCAATGTGAATACAGCAGTGACGGCAAAGCCGGGGGAGCGGCGCATCTGGCGTAGAGCGAATCGCAGGTCCTGCAGCGGGGTGGACATGGGCGGCCTCCGGTCGAAGGTCAGGTATGCTCGGGTAAGGGCAATTCGAGAACCAAAGCGTTTTGAACACAACTTTATGAGAAGGAAGAAGTTTGCAGGGTCGAACTGGGCTATGAAACTAACTTCTGCGTCCGGTTTCACGGATAGGTGTCCGCGAATGAACAGGGCGTTTCTATTTCCCAAAGGTTAGGGCTCAGTGAACGCAAAGGTTCCACGACGCAAGAGTGCGCCTTCGGGATGACAGGGCGATTCTGGGATTGGATCCTGGAAGGAGACAGGGCAATTTTGTTAATCGTCTCTCGATTTCCACCCCAAAAACTTCCTAAACGCCTGGCCTCTGTGACTGTAGTTGGCTTTCTCTTCGACTGACAGTTCCGCGAATGTCTTTCCGATATCCGGGAAATAGAACAGCGGATCGTAGCCGAAGCCATTGCGGCCGCGCGGGACCTCCTGGATCACTCCTTCGGCTGCGCCCTGGAATACGGCCAAGGTCTTGCCGTTGCGCGCGGCCGCGATGACGCACACAAATCGCCCGGCGCGGCTTGCTTGCGGGAGGAGTTTGATCTCGCGGATCAGCTTTGCATTGTTGGCGTCGTCGTCGGTGTTGGCATCTTCTTTTGCGGGATCGTCCGCGGCGTAGCGCGCCGAGTGGACCCCGGGTGCGCCGTCGAGCGCATCTACCTCCAGTCCCGAATCGTCGGCCAGTACGATTTCGCCTGGCACAGCCAGGCTGTATTGCTCGGCTTTCTTGCGCGCATTGGCCTCGAAGGTCAGGCCGTCTTCGACCACCGGGGGCAGGGAAGAGAATCCGGGCAGTCCCTCAATCTGGACGCCGTGGGAGGAGGCGGCTCCGGCGAAATCCCGCAGCTTGCCCTGGTTGGAAGTCGCAATCAGGACCCGATTCACGCCGCAACCTCAACTGGAGATTTTCGCTTCAGGCTTCTCCAAAACAAAATGACGCCCAGAATGGAGAGCAAGGAAATGAGCGCCCCGGCGGTGCGATCCCAGGTGCGGATGAAGGTCACATCCACGCGGCTGTCTCCAGCTTGCACCGGGATCGACATCTGCCCCGTTAGCTCCTGGCTTTCGGTCGAAACAGGCGCACCGTTCACGCGAACCGTCCACGCCGGGTAGTTGAAGAGCCGCAGGGTCAACTTACCCGGCGAACTCAAACTCGCGCTGAACTGCTTGGACTCGGCATCCCAATGGGTGACGCGAATCTGGGCGCTGCCCGGTCCCTGAAACATCACGCGGCGCGCTTCTTGCTTCACCTCATAGGCATCGGCACCCAGTGGAACGTACTCATCGGTGCCCTCGTAACCGACGCCTTCCTGAATGTTGCGATGCATCTCGGCCATGTCGAGAGCGTTGTCCCACCAAGGAGTTTGGATT